>Ga0306920_100003276_pt1 | contig 20502 bp, 18 predicted proteins | sample flu12Cox44000170_FD_204666 | JGI IMG/M metagenome (GOLD analysis project Ga0306920, IMG submission 204666) | Lab enrichment of tropical soil microbial communities from Luquillo Experimental Forest, Puerto Rico - flux4day.12C.oxic.44.000.170 (v2)... | ecosystem: Environmental > Terrestrial >... | reverse complement strand
TATCCGCCCTGAATCAGCTCTCATGGGAGCTCCGCTTGGCCGGGAGCGGTCCTCTTCTGCCGACCGTCGAACGTTTTGCGCAAGAGTGCAGGATATCTCAATGCGTTCGATTTCTTGGCGAATGCTCCGACGTTTCCGGTCTGCTGGCTGACACCGACATCTTTCTGCTAATCAGTAACTCGGAAGCATTTCCCATCAGCATACTGGAAGCAATGCGGGCAGCCCTGCCCGTGGTAGCCACCGATACGGGCGGCGTTCGTGAAGAAGTCATGGATGGTGAGAACGGCTTTCTTGTCGCGCCCGCCAACAGCAGTTCACTGGCAGAGAAACTTTCGCTCCTCATCAAGTCACCCCAGTTACGTCTGAAAATGGGCGACTGCTCCAGACAACGGTTCCTCAGAAATTATGAGTGGAACTACATGCTAGACCGAACAGAAGCGCTTTACGCCGGGCTATTGTGACTTCCGCAACTTTTCAATCACCCGTGCTCTGAGCGGTTCGGTGCGGCGCTTGCGGACGGTAACGGGCGCAAGACCATCCCGGAGGGTTCCGGACATCTTCGCCAGAAAAGTGCCGGGTCACTGGTTCCTTAGTTCCCGCGCAGAGCCCTGACTGCCAGGGCCGCCGTTCGGCTCCAGGAGGTTACCTGCATGAACCGCATCGAGCAAACAACTGTGCAGCAGACTGCGAACCGGTCAGAGATCCAGGACGGAAGTGCGTTTCTGCGAAAGCGAGCGGAAGCTTACCGCTTTGACATGAGGCCCAGGGGTTCGGTGGCTGTGATGATTGCCGCTGACGCGTTTAGCCTGACTCTTGCTTGGATTGTATGCATGATGCTCTTTCAACTCACGGGGCGCCCGAGCCCACTCGGCGTTGTAGTGCGGTGCCTTATTACTCTTCCATTAACACTGGTTATCTTCGGTCGAACTGGCTTATATCCGGCATTTGACCTGGAGCGCACCGAGGAGGTTAAGAGAGTAATCATGTGCCTCACAGGCGCTCAGGCGGGATGTGTGGTCGCCTTCCGGCTGCTGCACGCTTCCGGAGGTCTGGCGCCTGCTATTGCGCTTGGATGTCTTTCAATGGTGCTCGTGCCGATCGGCCGCCTGTTGATCAGGGGCGTTATGAGCAAGAAGCAGCGGTGGATCCAGTCCGTTATGCTGATCAACGGAGGAGTTCCGCCCAAAGATCTCGCGGAGTCGTTTGTCCTCTGTCCACAGCGCGGCCTTTATCCAACTGCTGTTGCGGTTGAGACAGACCGCGCACTCGTAGCGGCCGCTGGCGTTGCGAAGGTCGGTAGGCCGGAAGCCGCCCGAACGTTTGACCGCTTTATAAACAGTGAAGTTAATAGAAAGCTTCTGCCGCCCTTCTTTGTAAGGTGGAAGCGGCTTGTGGATGTCCCGGTCGCGCTGACTGCCGGCGTCATTTTGTTGCCAGTGATCGCCACGATCGTCGCAGCAGTTAAGCTGACCTCTCCAGGGAAGATATTTTACGGACATCCGCGCGTAGGCAGAAATAACACTCCTATTCGAGTCTGGAAGTTCCGCACGATGGTTAAAGATGCAGACGTTCTTCTCGCCGAACGTCTGGCCGCTGATCGATCTCTTCAGAGCGAGTGGGAGCAGAATCACAAGTTGCGGAACGATCCGCGGTTGACGCCGATCGGCAATTTCCTCCGCCGCTACAGCCTCGATGAATTGCCTCAGCTTTGGAACGTGATCAAGGGCGATATGAGTATCGTTGGGCCGCGACCGATAATCAAGGCTGAAATTCCGAAATACGCTGAGTACTTTCTGGATTATATGAAGGTATTACCTGGAATTACCGGGCTATGGCAAGTGTCCGGGCGAAACGAAACAACTTACCAGCAGAGGGTACATCTGGACGCCTACTACGTCAACAATTTGTCCCCGCTGCTTGATCTGTATATTATGTTGCGGACGGTCAAAGCAGTCATAAGCGGCCGGGGCGCTTATTAGTGACTTTCCCTCGCAAAAGGGAGCTTCGCACGCCGCGCCAATCAAAAATTGGCAAAGGGGCTGCAGCGCCTGCAGGTGACCGGGACTGCGGGAAGCTCGGTTGGCAACCAAGTGAGAGATACGACCTACTGGGGCGTATCTTTTTGGAAGCCGAACTAATGGTAGCCTAATAAGTGAGGCTATAATTTACACGCCCGCGGCCTTTTTGCTTCAGTCGCAGCGCGCGCAGTAGATTGAGGATAGCACAGGTGAATCGCACGATAGAGAAGACGCTTCGAGCGTGCAGAAAGATATCATCGATAGTAGAGGCTCCTTTCGACAGCCAATATCTGTGTACAGATGTTCCCATGGCGAAGCTGATCAGTCATCAGAATTGGTTTGATTATCTCGTCAAGAACTTCAACAAGCCCGGCCTAAGAATCCTGGAACTGGGGAGCCGTGAGGTAACTGTTAAATCAGCGGCGAGGAAGGCGTTTTTTGACGCTGAGTATGTCGGGTTTGATTATTATGGCGGCGATAATGTCGACGTAGTGGGAGACGCTCATAAATTGTCGTCGTACTTTGGCTTCGAGGAGAAGTTCGACCTGATTTACTCGGCCGCGTGCTTTGAGCACTTTGCGATGCCGTGGGTCGTCGCAGTTGAGATTGCAAAGCTGTTAAACGTCGGTGGATTTGTCTTCGTCGAAACTCACTTTTCGTTCCGGTCGCATGAGCGGCCGTGGCACTTCTTTCAGTTCTCCGACATGGCGCTGCGAGTGTTATTCTCAGAAACTTTGGGCTTCGAGTGCATCGAGGCGGGGGTTTCCAATCCCATGGTCGGCAGGTTTTCCTCGCTGTCCGATCGGTATTTGAGGAACGAGCCGATCAGCGGTCTCTACTGCCATACTGAGTACCTTGGGAAGAAAATCAGGCAGGTCGATGACTTCGCCTGGAGCAGCGTTGATTTGTCGAAGCTGGTCGGCAGAACCAAATATCCGGCGCCACGCGATCATTTTTCCGTTCAAAAACGCTAAGGGTAAGCCATGTGAACTTAAGGACTCTTCGTTCGTAGATGAGTGGCCTATGACCCCCCAGAGCTTCGACGTGATCATCTGCAACCAGGTGCTCGAACATGTAAAGGGACCATGCTTTTGTTCTTCAGCAGATCCGGTGAAGCTTTAAGCCTGGCGCCGTGAGTCTTCACCGGTTCTCGGTTGGCGAGGCGCCCTATGAGGGCCACGCCCACATGCCCATTATGGTTGGCTTTGCCAGGCTCGGATTGAAGTGGAAGTACTGCGACGAAGTGGCGTTTCCTAGCTGGACGAACGTCGAGGAGTTCTCGCGAATCTATTCCGAAGTTATGAGGGCAATCACGAACTACAAATCGGAGCGGCAGATCAGGCATTTGGCGCGTCAGGAGGGCTTGGCGGCGGCCTTTTCATTTAGCAGTAACTCTTTTACAACGAAGCTGCAGCGCATGATGCATCGCCCGCCGCACGAGTATGGTAATTCAACTCGGTTGGACGCGGTGGCCTTGCCAAGGTTCAAGAATGTTGCGTCGATAACACTTAGCCTCTGACCAGAGTAGGTAATCTTTTTCGCCGGTTTTCTTACCCCATATGTCGAATGGTGCGCGCGGATGATCATGGACTCAGCACGCGGCTTCGGGATCAGTATGGCTGCAAGGAAAGCCATCAAGCGATCCGATACCCTGACGATTCTCGCCCGGCAAATCCGCCATTTCGTCAAGCGGCAAAGGTATGCCAGAAAATGGAATGCCGCGGTCAAAGCTTATCTCGCAACGCATCAAGTCAGAAAGCTGGAGATCGGGGCTCGGGTGGCGAGCCTTGACGGCTGGTTAAGTACCGATGTCGATCCCGTCTCAGAAGACACCGTATTCCTCGATGCAACAAAGCCCTTTCCCTTTGACTGCGGCGCGTTCGATTACATTTACTGTGAGCACATGATTGAGCATATTTCGTGGCAGAATGGCCAGACGATGCTCCGGGAATGTCACCGAGTACTGAAGCCCCGGGGCGTTATGCGTATTGCCACGCCCGACCTCGAGGTTATTCTAGGCCTCTATTCACGCACTCTATCGGCTGAGCAGAAAAACTATATCGAGTATATCGTTCGTAAAGCGCTGCCCGAGGTCAGCACACACGAGGCGCCCTTTGTCATCAACAACGCTTTTCGAAACTGGGGCCACCAGTTTATTTACGATGGAAAGCTCATGACTCTGGCGTTGGAACGCTGCGGCTTTATCGATATCCGGCGATGTGCTTACCGCGAGTCGAACGAGGAACATCTTCGACACATTGAAACGCACGGTAAACATATCGGCGACGAGAAAATCGCCAGGTTCGAAAGCATGATCTTTGAAGGAACCCGTCCGGCTTAATGTAACCGTCCGGCCACAGGTTGGTAGCAAAGTGCCTACGCCGCAGGCCGCCGGTGTCGTAGCAGTGGGCGCTAGCGATCGGGTTCGTCAGCTCTTTTCGCGCAGCTCTTTTGGGTGGGCCACAAAGCGCCCCAAATGGTCAAATTGCGTGGACGATTACATCTCCGATCTGTGCTGATGACCATGCGCACCTCCATACCGATTTGCCTCAGCCAGGACGGGTCGCAGTTGCCAGGAAGCGAAGGCCTAAGCGTGGCACCCCGAAAATGGAAAGCACGGCGCCCACGTCAATTAGGAACATGCGAAATCCGTTGTGGCGAGTAGGGCTCACCGCAACACCGGCCACCTTGAGTTTGTGTGCATTGGCTTCACCTTGGTCCAGAAGGGGATTGTTCTCGACGGTGATAACGAGCGCCGGTCGTAGCGCTAACTACAATGACGGGGATCACGGCGTGCATTCTGCGATGTCGTGGCTTAATCACTTACCGAGAGTCGGCGAAAGCCTCGATTCGAGCGTCTAAGACTTCACCCGTGGGAATTTACGAAGTATTCATGTTCTGGAAACACTTGCGTCACAGGACTCTGCTAGACTCTGTGTGTCCGGTTCGCTACGGATTGAAGGACCGGTCCGCAACAGGAGGTAGTGCAAATGGACGGATGTCTTCGTGCAGCGAATTTCCGCAGCCGAGCCACGTGGCGCATGGCGGCGTTCGTAGCTCTACCGTTTCTGATTTCCACCTATGTTCTGGGGCAGGTACAACCTGATCCGAAGCTCAGCCGTATTAAACACATCATCGTAATCTACCAGGAGAACTGGAGCTTCGACTCGCTATACGGGCTGTTTCCGGGCGCGAACGGTCTGGCTAACTCCTCGGCGACATCGCTGAATCAGACGGACCGGTTTGACCATCCCTTGAGCGCCCAGACGGGACTCCCCTTTGACTTGGTTTCGGGCTCGGTAGCGCTAACCACTCCCCCGCAGCCAATTAACAATAACGTGAAACCGGCAGTCGTCGACACGCGCTTCAATTCGGGCCTGAATACGCTCCTTCCTTACAACGTGCTCACGAATTCGGCCCTGCAGCCCAACGACAAGACCGGCGATATCGTGCATCGCTTTTGGCATGAGCAGTCGCAGATCGACCATGGCGCGATGGACTGGTTCGTCACCTGGAGCGACAATCCTGGGCTGGTCATGAGCTACTTTGACGCAAGCAATATGCCCGAGGGTCTGCTGGCCCAGAAGTACACCTTGTGCGATAACTTCTTCCATGCCGCGTTCGGGGGGTCGTTCCTGAATCATCAGTTCCTGATCTCCGCAGCAGCCCCGGTGTACCCGAATGCTCCTGCCAGCATGCAGCCGACGCTGGATACAGATGGCCAACTCCTGGTGGACGCCAACACGGGAAAGATCGTACATGATGGAAACATCACACCGATTGGCGGGTTCTCGTTCAGCGTTGCGGGGGCAACGTTCGACAAGAACTACGCCGTAAATACGATTTTCTCGGTAAACCTCGTCCCGATCTCCTCCACCGTGGGAAGCGCGAGTTTGCTGCCAACGCTCAACGACAGCAACCCTTCCGATGCGACCCGGCCTTACAGCCCCAATATCGGAGATCGCCTTAGGGCCAGTGACGTGAGCTGGAAGTGGTACTCGGGAGGTTGGGACAATGCGTTGGCCAGCACAGCCAGCAATCCGGCCAATAATGGCGTGGTGCCGCCCAACCCGCCGGTGGACCCACTGTTCCAGTGGCACCATCAGCCGTTCGCCTACTATGACAATTACGCCCCGTGGATCAATGGCGTACGCAATCCGGTTTCGGCGGCACACCTCCAGGACGAGAACATGTTCTTCGCGGACTTGACGAATGAGAGGCTGCCCTCGGTTGTGTTCATCAAGCCGCTGGGCCCCAACAATGAGCATCCGGGATACGCGAGCCTGTTGCAGGGCCAGCAGCATGTCGCAGACATTGTCAACGCCGTGGAGAACAGCGATTACTGGGAAACCTCGCTCATTATCGTTACGTACGACGAACATGGCGGGCGGTGGGATCACGTTACACCGCCGGCCAGCAATGGCGTCTGGGGCGACGGTTCCCGCGTTCCGGCGATCGTGATAGGTCCTTTCGCCAAGATGGGCTTTGTCGATCATGCGCAGCACGACACGCTGTCGATTTTGAAGACGATAGAAGAGCGGTTCGGGCTTGCGCCGCTGAATGCGCTAGATGCCCAGGCATCATCGCTGAAGAGCAGCTTGAACCTCAGGGACGAGTAAAAGTGAACAGCCTTGCACCTCGCCGCTCGAGCCCCGGATGGTCAAGCTTGGGTGGCGGCGAGCAGCGCACTTGGGCATCTATCCCCATCGCTCGACCCTGGAGTACAATTGCCTCGCGCCACTTTCTTCTTCGCTTACGGGCACCCCGGGGCCGGTGAGCCGCAACCAATCCCGGCCCCTCGCGGGGTGCCTCGCTGCTGAATTGAAACAGCAGTGCGCGTGATCTGTCAGCGAAGGTTGATGCGATGTTGCCGCATACTGGATTATGTGAAATCTCAACCCGGACCTAGCGCGTTGGCTTAATGTTCACCTCATCGATCAAGGCTACAGTAAGGCACGCACTCGCGATGAAGGAGTAGCCTTCCATATAGGATCTTGGCGATGCTGATTGTCATTCGGTTAGAGCCCAGGATCTGGCAACCGGGCATGAACTCCTAGTCAATTACTTTCGAAGGCTGGTAAGTACGAAAAGAGCGCCAACCGAGGACCGGGGTCTGCTACCTGGCCAGTGGTTCTGTAATAGCCGCTTAGGTCCTATAGGCGCACCTGTCAGCGTTACCCGGCTCGGCGATAGGCGCGCCCACCGAAATCTGACATTACCTCTGTAGGTCAATTCGGCAGCTCGCGTTTCCTCTCCATAGGATTCACAGTTTTGAAACGCGATTTACAGTTTTGAAACGCTAATTTACAGTTCGAAACCGACACAGCGAATCCGTTTGAACTCATAATAAGGTTCCTGGAGGTGTGGTTCCTTGTGTAAGCTGAAAAAGAATATCAAACTTTCACGAACGATGCTATGGGCGGCGAGCGTCTTGAGTTTGGCCCTTTCTGCTTCCGCAGATTCGATTAATGAGGACTTCAATAGACCAGGTAACATTCTCATCGCAGATCAGTTCAATAATCGAGTAATCGAAATCAACCCGGAGACCCACGCGATCGTTTGGCAGTTCGGCGATGGCTCGGTTACGGCGGGGCCACATTCAGTCGTGGGAACAAACGATGCGGAACGCATCGGTATAGTTACTCTCATCTCGGGTACAGGCATACCGCCCAATACTGTGCCGCAGTGTACGAATCCTAATGGCTGTGTCGACAATCGAGTGTTCATGGTCGGACGAGCGGGGAACATTTTGTGGCAATACGGGCAAGCTGGTGTAACCGGTTCAGGCCCCAATGAGCTGAATACGCCGGTGCAGGCCACGTTTCTGCCAAACTTCGATATCCTTATCACCGATCAGGGCAACGAGCGCATTATCGAAGTGAACCCCAAACATCAGATCGTCTGGCAGTACGGTACGACTGGCGTCATGGGTACTGCCGACAACTTTCTCAACAATCCTAACAGTGCTGAACTCCTCGCCAACGGACATGTACTCATCGCCGACGAGAACAACAATCGGGCTGTCGAGGTGACGCGGGAGCACAAGATCTTCCGAACGTTCACTGCTGGCGGGACTTTGAACGGCGTGGCATTTGCAAGCCGGTTGCCCAGCGGCAACACGCTGATTACCGATTCCAACAATAATCGCATCGTGGAAGTGGACGGTGTAGATAACATCGTATACCAATATTCCACTCTCGACGCTAACGGAAATACCAACCCATTGCCGACTCGCGCCGTTCGACTACGCAACGGCAATACCTTAATCAGCGATCAGTTCAATGACCGCGTGATCGAGATAAACCCCCAGAGCCAGATTGTGTTTACGCAAGGTTCGCTGAACAATCCCGGCAGTGCTTTCGACCAGTTGTATGGACCATACGATGCAAAAGTTATCGGCGACTATACGGGGCTTACACCGCCTCTCCCACTGTCCCCTGAGTCGAACCAATAGGGATTAGCGCGGATCGGTCAGCGCCGTCACCGCGGATTCGACTCTGGACCACAACTGGACGGCGGGGAATCGGATCACGGCGCGGTTCGGACCAACAGTATGCGCGCATCGCATCCAGTAGTAAAGAAATTTATGAGACATCACACCAGGTGCCGAGGCATACTCTACCATCGCCCCGGCCAACGCCACCCTGGTCGACTCCGATTTTGCCTACGGACGGATTAGGGGGCGTAGCACCACTTCAAAAAGTGGTCTTTCAGTCATAGGATATTCACATTTATTGGAGATACTTAATTATCCCTTTAGGGGACTAGCAGGGAGCTGCGTTGGTTGCGCCTTGCTCTGGGCATACTAGGTTAAAACGTCTGGGACTGAATTTGCGGTAGCTATGGCTTTTTGTTCTTTCTGCGATCGCAGCATTTTCGGGGACTCGCCGAAACCCTCACCCGGATGTTCCGGCCGCCATCAGAATTCAAGAAGCAACTCATTGCGTTGTCCTCTCAGGAGTCTACGAAGTCTGAGTTGACAACGACACCGCTACGCAAACAGGATATTCCGCAGACCGGTTTACCGCACCTCATGGTGACCCGGAGCGTTAGCCCGTTCACAATATGGGGTACGATTGATGAACTTGACAGCTCGAAGTGTTTTGAGCAAGCTGATTCGATAACTTCCGAGAACTGCCACGCCGATCCGATGAGCTTATTAGCCAATGTTAAAAAGACCGGTTCCATTGGTTGCGACTTCAGCCTTAGAGAGAAGAAACCGAATATCGGGTGTACAAGTTTGACGCGTCTTTCCCGAGTGGAACGGCGAACGTCATTAGATGAATCCCAGTTGACATTCTCCTCGTGCCGCGGAAGGGTATCCTCAAGGCTAACGATTTCATCGATCAATACGCCCGCCAACTCTTGCCTGTGACACCAGACACCGGTATCTATATGTCCCTTAAGAGATAATACAAATTTACTGAAGGGATAGCGGAAGCTGGCGCTGGCAAATCTGCGGGCGGATCAGTCTGCCGTTTCGGAGCGGCTAGTGACGGACAAGGAAATTATCGAGTTTAGGCCTGTCGATTAAGGCAACAGTCGCGTCGGGAGTACTATTGGGAACCGTAATTGCCCGGCCGGTATGAACGGTATGTTGGCGTCGTTACTGTTACCGTCACTGGTGGTGTTTCGGAGTTCTAGCAGCCAATGTTGCCGCCGCAGCCAAGACTGCCCAAAGAAGGTGTTGTTCCTTTCCAACGAGGAGAGTCGGCTGGAGCGCAGAGGTCCTATTAACCGGTTCCTAGTGACCAGAAAATGACTTCATGTGAAGTGGCGATAATCGGGGCGGGACCTTATGGTCTATCAATAGCTGCACACCTTCATGCGCGGAGAATCGAGCCTCTCGTCTTTGGTCAGTCCATGGGTTTTTGGAAGCAAAGCATGCCGGTCGGGATGCTGTTGCGGTCTCCTTGGGAGGCATCGCACATCGGCGATCCGAGCCGGTCTCTGACGCTCGACCATTTCGAAGCCGCGCAAGGAGTCCGGCGCGAGGAGCCAATTCCGCTCGAATTCTTTATCCGTTATGGCGAATGGTTTCAACGGGCGGCCGTGCCCGATGTGGATACCCGGCACGTGGCCCGTGTCGATTACAGCGCGCAGGGGTTCACTTTGTCGCTTCGAGATGGAGAGGTCGTGCGGGCGCGGCGGGTGGTAGTCGCGAGCGGGCTAAAGGGACACGAGCAGAGGCCTGGGCAGTTCGCGGGGCTTCCTGCCGAACTGGCGACACATGCGTCGGAGCATGCCTCCTTGGGGCGGTTTAAAGGAAAGCGTATCGCGGTCGTCGGGGCCGGACAGAGTGCTCTGGAGAGCGCCACAATTCTGTTCGAATGCGGAGCGGAAGTCGATGTAATCGCGAGGGCCAATGCGATACATTGGACCGGGGTGCGGCCCGGGGTTCCAACGCACCGCGAGAGGATTCACTCGCTGCTAAATCATATAAGCCCACCGGGCCAGATCGGACCGTTTCCGCTGAACTGGATCGTGGACGTGCCGGGGATTCTGCGCCTTCTTCCTGCCCCACTTAGGCGAAGCATCTCCAGACGTGCCCTCCGGCCGGCGGGAGCGAGATGGCTGATTCCGCGAGCCGCATCGCTACGGATACGGACCGCGCGCGTTGTGGTTTCCGCGATAGATGCAGGCGACACCGTGCGACTGAGACTTGATGACCGTTCAGAACTCCGTGTAGATCATGTTCTGCTGGCGACCGGATATCGTCCGGACATCACAGGGTATCCGTTTCTGCCGGATGAGCTAGTGTCCCAAATAGCATCCAGCGATCGATACCCGGTGCTGTCGCGCGGACTGGAATCATCAATTCCGGGGCTTTACTTTGCAGGCGCCGTCGCCGGGGCAAGCCTGGGCCCTCTAATGCGGTTCGTCAGGGGCTCGAATGTGGCCGGCGCACGGATTGCCGCCGACATGGGCAGGAAGGTGCTGCAAGCGGGGCGGTCGCGGTCGCGCGCGTTCCTTTCGCCAAGAGTTCCCGGCGAACCCGCCCCGCAAGCAGCCCAAGGCCCGGAAATCCCATCATCATTATCTGCAAGAGTGCCAGCGGTTTTGACGAATTTAAGGATCGAATGTAGGCCGGAAAATTCGGTTGTGGCTGATGGCGAGGCAGCAAACGATGTTCCTCCTGGTGTGATCGTTGCGGGGGGATTGCACGGAAGCCTGGGTATCGCGCGCAGCCTCGGCCGGCGCGGCGTGCCAGTCTGGGTTATCGCCTATGGCTCCGCGATCCAAAAGGCGTCTCGATATGTCGAAAGAAGCTGTTCGTGGGTGGGCGACGATTCATCGGCGAGGATCGCGTATTTACTGGAGCTTGCCCACCGTCATGGTCTCGACGGTTGGGTGCTGTTTGCGGGCGGCGATGATGAAGTTGAACTCTTCTCACAGAACCGGAGAGTACTGAGCCGCAGTTTTCGTGTAACGACACCCGGCTGGGAAGTTACGCGGTGGGCCTATGACAAACGCCTCACCTACCGACGCTGCGCCGATTTAGGGATTGATCATCCCTGGACAAAAGTACTCACAGGTAGTGAATCCCTTCGTGAAATCGATTGCAAATTTCCAGCGATTCTTAAACCGGCTTACAGGAAGAGCAGGAACGCTTTCACGCGAGCGAAAGCCTGGTCGGTCAGAGATCGATCGGACCTGGCGGAAAAGTTCAGAAGGGCAAGGGGATTGGTCGAGCCTGGAGTCATTCTCTTGCAAGAAATGATTCCCGGGGGAGGGGAAGCGCAGTTTTCGTACTCTGCCCTTTGCGCGAACGGGAAGCCAATAGCGACGCTGGTGGCGAGGCGGGCCCGCCAATTTCCTGTCGATTTCGGTTACACAAGCACATTCGTCGAAACCGTCGAGCGGCCCGAAGTCGAGGAGGCTGCCAGCCGGTTCCTCCGTTCGATTCGCTACTGCGGATTGGCGGAAGTGGAGTTCAAGTATGACGAACGCGACGGGCGCTATAAGCTCCTGGACGTGAATCCGCGTGTGTGGACGTGGCACACACTCGGCCGAAAAGCCGGAGTCGATTTTCCCTATTTGATGTGCCTGCAGGCCTGCGGTCACTCGGTCCCCCAGATGCGCGCCCGCACGGGCATTCGTTGGATATTGGGGTTCAGGGACTTTGTCGCAGCCCTAGTCGAGGTGCGCCGCAGCCGGCTCACAGCTACTTCCTATTTGCGGTCGTTACGGCCGCCGATCGAGCTTGGCGTCTTTGCCTTCGATGATCCTCTGCCCGCGGTCGCGGCTTTCCCCGGAATTCTGCGGCGGCTTTGGCTGGAAGTGGCGAATTGAAATGCGCTCTACGAACGAAGTAATCAAGGCGTTACACCAAGATGGTGGACAAGACAAGGGTAGATCGCGAGGCGACGCGCGAAGCCGGAGATAAAACATGGAGGCGCTTGTCTCGCCGGAACTGCAGAGTGGAATTCGCCGAACCCAAGGGCAAATGAGACTCCATTGTTATCAGCTATGTCGACACCCGAAAAGGGAATTCTGATCGTATCGTTGGACTTGGAGTTGTACTGGGGCGTGCGGGACATCGCCCGCCTGGACGAATCTCGCGATAAGTTGCTTGCGGCACGGGCAGCTGTTCCCCGGTTGTTGGACCTGTTCACAAGGCACGAAATCCACGCCACCTGGGCGACGGTCGGCATGCTCTTTTTCCATTCGAAGGAGGATCTGCTTCGATGCGTTCCGAGAACGCTCCCGCGATATGCCCGGCGCAAGCTGTCTCCCTACGAGGATCTAGAAACCCTCGGTGCAAATGAGACGCAAGACCCCTTCCACTTCGCGTATTCACTTGTCCAGGCAATCGCGTCGACCCCCCGCCAGGAAATCGGCACGCATACCTTCTCGCATTACTATTGTCTCGAAGATGGGCAAGATGTCGACACGTTTAGGGCTGATTTGAACGCGGGAGTCAGCGCCGCGAGCCGATTGGGTATAGGGATCGAAAGCCTGGTATTCCCGCGTAATCAGGTTAACGAGGGGTACCTGCAAGCTTGTGCAGAAGCGGGCATTAGAGTATATCGGGGCAACAATGCAGGATGGATGCATGCACGCCGGCAGCGCCGTAAAGAGTCACAACCCTGGCGCGGCTTGCGGTTGCTAGATTGCTACCTGAATCTGTCCGGCCACAACACTTATGACCCACGAGAAATCACTGGCAGGGTCCCTATGGAGCTGCCATCGAGCCGTTACCTTCGGATGAATCCGCGCTGGCTTGGTCCACTGGAGCCCTTACGGATGCGGCGCCTGCGTTACGAGATGCAGCATGCGGCGCGGCACGGGCGCGTCTACCACCTGTGGTTTCACCCGGAAGACATCGGCGCCGATGCAGATCGGAATTACTCTTTCCTCGAAAAGGTTTTTGAAGGGTTTGCTGATCTCCGCGAAGAAGGGGCAATGGAAAGTTTGAACATGCAAGAGTTTTTTCACCGGTTCGAGAAGGTGAAGTCACGCTCCCCGTTTTGTCCGGCCTTAAAAAGCCATCCATCCCGTCAATTAGGTCAAAATTATCCTCGCATCGCACTCATCAGTCCGGGCTGATGGATCACGCACACTTCCGTTTCGATTCGCCTCCAGCCACATGGCGAAGCGGGGCCAGCACAATAGGGCAGTTGTTGCGCTAGACTCAGGTACCGAAGCGTCTTCTGACCTCACAGTGTGAGGCTACGGGTCAGCACGGGCTGCAAACCATCGAGAGCGGCGGCTTTCCGACAACCTACACACTCAGCTAAGGCGGCGATCGCCTCGTGCCAGCGGTAGAATGCCGACTCATAGCATTTGTTCTCGGGCTGTTCGCCTCGTTGCCGCCGGGCATTTAGGTCTTCAACGATAGCCCGCACCTCGATGAAGGCAGAGCGCATTTCGTGGAAGCAGCCAGAACAGCGGTCGCAATCCCACATAAGAAAAAACCAGGCCACGACACCCATCGGCATCGTTGCTATGGTCTCTCAGAGCAATCAGATAGCCAACTCACACAATCGATCCTCCATTTCCACGTGCTCGCGGGAACAAAACGGCATCCGCTGGGGCCCGCTTTCGCGCGACGGCCTGTGTATCGCCACGGGCGGATGCAAATTTTGCACCCGACTGCAGAATTTCGAGTAGGCGGGTCCCGGGGCAGGCGATTCTGCGTCACGAAATTGCTGCTGCCGAGATGATCGGGAAAACTACGCACCCGGGCCAATGATCTTTTCTGGATGTCCTGATCCGTTTCGGCTTGATCCGCCGGTGTATGCGGATTGCCAGCCGGGCACTTTCACTCGAGGGATTCGGTAATCCTCGCGTCCTCACCCCCTCGTCCTGCGTTCTCGCTGGCTGCCCCCAATTCAAAGGTTTGCCGCCCGTACCGTCCATCAGCGGTGGGCTGCCGGCGAGCCTATCCGGCACAACTCGACACCATCGAAGTAGAACTCTGCGCCGTCCCTAGTAACGGGATCGCTGCAGTCGTATCGTGTGTCCTTTAGCCTGTACGGCTCCGTACACCTCTCGATAAGCGTTCCCTTTTCTCCGGGGGTACAGTGGGAGGCTTCCCGTCTGGACAGCATGTAGATTCGCGCTCGGTACCTACGAAATGACACGCGTAGGCCAGCAGGTTCAATGAAGACCCGCTAGAATGGAGCCTGCATGTACTCGGCGCGATTACTGGATCACTTTCAAAATCCGCGCAACGTTGGAGAACTGGCCGCCCCCGCTGTCACCGTGGAGGTGTCAAACCCGGCTTGCGGCGACATTTTGCGGCTCTCCGTGAGGTTCGAGGGAGACCTGGCTACCGAAGCGCGCTACAAGGTGCGAGGCTGTACGGCATCGATTGCGGCCGGCTCGGCCCTCACCGAATGGATCCCCGGCAAAACCCGAGCCGATCTCGCCGTTCTGGATGCGACTACGGTTGAGGACAAAGTTGGAGGTTTGGCCGCCGAGTCGAAGCACGCGGCCATCCTTTGCGTGGACGGCGTCAGACAGTTGCTTCGACGCACTCAGCCCCTAAAGTGAAGTGGCCTCGCCGCGCAGGGCTTTGACCTCCATACCCACCGGGTCCTGGCCTCACTCGATTGTCGAAATTCGTGGCTCGCTCCCCGTGAGCTTCAATCTCATCAAGAGTCGGCCATCCCGCTGGCGCAAGGTTAGCACAGGCGCGGTTGAGTAGTGCGACAGGTGCATGCAGCGGGTGGCATCCGGTCTCGAATGGCTGCTGCCAACAGGCTCGTCTGCCGTGATGTAGTGTCGACCAACGACCACAGGATATCCCACATCGGAGTGTCTTCCAAGGTGACGTCCCGAAGCTGCTCCGGATCCAAGCAGTCAGGGGCTCCCCACGTCGCCCGAAACAGACCTAACGGGACGCTGTACCCCAAACTGAAATGACGTGGACACCACGATCCCCTGACCATTCAGCAGCGCCCGCGTCATGAAACCGGGTTCGGCAGGAGTGCCGAAGCGCATATCGAAAAGCTCAACGCGCTTGCCCCGTTCGATCTCGGGGGCCGGCGTAATCCTCCACAAAGGGAATTGAGCAAAAGCGAGAAATCTTTGAAACGTCGCCGTGCGCCGGGCTGCGTCAAGCGCAGCTTCCGGAGCCGCCTTGTAGAAAACCATCCCGTGGGCCGGATTCCACGCGCCGTTCAGGTCGAGATCGGAGACTTGGTAAAATCCGGCCGTCTCGACCAACCCCCGCCATCGAAGGGGATCGAAGCCCGGGATAGCCACTACGCGGGAGGGAGCCTCTCCCTGGTACAGGCGCGATTCCAGGGTCGCCACGGCGCGTCGATGGAGAACGGCGCGGCCACCGTCATACAACAAGATGAAGACTAGCGCAAAGGCGGCGGACGCGCGCCCGTGATTGATCGAGCGAGCCTTGCCGGAACTGATCTCGGAGCTCACCAGCCGGGAAAGAGAGGGGACGGCAACACCTAGCAGCAAGGCGCCCCAGATCCACAGATCGATTACCGCAGTCGTGTCGAGGCGGAGCCATTCGCCAGAAAAAGGTAGGAATAGGCGGATTCCATAGACGTTGGTAAAGTCCAGAAGCAGGTGCGACGCTACCGCGATCAAGGCCGCCAGGAACGCACCAGCCCAAGCCACCCTTTTGCGGAACACCCCCCAGACCAGAAGCACCGGCAGAATTGCCATCATCGGCATGGCGACCAAGGAGTGGGTCAGATGGCGGTGGTAGTGAAGGTAATTGAGCGACCCTCCCCAGGCGCTCACGACGTCAATGTCGGGCGCATTGGCGGCTAGCATCAGAATAGGCGCCGCATTCGGCGTCCAGCGATTCAACCCGACCCTGCACAGAAACAAGCCGGTCGCGGTGTGAGTTAGAGGATCCATCCCAGTTGACCTCCTAATTGTAAGGGAAGAAGACCGAAGCCTAGGTATGCTCCCGTCTGTTTCGGACTAGTGAGTCTGCGATCGGGTTGGCAGCAGCCGCGGCTCCGGTTCGGCGAGGGCCGGTCCCAGCTTCTGTTGCTCCGATCGGCCCACTAGGATAAGGTTCCCCATTCCATGCGCAGCGGCCGGCAGCAGAGTCTCCAGCCCGTTGCACCAGAAAGAGGAAGCGGATGATTTTGTACTCAACATGTTGCGCGACCGCCGGATCACTCTAGACCCAAGTCGGCCTTCACACTTTCGGAAGTCGGTGCCGCGTACCTCGGAGTCGCGGCACAATTTCCAGCCTGGCGTACTCTTGTGATCCCTTATTGGCGGTGCACTTGCGGGAAACGGGGGATGGCAGCGTGGAAGATCGCGCGGAAAGACACCCTTGACGACCAGTCGCGACGGTAGCCTTGGAAAGCTAAGGTAATTTGAGCCACGCTATTCGTGCTGGATCGATCCCACTCTACATTTAGAAACTGTCTTTCATGGCAGCAGTCAGGGGCCCGGATGTCCTGTCGTTGAAGGCTGGATTCACCGATCCTGTGGGAGAGAACCGTCCCAAATTGAAACGCTGGATCTATAATATATCAAGTCTTCTAGGACGGCCTGAATTCGTCCTAGGTTGAGGTTAGTTAGGTTCAACCGGTACCGCGCTGCGGGGAGGGTGGTTGTTTCTTTGATACGAGAGTGTGTACTAATCGATTCCTGGGGCGCGTGCGTGCGGATTTTCAATGCTTCTGCATCGATGGATCCGGAATTGGCAGGAACAATGCTGGTGAAATTTACGGAGCCGAGCGTGGCGGGTCCATCCCGATGGCGGAACGGATTCTGCGCCGCTTGCCGATCGACTTGCGGATCTGGCGGGACCGGATGAAGTGAAGTAGGGCCACTGTGCGCGCGCGGAAGCAGGCTGCGACGGTTCGATATGCTGGAAACGGGGCTTAGGGCGGAGTCAGCTCATTGAAACCACATGCAAGGTCGTGACGCGCGTCTGAAGCGCCTGGCGGAGAGCATCGACGCTTTAGCGGAGAAGGATGAACACCGCCAGAGACATGCCCGTGAGATGGACGCACTGCGCCGGCGGGCTGCTACCGAGCTCCACGCCATCTGCGCGCATTTCGTGGCCTCGATCAATCGCCTGCTCTCGCGGAGTGAGGTGACGCTCGACCCGCCGGATTTTCCTGAGGACGCGTTGCGCGAGGATGGGGCGAATCTGATTCAGATTAACATTCGCGGCCGAATTCTGCAGATCGAATTCACCACTGCCCCGGACCTGGTGTCCACCGAAGAATTCCGCATCCCCTACACCATGAAAGGGGCTGTGCGCGCGTTCAACCAGGCCATGCTCGACCGATCGGTCATTGACGAACAGTTGCTCTTTTACACGCTGGAAAAGGAAAAAAAACTCTGGCGTTTTTTCGACGCGCGGACCTACCGTTCCGGCCCATTTGACCAAGAGTATCTCGTCCACCTGATGGAACAGTTGCTGTAAACCTTTGGCGAACCAGGAGTTGTTGAGCGATCGCTGTTGGTGGACAGAGTAACTGACTTCGAGCCCGTGCTAGACCGCAAGTGCTGCTGTTGCCAGGCGTTGTGGGCGGATGCTTCTGGTAGTCTCTCACTTTGGATCTGAAAGTCTCGGCGGTGTGCTCCATGTGCGGCCCTTGCAACCGGATGTCTTAATCTTGCCGCAACCATCGGCCAAGATGCGGCAAACCTGACCCGGCCATAGCAGACATTCAACCGGAGCTCGCCACTAGAGTGCTGGCAAGCCAGCAGCGGCCGATGGATAGGACAAAAGGAGACGGCAATCTCAACACTGCCATCGCCAACGGTGCCCGCCCTGCGCCATCCCTTCTCTTTCGTCGTTGAGCTCCTTGGTTCGCTTTCTGTGTAATCGTTCTGTTCGGCGAGAGTTGGCGTCCGAACCTGATCGAGGGCGCCTTGACGTGCTTCGCCAGATACCTGTCTCGAAGAAATGGGGCATGTCTGCCGGCCTCGCGCGTGCACAGTGTCTCAAGTTTGATGTGCCGCGCAGCTTCGAGAACCGCTGCTTCACCGACTTTTTTCCGGATGGAGTCCGGTCCCAACCTGGGGAGCCCTCCAATCAGCGTTGCGGCTATGGGTTTGGGCCAATCCCGAATCGACCCCCGGGTCGCCTCCGACCTGCCGCAAACCTTCGACTTCGAAGACGATCGCATCTTCGGGCGGACACGGGTACCACGGCGGTGCAGCCGATTGGCTGATTGAGACCCTAGTCGTGAAGCTCACTGTGCGATGGAAGTTCAAGTTGGCGGACAGAGGAGAGGCATCGACCCCGACCACTCTGGCGGGCCCTGGGTGCCTGGAACGAACGGTTAGGTTACGGCTTCGCGTTGATCGCTCTAAATCAGTTTGCAACGTGCAATCCGTCGGAAGTTGGGCAAAACCGCTTTCCTATGATGCTTGAAATTTCAGCAGCGATACATTTTCTAGCACCAATGTTTCGCCGAAAGATTACCATTTTGCCAAGGAATTGTAACTGTGTCACTGTCATGCTGAAGGCGTGGGAGGAGGTATGGGCCACAACGCCATCAATTTCCTCTGGCTGGATTCGCCATCGGCCGGGCGGTTTTCAACCGGCGTCTGTCTACATGGGCACACGATGCACTCCCAGGAGTGCTTGTCCTTCCTGCCCGGATACTTGCGGCAGATCCCTGGGATGTCTCAAATCCTACGCCGCTATGAGCGCGCACCGAGAAAGGTCGATTTCGTGCGAGCGTATTGGACGCCGCCGCTCAGTCCGGCCTCCGCGTTGCGATTGGAAAAGACACAGATCGCAGAGATGGGACTCCGCCCGTTAGTCTCTCTGACGGATCATGACGACATCGAGGCCGGGATGAGCCTCCAGATCACGACGGACCCGCGGGACGTCCCCCTTTCTGTCGAGTGGACCGTTCCCTATCAGCGATCCATTCTGCACCTTGGCATTCACAACCTGCCGGTGCACTCTGCCCGCGCCTGGATGCGTGATTTGGCGGCCTACACCTCGGCGCCAGATGACCAGCTGCTTCGAGAACTGGTGAGCGAACTGGCGAGAATTCCTGAGATCTTGATTGTCCTGAACCACCCGTTCTGGCTCGAAGAAGGCGTTGAGGAGACCAACCACCGCCGGGCACTGGATCGCATGCTACACGAGTGCATCGGTTGCCTCCATGCATTCGAGCTCAACGGCACCCGTAGCTGGAAAGAGAATGCGCAGGTAGTGGAACTGGCCTCAGCCTTTTCGCGCCCTCTCGTTTCCGGCGGCGACCGGCACGCGTGCGAGCCTTCTGCTTGTCTCAATATGACGAACGCGGGTTCGTTCTCCGAGTTCGTTGCCGAGGTCCGAGCGGGCTATAGTTCGCTGTGGTTTATGCCTCACTATCGCGAGCCCAGGGCAGTGCGAGTTCTCGAGGCCGCCCGGGATATTTTGCGGCCCTATCCGGAGTACCCCGGCCGCCAGCGTTGGACCGATCGATTCTTCTACCGTGGTGACGACGGGATCGCACGACCGCTTTCCACCGTATGGCACGATCGCGTCCCCTGGACCCTCGCAGCTGCTACCGGCGTCCTCCAGTTGTTTACTACAACCCGGCTTAGGCAAGCCCTGAAGCTGGTTCTCGCGGAACGCGGGGAGATGCTTCCATGAAAATGATCGCGCACCGGTTCCAGGCTTCGGTCGCCGGCCTGTCTGCTGAAAGCATCGTGGTGATTATAGCGGCCGGCCTGGTCTTGGGTGTGTTCCCGGTTTATGGTTGCCCTACTCTTTTGTGCATGCTTGCTGCGCTGGTTTTCCGAATCAAGCTGCCTGCAATCCAGTTGGTAAATCAGGTGTGCTCACCTCTTCAGGTGGCACTCTGGATTCCGCTCCACCGCATCGGCGCGCTGATTCTGGGCGGATCGGCCGGCTGGGATCTTACTGACGCGGTCCGAGCCGCTGTGGTCGGTTGGTTCTGCGTCTGCGTACCGGTCGGTCTGGTGCTCTACTGGGTCTCGGCGTTCGCTCTGCGGCGAGCCCGCCAGGGCCAGATGGGCTGGATCCGGACGGTTTCTGTTGGACTGCGACAGAATTTTCTCCAGCATG
>Ga0306920_100003275_pt1 | contig 20506 bp, 16 predicted proteins | sample flu12Cox44000170_FD_204666 | JGI IMG/M metagenome (GOLD analysis project Ga0306920, IMG submission 204666) | Lab enrichment of tropical soil microbial communities from Luquillo Experimental Forest, Puerto Rico - flux4day.12C.oxic.44.000.170 (v2)... | ecosystem: Environmental > Terrestrial >... | reverse complement strand
TATCGCCTCGCACAAAAGAGTGGCCACTGGATCCAAAGAGACCAGCCGGAGCTCGTCGTTCAAGCAATTCGCGATGTCTGCCGGATGGCGGGTACCCGCTGATTAGCGCTTCGTCTGTTCCGGCTGAGTGGTCGGCAATCCGGAAGTTTGAAATCGGCTCGTCATTGGGGCATCAAAACTGACAATGAGTTCACAAGGGGTTTTTTTGGTGCCTAGCTCATTCCCAGTTTTTGACTTTTGGCCAGGCCTCTTTTAGCGGCCACTTCAGATTGCGGCAATAGAACACGTTGAAGTGTTCGTACGGCATGGAATAAGGGTGGTCCACTGTGGCGACCTTCTCAACGACCGCGTACCATTGTTCAAGTTCCTCTTGCTGGCCCTGCATAACGATAACGCTTTCGCCTGTGTAATCACGTGCCCCCCAAAGGAAATAATTTTGGTGCCCGCTAATGGCTTTGGGTAACCCATATTTCGAACCGAAAAGGTCAACCGCTCCAGCTTGCCCGTAGTTCTGCCCGAAGATAGCTGTTTTGGCGCGCTCTTCCGCCGGCAGGTTGTTATATACACGCGCAACTGTCACCACCATTTCCTCCCACCCGAATTGATCGGCATACAGTTGTGGCAGCGGGCCGAGTTTGTGTGTTTCAATTCGCGGCGGCTGAAAATGCATCCATTCTGAGTATCGGATGTAACTCTCTACCGGCAGCACCGGAATGGCAAACGGCAGAAATAGCATGCTCACCAGGACCATCGCCGCAGCATAGCCTGATTTGACCCACTGCAACCTTGGACGCGCCAACCATATCTCCCAGGCCAGCCCACCGGCGGCGAACACAATCGGAAACGCGGGATAGGCATAGTACACCCGCGGATTCAAAACCATGATCGAACCCACGGTGAAGAGCCAAGCCCATCCCAGCGCGCGAAACGGCTTTCCTTTTTCAGAGAACAGGTAGTACCAAAGCCCCGCCAGCCAAATCGGCAAGGTCAGCGGGAGCATTGTCAGTGTCAGTTGCGAGACGAAGGCCAAAGGAGGCAGGGGCACGTTTCGACCTGCGCGCCGAATGTTCTCCTGCAATTCTAGGAACGGAAAGTGATGTTGGATGTTCCATAGCAAGTTCGGCAGAAAGATGATCAGTGCGAGCGCGGCTCCGGTCCAGATCCACGGTGTCCGGAAGAACCGGCGTTGGGCAGTCAGCAAAAGCCCGGCCACGATGCCAAAGCCAAAGATCAGCATGGAGTGCTTGTTCTGCAACCCGATTCCAGCCACTAGGCCAAACCAAAGCCAGAGTTTCTGGCTGCCCGTCCTGATGAGTCGAATGAGCACGTAGACGCAGCCCGACCAGAACAGTGGTTCGAAGGCGTTCATGGAGAGCAGATTGTCCGTGGCGAGGAAACCAGGCGCGACCAGTATCGCCAGGGCGGCGATGCCCTGGGCAAAGCGTCCTCCTCCCAATTCGCGAGCGAGCAAGCCTGTCAGCAGGACGGTTCCTGCTCCAGCCAAGGCCGGAAGCAAGCGGATTGACGGAAGAGAATCGCCCAACAGAAGACGCATGATCTTTGTAAGTAATGCGATGAGCGGCGGCTGATCTACATAACCCCAGTCCAGGTGGTCACTGCACGCGATGTAATAAAGCTCATCGACGAAATAGCCGTAGTGGCGGCCAGAGTAAAGGTGCAAGCCGAGCTTCACCGCGGCAATACACACCACAACTATGTATGGGTCGGCAAGCCATGATCGAGGCTTTGCTCCGGCACCAAGAAAACCAGACGACTCCGCACTGGGTGCGCTCAGTGTAGACCTCCTGCGATTTAAGATCTGTCGTCAATACCAAGCTATATACGTCGCCATCTCCCACCACAAGTATTGCCGACCAGCATTGTCGAACTTTTGATTGTAGGAGATGACGATGCAGAACGCTCACGAGCGCTTTGGATCGCTGGAGTTTATCAAGCGCCTGAAAGACACGACAACCCGTGTTCGAGTTCACGTTGACCGAGCGGTTCTGGAACCGCCAAAGGATGAACGAGGCCAGTCGAATGCGCATTTGATTTCGATGATAGGAGGAGATTCAGAAATTGGCGCCTTGTGGGCGGCAATCACTGAAGCCACTTTATTCCAGATTCAACTTCCTGGTCGCACCAGTATTTCTGCTTCCCTAGGTCTTGGAGCGCAATGCTTTCGTGGCAGTGTAATGATTCCCGGCAGGAAGCGTCCGGCCAGGCACTTGGTGGCTGTGTCTGCTGAGTTAGCCAAGACGAAACCTGGTGCCGACCGTGAAGGCGCACGGACTGTTCTGTGCGACGACGATCCTGTGTTCGTGCTCTATCGCGTTGCTTCGCGATATGGCCTTCCAGTGGTTCCGGAGTGGGCCCCATGGTTTATGCGCGAGCTCAGTCAACGAAAAGCAATCCGGCCCTTGACGGGACTGGGATGCTCACCGGTCCAGGTGAGCGGGAATAAACCTACCTTTCTCAAGTGGATCGGCAAGGCTTTAAGAGAAGGCCTGATTCATATTCCGAAAGAAAACGGCTCGATCGCTTGGAAGTTGCCGATGAATTTCCTAGCGCAGTCGACACCAGAAGTAGCGATGAGCGTGCGCGCCGCCACTTAAAGCCGTTGTGCAAAAGCCGCTCGAAAAGCAGACCAAGGAGAGTGTGATTGAACTAGTAGATTTATATTATTCTAGACCAAGCCGCGCCGTTGTATCGTTTGCGCAGTTTGGGCTCGGTTTGTCAGTTCCAAATTAAACAAATGGAACATCATCAAAGCCGTCCCGATGCGTTCCACCGGCCACCGCTTGATTTGCGTGGCCCTGCTGTGGCTCTATTGGCATTGCTGTTGATTGGGTTTTGCCAGCCTTTGTTTGCGCAACAGAACCCTGCAGTGCCCCCTCCAAACGATGTTCGATCTGTCGAGATCAGCCGCCTCGAAGTCACGGAACAGCTCTCCGAATCGCTTGCCAACCAGCTCCTGGATCTTTCCATCGCCGTTCGCGACCGCAACATGGAGCAGACCTCCAAGTTTTTTTCGGTGTCTCTGCATAGCAGTCCATTTCCATCGCGGCCCTCAACGCTCAAGACAGACGTGAACTGGATCGGTTCGCACGGCTGGACGCCACAGAACGCTACAGCCAGTCCGCAGATCACCAGAGATGAATTTCTCGGCGGCTTGTTCGCTTTTCTTTCCCACTTTTCGAGCATCGAGGACGCACGCTTTAAGGTGAAGCTCGCCTCTTTCGATGATTCCGCACGCGGGGACCTCGCCGCCGAAGTGCCGACGGCCATCCCCGGAGCCACGGGCAAGGCGCGCATCGCTTTTTTCGTAATCGAGCGCGACCCCAGCGGGAAACGAGAATGGGCGCGCGGCACCGCGGACATTCAGGTGCTCTACACCGACGCGAAGTATTGGAACATTGTCTCCTTCCAATTGGTGTCTCTTGATTCGATGATTGCTAACGCGGACTTATTTTCCGAAGTCTCCGTCCCCGCGGGCGTTGCCGTCACGCGGCCGGCGTTCGGCGCTCCCGGCAGCGACGGGTTCACCTACCGCGGCGCGGTTGCTGCGGATTTCAATAACGACGGCTGGATCGACCTTTTTGTATGTGGCAGCGAACACAATTTCTTGTATCTAAACGATGGCAAAGGCCACTTCCAGGACGTTTCACATGACGTCGGCCTCGACAACGTCGACCCCTGCGTCGGCGCAGTAGCTCTGGACTACGATAATGACGGCGACGAGGATTTATTTCTGACAAGCATCGGCCCCCAGATGCTGCTGCGAAATCGTCTCAAAGAAGACGGCACGCTGAAGTTTGAGGACGTCTCGCTAAAGGTCGGGGTCGCGCGGACTGCCGTGGGATTCAGCGCCGCCGTGGGCGATGTCAATGGCGACGGACTGCCCGACATCTATGTTACCAGCTACAACCACTACGGGAAGGTGGTCCCCAACTCCTGGTTTCAAGCCACGAATGGGACGCCCAACCTCCTGTTCATCAATCAGGGCGACGGCACCTTTAAGGAAGAAGCCACCAAGTGGGGTGTGGACGATTCGCGCTGGAGTTACGCGGCCGAATTTGCCGATGTGAATGGGGACGGCAAACTCGACCTGTATGTGGTGAACGATTTTGGCGAAAAGGCTCTGTTTATTAACAAGGGGGATCATTTCTCCGACGAAGCCAGGGAACGCGGCGTGCTCGATCCCGGTAACGGCATGGGCGTCTCCTTCGGCGATTTCAACAATGACGGCTTGCTGGACCTCCACGTCACCAACATGTCTTCGACCGCCGGCAATCGCATCCTTTCCCGCTTGTTTCCCACCGCGAGTCCCAAAGACAATGTGCTTAAGAAACTTGCCGCCGGCAACTTTCTCTATCAGAACATGGGCAACGGCTATTTCAAGGACGTGACTGCCGACGTCGGCGGTCTCTCCGCAGGATGGGCGTGGGGCGGAGGTTTCATCGACTTCGACAACGACGGCTGGGAAGACATCTACTCGCCGAACGGCTTCATCTCCGGCAAATCCATGAAGGACACTTGAAGCCAGTTCTGGCGTCAGGTCGTGACGCAAAGCAATGCGCAAAAAAAATCAGGAACGCTTCGTACCGATCAGAACGATCTGATCTTCGATAAAGGCTTCTCCTTCAGCGGGTACGAGCGCGATGCACTCTTCCTCAATCTGCAGGGCAAGAAATTTCAGGATATCTCCGGTGTTTCCGGCATCGATTCCATTACCGATGGCCGCGCCGCGGTCTTCGCCGATTTCGATAACGACGGCGATTACGATGTTTTTCTCACGACCATCCAGGGGCCCGGCCATCTCCTGTTCCGGAACAACGTCGGTCAGGACAATCATTGGCTTCGTATCATCCTCGAAGGCGGCCGGGATCTGGGCCGCGACGCCTACGGCTCCGTTGTTCGCTTGAAAACTTCCGCTGGCACGCTGACCAAGATCAAATCGGGCGGGGCCGGGTTCCTCTCGCAGCACGACCCGCGCTTGCTTTTTGGCCTGGGTCTGGACGAGAGTGCCCAATCACTCGAGGTAACATGGGCCAACGGCAAAGTGGAAGCGTTCCAAGGGGACCTGCGCGCCGATGCTACACTCCTGCTCCGCGAAGGAACGGGTCGCGTCGAGGAACTAAAGCTCAGTCGCGCAAATTTGCCGGATCCGCTCACGCGCGAAGAAGCCCTGGCCCAGGGACTAAAAATCCGTGTCGGCCAGGCGTTTCCCGATGTGCTGCTAAAGACGCTTGCCGGCCAATCTTTGAATTTGAAATCGCAACTCAAGACTGGCCGTCGCTTGCTCATTAATCTGTGGGCCACCTGGTGCGTTCCCTGCGCAACCGAAATGCCGGAACTCGAACAGCTTCGCGCGCCGCTCGCCGGAAAGGGAATCGACCTGATCGGCGTGAGTGTCGACGCCGACCCCGAGGCCAGGGTCGCCCAGTTTGCGGCCGATAAGAAAGTTCACTACCCGATTTATCTCGGAGGCGTTCCCGCCATCGAGCAGATCTTCCTCAGGGACGAAATCGCCGTGCCGCTCACTGTTCTCTTGAACGAGAAGGGCGCTGTCGAGGAGATCCTTTTCGGTTTTTCTGGTGGCACGCAGCGCCGCTTTTCCCAGCTTGCAGGCACCCTCGCTCGCTAGCTCACCGCTCAGTTCCTTCTGAGTGAGCGAGAAATCTCGGTTCTCTTTCGGTCCGCTCACCTCGTGAATTCCGCATTAACGAATCAGCGCAGTCGCCTAACTGTGAAAATGTAGGCTGCTTCAACAGCGTGTGGGTAGGCAGTGAGAACTTGCTCGCGGCTCGCGAACGCGCAGGCCAGCGCGAACAGCGTGGAACGCGGCTTATGAAAGTTAGCAAGCAAGCCTTCCATAACACGAAAGTGAACTTGAATCCAACCTGACAACCGCTACGGCTTGAAATTGTTCGTCCCTCTTTCATTATCACGACAGCTCCTTACTTCCGCCGAACACATCATGAGGAAAAAAACCATGCAACTACCGAAAGACATTAACGAGTATTTGCGTGCGTGGGCCCCCGAGCTTGGTGAGAGGATTCTTCAGACCTATCCACCGCTGCACGGCTTTGACGACGCAGCTTCGTCGTTCACCGGGCAACTCCTCCGAAAACCGTTTCCTGCACAAACGCTAGCCATGATGGGTGTGGTAAAGCGCTGGAATGAGGCACGTGGTGCAGCGGTCATCGCGGAGTGTGGGACTGGCAAGACACTGATCTCACTCGGCGCTGTCCACGTGCATAGCGACCGCAAGCCATTCACGGCCCTGGCCATGGTTCCGCCCCAGTTAGTTGAGAAGTGGGCGAGAGAAGCATTTCTGACTCTGCCTCGCGTGCGCGTTTTCTTCATCGACGGTCTCCGAACTCCGACGAGCTCCGTGGGGCATGCGGGGGTCAACGAAGTCAGGCTGCGTCATGGCCGCATCATCCGCGAAGGATTGCGGACAACACTCACGGAGTTACGTCAGCGGAGGACGGCTCGCACTGCGCGCCAGCGTTGGGATTCCATCTGCGGGTTCCCGGCTCTGTTCATTGTGGGACGTGACCGCGGGAAGCTCAGTTATTTCTGGCGACACGCGTACGGGCTGGCGCAATGCGGCCGGTACCAAGGCTCCGTTGTGAACCCGGACACGGGCTGCCCGATTTACCTGGGAGAGGATGGAGAGCGGCTTCTCTCCGTGGATTTCAAGAAGGCGAAGCTGAGCGAGATTCTGGGCGGACCGAACGGGGACGAATCGAAGAAATCGCGACGGGCGTTGTATAGCGCGATGTGGCAGGCGGACGGAAAGAAAATCAGGCGATTCGCTCCTGTGGATTTCATCGGCCGCTACATGCCAGATTTCTTCGACTACGCCATCGCCGATGAAGTGCATGAATTGAAGGGCGACACCGCCCAGGGAAATGCGCTCGGGACATTGGCAGCTTGCGCACAACGAACTGTGGTTCTGACCGGGACGCTGCTAGGCGGATACGCCGACGAGGTGTTCAACATTCTCTTTCGCCTCGAAGCGGCGAAGATGGTCAAGGAAGGGTTCGAGTATGGGGAAGCCGGCGCGCGGGCGTTCACGGAAAGCTACGGGCTGCTGGAAAAGGTCACTGTAATCGAGCCTGAGGATAACGCTTGTTCAGAAGCGCGCATGACAAAGCGCGTACGTCGGCGCCCGGGCGCTTCGCCGCTGCTTTTTGGCCGCTTCCTGATGAGCCTCGGAGCGTTCATTTCCCTCGAAGACATTTCGGAAGCGTTGCCGCCCTACCGGGAGGAAGTCGTCAGCGTGGAGATGGATCCTCTGCTGAAGGCCGCCTACAAGGAACTTGAGGAGGCCGTGAAGACCGCGTTGAAGGAGCATCGCGGGAATCAATCCGTGATGAGCGTGGCGCTGAACGCCTTGCTGCTCTATCCCGACCGTCCGTTCCGGCTTGGCACCCTGTACGGCTGGGAATACGAGCCGAAAACACAGCGGCGAGAAAAGTTTCTTATTGCCCAGACACCAGACCTGAACGAAGAACACACCTATGCCAAGGAGCGCCGCTTGGTAGAGGAAGTAAAAGCGGATTTGGCGCGCGGGCGTCGCTGTCAGATCTATGTGGTATATACGCAAAAGCGCGATGTGACGCGACGCCTGGAACGCATTCTCTCAAATGAGGGCATCCGGGTCGCTGTGCTGACGACAGATGTGCCTCCTGAAACGCGAGAGGGGTGGTACGAACGCCAGCTCCGCGGCGGCGTACAGGCGGTGATCTGCCACCCAAAGCTGGTGCAGACCGGGCTCGACCTAATCGACTTTCCGACAATTCTGTTCTACGAGACTGGATACTCCATCTACGTCCTTCGGCAGGCCAGCCGAAGAAGTTGGAGAATCGGCCAGCGCCTTCCAGTTAGGGTGAAGTTTCTGCACTACTCGCAGACGATGCAGGAAAGTTGTCTGCGGCTGATGGGGAAGAAGCTGCTGGTCTCCTTGGCCATGGAGGGCAAGTTCTCTTCGGAAGGACTACAGGCGATCAATGAGGAGGATGACATCTTGATGGCGATGGCTCGGGAGCTGGTAACAGAGAAGGGAATTGGGGAGCGCGCTGACCAAGTGTGGGCTAGCATTCAAAAGAAGCAAGAAGAGGTCTTCGCGGTGACGTCAGCCGAGGAGGAAGCGCCTATTCCGGAACCACTGGAAGGTAGCAATCTCCCTGTTATTGAGAACCCAGTCGTCGCCGCCACTCAATGGATGCCAGTGGGAACGGCTCAGGAACCGATTCGTCGCAAGACTTCGCGACGTGAGGGTTCCCCGGAAGGACAACTCACCTTGTTCTGAATCCAGCCATTTCGAGTCTGCCAGCCAATTTGAATTTTCTCCAACAGACACATCACATCGGAAGGAGCAAGTCCAAATGGGTATTCTTGGATTAACTCATGATGAGAACGGCGCGGCCTTTGAGAAACTACCAGTGACCATCAAGGTTGCTATTGGAGAAGGGCCTGAGCCAGGCAAGGAAAACGGCCACCCACGCCGTCTCGATCACTTCGTATTCAAGCGAAAGACAGTGCGTGAACAGGATGTGGTTTGGGAGCCCGCCCCAGACATCGCAGAGGTTCATGGTGAGAAGCCAACCGAGCTTGCTGTCATCTTTCTCAACGATGAACCGAGAGAAGTCTTCCGTACCCAGTACGCTCTCTGGACTCAGACCGCTTGCAAATGTCACGGCGAACTGGTGCAGATCTCGGACGCTGATGGAACCCGTTATGAGATGCAAGCGACCCGGCGGACACCAAAGCATCCTGAGGGTGAGGCGTGGCCAGGGAAATACAAGTACACGGACGGACCAAACAAGGGTCAGCCGGTAGAGCCATGCGGAGAGGGCTGCCCCGACTTGGAGCGAGGCGATTGCAGGCCTTCCGGAGATCTCTACTTTATCCTGGAGAGGTTTCCGAGATTAGGAGCTATCTGCCGCATTCACACCAGCAGCTACCGCTCCATTCGAAACCTGTCGAATGGCCTCATGCAGATCCGCAGATTGAACGGCGGTCGTCTCGCAGGCGTCAAGGCGACCCTTAAGGCAACGCCAGAAAGGGTTTCATACAGGGATCGGAGCGGAGTAAATCACATTTCGATCGTTTTTATTCTAAGCCTTGAAGTGGGCGGGCCAGACCTGCGGAGCCTTCTGGCAAGCATGGAGGAACCGGCGAAACTGTTTCAGCAAAGCTGCTCCGCCAGCCCCAGCAGAACGCAGTACGTAATCCGCGAAGCAGAAGTAGAACGCGCACCAGAAATCGCGGGCGAATTCTATCCGAATGGCGCAGCCGCCTGCACCGAACTTGTTGATGAGTCGATTGCTCCCAGTGACCACGACGAGATTGTCGGGAGAATCTGTGAGCTCACTCACAGACTTGGCTACAACGCAGCGAAGACCAAGATGCTGTTGGGCCAGGGGGCGCAGAATCTCGTCAGCCTTGAGCGGTCTCTCTCAAACGAACTGGCAGCCCTACCCGCAGAGAGTTCAAGTTCTCTCGCCACAATTTCTCGACATGAAGAACCAACATCCTGCCATGACATTCCTTTCCTCGGGGACAAACTCATAAGAGGTTATGAATGAGTTCGCTCTGCAAGGATATTCGCTCGAAGCCCCATCTTCTGGGGTTCGGAGCAGTTCCTGTTGGACTGACCCGAAGAGCCTCGCAAGGAGGTGTTACTCTGGCGAACAAAAAAAGGGCCTCATCCCGGTGGCTCAACGGTAGAGCATCCGGCTGTTTGACCGAAGGCTTTCTGAGACCGAAGCGTAAGGGCTGCGCTTAGAGACTCTTGAGCACGAAGCACGTTCGGCAGGTGCGTCGCCATAAAGAAATGCGATGTCGCGAGAATGTAACGACTGCTTCGCTCTGCGGAATTGCGATGGGTGTCTTGGATGGAGCCAGATGCTAGGTTGCCGTCAAGACTTGACGCCTGCTTTGCGAAGGATGGTCATCATCGGGCACCAGTTCGTGAAGGCTGACTGGAACAAGTTCAGTCCCACGAAGGCCGTGAATAAATACCAGTACGGGCTCACCCAGTATCCCAAAGCCAAAGAAGCCGTGACAAAAGCTCCGGCGATCATTCTAAGGTAGCGATCTATGGTCATGAATCTTCCTCCTTGTGAAGATCAAAGTTCCGCATGTACGGCATCGTTCTCCAATTCCAGCGAAGTCGGATCACCATGGCCGCGCTGGCTCAGGTAATAAAGGACGGGAACGGTCATTCGGGAAAGAACTGTTGAAGCGACTTCACCGGCCATCAGTGAAATGGCCAAACCTTGAAAAATCGGGTCGAACAAAATGACGCTCGCGCCGACGACCACTGCAGCTGCGGTCAGGAGCATGGGGCGGAAACGCACAGCGCCGGCGTCCACGACGGCTTCCTCGAGTGGCATGCCGTGAGAGCGGCGCAGCTCGATGAAATCTACGAGGATGATCGAGTTGCGAACGATGATGCCTGCGCCCGCGATGAAGCCAATCATCGAAGTGGCCGTAAAGAACGCGCCCATCAAAGCGTGCGCTGGCAGAATCCCGACCAACGTCAACGGGATCGGGGCCATGATGACCAATGGCGTCTTGAAAGATTTGAACCAGCCAACCACCAGCACATAAATCAAGACCAGGACCGCGGCAAAAGCCAGACCGAGGTCGCGAAAAACCTCAACTGTGATGTGCCACTCGCCATCCCATTTCATCGAGTAGCGCTGCGTATCCTCCGGCATCGCCGTGCCCATGAACTGCTGCACGTGGTAGCCGTCGGACATCTGGATTTTGTTGATGGCGTCGCTCATCCTGAAAATCGCGTAAACGGGGCTTTCCACGACGCCCGCGACATCGCCAGTCACATAGACAACAGGACGGAGGTTCTTGCGATAAACGCTGGTGTCAATCGTTCCGCGCTGCACATTGGTGATTTCGCGCAGGGAGACTTGCCGACCCGACGCTCCAGGTAATTTCAAGTCTTGAAGGTTTTCGATGCTTGAGCGGTCGGTCCGCGATAACCGTACTTCGATCGGAATGTCTTCGCGGGACGACGGATCGTGCAACAGTCCCGCCGATGCGCCACTCAAGCCGATTTGTACGATGTTAGTGACTTCCGCAGCGGATACGCCTTGCAATGCGGCCTTGTCGAGATCCACTCTCATGTCATATTTCGTTTGCGGATCTTCAACATACCAATCGATGTCCACGACCCCCGGGGTTTCCTGGAAGACTTTTTTGATCTTTGCGGCGAGTTCTGTCTGCCCGTTGTACTCCGGCCCGTACACTTCGGCGACCAAGGTTTCCAATACGGGTGGTCCCGGTGGAACCTCCGCGATCTTGATGCGCGCGCCGAAAGGTGCGGCAATTTTGTCCAGCTCAGGTCGAAGCTTGCGCGCGATGTCGTGGCTCTGCGCCTTACGTTCATGACGTGAGAGGAGATTGACCTGGATATCGGCCTGATTGGGTTGCCGCCGCAAGAAATAATGCCGCACGAGCCCATTGAAATTGTAGGGCCCCGAAGTACCCGCATAGATTTGATAATTGATGACTTCGGGCTGCTCGCCCAGATAGCGTCCCAGAGCTTGCGCCACGCGCGTACTTTGTTCGAGCGGCGTTCCGTCCGGCATATCAATAATCACTTGGAACTCGCTCTTGTTGTCAAACGGCAACATCTTCACTTGCACCCATTTAAGCGGGACAAATGCCACCGCAGCCAAAAGCAGGACAGCGACCCCGCCAAGGAACATCCACCTCCGGACGGGCTTCTGGATCAGCGGGCTCATGACGCGGCGATAGAAACGTGTGGTCCAGCCTTCCGATTCGCGTTCGTATTCGGGCCGGTCTGCGTAATTGCGCAGCAACCTCAAGGCTGCCCACGGTGACACAACGAAGGCCACGACCAGCGAAAACACCATGGCCGCCGATGCACCTACAGGAATCGGCCGCATGTATGGCCCCATCAGCCCACGCACAAAGGCCATGGGAAAGATGGCCGCGATCACCGCGAACGTTGCGAGGATAGTGGGATTCCCCACTTCGTCTACGGCTTCTACGGCAACGTCGGTGAGGGAACGACCACGGTTTTCCGGTAGCCGGAAGTGCCGGACGATGTTTTCCACGACGACGATGGCATCATCAACGAGAATGCCGATGGAGAAAATCAGCGCGAAAAGTGTGACGCGATTGAGCGTGTAGCCGTAGAAATAGAAAATGGCCAGGGTGAGGGCAAGTGTGACAGGAATGGCAAGCAGAACGACACCGGACTCTCGCCAACCCAACGCTAGGGCGATCAGCAACGTGACAGACAACGTGGCGAGGAAGAGATGCTTAAGTAGCTCGTCCGATTTGTCTTTGGCCGTCTCCCCATAATTTCGCGTGACACTAATGTTCAGGTCCTTCGGCAGCGTGTTGCCGCGGAGGGAATCGATTTTGCTCAGGGCGCTCTCAGCAACCAGCGTGGCATTCGCGCCTTTGCGCTTCGCCAGCGTGATGGTCACCGCGGGATATTCCGCATTTGCGGCGCTTCCTGTCGTTCCTTTCGCATTTGCAAACAGGACATAGCTCTCCGGCTCGGCCGGGCCGTCCTCGATTTTCTCAACAACATCGCGCAAATAGACAGGTCGTCCAGAGTGGAGCCCCACGACAACCTGCCGCAGCTCGTCCGGCCGCATGAAAAAATTTCCCGCCTCAACCTGGAACTCCTGGTTTTCGCGGGCGAAACTTCCTGCTTGGCCGCGCCGGTTCGCACCGCTTAGTTGCATAAGTACCGAATCCGGCGTCAAGCCGTATGCCACGAGCCGTTGCGTGTCCAAGATGATTCGCAGCTTCCGGCTCTGCCCGCCGATGACGGTGGTTTCGGAAACATCGTCCAATTGCTTTAGCGTGTGCTCCAACTCTCCGGCAATCTGTCGTAGCCTGTATGCGTCATAGTTCTGTCCCCAGAGCGTTAGCGCGAGGATCGGCACATCATCGATAGAGCGAGCTTTGATAATTGGTTGCGAGACTCCTTGAGGAATGCGGTCAAAGTTGGCATAGAGTTTGTTATAGGTCTTGACGATCGCGTCTTCTTCTTTCGTCCCAACATAGAAGCGCACGATCACCATGCTCAATCCCGGATGGCTGATGGAGTAGATGTATTCAACTCCAGGCAATTCTCGGAGCAGTTTTTCCATTGGCACGGTTGCGCGCTGCGCCACTTCCTGGGCCGACGCCCCCGGCATCCGCACGAAAACGTCCAGCATGGGAACCACGATCTGCGGTTCTTCCTCACGCGGTGTTTGCAAAATGCTGAAGGCGCCGAGCAACAGGGCAGCGCCGATTGCCAGCGGTGTCAGCTTCGATTGAATGAAAATGTGCGCAATGCGGCCCGCTGTCCGCAGCGAGTGTGGCACGAAGCCCAAGTTGGAGGACGAACCATTCATCGTTGTGCGTTGATTCGCTTGCCGCCCAATTCACGCTCTCCCGGGGTGGCGATTAGTTTTTCGCCGGCTTCCAATCCCGCAAGCACTTCCACCTGCGAGCCGGTGCTCCGACCCAGCGTGAGGTAGCGCAGGCCCGCGATTTGATTCGGGTCGAGGACGTAAGCTCCCTGTAATTGCCCGCGCTCTACCACAGCCGTGCGCGGAATGAGGAGAGCGGACCGCAAACCGCGAGCAAACTGTGCGCGTCCAAACAGGCCGGAACGGATCTGCGCATTTCTCGGCAAGTCAACCTTCACAAGAAAGGTCCTGCTCCCCGGATCGGCTGCGGGAACAATTTGTACGACCTTGCCTGCTAGTTCGGAGCTTCCTAAAGCATCTATGGTCACCGGAGCAGTCTGCCCCACGCGGACCAACCACACGTCGCTCTCATCCACCGTCACTTCCAACCGGTAACTCCGCGTGTCCTCCACGGTGAAAATCGGCATGCCAGGTGAAGCCAACGTTCCAGGGTCAACTTTTCTTTCTGTCAGGACACCATCAAAAGGCGCGCGGATTCGCGTGTAGCCGAGTGCAGTACGCGCAAGTGCCAAAGCGGCATTCGCTTGGCCCAGCCCAGCGCGCGCCATTTCTAGCCGCGCGGATGCTGATTGCGAGCGGGTCTTAACCTCATCAAATTCCTGCGGACTTACAGACTTCTTCTCGTATAGCTGCTGATAGCGCTTCAGCGTACTTTCAGCAAGCGTGTGTTCGGATTCTGCGGCGGATACGTCCTTTTGTGCCGCAAGCTCAGCCGCTGTCGCCTGCTCCACTGCGGCGCGCTGCTGTGCATCGTCAATCAGCGCCAGCACTTGCCCGTTTTGCACTCGGTCGCCTTCACGCGCCTGGACGGTAACGACGTTGCCCATGATCTGACTGGCAAGCTGGCTGGTCTGCGCAGCGCGCACCGAGCCAACGGCCTCAAGCCAGTCAGGCACGGTGGTTTTTTGCGCCACAATCAACTGCACGTTGCTTACGATCTCTGGTGCGGCGGCTGCGGTCCGCTGTTCGTTCGAACATCCAGCCAGCGCGCTGCCCACAAGGGTGAGGATAAGGATTGTCTTAACCAAAGCTTCGTTCCGATTTGTCATGGCGTCACCACAGGAGATTGAGGATTTAGAGTCCCGGTCGCGAGTTCGAGGTTCGCGTAACCTGTGTGGAAGCGGTACACCGTTTGCCAGTAATCCGCCTGTGTTCGACTTGCCGCTTCCTCAGCCGTCAGCAGATCCGTAATCGTCGATACCCCGGACTCGTAGCGGTTCTGCGTAATGCGCAAGCTTTCTTGAGCCTGGGCAATCGCCGCTTTGGCCACTTCCACCTGCTGGCGCGCCGCGTCCAGGTCATAGTAAGCGCGGCGCACCTCCAGCCGAATCACGTCGCTGGCCGCATCTTTCAGGGCGGCTAGCTTTTCCTGGAGCGCTCGTTGCCTTTGCAACTCGGCGCGCTTGGCTCCGCCCTGGAAAAGGTCGAGTTGCACCTCAAAGCCGGCGGTCCAATTGTTTCCACCGCCTCCAGAAGCAAACGTCGGGTTGTCTGCCTCCCAGTTCGCGAACCCATTCACTCGCGGGCCAAAAGAAGACCTCGCGATTGCCACGCTTTGCTGTTGAACAGCTTCCTCCGACCGGATGCGCTTCAAATCGGGACGCATCTCCAGCGCTTGCTTCTCAAGTCCTTCCATAGGTGTCGATGGAAGCGTTCGCTCTGCCAAGGACTCGACCGGCTCGAGTTGGCCCTCCGTCGAAATTCCCATTGCCTTGCCCAACTCCGCCCGCGCTAACGACAGATTGTTTTGCGCGCGGATCAGTTCCTGTTTCCGGGCCGCCAACCGCACCTGAGCGTTCAGCAAATCCGATTCCACCGCGACGCCGCTTTCGAATCGGCTCTTGCTGCGGTCGAGGATGGCTTGTGCCGTTTTTATGGCCTGCTCGGCTACCTCCAGCTCCTTTTTCGCAAGCAGTACACCGTAGTAGGAATTCACAACGGCAAAGACAATTTCTTGGTCCGCGCGCTCGAGCTGATGTGTCGCCGCTTCTTTCCCGCGCTCCGCGCGCGTAACACCGCGCCAGCTTGCGAACGAGTCAAACAGATTCCAGGTTCCGCCAAAGCGCGTGCTGAAGTTGTTCAACGGCGTCGGCGTGTTCAAGCGATTCAGGGCGAAATCCGCGGTCGTGAATCGCTGTTGCCGGAGCTTGCTGCCAAACACGTAGACGGGATCGTTTCCTCGGATGCCGGTCTCGGAGAACATCAGATGCGGTAGCAAGAACGATCGCGACTCTTGGACGCTAGCGGAGGCTGCTTTCGTGTCCGCCAGCGCTGCTTTGCGTTGCGGGTTCTTTTCCAGTGCAATAGCAACCGCCTCGCGAAGGGTTAAAGGCGATTTCGCATGTGTTTCCTGAGCGAGGGTACGGTCAGCGAGACACCATGCCAAAGCCATGGCTATCGCGGGGCTGATAAGCCATCGAGAAATACCTTGGGTTTTCACGCTCTTCGTTATCATATTTGTGCTCGAATCATACCTATCGTCTTACAGTGCCAAATCACCCGTCTGTGACTGCACTCACATCTTTCTTCTCGCATGCACAAACCGACCATCTTTTCAGGCTTGGACACTCGCTGGTGCCTTGACCATCCACGCGGTCTTCTCATCAACGACCTCGTAAGTTGTCTTGAAAGTGGCGGTCTGCTTCACCATCGCGCCTACGGAACAATACTTTTCCTCGGAGAGGCGAATGGCGTCCTCGATTGCAGTCCGATCAATCTCATAACCGGTGACCACGTGGTGGGTGCGAACTTCCGTGAATACCCGTGGTGGCCGGTCCGCTTGGTCCGCCTCGACCCGTACTTCGTATCCTGTCACTTTCTGGTGGTACTTCTGACGAAGCACAGTGATGACATCGAATGCCGTGCAACCCGCCAGGCCAACGGCGACCAATTCGATAGGATTGGGGCCCGTGCCCCCGGCCATATCATCAAGCAAAAGATGGTGCTCGCTCCCGGTGGTCGCTGCGAATTGGCGATCTGCCCTAAGTGGTTGAGTTAGCTGGACTTTTCCACTGACCATATGCGTTCCCGCTTTCCCTTCTTCCGGCTTCACACGAACAAATGCAATCACGGGGGATTTGTTACAAGGTTCTTGGTAGAGAGTCGCGAGATTCGAATGCTTCGAGAGGGAATCAGTTGGGCTTTACGTTGTTTTCGGCAGGGCGGCGAATGCTTGCCATCAATTCTTGGTATTTGGAAAGGACTTCGCGCCGGACATTTACAGCGGTCCGCTCATAGGGGCTGTCATTGGGCACAGTGCGGCAAGTTCGGATGGTCTCTTCCAGGCTTGCCAGAAAAGCTTTGCACGGCTCGCAGCCTTCCATGTGTTTCTCCAATTCCGCACAAAGTGAATCATCGAGCTCTTCATCGAGATAGTCGGAAAGCTCCGCGAATATTTGCTTACAATTTCGTTCGCGAGAATGCGGCCCCACAACGGCTGCAAACCAAAGGGTCGCAAGCGACCGAAGTGAGTGACCGAAGCGAACCTGGTTGGCCAATTGGCCAATTCAACGGCGATCCGAAATTCGTAAATGACGCCAAACAACGACTTAGAGAATTTCAGCCCCGTCTGTTAACCGCAGGGTCGCTAATTCGAATTTAGCCGGGGAAACGAATGGTGTGGTGGAGACGGCGTTGCTAGCGCACAATAAACCTGGCGCGGACTGCCGATAGCAATGCGTTTTCTATCGCCGAGAACTGTCACCTCGAACCGTATGCATCCGCACGATATCAGGCTGAAACTACGCGACATAAGCCAACTCTTCAATTCGATGGACCCTTCTCCATTCGTTGAGGAAGATCTCGACGACGACGCGGAAGAATTCATCGTGAGTTGGGCCCAGGAATTCTCATCGGACGCTCCGATCAAACTACGTATCTATCTCGAGCAGTGGCCTGCTCAAGACCCTAAGGAACTGATCAAGACAGCCGTCCACAACCACTTTGCATATCGCGCGAGAATCACAAACTTGGAGTTCAAGCGGCTCCTAAAGCAAGGCCGCACCAGTCTTTTTATCGGGCTAGTGTTCCTCTCCGTGTGTCTTATTCTCAGCAGAGTGTTGCTGGGTCGTGAGGTGGGTACTTGGGCTGCGATCGCGCGCGAAAGTCTTACGATTGCTGGATGGGTAGCAATGTGGCGGCCGATGCAGATCTACCTTTACGATTGGTGGCCGCTCCGGCGACGCGGCCGCATTTACGCGAAACTCGCTCATATGCCTGTAGAAGTGGTGCAAAGTAGCAAAACTTAAAGCGCGCCTGCGATGTGCTTTCGTTTCCGAGCGCCATACTCCTAACAGCCCGGGCCTTCTTTTCCGATCACTCCCGAAAACGTTTCCCACACCGAACGTCCGCATCCAAGGCCTGTTGGTTCAAGGCATTCTTCGTTCGTGGCTTTCAGGTTCGGCGCACAGACCGTAATTGCTCCAACTGCGTTTTTTCCGCTATGCTCAAACGGCGGATGCCCTCACGTATCTCGTCTGGCCGCGCATGTGAGAAGTTCAGCCGCAAATGTCGGCGGCCATCTTGAGTTTGGTCGCTTGCCGCAAAGAAGGAATTTCCTGGCACGAATGCGACGTTGTGCTTCAGAGCCTCACGAAAAAGATAGTTCGCGTCCATACCTTCCGGCAAACTCACCCAGAGGAATAGGCCTCCCTTGGGGCGCGTCCATCGCACTTGTGATGGAAAGTACTGAGCCAGGGCCGCAAGCATTACATCACGGCGTTCACGATAGATGTCCCGCAGCTTCCTCACGTGCTCATCGAGAAAATTGTCGCGAGCAACTTCGTAGGCAACGACTTGAGCGAACGTGGAAGTGTGCAAGTCCGCGCCTTGCTTGAGCTGCACCAGTTTAGCGATGACTTCTGGTGGGGCCACGATCCAGCCGAGCCTCAGGCCGGGAGCCAGCGTTTTGGAAAACGTGCTCAGATAAATCACGTTTCCGAGAGTATAGCCATCATCGTGTGGCAGGTTTTCGCGATCGAGCACAACGAGGGATGGCAGATGCTCACCTTCGTAACGCAGTTGGCCGTAGGGGTCATCCTCCACAATCGGGATGCCATACTTATTGGCAAGGGAAACCAGCGTATGGCGGCGGTCCTCCGAGAGGGTAGTCCCGGCGGGATTTTGAAAGTTCGGGAGCACGTACATGAATTTGGGTCCGAAGCGCAATGAAGCTTCAAGCAGATCGGTGCGCAATCCTTCTTCATCGCAGGGGACGCTCAAATATTCGGCTCCATAGGCGTTGAAGGCCTGTAATGCTCCCAAATAAGTAGGTGCCTCGACGAGAACCCGATCGCCGGAGTTGATGAGCAACTTGCCAATTAAGTCCAGGGCTTGCTGGGAGCCAGTCGTAATCAGAACGTTCTCGGCCTGCGCCTTGATTCCATAGCGCGCGATGCGGCTGGCGATCATATCGCGCAGAGGTTTGTAGCCTTCGGTCTCTCCATACTGCAGCGCCATGACCGCATTCTGTTCGAGGACTTTTTTGCAGGTTTCCTCGAACCGTTCGATGGGGAAAACATCGTTGGCGGGAAGACCGCCGGCGAAGGAGATGACTTCCGGCCGTTGAGTGATCTTGAGAAGTTCCCGAATGGCGGAGCTCTTAATGTTCTTAGTGCGGAGGGCATAGCGGGAGGTCCAGGCGATTGACATAGCGTCCTTTCTCTCTTGACGCACCATTCAAAGGTGAGGCGTTCTGCCGAGCTCGGGGCATAGCCCGACAGTACTTCACTTACCGCAACTAAAGCCTCGTGTGGGATGTCCTTGACCCGGGCCTACTCGGGTCTGCTCACCCCGCTGACGCCGCCAGTTTTGTCGCAGGCGCAATGCTCTCCCTGCCGACGATGCGCACTGTGCTCGCTTGAGGCCCTTTTTCTCCCTACTCCTCAAGGAATCCCACCACTGTTCCGACTTTCAAGCGTGAGAATGCGCGGTTGAGAACACTATTTTTGTGGAAGTAAATCCCTCGGTTGTCTTCCGACGTCAGGAATCCATAACCTTCGTCTGGAAGGATCTTGCTCACACGTGCCAGACGTAGCGGCGCGTGGCTCTTTACGTCCCCTCGCTGCCGACGAGCATAATCTTGCAATCGTCGGCTGGCAGCCTTGAACGCGTCATTAATTGCCAGACGGAGATTCTTGTGCGGGGTTTTCAGTTCCAGATGCTTCTTGATTTCGGTTTCACCCAACTGCTGGACATGACTAAGGCTTGGCTGGCGCTTGACCACGATCTCTTCTCCCGGCACTGTCAGGTCAATCCGGAGATGATACGAACTCCCTTTCCTATGGTGACGGTGTGGGACTTCAATCGCTACGCGACATCTCATGATCCTGTTATAAAACGTGTCGAGCTTCGCCGCTTCGGCACGGATCCATTCCTCGATCGCGTCCGAGCGGTCCATGTTTCTGAATGTGATCTGCACCGGCAGTTTCACGGTTATGACTCCTTCCTGACCGGGTACCTTGCCTGCACATACGGTGAACGGCTGGGACCCTTACTGCTTCTCTCCAAGGGAACCTATATCCACTGAGCACGTCCAATATGAGTTTGGCCTCGTCGGCTTCCAGCGGTCTTCTGGATCGCTCGCCAACCGGATCTTCGTTACTCAACTATATCTTCGCCAACGCCTGTGTACGCATTCGGTTCAAGCCCCTGCTGTTTAGCGATCCGAGCCACCTCCATTGCTGGCTTGTTCACACGAGCACGCTTCCTGCCGCGCGTTGGTTTGACATGTTGGGCCTTACCCCCACGTCTCGCCTTACCGTGGTGCTTCGCAATTTGCTTCGGCATTGAAATTCCTTTCCAGCGTCATCATGCCTTCTGCATTCGTTGAAAGCTGTGACATCAGTCACCCATTGGTGTGAAGCCATGTTCCGTGAAAAAACATTTCGCCAGGTGAGTCAGGTCACAGCCTCTTCCGATATGAAGCAAGTAGAGAGATTTGATGTCGATGAAATGATGAAATCTCGGGAACGGTTGGAGGTGCATCGAAGAGGCTGATCTCGGGATGT
>Ga0306920_100003274_pt1 | contig 20513 bp, 19 predicted proteins | sample flu12Cox44000170_FD_204666 | JGI IMG/M metagenome (GOLD analysis project Ga0306920, IMG submission 204666) | Lab enrichment of tropical soil microbial communities from Luquillo Experimental Forest, Puerto Rico - flux4day.12C.oxic.44.000.170 (v2)... | ecosystem: Environmental > Terrestrial >... | reverse complement strand
CCTGGCGGAGACGGTCGGCCAGGTGGCGGCCGGTTTCCCGCACGCGACACCCGACCGCGTGCGCCCCGTGGGCGCGCGTTGCGGGTCGGTCCACGAGGTGGGCGGTCTCACGACGGAGACGTGCGTCGTGACCTTCGAGTCGAACTACGCTGACGGCACCATCGTCTCGGAGATCACTCTGCGACGAATCGGCGGCGACGAGCGCCGGCTCGTAGGATTTCACGCGACCGCCCTGCCGGCGCCGCTCGCCGTGGTCGACGCCTTCACGCTCTCGGGCAAGGGACCGGTTCACTTCGTCTTCTTGGTCACGATCGCGCTCGTCGAGGGCGTGACCTTGCTGGCCCTGGTGATCTGGTTTCGACGCCGCAAGACCGTGCGGCGCCGCTGGTGGTGGCTGGCGGCGATCCTGGTCGGGACGTTCGCGTTCGTGCTGAACTGGACGAGCGGAGAGATCACCGTTCGCGCGCTCACCGTCCAGCTGCTCAGCCTCGGCGTCTCGCGCGCGATCGTCGACGGGCCCCTCATGCTGTCGCTCTCGATCCCGGCGGGGGCCGTCACCTTCTTGCTCGTGCACCGCCGAGCTGGAGCGGCGCCCGCGGTCTCGCCTCCCGTGATCTCTCCTCCCGCCGGATGACCACCTCCTCGAAGCGAGCCGGTCGCACGTCGATCACCATCCTCGAGCCCTGCAACTGACGCCGGGCTACTGGATCGTGATGTCGTCGACGTAGACGACGCCGCTCCAGTCGGTCGCCGACGTTCCGTCGGTGTCGAAGAAGCCCTCGAGCGCCAGCGCGATGAGCTGGTTGCCGGCGTTGTCGAGCGGCGCGGTGACCTGGAACCACGTCCCGACGGTGGCGTTGTTGGGTGTGCTCGCCGCGTCGCTGCTGTTCGTGTAGAGGTGCAGGCCGAACCGCGAGGTGGGGCTCGGCGGCGGCACGCTCGCGTCGTTCGGCTGGAGGTAGAACCAGGCGCTCACCGTTCGCCCGCCCGACGGCAGGAAGCCGCTGCCGCCGCACATCTTGAGGCCGACATCGAAGCCGCGGTTCGTCATCCCCATGGCCGTCACGCCGATGGCGAGGGCGTACGTCCCGCTGTGGGCGACGGAGGTCGACGCGGAGATCGACGTCACCGCCATCTGGTTGTTGCCGACGATCCCGAAACCGTCGGTCATGCCGTCCTCGAACGTCCAGCTCGCGATCTGGCAGTAGCTGGTCCCCCCGCAGGCGAGGTAGCCGGCGTTGCACGACAGCCCGCAGGTCCCGCTGTTGCAAACGGCCGAGCCGGAGCCGATCACGGGCGGATCGGGACAGACCTTGCCGCAGGTGCCGCAGTTGGCGGGGTCACTCGCCAGCGTCTGGCAGCCGTTCGTGCACATCGTCTGCCCGGCGAGGCAGGCGTTGCAGTCGGTCCCCGCCGTGTTGCAGGCGCTCGGGCAGGTGGTCATCGTCGTGGCGCACGCCGCGCTCGCGGTGCACATGGCCGCCGAGGTCTTCACCCCGCCGCTGCACGTCTGCGCGGAGCCGCACAGCGTGCCCACCGGCTTGTTGGTGGTGGTCACGCAGACCGACGAGCCCGTCGAGCACGACGTGCTGCCGTTCTTGCACGGGTCCGACGGCGTGCAGGTCTGCCCGGCCACGCAGGAGACGCAGACGCCCCCCTTGCAGACCAGGTCCATCCCGCAGGAGGTCCCGTCGGTCACGTTCGTCCCGGAGTCCGCACAGGTCTGGGTGCCGGTCATGCAGGTGAGCGTTCCGTTGTGGCACGGGTTCGCCGGCGGATTGCACGCGCCGCCGGGCGTGCAGATGACGCACGCCCCGGCGTTGCACACCTTGTTCATGCCGCACGACGTGCCGTTCGGCTGGTTGCCCGTCTCCGCGCAGACCGAGGCGCCCGTGACGCAGGACGTGGCGCCGGTGCGGCAGGGATTGCTCGGCTGGCAGCTCGTACCGGGTGTGCAGGGGACGCAGGTGCCGTTGCTGCAGACCATGTTCGTGCCGCACACGGTGCCGTTGACCAGCGCGCTGCCGCTGTCGGCGCAGGTGATCGAGGGCGAGCAGGCCTGGAACCCCGCGTGGCACTTGTTCGTCGTGGGGATGCAGGCGGTCCCGGCCGTGCAGGCGACGCAGCTGCCGCCGCTACAGACCAGGTTCGTGCCACAGGTGGTGCCGTCGGCGACGTTGGCCGACTCCACGCAGACCACCGCGCCGGTGTTGCAAGCGACCTTGCCGGTGCGGCAGGGCTTGCCGCTGACGGCGCAGGTCGCGTTCACCGTGCAGGCGATGCAGCTGCCGGTGGAGCTGCAGACCATGTTCGTGCCGCAGGTGGTGCCGGCGGAAACGTTGGTCCCCTTGTCCGTGCACGTCGGGGTTCCTGTCGAGCAGGCGAGCGCGCCGACGTGACAGGGGTTCGCCGTCGGCATGCAGGACGATCCTTCCGAGCAGGGGACGCAGGTGCCGTTGCTGCAGACCATCCCCGAGCCGCACGAGGTCCCGTTCGGCTGGTTGTTCGATTCGGTGCAGACCGCGCTGCCCGTCGTGCAGACGATCGTCCCCGTCCGACAGGGCTTGCCGGTGACCGTGCAGCTCGTGCCCGCGGCGCACGGGACGCACGCGCCGTTGTTGCACACCATCCCCGTCCCGCAGCTCGTGCCGTTCCCCTGCGCCTGCCCCGTGTCCGTGCAGGTCATCGTCCCGCTCGCCGAGCAGGCCGTCTGCCCGACGTGGCAGAGGTTGCCGGTCACCGTGCAGGCGGAGCCCGCGGTGCAGGTCGGGCCGTCGGGGCCGCCGTCGCGCGCGCCGCCCGTTCCGGTCGTGCCGCCTCCGCCCGTGCCGCCGCGCCCGCCCGTTCCGGCCGTGGCGCCGCTGCCGCCGCGCCCGCCCGTCCCGGTCGTGCCCGCGCCGCCGTCGTGCGCCCCGCCGGTCCCCGTCGTCCCCCCGGTGCCCGCGGTCCCGACCGCGCCACTCGTACCCGCGGTCCCGCTCGTGCCGGCGGTCGCGACCGTGCCGCCCGCGCCGGCCGTCCCGGTGGGGCCGACCGTGCCTGCGGTTCCGGTCGCGCCGCCGCGGCCAGCCGACGAGCCGGCGTTGCCGCCGGCGCCCGCGGTTCCGCTCGGGCCCACCGTGCCGCCGGCGCCAACGCCGCTGTCCGGGCCCCCCGGCTGCTCGCGCAGCCCACAGCCGAGCCCGCATCCGCCCAAGAGCACCCCCACGAGCACCAGACGTTTCAACATGAGATCTCCGCTCTACTCAAAACCGAAGGTTGCAGGTCAGTCCTCGCCCGAGAGGATCGGGCAGGCACCGGAAGGCGTGCGCGGTGCCGCCGGAATCGCGAGCCGCCGCGGGCTCGGAGCGGGTGAACAGCAGGATCGCCGACGCGCCGGCGGCGAGCGCCCCCGCCGCCACGAAGCCAACGAGCGACAGCGTGGATGCCTGATCGTACGCGTCCTTGAGCGGCTGGCAGGCCGCCGACAGGTTGGCCGTGCCGCAGTCCTGGTAGGTGACCCCCCCGGCGCTGGTCGTGTGGTTGTCGAACGCGTTGCGCTTGGACGCGGCGTTGAACGCCTCCGCCGTCCCGAAGGCGAGGGCGGCCACCGCCGCGCCGGCCGTCACCCAGAACAGCGGCAGGCGCATGCTGGAACGGCCCGCCGGCGGCGGCGACGCGGCGAGCGTCACGGCGGGCCCGGGGCTCGGTGGGGCCGCGGCGGGTGGTGGGGCCGCGACGACTACCGGCGGCGGCGCGGGCGGCTCCGGCGTGAGCGCGTAGCTGCGGTGCACCTGCTTGCCGGCGGCGATGGTGGCGCTGTCGGTGGTGGGCGCGTAGCCGGCGGCGCGGAGCTCGATGTCGACGTGCCCCTTGTCGAGCCGGATCGCGGCGCCGAGCGGCAGCTTCCCGGCCAGCTTGTGGTTCACCCAGATTTCCGCGCCCGCGGGCGCGCCGGTCACCAGGAGCTCGCCGATGTCTTTCCTTGCAGCTTCGAGCTGCCTCTTGAGCGTCCCCTTGTTCTTGGCGATCCAGGGGTGGTCCGGAACGGCGAGCGCCTCGGTCAGATATCGCTCGGCCTCCACACAGTAGCCGAGCTCCAGCTCGACGAGCCCCAGCTGCGCGGCGGTGCGCGGCGAGCGCGACGTCTGATAAGCCTTCTCGAACAGCGGCAACGCCCGCGGCGCGTTCCCCTGCTGCCGCAGCTGCACGCCCTGCCGGATCAGCGCCTCCGCGTCTGCCACGTCGTCGGCGCGGGCCGACCGCGCCGCCACCAGCAGCAGCGCCGCTGCCAGGGGCAGGGCGAGACGATGCAGCGACCTTCTCATCGACGTTCCCCCTTCAATCGAGAATCGGCACGCGGCTCTTGCGGCTGACGGCGCCGCCCTCGGTCGCGGCCGGCCGGACGCGCTTGTGCGCAGTCGTCGCGGGCGTGGTCCCCGCGCTGTCGGTCTCGCGCTCGGCCTTGCCCGGGGCGACCACCGCCTCGGTCTTGGGCCGCGCAGCCTCCGCCTCGGCCTCGACCGTGGGCATCCGCGGCGTCACCATGTTCGCAGGCTCGGTCTTCGGCGCCTCCGCGTTCGCGGGCTCGCTCTTCGGCGGCGGCGGTGCGGGTGCGATCTCGGCTTCCGCCCTGGCCGCCGCGGGTGGGGGTTCGGCGGGCGCGGCCGGTGGCGGCGCGGGCGGGGTCGGGGGTTCGACCACCGCGACGGGAGCCGGAGCGGCCGCCGGCGCCGCGGCGCTCGTGGGGCGCTCGGGTCGCGAGCCGGCGCGCCCCGCGACCAGCACGACGATCGAGATCGTGACGATCCCGGCGACGGCGACGCCGCCGATGACGCGCGTGCGCCGCGCGCGGCTCCAGGCCAGGCCCGGGAACTCGAGCGGCACGTCCTCCTCCGGCGGCGCGTCGGGCGCACGACCGTCGAGCGGCGGACCCAACTCCGCGGACTCTTCCAGCGGCAGGTCCACGGGCTGGTCGATCGCCTGCACCTCCGGCGTCAGCGTGCGGACGTACGGGCTCGGCGTCGCCGCCTCGGCGGCGATCGCCGGCGACGAGGTCTTGCGCGGCACGGGCGTCTTGCCCGACGCCTCGCTCGGCGCGGAGCTCGACGAGGCGGCCGCCACGGGGCTCGGCGCCGGGGTCGCGCCGGAGAATGTCTCCTCCCACAGCAGCCGCGCCCGGCCGGAGGCGAACGGCAGCAGCGCCCGTCCGAACTCCTTGACCGACTCGAACCGCGAGCGCGGGCTCTGCTTCATCGCCCGGAGCGCGACGTCCTCGAGCGCGGCGGGGAGCTCGGGGCGCAGCGCGCTCGGGCGCCGCGCGTTGCCGCCCCGGATGGTCCGGAACACGGCCGAGATGTCCCGCCCGTCGAACGGACGCTGGCCGGTGAGGCACTCGTAGAGGATGACGCCGAGCGCGTACTGATCGCTGGCCGGGCTCGCCGAGCGGCTGTCGAGCACCTGCTCGGGGGCGAGGTAATACGGTGTCCCGACGACGGCGCCGGCGCGCGACAGCGTCCGCGCGTCGAGCGCCTCGATCGCCTGCGTCCCGGTGGAGATGCCGAAGTCGAGCACGGTGGGGTGGACGCGCCCCTCGCGCTCGGCGAGGAAGATGTTCGAGGGCTTGAGGTCGCGGTGGGTGACGCCGCCCTTGTGCGCCGACGCGATCGCCGCGCAGACCGGCAGCATGAGGTCCACCATCTCCTCGGCGGCGATCGGTCCGGTCCGCTGCAGGCGCTGGGCGAGGTCTTCCCCGCGCAGCAGCTCCATCACCAGATAGGCGTGCCCACCGTCGTCGCCCCGGTCGGTCACGTCGACGATGTGCGGGTGGTTGAGGCGCGCGGTCACCGACGCCTCGTGCAGGAACCGGAGGCGCGCGGCCGTCGTTCCCGCCAGCCGCGGGCTCAGGACCTTGAGCGCGACGCGCTTGCCGATGCCGCGGTGCTCGGCCTCGTAGACCATCCCCATCGAGCCGGCCGCGATCAGACGGACGATCGCGTACTGCCCGAGGCGTGTCCCCTCAGCGAGCGCGACGTCTTCCTGCTCCACCCCCGTTCCCCCCTGGACTTCCCGTTCTATGTCCGCCGATTTCGTCCGCGACTGGCGCGCGTCAATTCCCGGAACCACGACCGGTGATCGCGATGCAGGGATCGACTGCTGCGTCTACTGCCATTCTTGTTCCTAAAACGTTGCGCGCGCGGTGTTGTTCCTCGGCACGAGACATGAACGTCCTCCACGGACCAAGTTACACAGCCGTTGATTTCCGGCTCATGAATTGGAGCGCCACCGGCGGCGGTAAGCCGCCCCACAGAGGCGCGCTGGCAAAAAGCCCTGGGCGTCGCGCGCCGGAGTTTACGGCGTCGGGCACCGGACTACGACGTCGGGCGCCGGACGGCGTAGCGCAGGTGCGTGATCGCCGGCGAGGCGATCGTCTCGACGAGGTCGAACGCGACCGCGCGGTGGTCGACCGCGTCGAACAGCCGGACGCCGCCGCCGAGGAGGATGGGCGCGACGCTCAGGGACAGCTCGTCGACGAGCCCGGCGTCGAGGTACTGCCCGACGGTCCGCGCGCCGCCCGAGATGCGGACGTCCCTGGCGCCGGCGGCGTGGCGGGCTTGACGCAGGGCGCTCTGGATCCCGTCGTTTACGAAGAAGAACGTCGTCCCCCCCTTCCGCTCCCAGGGTGTCCGGACCTCCCGGGTCAGGACGAACACCGGCGTGCGAAAGGGGGCCTCTTCCGGCCAGCTGCGCTCCCCCTCCTCGAACATCCGCTTCCCGAGGATGCTGGCGCCCGTGCGCGCGAACAGCGCCTCCACGTACCGGTTGTCCGCGCCCGTCTCGCCGCCCGGCCCGAGCTGCAGGTGGTCCCGGAACGCCTGCTGCGCGAACATCCACGCGTGGATGCCGAGGCCGCCGTCCCCGAGCGGGTTCGTGGGCCCGCCGTTCGGCCCGGCGATGAACCCGTCGAGCGAGATCCCCAGATCCACGAACACCTTGCTCATTCGTTCGTCCTCCGGCCTGGTTTCAGTCGGACGCTGCGTCGGTAGCGGCGTCGTTTACCCCAGTCCCGGCATCACCGATCGCCCCGCCGGCCCCGCCGGTTCCGGAGGTCCCGCTTCCGCCCGCCGCTCCTCCGGCACCGGATGAGCCTCCGGCGCCCCCGGTTCCACCCGCCCCCCCCGACCCGCCGCCACCGATTCCCCCTCCGCCCGCGGAGCCGCCCGCGCCGCCGATGCCGCCGGCTCCGGTGGCCCCGGCGAGGGTGGGGATGCTCCACGGCGCCCAGGTCGCCTTGTCGAAGGTGTAGCTGCCGTCGGTCTTGAGGACGTTGGTGTCGGCGGTGCCGCCGCCGATCAGGAACTTCTGGACGTAGGCGGTGACCACCGGCATCTGCGCGGCGCCGAACCCGACGCAGTGGGCGCCGCTGTTGACCTGGTAGACGCCCATGTGGTCGGGGATGCCGAGCGCCTGCCAGATCTCGTGCGCGGCCATCGAGTCGGTGTACGTGCTGAGGTTGCCGAGCCACTCCTGCACGGTGTTCTCGACGATGAGGAGCGCGCGCGGGGCGACCATCCCTTCGATCTCGTGGTGGTCGAAGGGGAGCTTGGTCGCCGTCGACGAGAACTGGGCGAACGAGCTCCGGAACCAGACGTTCTCCTGGACGATCTCGGACAGCGTCTGGACGTTCCCGCCGCCGGCCAGCTGGACGTCGGACACGCGCCAGCTCGCCGAGCCGCCCGAGCCCGACTCCTGCGGGATGGTGAGGGCGATCCGGTCGTCGAAGGCGCCGGCGATGAGCGCCCCCTTGCCGTTGCGCGAGCAGCCGGTGACGCCGAGCCGCGTGGGATCGATCTCGGCGGACGGCGTGGTCTCGAGGGCGTCGATGAGGCGGCTTATGCCCCAGGCCCAGGCGATCATCGCCCCCGCGGTGTGGGTCTTGCCGTAGAAGTCGTAGAAGGCCCCCATGTCGCGCGAGGTGCCGTCGTTCTGGAGGGCGATCGTGTCGTTGGGGAAGATGATGGTCGCGACGCCGAGCGCGTTGAGCCCGGTCGGGTTGATCGTGATCCCGCCGATCCCGATCATGGCGGGGTAGGGGGGCGACCCCGTGCTCGGGAGGGTGACGGGCGCCGAGAAGGTGAGCGTCGATTTGCCGTCGGAGACGGTCACGGTGATCTGCGTGCCGTCGAAGCTGCCGGTGACCGAGGCCGGTTTGCCCGGTTTGGGGCCGAGCTCGTACTGCTGAGCCTGGCCGCCGATCTCGTCGCGGCGGCAGTCCCACTGCGCGGCCTGGGTGATCCGCGTGCCGTCCATCGCCGTGAACGGATCGGGGAGGGAGGCGATCGCGGGGAGGCTCGCGGGCGTCAGGTAGGTGGCTTCCGTCCCCGCGCAGGTGGTGACCGGTGCGACGTCGGAGACGAGAGCGGTTCCGCCGCCGGCGCCGCCGGTTCCGCTCGCGCCGGCGGTGCCGGTCGTCGACGGGTGCGGGCGGCTCGACGACCAGCAGGCGAGCGCCGAGAGGGCGGCCGCGAACGGACCTATCCAGGCTATGCGGGGCTGCATCACCCGATATTGCCATCAACGGGTGGGGTCGGGCACGTAGGACGCGCGTGAGGCGCCTCCCGCGGATCTCTGCGAGCGATCAATTGGTCTCCCTGCGCGGCGGGACCGGGCTAGCGGAGCAGGCGGGCGGGCATCGCCCGGGCGTTGCCGGCGAAATGCGTCGCTACCTGACCTCGACCGTCGCAAACTCCGAGACGAGATGCCGCGCATCCCGATCGTCGGCGTGATGGGCTCGGGCGTCGAGCCGCACGCGCAGCGCGCGGGCGAGCTGGGCCGCTGGCTCGCCATGACCGGCGTCCACCTCCTCACGGGCGGAGGCGGCGGGGTGATGGCCGCCGTCGCGCGCGCGTTCCACGAGACCCCGGGCCGACGCGGCCTGGTCATCGGAATCCTCCCCGCCGAGGCGTTCGGGTCGGCGACGCCGAAGCCGGGATATCCGAACCCGTGGGTCGAAGTCCCGATCTTCACGCACCTCCCGTCAGGTGACGGACCCACCTCGCGCAACCACCTCAACGTCCTCAGCGCCGACGTCGTGATCCTGCTGCCCGGCGGCGCCGGGACCGCGCACGAGGCCGCGCTGGCGGTCGCTTACCGCAAACCGGCGGTCGCCTACGTCGCGTCGCGGAGCGACATCCCAGGCCTGCCCGACGCGATCCCGGACCTCGCCGCCTTCGACGAGCTGCGAGGCTTCGTCTCGCGCCACCTGGCGCGCGCCGGGTGATCAGCGCGCCGCGCGGCCGCGGCGGCGCGCGCCCGAGGCGCCGAGCGCGAGCAGCAGGCCCGCGAGAGCCGCGGTCGCCCAGCGCGGCACCGGGACCGCCGCCGCGGTCGTCTGCGGGACCTGGTGGCAGGTGAGGTGCACCGGGACGGTGGTCGTCGCGGCGCTGGCGATGTCGAAGGTGGCCGAGCCGACGCACGGCGTGAGCGCGTGGGCCGTGTCCTGCGCGTTGAGCTGCAGCTTGTAGCCGGTCCCGAACGGGATGCCGCCGACGACGGTGGCCAACGTCGCGCTCGCGGAGACGTCGATCGAGGCGGCCTTGTGGAAGCCGTTGCCGCTGACGTCGTAGCTGACCTGCGCGAACTTGTAGCCGCCGCCCACGGTCAGGTCCATCGAAATCGATCCGACGTTCGGATCGGTGCTCTGGCTGGACGGCGCCGGGTCGTTCGGCGTCGCCGCGCAGCCCGCGAGCGACGCGAGCCCGATGACCAGCGCGAGCCCGGCGAGCAGCGTCACCCGCGCCCGAGCGAAGAGCGAGTGCGAGGCCATCGCTACACCGACTCCTGGCGCCGGGGCGCGCGAAGCTCGAGCGCCGCCGACGGCGCCGTGCAGGTCACCGAGACGCTGGTCGTGTCGGCGCAGCTGATGTCCGTGCCGTTCGCCGGGCCGTCGGCGGCGCGGACGGTGACGCTGAAGGTCCCCGCAGCCGTGCAGGTGAAGGTCGCGCCCGTCGCCGACTGGCTCGAGAGCATGCCGCCGGTCGTCGACCAGGTGACGGCGAGCGGCGAGGGCCCGTTGTCCGGGTCGTGCGCCACCGCGGTGAGCTGAATCGAGGAGCCGACGATCACCTCGGCCGGGATCGCGTCGAGCTCGTCGACCACCGGGCAGACGTTCAGACTGCCGGTGATGGCGGCCTGGCCGGTGCAGGTGAGAGGGATCATGAACACCGCGGCCATGGAGCCGGTCACGTTGAACATCTGCTTGGCGTGGCAGGTGCTTTGGCCGTCGGTCGCCGTTCCATCGATCACCGCATCGTAGCCGTTGCCCTTCGGCAGGTTCTGAAACGTCGCCGTGACAGTTGGCATGGCCCCGACCGAAAACATCCCCGTGCGGCTGAAGTTGTTCGGGCCGGTCAGCACGTAATTGACACTCGACAGCGTCACCCCGGCGCCGAAGTCGAGCTCGAGCCGTACGGTGTTCGCGACCGGCGGGTCCGCCTCGCTCGAGCAGCCGAGCCCGGCGGCGCCCGCCGCGAGCAAGCAAAGAGATACCAGACCTGCGTAAATCGAAATTTTCCGAGAACGGACCCCGCGTTCGGCCATCTATAGAATCCCCCTTGGCTTCCCCTCGAATAGCAATGCCCGTACCTCGGGCCCGTCATCACGTCGAAGCGGATCTGAGAGCGCCCCCGGACGGGGTCACCGAAATCCGGACGGCGCTCTCTGGTTTCACTCCACCGACAACTCTCGGTCGGCGGGCTGGCACGCCGCGCCGGGCAGCCCCGAATCCTGGAACTCGACCTCCCGTCGAGTCATGACGCGTCGAGCGGCTCCGTTGACCGGATCGGCATCGATGAATGGCGTGTCCGCCGCTCCCCGCGCCGGGGGCGGGGTTCTAGTGTGGACCTAGGAGGACCCCATGACTGCGCTCGCCGAGATTGTCCGACGATTGCCCGCCGAGCCGCTGCGGCCTCGGCCCGGCCGCGACGACGTCGACGGCTTCGCCGTGGTGGGCCTCCCCTTCGCGTCGGGCGACCTCCTCTGCCTGCGCCGCTTTCCCGCGACCAGCTTCGGGCCGGGCTACGCCTCCGTCTGGCACCGGTCCCCCGGCGGCGACTGGACCATGTACGTCTCGATCGCCCCCGCCCAGTCGTGCCCGCGGTTCTTCGGGGCGGCGGTCGCGCGCGCCGTGGAGACGCCGATCGAGATCACCTGGACCGGCGACTTCGATCTCTCGGTGCGGGTCCCCGCGGCCGACCTGCGCTGGGAGCTGCACGTAGGGAGCTCCCCGATCACGCGGCTCATGAACCTGATGATGGCGCTCATGCCGCGGGTGCTCTACCGGAGCAACCTCATCCTCGGGCTGATGTCGGCGATGTCGACGGCGCTGCTCGCCGCCGGGCGGTTCGCCCTGCGCGGCCACGTCCCGAACCGGCAGTGGTTCCAGGCCGGGCCGCGGCGGCTCTGGGCCATCCCCGCCTCCCGCGCGTCGATCGGCGGGCGCGACCTCGGCCCGCTCGGCCCGCTCGTGACGCAGGCGACGATCGGGGAGATCCCGATGCCGCAGCGGGGGCTGTTCATGCTCGGCGCGATCTCGTTCGAGGCCTACGTGCCGGGGCGCCACCTCCCGGCCACGGCCGGATCGCCCGCGCGCGCCGCGATCGCAGGCGCGTCTGGCTGAAGTCGCACTCGACACCTGGAAGTCGCAGACGACACCTTGCGGCTTGCGCGGCTCGGCCTTAGCTGATGAGACGGCATGCGTCTCTCTCTGAGCGAAGGGCCGACCGAGCATCCTGCATCCTTGACCTTCGCGATGGCCCGGCCGGCGGTGGCGATGGAGGTCGGCGTCCGCCTGGCCCGGCTGCTCCCCATCATCCGGGAGATCGTCTCGGAGCTCGAGACGCTGACGCTCGCGGGGCAGCGGCTGACGATGGTGAAGGTGGTCGAGCTCATCGAGGATCGCGTCCGCGAGCTGGCGCCGTTCGTCGGCCCGCGGAACGGCCAGGCGATCCAGGAGCTGGTCGAGCGCCTCGGGCACGAGGCGGACCACCGCTACCCTGACGTCGCTGTCTTCACGAACGGCGCGGAGAGCCTGCTCGCGTTGCTCGGGTCGCTGGGCGCGGGCGGTCCGCTCCCCCGGCCCCTGCCGCTGGGCCCTGGCGTCCCCCGCGTCGGCCCCGGCGGCGACGTTCGTGCTGCACCGGACGGCGACGAATCCCAGCGCGGCGACGACACGGATGCCGACGGCGGCGGCCGGCCGGACGCCCAGCTTGGGGACGCGGCGGGGCTTCATGGCCTGCTCGACTTGCTGTCCACGGTGTAGCTGAGCGACCGTCATGTTCGCGTTGATCGCCGTCGCCGTCCTCGCGGCGCTGCCGGCGGCGTGCCAGCTCGGCTACGCGATCGGACGCGCGGCGAGCCGTCCCGACGACCACGAGCTCGAGAACATCGTCCATTGGCAGAACGGCGTGCTGGCGATCGCCGGGCTGCTGATCGGCTTTTCGTTCTCGATGGCCACCACGCGCTACGACGCCCGCAAGCAGGTGCTGGTCGCCGAGGCCAGCGCGATCGAGAACGCCCACCAGCGCACCTACCTGGTCGACGAGCAGGCCGGGGAGGAGCTGCGGGAGCTGCTCCGCCGCTACGTCGCTGGGCGGGTCGCGCTTTTCGAAATGGGAGTCGACCGCGCCCGCATCGAGCGCGAGGAGCAGGCTGACGCGGAGCTGGCCGAGCAGATGTGGCGGCGGGCGGCCGCCGTCGCACGCGCCGATCCGCACGCCGTGACGACGGGCCTCTTGCTGCAGTCCTTGAACCGGATGCGCGATCTCGCCGCCGACCGCCGCGACGCACGCGAGAACCCCGTTCCCTGGACGGTGTTCCTGGTGCTGATCCTGTCGTCGACGGTGGCGATGGCTTCCGTCGGGTACGCCTGCGGGCTGACGGGGAAGCGGCTGCCGTTCGGGATGGTCGTCATCCCGCTGCTCGTCGCCGGCGTGATCGTGCTGGTCTACGATCTCGCGAGCCCGCAGGTCGGGATCATGCGCCCCGGCGACCAGATGTTCCTCCGGCTCCAGCAGCGCCTCTGAGGCGCCCTCCGCCTTGCGCCCGGGCGGCGACGGGGTTAGGGAAGAGCCGGACGGTGGTCGAACTTCGAGAAAGGGGCTCGCGATGAAAAAGTTTCTGGTTCTCTACAAGGCGTCGACGGCGGCATTCCAGCAGGCCATGAAGTCCACGCCGGAGCAGCAGAAGGCCGGCATGGACGCCTGGATGGCCTGGGGGAAGAAGGCCGAGTCGTCGATCGTCGACATGGGCGCGCCGCTCGGCAAGAGCCTGCGCGTCACCCCCGGCGGCGCCTCGCCGGTGGTCAACGATCTGGGCGGCTACACCATCATGCAGGGCGAGTCGAAGGAGGCGCTCGCCGACAAGATGAAGGGCCATCCCCACTTCATGATGGCCGACAGCTCGATCGAGATCGTCGAGCTCATGCCGATGCCCGGCAGCGGTTGAGCGCGCGGGCGGCCCGGCTACGCGTTGCCCCGCTTGCGGCACGAGGGGAGCACGCGCGCCCGGGCCGCCGTGTAGCTCGGCCAGCGCGCGGCCTCGGCCGGCGTCGGCGCCGTCCGCAGCGTGCCGAGCAGGAGGTCGCCGAGCGGGCAGAGGAAGTTCACGTTCGCCCGCGTGTCGATGTGGTGCAGGTAGTGGTGGCGATCGAGCGCCCAGAACCAGCGGAAGCGCTCGAGGGGGCTGTGCCCCGGGCAGTGGACGGCGTCGTGCACGTGCACGGCGAGCGCGACGAACACCGCCGCCACCGCGCCCGACGCCGCGACGAACGCCGCGTTGCGCGCGACCAGCCAGGCGAGCCCGACGATCGGCAGCGAGAACGACGCGTAGAACAGCGCCTGGCCGAGCGCCGCGAACGCGGTCTCCGCGCGCGTCCGGCACGCCCGTTCGGGGCGCGGCGGCACCAGCGGCACGTACGTCACCTCGTCCTGCACGTAGGCGTCGGGTGGGTAGTGCGTGAAGTGGTGCGCCCGGTGGTGCAGATCGTAGGCCAGGTGCACGAGCGGCCACCGGCTGCGCCGGTGCATCAGCTTGCCGTGCACAAGCCACTCGACGATCGAGCAGGCGAGCAGCATCGCGGCCGCGCCGAGCGCGAAGGAGAGCGCGGCGGTCGCGAGGGAGGTCGCCGGGGCCATTGCCCGAGCGCCGAGCGCGAACGCCGTCCAGACCGCTCCCGCGCCCGCGACGACGAGCGCGAGGCGCGTGGGCGCCGCACCGTGCCTCGCTGCGGTGAGGCGGGGTACCGGCGCAGAGGTCGACGGGAGGGCAGCGGAGATCCTGGCCATGCTCGATCAACAGGGCGCCCCGCAGAAGCTTCCCGGAACGTGAATATCCTCACGCAGCTGCCCGCGTCACAGCGTGCAGGCGCGGAGGCGCTTCTCGAGGAAGCGGCGCTCGGCGCCGTTGCGGGCGAGGGCGAGGGCGTCGGCGAACGCGGCGTGGGCCGCCGTGCGCTCGCCGCGGCGGAGCTCGAGCTCGCCGCGCGCGGCGGGGTAGAACGGGTAGCGCGCCAGGCGGTCGCGGTCGGCGATGCCGTCGAGCGCGGCGATGCCGGCCGCGGGGCCGTCGCGCTCACCGACGGCGATGGCGCGGTTCAGGGCCACGACCGGCGAGGGCGCGATGGCCAGCAGGCGATCGTAGAGCGACACGATCTCGCGCCAGTCGGTGGCGCCGACGCGGGGCGCGGCGGCGTGGGCGGCGGCGATCGCCGCCTCGACGTGGTAGGCGCTGACCGTGGTGCCGGCGGCCGACTGCTCGAGCAGCGCGAGCCCCTCGGCGACGCGGGCGCGATCCCAGCGGGCGCGATCCTGATCCTCGAACGCCGACAGATCGCCGGCCGCGTCGAGCCGCGCCGGCAGCCGGGCGGCGTGCAGGCACATGAGCGCCGCGAGCGCGTGCGTGGCCGGCGTCGCCGACGGCGGGTGCGCGCGCAGCATGGCCGCGAGGCGGATCGCCTCCTCGCACAGCTCGGCGCGCACCGGCGCCTCCGCGGACGCGCCGTGGTACCCCTCGCTGAACAAGAGATAGAGCGCCCGCTGAACGGTCTCGAGGCGCGCCGCGAACTCGGCGTCGCCGAGGTCGAAGAGGCGCTTGCCCCCCGCGAGCACCTTCTTGCCGCGCGCGATCCGCTTCTCGATCGCCGCCCGCCCGCGCAGCAGCATGTCGGCGATCTCGGCGGCGCCGAAGCCGCCCAGGACGTTGAGGATGAGCGCCAGCTGCGCCTCCTCCGGCAGGCGCGGGTGGCAGCAGGAGAACATCATCCGCAGCTGCTCGTCGCGGATGGTCTCCGTCGCGAACGCCTCCTCGACCGCCGGGGCCAGCGTCCACTCCGTCTCGAGCAGCCGTCCCAGCTCGGGCGCGAACGTGCGCGACGTCCGCTCGCGCCGGACGACGTCCAGCGCCCTGTGCTTCGCCGTGGCCATCAGCCACGCCGACGGGTTCTCCGGCACGCCGCGCATCTTCCAGACTTCGAGGGCGCGGCAGAAGGCGTCCTGGACGACGTCCTCCGCCAGCGCCAGGTTCTGGACCCCGAACAGGCGCGTGAGCGCGGCGACCATCCGGCCCGCCTCCCGCCGAAACAGGTGCTCGTCGAGCTGCACCGTCATCCTCCGCCGGATGCCCGCTCGCGCCTGCGCCTTCGAGTGCCCCTCGTGCCTCGGCCGGGCGCTACATCGCGCCCTGGAGCACCGGCCGGATCTCGACCGTCCCCGACGGGCCAGCGAGGATCGGGCACCCCTTCGCCAGCTCCGCCGCCTCCTTCAGATCGCGCGCCTGGATCACGGTGTAGCCGAGGACCAGGTCCTTCGCCTCGACGAACGGCCCGTCCGTCACCACCTTCTGGCTACCGCGAACGACGGCCCCGGTGACCTCCAGCGGCTGCCCCGGGTTCTTGATGTGCCCCTTCTGCTCCAGATCCCGCATCCAGCCCAGCCAGGCCTGCATGCTCTTCTGCGCCAGCTCGGGCGTCCCCATGTTGGCCTTACGGTCGGACTCGGTCGCACGGTACAGGTAGATGAACTCGCTCATGATTGGCCTCCCTTCACCCCTACGACGTTTCGGCCGCCCACGGCCGGACATTTTTTTTCGGCGCCCAGAGACTCTACCGGAGGTGGGGCCGGAGATGGCATCAGCGAAGGCGTTCTACGAGGAGTCGCGATTTGCGTCGCGGGCGCCGGCCTTCGGGCGCAAGATGATGCGGTGACGTCGGCGGCGGCAGCCCGGGTCGCACGCGACGGGCGAACGTGCCAGCGCGGTCGGTCGCGCGGCGCGGGGGTATTCGTCGCGGCGGCTCTGCTCGCGGTGGGGGCCGACGCGCCCGCGGCGACGATCTCCTGGAAGGGGCACACCTGGCAGGTGACGACGGGTGGCATGGCGGGCGTCTGCCAGGGGGACCCGAACAACGTCACCGTCGACGCCAGCGGGTACCTCCACCTCAAGATCTCGAACAACGGTGGCTCCTGGACCTCCGCGGAGCTGTTCACGACCGACAAGCTCGGGTTCGGCACGTACCAGTGGCAGGTCGACGGGGCGATCGACACCTACGACAAGAACGTCGTGCTGGGGCTGTTCCCGTACGGGCCGGCGACGGGCATCGGCGTCGACGGCACGAACGAGATCGACATCGAGTATTCGCGATGGGGCCAGGCGACCGGGCCGAACGGCGACTGGACCGACTACCCGGCGTCGGGGACCACCGTCGGCGAGCTCAGCTACACCTTCACGTTGAGCGGCGGCACGCTGTCGAGCTCGCGCTTCACCTGGTCGACGACCGAGATCACCGACTTCCTGTTCGGCGGGCTGGTGACGGTCGACTCGGCGGTCGCGCCGATCAAGACCTGGACCTACAAACCCGCGAACCCGACCGTGAACATCCCGCAGCAGGCGCTGCCGCTCGGCATGAACCTCTGGTGCTTCAACGCGCCCCCGTCGGACGGGAAAGCGGTGGACATCGTGATCCGCGACTTCGTGTTCGTCCCTGAGGGCTCGTCGTCGGGCAGCGGGGGCGCGGGCGGCGAAAGCGCGAGCGGGGGTGCGGGTTCGGGAGGCGCAGGCGGCGGCGCAGCTGGAAGCGGGGGCGGCGCCGCGGGTCGGGGCGCGGGGACCGGGGGACAAGCGGGTACAGGCGGAGGCGGCAACGGGGGCGCAGCAGGCACGACCGGAATGGGCGGTGCCGCCGGAGGTCGGGGAGGGTCCTCTGGCGCGGCGGGCGCAGGCGCGTCGGGCGGAGCGCCCGGGTCCGGCGCCGATCAGCCTGGCGGCTGCAGCTGCGCTCTTGGAGGCGCGGACGCCATCGGCACCACGAGCTCCGCCGGCTTGTTGGTGGTGCTGTCGGTGCTCGCGTTCCTGCGGGGCCGCGCGCGTCGCGACGGCGCGGCAACTCGGCGTAGACGTCGCAGCCGCGCTTAGCCGACGGCGGGCGGGGCCGGGGGGGGCGTCAGCGGCGGGCGGAGCAGCCAGTTGAGGAAGAACGAGACGACGCTGACGACCAGCGCGCCGATGATCGACGACCCGAACGACGCGACGGCGAACCCGGGGACCAACCCCGCGGCGAGCGCGAACGCGACGCCGTTCACGACGAGGTAGAAGAAGCCGATCGTCAGCACGGTGATCGGCAGCGTCAGGACCACCAACACCGGGCGCACGATGGCGTTCACGAGGCCGAGGACCAGCGCTCCGAATACGAGCGCCGCCGTGGAGGTGACCACGATCCCCGGGACGAAGTGCGCGGTGACGGCCAGCGCGATGCCGGTAAACAGCCAATGGATGAGGAACGACCTCATGACGACGGCCAAAGCCTGCGCCGGATTGGGCCCGTCGGCAAGCGCCAGCCAAGCCCCTGCTCGGCCCGCGTCGGCGCGCCGTCCGCAGTCGGCCCGCTAATCGGCCGCTCGGCTGCTCGGGTCGGCGCGCCCCTCCGCGGTCGTGCGCGCGGTCATCACGGCGTCGCGGGCAGATCGGGGATCGTCAGATCGAGCTCGTCCAGCTTGACGACGTTGGGCCGGTGCCCGCGCGCGCGATGAGCCGCCGGGCGCGCGGGCGATGCTTCCGCTTCTTCGGGTGCGGCCACCGACGCTTCGGGAGCAGGCGACGCGTGTGCGGGCGCGGGCACCTCGCGCGGGGGCGCGGGCGCGATCGGCTCCACGACCGGCGCGACGATCGCGGTCGGCGGCGCGACAGGCGCGACAGGCGCGACCGCGGCCGCCGGCGGCGGCGTGCGCGCGGCGGCGATCGCGGCCAACGGCCCTACCGCGCGGCCGTGATTATCCAGCCACCAGCCGCCGACCACGAACCCGACGGCGAACGTGACCAGCAGCCCCAGGGCGATGCGCCCGAATGTGACGCGCAGCCCGGAGTCCGCGCCGCGACCGTGGAGGATCGCGGCGCCGAGCGGCGGCGGGATCTCGACCCCCGCAGGGGCGCCCGCGGCCGAAGGTGGCGCGCTGCGCACGGGCCAGGCGAGGTCGAGCGCGCCGGAGACCACCGCCTTCGAAAGAGCATCGCCTCGCGCCCAGTCGCGGGCGAGCCCCACCTGATCCCCCGGCGAGGTCGCGACGTCGGCCCAGATCTCTCCCGCCGCGAGCGCCAGCGTGTTGGTCTCGACGGCGGTGTCGTCCTCCTCGCTGCCCGCGACCATCACATGGCGCTGGTCCTCGGTCCCGATCGCGGCCTGACGTGCGGCGGCCGCCGCCTCCGTCAGGCTCGGCACAGCCAGGGGCGGCGGGACGATCGGGCCCAGCCCCTCGATCCCGTCCAGCCCGTCGTCGAGCGGATCCATCCCGCCGACCCCTTGCAGCGTGATGGGGCCGTCGTCCCCCCGCCTCGGCACCCTGGCGACGCTTTCGTCCTTCAACGCCTGCCAGTCGCCGGCGATGTCGCGCGGCAGCGCCTGAGATTCGGCGCTGGCCTCGAGCTCGTGTTTCGTGATCATTCCTCGAATCCCCGACGTGGCAGGAGCGTTTGGGCCGGATTCTTGCCCCGGGCCTCGCGGGACTCCGTTACAGCTTCGTGACGTCGAGGGGGGAGGGGCGCCGGCGGGGGGGGCGGGGCTCCCGCGAGAGGGGGGCCGGGGCGCCGGCGAGGGGGCCGGGGCGCAGGGGCCGGGGCCGGCAGAAGCCGCGGAGCGTCGACGCGTGCGCCCGCTCACCCGGCCATGCCCGATGGTGTAGTCTCGGCGCAGGATGATCCAGCGACTGCTCGGCATGACGGCGGCGCTCGCCGTCTCGAACGTCTTCTTCCATGCCGGCGACGCGCTGGCCATGAGCCTGCGGGCCGAAACGATGGCCGGCCGCCTGGGCGCGATCGCGCTGGCCGTGGGCATCATGGTCGCCGGCATGGTCGGCTCGCGGATCTGGTTTCCGCGCCCCTTCTTTCACGGTTACCTCGTGGCGACGGGGCTGTTCCTGTCGTTCGACATCATCATGCTGCACTGGATCTTCCAGCTTCACCGCCTCTCGAGCGGCCCGGAGGCCAACGTGCTGGAGCCGATCTTCGTCCTGCTCGGGATCGGGTTCCTGATCTACGGCGTGCGGAGCGAGCGCGCGAAGGTCCGGGTGCCGGGCGTCGCCCCCTGACGCCTCCGCCCGCTCGCCCCTGACGCTCGCCTCTGTGAGCTTCCGCCGACCGGTCCCCCGGGCCGCGCTGATCGCGCTCGGCGTGCTCGTCGCGTTCGTCGCATTCGGTCCGCTCGGATTGGAGGGCGCGGCGTGGGCGCACGTGGGGAGCCCCCAGGTGACGGCGGCGGGGCGAGCGGGCCCCTACCGTCTGACCGTCATGGTCACGCCGCCGGCGCGCGCGCCCGGCGTAGCTAGCGTGGAGGTCGACGCGGGCGACGACGCGGTACGCGCGGTCCGCCTGTGGGCGTCGCCGCTCGGCGCGCCTGAGCCCGAGCCAGGCGCTGCGGTGGTCGCGCGCCGGTCCGGCGCCGCGGGCGCGCGGTTCGCGGCGGAGCTCTGGATCGCGTCGCCTGCGTCGTGGCGGCTCGTCGTCGCCGCCGACGGCGACGGCGGCGCGGGCCAGCTGTCCGTGCTCGTGCCGCAACCGCGGCGGATCGGCGCCGCGCTCCGCGTGTCGCTCGTGGCTCTGCGCATCCTGTTCGCGCTGGGCCTCGCCGCCTTGATGGGCCGGACGGCCAGAGGTGCGCGCGGCCGGCGTCGTACGGCCGCGACCGTCCTCGCGGCGGCCGCCTTCGTCGGCGTCGCCGTCTGGCTCGGCGGTGGCGTGCCGCCCGCCGACTGCGCGGCGCGCGCCCTCGACGCCTCGGTCGCCGCTGGACGGCTGACCATCCGGCTCCCGCAGCCGGCGCTGGCGTGCGGCAGCGACGCCCGCCGCCTGGTCCCCGATCACGGCCATCCGATGCACCTGTTCCTCGTCCGCCTCCCCGGCCTCGATCGGCTGCTGCACCTGCACCCGACCGCGGTCGAGGGGCAGTTCGTCGAGGGGCGGTTCGTGGAGGACGTGCCCGAGCGCTCGGAGGGCCG
>Ga0306920_100003273_pt1 | contig 20514 bp, 24 predicted proteins | sample flu12Cox44000170_FD_204666 | JGI IMG/M metagenome (GOLD analysis project Ga0306920, IMG submission 204666) | Lab enrichment of tropical soil microbial communities from Luquillo Experimental Forest, Puerto Rico - flux4day.12C.oxic.44.000.170 (v2)... | ecosystem: Environmental > Terrestrial >... | reverse complement strand
GCACGGGGCTTTCCCTTTCCAATCATGGAGTCCGCCGCTTCCATATTACGAAGCATCGTCTTCAAGGTGCCCTCGAGCGCAGAAAAGCCCGCGCGCTCTCGCCAACTATCTTGCAATTTGAGCAGCTGACATTCTGAGGGCTTCAAACGGTCATGTAAGAAGACCTCACCAGTATAAGTGTTATACAAGAAGTGTCCCAATGATGAATCTTCATCGGGAATATTAGGCTGGAATCGATCAATTGCCTTGCGCAGGCGCTGCAGCTGTTTTCGAAACGTTGGAGGCTCAGTTTGAACCTGACAATCGCTAACGTACCAACTCAAAGCTTGGTTGATCCCGTTTTCAAATTCCGTCCGTTTGATCGCGTCATCGAATAGCTCGGCATCTGACGTTTCGGCGTCAATATCGGGCGCGTTTGCAAGGAATGACCAAAGTTTGTCCGACGTCCCCCGGTCAATTGGGTTTCGGGGGATCCTGCGTGCGGATGGCTCGGGGGCCTGAAAATCCTCCCCAATGCGGAAGGGCCCACTCTTTCGGTGAGAGTAGCAATAGCCCCCATCAACAAGCTCAGTTAGATCGTTTTTCATCGGGACCTCGGAGCGAGTCAATGCGATGCCAGTCACAGTGTAAGCATCCTGGGTTCCGCACGTCATAGCGGTAGACGAGGGCCATTAGGACGCTCGCGATCTACAAAATCCCTGCTCGAAATCAAAAAATTCCCTGCTCGCGGCGAGCAGGGAATTTTGCGAAAAACCGCCGCACTATCAGCAGGTTCTTGGGACCACAATTCGGCAGAGACGCCCGAATCTTGAAAAATTCCCTGCAAATTCGCTGCTAGCAGGGAATTTGACCGCGCGTGGCCGGAGCTGAGGGCGCGCAGTGAAAGGGACTGCCCCGCATCCGAAAAGCGCCACGATTGACTCTCAAGCACGTCCCGTTACGCAAGCCTGGGGGCGCAGATGAGAATGGTCCGAATCTGCAAATGGCTATTCCCATCGCTGCTGTTCTTCTCGGTTATGGGAGACTTGGCACCCACGCGCCCGCCATCAACAGAATCATGGATTATCAGCCCCGATGGCCGGTCTGCCTCTGTTAGCGGACGCATCCCGCAGCCGCTCTGGAAAAAATTAAACCCGGTGTGGTGGTTGTTAAATGACGATGAACCAGACCCGCCCCACTGGCAGCTTCCGGGAAAGCCGTATTTGCTGAGACAACTTTCTTGGTACGTGCGCAATCCATTTCACAATTTCGGGAAATACGTTCTTGGGGTCTGTGATCGAAACTATACAGTCGTCGGTTCATCGCCTGTCTATGCGACAACTTGGTCCGATATCGATGCCAATATGACCGGCTGGAAGGTGTCGACGATAAACGTTAGTGGTTTCCGTCTTCCATTTATAGCTTATGAGGATGAGCACGTGATCTGGTACGCAGGCTGGCAATGGTCAGGATTCTTTGGGTTCAAGTTCAACATCAAGCATTCTCAGACTCAGTTTTGGTGAGTGATCAGCCCCACCACCGGCATCACGATCTGCGTAAGGTAAGCTTTCGTGCACGCCCAGCGTTCGCGACCTAATCTGGCAGGACCTTCGCTACATCCATGCGACTGACGATAGGCGTCGTTGCCGTTCTTTTTCTGTGGCTGGCCTACACGGCATGGCCGTTCGTTGTGGTATATCGCCTAGCCAGCGCGGTGCAGGCACGCGATGTCGCAACGGTGAGCCAGAAAATCGATTTTGACGCCCTTCGTGCATCTCTCACCACGCAGATAGTGGCCACATATCTTCGCCTGACCGGAAAGACTGGGCAGCCCGGTTCTATCTTGGAGCAATTTGCTACTGGGGTTGCCGCCTCGGTGGCAGATCCGCTGGTGGCCAAGCTTATTTCGCCGGGCGCCTTGCTTGAACTTCTACAGAATGGCACGGCACCGGGCGTGTTCTCGAACAACGTTCCACCGGTGCAAGGCCTGAGTTCGGAAGCCCTGGGGGGTATATGGCGGGCCTATGTAAATTCCGAGTTCGGAATAGCGAGATTCTTTATCCTCGTACCCGTCGATAAACCCGCTAGCGATAGCTTCCGACTTCAATTCTGTCTGACAGGCTGGACGTGGAAACTGTGCGGGGTTGAGCTCCCACAGCAATTGCAAGTGCGCTTGGCTCAGGAAATTATCAAGGCCGAGCAACGGTGAGCGGGCCTCTCGAGACTGATACGCCGCGAGTTCATCACCCTGCTCGGCGGCTCGCTAGTGGCATGGCCGTTCGACCGGCGTGACACCCTCCGGGGATAAATGGCAGGTTCGCCGCCCATTACTCGCGAGAGCAGTTCTTGCGTACAAAACCGTAGACCGTTCTTTCTTTTTTGGTCACTCCGGCGCACAGAAAACGGAGTAGGCCCATGCCATCTCGACGTGTGCTTACAATGGTTAAGCGTCCTCGTTTGAAATTGAGGACGAGGCAACCGCGAAAACGATTGTTAAACTTTATGGCGGAAACTTCACCGCCATGTCGGGTTGCGGGCAGTCGAGGATTGGGCCCAATGCAAAATCAATGGATATGGTTACACGCGCTGTTTTTAGCAACGGCGCTCTCCATGGTGTCGCTGCGTGTCCTGGCTCTGCTGCATTGAAATGGCGGGCACCAAGCGCAGTTCCGGCGGATTTAAAACGGCACCTCGTCGTCCGCGAGGTCGTGCGGTGTTGCAACGGCCACACGGCCGCCGCGCCGCCAAGCAGTGTGACGAACGCGCGCCGGTTCATTCGATTACCTCGTCGGCGCGCAGCAGGAATGATTCCGGAATTGTAGGACCGATGCGGGCGCTAGCCTTATCAGTTGTTGCCGCGGCCGGGTTGGGCACCACCTTGGCGGCCGCCGCCGATCTCAAGATAGGCGAGCGGACGCCAGCGCCCAATGCAAACTCGTGGGACTTTGCGTTCGGCGCGGCGGTCATGAGCGACTACAATTTCCGTGGAGTCACATGGTCGGCCCACCGACCATCGATCGAGGCCTATGTCGAGCCGCGCTACCGGCCTGCCGCAACACTGGAGCTCTATGCCGGAGTTTACGGCTCGAGCATTGACTTGCCCAATCGCCCTATCGCGCAGATCGCCTATTATGCCGGGATCCGTCCTAAGTTCGGCGCGCTCTTATTGGACCTCGGCGGGTGGTATATCGATTACCCCGGCGGCACTACATTTAACGGCCGCGGGTCAGCCGACACATGTACCAATGGCGCTTTCTTTTTCGGCCAGTGCAACACGAGCAAGGCCGTCGCGAGCTTCTTCGAGGCGTATGCGCGACCCACGTTGCCCATCAACGATACGGTAACAGTTGGCGGCAACGCCTATTACGCTCCATCATGGGCCAATACCGGCGCTCCCGGCACTTACGTATCGATGACCGCAAAGCTCACAGTACCTACTTCGATGTTGCCGCGAGACATCGGGGCCTATGCATCGGCAGAAATCGGGCACTACTGGTTTGGAACAACCGACGCTTTCTACGGGGTGCCTGCTTTTCCAGCTGGAATAAGATTGCCGAACTATACGACTTGGAACCTAGGTCTCACGATGAACTACAAGCAGCTTTCACTTGACCTGCGTTACTACGACACCAACTTGTCAAAAGCCAATTGCAATGTGCTCACGAATGATCATACCGCAACCTTCGGTGGAGCAGCTGCCATAACGCCGATTAACCCTTCTGGTCTCGTGTCTAATTGGTGTAGTGCGGCTTTCGTTGCCAAGCTTGCCTTTGATGTAGCGCTGTCTGGCTTGCGCTGACATCTATTCCGCGAACCCAATCTCGGAAGTCACCGCCTCCAAGTCATCGACCCAACAACGCGAGAGCACGAGAGCACGCGCGCCGCTCGTTAGTCCAATAGTGGAATTGGCGGTCAAACCGGTAGTTCGTCGGGCTTATCGGGTTTGAAAAGGCGCCGAGCCCGCCCTTAAGCACCACGAATCACTTGGTCACCTGGCCTAGGAGCGTTTAAGGATCTACAGTTGGAGGTGAGGCAAAAACTTCTGACATTTCGGGAACGATGCCTACGCCCGCGCAGCGCTCAACCGAATCGTTATCGCTCAACAAGGGCGGCGTCGGCATTTCTGTGGAACTGCGCTGAAGCTCAGCGCGATCCAATTGCATCAGGCGCAGATCGGCGCCGCGCAACGCGGAGATCAAACCATCATTCAGAGTAGCAAGGCATTTAAGGGCCAACTTTGATCCGCTGCGGAATAACTCCTCACACGGTTGACGCTCAATTTCGAGGAGAACCGCGTCAGACCGAACTGAACAGGTTGCGGAGCGCGGTACCCCTTCGATCAAGCTCATTTGCCCGAACACATTCCCGGCATTCAACGTAGTGAGAAGTTGCTGTTGACCATGCGCATTGATGCTAACGTCAATTGCTCCTTCGAGAATGACAAAACAGGTCCCTCCCGGGCTACCTTCCGTGAAGATGATAGTGTCCTTAGGAAGGTCCCATCGACGCATTAAACGCAATAAATGGCATATTTCCTCGCGTGAAAATTTGCTGAATGCATCGAAGGCTCTCAGAGACTCGGGTTCGATGCTATCAGTGGGTCGGCCTTGACCTGCACGCCTCAAAATCTGAGCAGCCGAACTCGTTGGAAGAACGGGCGTTGGCTGTTGAAGAGTGAGCGCTTCGGAAAGTTTTTGGTTAACGCTTTGAATTTGTCGACAAAGCGATGCGGCGACACGCCAGAGACCCTCACGTTCGGTGAGAAACAGCGGCTCATTGGTGAGCAACCGCCGCGGTGAAAAAATTTCCTCCGGCAGCCAATCTGGAACGACATTCGTGATCGCCATCTCGGCAGCCGCGTGTCCTGCCGCAGTCGTATAGCTGCCGCCGTAACCATTATAGCCAGCCGCTATCACCAATCCGGGCCGCAAGAATCCAATACACGGGAGCCCGTCCGGCGTGAAAGCCATAGGTCCAACCCACTCGGCCGAAGGCGGCTGACCCACGAGTTCGGGATAGAAGCTGTCACGTAGCGACAAAAGGCGTGCATGCACCGCTGGAGAACGGCGGCGCATCGACGGGTTTTTCATGCGCCTATCATTACCGCCACCCATCAACAAAGGAGCATGGCCATTAGCGGCACCTTCCCGGGGCTGGTTAAAAAAAACCGGACCATTATCGGAGGTAACAATCCGGCCGCGAGCCCGGTCTGGAACGTGCTCTGTCACAATTATTTGGCTTTGATACGGCTCTATTGCCGAAAGTTCCGGGAGTAGCTCGCGCGTAAATGCATTGGTCGCAACGATTACGGACTTTGCAGCGATCTTCCCTCGCCCCGTAAGCACGCGATGCTCGTTCGGTCGAACAGAAACGATGCTGTGCACCTTCGTGCGAGTATAAAGGGTGACGCCATCACGCAGAGCGGCTCTTAACTCCCCACATACGTACTTGAATGGGTGGTATGTTCCGTCACCTGGTATAAAGCGACCAAGAAACGCCGCCTCGATCCCAAACTCTTGAGCGATCTTTCCACGCGACCAAATCGCAATCCGCTGACCATGCTGTGCGGCCAGTGACACCTCGTCGCAAATCCCTTGCTCCTCGCTTTCAGAACTTGCAATGTGCAACCAGCCTCTAGGCGAAAAGTCACACAGAATGCCTTCATTGAGGATCGTTTTTTTGAAAATGTCACGATTTCGAAGGGCAAGTCCGAGGACTAGCGAGGCTTGTCGCTCACTTACAGCTTGCAAGACCTCTGTTGGTACGTGGGGGTAGCGTTGCCGCATAAATGTAAAGCGGCCGGGGGCCAGACCCTCGTAAATTCCAACGGAATTTTCCGGCAGCAATTCAAAATTACCGCCGTTACGACCGCTTGCTTCGCCAGCAGGATCGCCCTGCTCCAGTAGCACGACTCGCAGGCCTGTATCCTTCAGTCGGTACGCCGCAGCCACGCCCGTGAGTCCTGCCCCGATTATGACAACGTCAGCGACTCCCGGTAGCCTGATCGTCGATTGGTAATTCGCAAACGTATGAGGCCCCCGGTGCCAAAACGGCTGACTGTTCATCGGTAGAAGTATCGGGCGCACAGTGGGTATTCCGAGCCGTGCTTGAAGATCTTGGAAAATGCGCGATGCGTTCCTTGAGAACCTGGCGGAACGGTCCATTGTTTCGAGTTCGCGGCGCCAACTTTCTGTGGGGCGCCCTTGCTTTGACGCTGCAAGTGCCTGCGCGCTAATTGCTCGAACGTCGTTCGCATTGAGCAGTCGTTCAAACCCGCTCTTTCGCCGCCATTGCAATCCTGAATTAGAATTTCGAGTCCGCGCATCAACCACCTGAAGGGACATTACGAATCTCCTTCACATCACAAACTGAGACTGCGATGATTAGTAAAAAAGGTAAGACATACTGCCTGCTTGCCACATGTACGGCAAGAATAGGGCAGGCAAAAGCCGTAAGTAAAAAAACGTATCTCACTCTGCCTGGTGGCAGGCAGACAATTAGTTGAAATAGGTAGCTACGGGGAATGGAATAAAATCACCGCCACTCAAGAGCCCGGGCTCCGCCAAATTGTTATCGCTCGGGGGGGCATCGAGAGGCCCTAAAGGATGATGAGCCGAGAACTGCCGGCGCGTTGTCGAATGGCCTCGATGATTGTCTGCCGAGAGTTGCTTAAAAAAGGCCCCTTCTGTGTTTGTGAACGACCTTGGCAATAACCGCTCGAATAGGAGAACGGGTCGCAACCGGCAGATTGAGATGGACGCCCATATAGGCCGTCATCATAACCAACCCCCCAGCTGTCTAGGTCGATCATCATTTCGCTCTCCGTCAAACGAGCCATTAAAGGTAATCAAGCATAGCGACCGAATTCAGGCGTTCTTGTTGCAGTTGGGCACATCGGAATTGGAATTAGGTGAAACTGACGATGGCGATCCAGATCGGAACCACAGATTTCCCTTTAGGATGACTATCTGTATTATCGCGGCGCTACTCCTCTTGTCGGGTCTTCCGATTATCGCCGGCTTACGCGATCCGCGCGCGCACCCATAGAATCTGCCGCCGGCTTAACGCACAAAACGCTGCGCTTTTGTGAGCCCGCGGTATCACCCCCGGCAGCGCCGCAAATGGGCGCGGGCTGCGGCGCTGAAAGCGATGGGCCGAGAAAAATCCGACCTTGACCTAAATGAAAGAGACCCGCCGGAGCGGGGGGCGGCTCTCCGGTCTGGAGCGTCATCTCTCATGGGTAATCAATGTGGGGCGGCGCGAGGCACAGCAGGCAGCGAGCAGCGTTCGCTGGGAGTCGAACCGCATCGCTGCCGGCGGCTCCGCGCCGTCACATCCTATGCCCGCGCTGTCAGGTTTTCGAGCGCACTCACGAGTGACGCAAAGAAAGCGGAACGATCCTCTTCCAAGAGCAGAAACTCCTCGCCCAAATCGTCACATTCTTTGACATAGTGGAGCAATGCGAGCGCGCCGGCTAATGTCGTAGCGAGCGAGCGGCTTGCGGTGCTCCGGGCAGCGCTCAAGCCTTTTTCTGCGACTTTGGTCGGCTGCAGCAGGTTTTTGCAGAAGCCCGCTACGGCGCTTTTCCTTTAAGCGGTAGCTGTCGCAGCGAATCGTGGTCACGTCGCTGTGGTGAAGGAGGCGATCGAGGATCGCAGTGGCCACCACAGGATCGCCGAACACCGCGCCCTGCTCGCCGACGCTGCGGTTGCTGGTGAGTAGAATCGCGTCCTTCTCGTAACGGCAGCTAACGAGTTGAAAGAACAGGTGCGCAGCGTTGGGCTCAAAAGGCAGATAAGGGCACACACATGGAGGCACAGGACAGGATCAGCAAGGCACAAGAAAAGACCACCACGGGTCGAGAAGCCCATCAGATTGCGCAGATCTCCTAGTCTCGGCAATTTCGCAAAATTATGTTTTGGGACCTGTTTGACAATTATCTTCAGGAACCCGACCGCCAGGCTGCCGTCAGAAAATTTGTTGCCTACATTCGGGTCTGTCATGCCATGATCGATTCGGGTGCGATTAAGGAAAGCGAACTCGGTATATGAAAGGTAGGCGCTCAATCGCGCTGAACATGGCGACGACCGGTGGCGCATAGACGACCCGCAGGACTCGTTGACGCGGCGTGATTAGAATAGACCGGCTGGCGCTCCCCCCACACCGCTAAATCGGGGTAGTCTCGTTCCTAAGCAAACTCTTCCGAGGTGCCCTCCGCAAGATGACTGGCGGCGCTTGCGGTGCTTTCAGTTATATGGGATTCAAAGCAGCAAAATTGGGTTGGCTTAATCTTGCGACGCCTATCTTCACAACTTGGTTTGAGCCCGGGATGCGGAGGTATCGAGGTCTTGCAGGAAAGCTCATGGAGTGGAGCGGTTCAGTGCCTGCGGAGAAATGAACCGCTCTAGCCCCGGCATACCATACCTCGCCGACGGTTACACAGGCCCTCGGACCGTTCGGTACGGTCCGCGATTACATGCGGTCCCGCAAGGCAGCAGAGCTCATGCAAGAGTACAGGCGGGGCGAGCCGGGCGCCGTGGCATTGGTTCGTAAGCTCATCATCGACGCCGGCGTGACCATGGACGAGTTCAACGCCAAGGCACTTGCCAAAAACCTGGACTATGTCGAGCGGATTGGTCGCCTAATCTTTAATGCTGAGAGCGACCGCAACGCCGCTCTGCGCGAGATCGACCGGCGTCACTCGCTGCTCGGCGAAACATTGCGACGGGGCGTGCAAGAGATCGAGGACGGCCAGTTTGAAGTGATCGAGGCAACACATTATGAGTCTTTCGCAAACGCGCGGATGAAACTCAAAGTCGCCGCCCGCATTCTCCGGGGCAATTAGCACATGTCACCGGAAGAATTCGCGAGGTTTGTGGACTCGCCGAAAGGGCCTGAGAAATTCGCAGCAGTCCGGCGGGAGAGGCTAATCAGGAGCGCTATGAACGGCGAGCACTATCGCGGCGCAATTCCGCGATCCGCGCCTTCGATGCGGCACAAGCTCGAGCCGCAACCACGGCCAGCCCCGACAATTGACGTCGCATGCAGCTGTTGGGACCGCTGGCGGCGGCAATTCGGGTCCTCGTCAAGGAACCGCGACCCGTGAGCCGATCGAGGTACCAGAGCGCGCCGTCAGAACTTTTAGCATGAGTCAAGCTATGCAACGGTATGTAGGACGGTAAGGATCGTTTGACTATTCGCGCGGTTGATGCTTGTCCTACTTCGCACTATGCAAGCGGTGGTCTATCGAATACGTCAGCGCGTCGGTAATCTTTGAACGGGTTGATCGTGTTGAACTCTTTAAACTTTGGCATGCAGCAATCGCCTAACCTAACAAAGAGGACGTCATGCCTGCTGATTACTTCGATAGAGTGAACTCTCCGCAAATTGCTAGTCGGGCGATGCCGTAAATGGACCGCACGGTAAAGTATTCGGCAATTGGGGGGCAGCCTGCAATGCGCCGTATTATCCTCATGAGCGCCACGGCTGCTGTATTAATCGGTACCTTTGCGCTGACGCTCTGGCTGACTGGCAGCCAACCCCCTTCGTCATTGGCAGGACGACCGCCTATTGAAGCGTTGGCCACTTACAAAATCTCGAATCGGACCGAACTCATTGACGCTGCGGTCGCACTTGGACTGCATGCATCAACTCGGTTGAAAGGTTCCATCGACGCAGTTAAACGCATCAACGATCGGGAGGTGACAATTGCCGGATGGATTGCTGATCCGCAAGGAGGTGACGCACCCCTTGACGTCTTGGTTTTTGTTGATGGCGCTATGGTAGGAGCAGCACACGAACGACCTGACGTGACCACCGCTTTAGGTCTGGCGTTTGGCGCCGAGAAAAATGTTACGTTTCAAGTAACCGTTGCCTGTCGCAGTGGTGGTGAACCAATTGTCGTGGGAGTTGGAGTGGATGAGGATTATTTTTTATTGACGCCTTCTCGGTGCCCGTGAAGATCGGCTTTAATCGCAGTGTCCATGAAAATCGACTTTAATCCCAGTGTCCTTGAAGATTAGCTTCAGTCCTCAATGCTGAGCTCCGAAGTTACCTGATGACGCGGCGACCAAGGTATGATATTGCCAGTCGCGGAGGCTATAACGTCACAGCTGGGGGGTGGGAAATGCGTGGAATATTGCTCGCAGGGGGGAGAGCAACGCGCTTGCACCCTATTACAAGGGCGATCTCGAAGCAGCTACTCCCGATCTACGACAAGCCGATGGTCTATTATCCGCTGTCGGTTCTGATGATCGCGGGTATTCGAGATATTTTGGTAATCTCAACACCCAACGATTTGCCTCAATTTCGCAGGCTTTTGAAGGATGGAAGCCAATGGGGCATCAGGCTCAGCTATGCGGAGCAGCCGCGCCCTGACGGGATTGCGCGCGCGATTCTCATCGCCGGCGATTTTCTTAATGGGGAGCCATCATGCTTGATCCTGGGGGATAATCTCTTTTATGGAGATGGAATCACTCCATTGCTTAAACGTGCTGTCGCGCGGACCAAGGGCGCGACGGTTTTCGCGTATCGCGTCAGCGATCCGCAGCGATATGGCGTTGTCAGTTTCGACTCGGAGGGTCGTGCAATCAGCCTCGAAGAAAAACCGGCAATGCCCACCTCCAACTATGCGGTGACCGGCCTCTATTTCTACGATGGTGAGGCGTTTGACATTGCATCTCGATTGCGGCCATCGGCAAGAGGCGAATTGGAAATCACTGACTTAAACCGAGCCTATCTCGAGCGTGGAACTCTTACAGTTGAACGATTGGGACGAGGCGTTGCGTGGCTTGATACTGGAACTGCAGACGCGCTTCTGCACGCCGCCAATTTTGTCCAGATCGTCGAATCGCGACAGGGTCTGAAGATTGCTTGCCTCGAGGAGATTGCTCTTAACCTCGGCTACATCAACATCAATCAGATTCTTGCGCTTGCATCTCCGATCGCCAACTCCGAGTATGGCCGATATCTCCTGCAACTAGGCGAACACTACGAGTTGCAGGGTAAGCGGTATGCGCAGCGTCGCGGCTGAGGGCTTACCTGCCGTTCGGGTGCTTTTGCCGGAACGCCATCAGGATGCCCGCGGTTTTTTCTCGGAAGTCTGGCGCGAAGATAGTATGGCACAAGCTGGAATTAACGTGCGCTTTGTTCAGGAAAACCATGCCCTGTCACGCGCAGTGGGGACAATTCGAGGTCTGCATTTCCAGGTTGGCCCCGCCGCACAAGGGAAATTGGTCCGGTGCTTGCGGGGAAGCATCCTGGACGTTGCAGTCGACATTCGCCACGGTTCGTCAACCTTTGGACGGCACTGCTCAATAATTCTAAGCGCTGAGAACTGGAAGCAGGTTTACGTGCCGATCGGTTTTGCGCATGGCTATTGTACGCTCGAGCCCAATACTGAAGTGTTCTATAAGGTGACCGCATATTATGATCCCGCCTCCGAGCGCGGGCTTGCCTGGGACGATCCGGATATCGGGATTGCTTGGCCAGTCAAGGGTGAGAACGCCATCTTGGTAGCGAGGGATCGCGCGTATCCTCGGTTATCAGAACTTGCAATGTTCTTTCCGTTTGCTAGCTATCCCGACTGATATGCTTCACGACGTAGTGCTGGTAACCGGAGGTGCCGGATTCATCGGATCGGCCGCGATTCGGCATCTCATTCGGGAGACGAATGCGAGCGTGATCAATGTAGACGCGCTCACCTACGCAGCGAATCCCAATAACCTCACAGAGGTAGATAGAGATCCCCGCTATCGATTTGAGTGCGTCGATATCTGTTCTGCTGCCGAGCTAGAACGAATCTTTAGCTCATATGAGCCGATAGCCGTGCTGCATATTGCGGCGGAAACGCACGTGGATCGTTCGATCGACGATCCACTTCCTTTCGTGCAGACCAACGTCCTTGGAACAGCCACCCTCCTGAAGGTCGCGTGCTGTTACTGGCGCGGGCTCTCTCCGGCAGGTAAAGAGCAGTTTCGTTTCCACCATGTTTCGACCGATGAGGTTTATGGATCCCTGGGGCAAACCGGTTCGTTTAGCGAGAGTTCGCCCTACCAACCCAATTCGCCTTACGCGGCAAGCAAGGCGAGCGCCGATCATCTGGTACGCGCCTGGCACAAGACGTACGGCTTGCCAACGATCATCAGCAACTGCTCGAACAATTTCGGTCCTTACCAATTTCCGGAGAAGTTCATCCCTTTGACGATCATCAATGGGTTGGAAGGACTTCCAATCCCAATTTATGGACGTGGAAGAAACGTCAGGGATTGGCTTTTCGTCGACGATCATGCGCGGGCTTTGTCAACCATCCTGAAACACGGCCGCATCGGCGAGTGTTACAATGTTGGTGCTGACAATGCCTTGCCCAATATCGACGTGGCCGGCATGGTCTGCGACCTCTTGGACGAAACCGCGGGGCCGCTCCTGCGGCGCAAACCGCGGCACGAGCTGATCACTTTTGTTACAGATCGGCCCGGTCATGATCTGCGCTACGCCATCGACGCAAGCAAAATACGCAATGAACTCAAATGGTCCCCGCACGCTTCGTTCGAATCCGCTTTGCGCCGCACCGTGGAATGGTATCTTGCGAACGAAACGTGGTGGGCTCCACTGCGAGGGGCCGCCGTGAAAAGGCTCGGTCTGGGGAGATAGTCGAGCCTAACATCCCAATCTTGGACGAGATGATTGGGGCTGGCGACTCCCAGTTCGTGGAGAAGGCGAAGGGACGGCTACATGAGCTCATCGACAAGGCCAATATTCTTGCGCTCGCCTCGCATGACATGAAGTTGATCCGACAGCTCTGCAACAGGGTCATCTGGTTGGAGCACGGAGTCATCAAGCAATTCGGGCCCCGCAGGACCGTTATCGCCGCTTATCGGAATGCGAACACGCCGCGAGACCTGGGCAACATGGCCATATGAGCGACCTTGTTATCTTGGGCGCACATGGACAGGTGGGACGTGCCCTCGTAGCGCAGGCCGGGCAGCGGCATATCAGCAACCGGGCATTTGGGGAAGCCGAATGCGATATCAGCGATTGCCGCGCGGTCGATCAGGCAGTCAAGGGCGCGCGCTTTGTCGTGAACTGCGCTGCCTATACGGCCGTCGATCGGGCTGAAACCGAGGTGGAAGCCGCCAATCGGGTCAATCGAATCGGCGCGGGTATTGTGGCGGAAGCGTGCGCCCAAGCTGCCATTCCATTGCTTCATCTCTCCACTGACTATGTCTTTGACGGCCACAACCCTCGACCTGCGCGGGAAGACGATAAACCGCGACCCCTTGGCGTTTATGGTCAGAGCAAGCTCGGCGGCGAACTCGCAGTACGCGAGCGACTTAAATCCCACATCATCCTTCGCACGAGCTGGATTTTTTCGGCGCACGGCCAGAATTTCGTCAAGACGATATTACGCCTTGCAAATACCAAGCCGGAACTACGGGTCGTTGCTGATCAGATTGGAGGGCCAACTGCAGCGGACGACGTCGCCACGGCGATACTCGACATTATCGCGATCAGCACCGCGCCTAAATTCGGCCAGTGGGGAACCTACCATTTCAGTGGAACGCCAGCGGTGAGTTGGTTCGAATTTGCCAACGCCATCGTGGCGCATAGGGGCGCCGTAGTGCTGCCGATTGCCACCCAAGATTATCCACTGCCGGCGCGGCGCCCATCGAACTCGGTTCTTGATTGCAGCCGGATCTACAGTGTCTTCGGTATCGTGCAGCCAGACTGGCGTGTCGCGTTGCGGAACGTGCTTAACGAGTTAGCCGTGAAATCGTGACTGTCATCATCCTGGACCCCTCAAGTATCGGGCGCGGCGCTCGTCTGGAACATCAACGCCTTTAGCTCCGGCCCTGACAAGTGGCCGGGGATGGTCATCGCAAACCCCCAGCCTCGGCTGCGCACAGAAAAGATAGCGAGCCCGTCACTCAAAAGGAGAGGCCCCGCCTAGATTTCAACGACCTGTCCCTATTCCTGCGTATCAAAACCCGCGCTTTTATTAAGCTCGCGCAGACGAAATTGTGATGTTGCGTGGCAGCTTCCCGAAAATGATCTGGTATGCTGGCAATTGCTGCATCATCCGCGAACACGGCGGCGCGTTGCACACAATGCCTGCATTTGCTAGAAAGGCTTCGGGCTACGTCTTTCTCTGGGCTATCGCTCCGCTCGTTGTCGCTGATCGGATTGGGGGCTTCATCGGCAAAATCGTCGAAGCTCGTCAAGATCGTCCGGACACCGACGGTCAAGGTCGGGCTCATCAAAAACCTGCGCGGGCCTTTTCAGATGAGGGGGTGAGCAATGAGAAATCGCGTCGGACTTTATTTTGCGACCCTGTCGCGGCTGATCTTGGAAACGGAAGTCACGGACGAAGCGGGGCATTCTCTGCCGCTCGATCAGGCGTTCGAAAAGGTCGCAGCCGCGGCGCACTCGGTCCATGATGTTGGCAATACGATCATGTTTATCGGCAATGGCGGCAGCGCGGGCCTGGCCAGTCATTTGGCGATTGATTTTTCCAAGAACGGTAGGTTGCGATCACTCGCATTCAACGACGCGTCGGCGCTGACCTGCCTGGGCAATGATCTCGGTTACGAGAATGTGTTTGCCAAGCAACTGGAGTTTCATGCTCGAGCAGGCGATCTCTTGATCGCGATCAGCAGCTCCGGGCAATCGGCCAATATCCTCGCGGCGGTCGAGAGGGCACGCGCCGCAAAAGTCGGGGTGATCACGCTTTCTGGATTTGGACGAGATAACAAGTTGCGCCGCACTGGCGATCTGAATTTCTACGTGCGCTCGAGTGAATACGGATTCGTCGAGGTCGCCCACTTGGCGCTATGCCATGCCATTCTCGATCTCGATATGGGCTGGGCATCGACGATGGCGGCGGCGCAATTGGATGTGCGTCATAACGAACGAGACCTCCAGACGCCTGCCGAGACAGGGGGTTAAACCGGCTGAAAGCCCGAGGGCGTTACCATAAAACATAATAGAAGGCTCGATGGGTCGTAAAATCCTGCGTGTGCTTTATGACAATATCCTGATTACCGCCCGCGCCCGCCGTCGGCTTGTTATGCCGCCGCTCGATCAGCCTTGCTAAGTCAGGCTGTGGACCGCCAGCGCTCGCGCCTCCCAGCTCGAGCTGAACTGGCCGCCGAGCGGCAGCGCTACGAACACGAGCGCGAACGAGATTGTTAATGTGTCTTGAATAGCTTCTGGAAAGGTGGGGAAATCGTCCGGTGTGTTGTAATCGACAAACGAATCTCGTCTGTTTGCTCTATGACCTCCGCGATACAGTTGAGGCTCAGCGCTGCTCCGGTTTCATTTTGAAGGCAAACCTCGCGAATTCCCAGACGTGCCATCTCCTCGGATGCGGAAAATAGGGTCGAAATCGTCATTGCCTACCGATCCATCTTTCATTTGGAGCTTGGCTCTGCCAGATTCAGACCAGGGCCCTCAATCCACGATGGCAGCTAGTCTAGTCATAATCAGTCCGTGACCTCTCTTAGAGGTTCTCTTCGAGCGCCCACAGCACCTAAGCCGGGCTCGAGCCGCACTGAGATTTCCGTTGAAGCCATGGACGGTCGAGGATGGTCAATGACCCTGTAGACCGAACCCGGAGAGCGATCTGGACCGTGTGAAATAATGATTGTTCGTGGTCTCCGCTTTAACGAAATATTAACAAATTTGTGATATCGATTGGCTCAAAGTTTTTTTCAATGAGCCAATCGGTCCCCGCCGGACGGACCTAAAAAGCGCAATCCCGCGCATTCCGGTCCCGGAATAATCGCCACCGGGGGCAACGTCGCCACTGATCCGTCAGTTTGGAACCCTGTCGGATCCGCCGAGGGCCGGGCGTAAAAACCAGCCCAACGGGGGCTGCCTCGCGGCCGAAGGCGAGGGGCCTGTGGTCTGCCACGGGTTTCAAACCATCCCAAAACCAGAACCGTTGACGGCGTTCGCCGACCTTTGAGGCTGCTCGCTGTCAACCGCACGAAGCGGGCGCGGCGGCTGCGCCTTCGCATCGTGCGATCGTCGCCGATCATAAATGCCGCGTTCAGTCCATTAATGGAGCACTCAAATGTCTACAGCACGTGAAATTCCCTCTGCCTTCAAACACGGAATCTATAGCGCGACCACCGTTCTGCCCGGTGAAGATCCCGACGCGTTCGGCCGGTTGCATCGCGACCTTGTCGCCGAATTGGCTCCCAATGGAGCTCTCGAAGAGGACATCGTCTTGACGATGGCGCGTCTCCTTTGGCGTAAACAAAACCTTGCAACCATCCGCATTGCTGAGCTCGCCGGCAAGCGTCATGCTCAGATCTCATCAAAGTTATTCCACCGCAACTGGTGCAACGAGCCGCACATCATTGAGTTCGAAAATCGGATCAACACGTTTCTGGATGCGATAACGAAGCACGCCCTCAGCCCGGAAATGCAAAAGGCGCGCGAGGCGGCACTGGCTGATCTTCCGCCACGCCGCGATCCCGAAGCGGTGATCGCGCAAACACGAATGCAAATCGAAGAGGCGGCGCGCGAAGAACTTGGACCGACTTATCGATTAGTCGAAGTCGGCAATGCTGCGACGTTTGGTGGGTTGAGCGAAGACCTGGACATCCAAGAGCGTCTGGACAATGCGATTGAGAAATGCCTCAAGCGACTATTGTTCTTGAGAGGCCTCAAATCGATTTCGTCGACGTCTTCCTCGTCTTCGCCGCAACCGCGCCTGTCGGGACCTGACAAGGCCGCAGCGTGATGACAATGAGTTGATTGAAATATGTCGTACTACAACTAACAGTTGTAGTTTTGAAAATTGACCGGTCCGTCACTCGACGGCTGGCTCGGTGCCTGGATCGGCTCGCCGGTCTTGGGTTATTGGCCACATTGCTCCATTACGAGGAGATCTGGGTCGTCCCGGCGATTCTCGGCTCGGTGGGAGTCCTGATCGTCGCGGTTGATCTTGCCAAGATGGCGTATGGCGCGCTGAGTACGCCGGGGCCGAAAATCTGACTTTTTGGCTGCAGGCGGAGGGCCGGCACCAGCTGGAGCCAGGCCGCGTCCGCCTTGAAGCGAGTGTTGGCCATGCATGCGCTCGTGCCGGCTTTGGCCGCATCGATCGGGCTTGCCCTCCTCGGCGCCGGCTCGGTCTTGGTTGCCCAGCCGGCGGCGCCCGATCGCAAAACCCCCCAGCCCCCAACCGCCGAGGTTGCGAAGAAATGCCGGGCCTTGGCGGTCAAGGCGCATCCCACGCAGCCGGCAGGTAGCAAAGGCGGAGCCGAGCAGGCGCAACGGGATTATTTCCGGGATTGCATCGCCAAGGGCGGCAACATGCCGGGGTGATGCGCGCTCATGATCGCCATGCACCGGCCATTCCAGGCCGCATGAACCGGGCTCACACCGGCGCTGTCAGCGGATCGCAGTGATCTTTGCCTCGGCGACCGCCCGATAATATTCCCATGCCCGCAGGGGCTCGAGCGCACGATCATCGCCGTGTCGGCGGGCTGCCTCTTCCGCCGAGTAGAACCGCGGGTTCATGCCTGCAGCCTGCGCGAGCAGCTGCACTTCGGCAGTCTCTTCGAGAAACAGAGCCTGCACACACGCATGCGCGACGGATTGTCCGACCGCCAGCATGCCGTTCGCGCGCAGAATGACGGCCTCGCGGCCGGCAAGGGCCTCGGCGACGGCTTCACCCATTTCGAGATTCGTGACCAGATATGGCTCGCCAACTACCGGCACCACGGAGCCCAAATTGGCGCCGAAGCCATGTGCTACGCGCAGCGGTTCGCCCGCGCACGCATATGCTGCGACGTTTCGGGGATGGCCGCGCACGATTGCCTTGACATCGGTACGTCGGCGGTAGACCGCGAGATGCATGGAGAGCTCGAGCGGCGGATTGCGGTTGTCCCCCAATGGTCGGCCCTCGGGGTCGATCTCGACCAATTCGGCGTCCGTCACCAATCCGAGTGCGCGGCGCGGCGTTATCAGGAGCCGCTCCGATCCTGCGATTCGGGCGCTGACATGCCCGAAGCCCTCGACGATGCGAAAATGCGTCAGCAGCCGGCAGGCGGCCAGCATCTCATCACGCAAACTCTGGTTCGCGGCAAAGTTCATTGTGTGTCCTATGCCTTTCGGCGATCCATTTGCCAACCATTTATACCCGGTGCGGCATTGCTCGGCGCACGCACTCGGAAGCTCCTCGCATCTTTCAAAACTTGTGGCGATTTCGTATTGAGGCCGTGATGGACCGCAGCGCTCTTTTTCTCGACCGGGACGGCGTTATCAACGTGGATCACGGTTTCGTCTACCGGCCTGACCAGTTTGAATTCGTTCCCGGCATATTCGAGCTTGCCCGTTTCTGGACCAATGAGCGGCGTCGGCCGATCATCGTGGTATCCAACCAGTCTGGCATCGGGCGCGGCTATTTCGACGAGGATACCTATGCCCAGTTGACGCAATGGATGTGCGACCGCTTCGCCGCGGAAGGCGTGGCGATTGCTCGGGTGTATCACTGTCCTTATCACCCGGACCACGGCCTCGGCCCATACCGGCGCGATCATCCGTGGCGCAAGCCCAATCCGGGCATGCTTCTCCAGGCAGCCGCGGAGTTCGACCTCGACCTCGCCCGCTGCGCCATGATCGGCGACAAGATGAGCGACGTCGAGGCCGGTGCCGCGGCTGGAATAGGACTGATAATCCTGGTCGGGCCGCACAACGGCGCCAGCTCCACGAATCCGCCATCGCACGCGCGCGTCGCCGACCTCGGTGAGGCGCTCGCCCTGCTGCGGTCGCACTTTCCGCCCGGGGATGCTAATTTCCCCTCGCGGTCCCGTAGCTCAGTCGGATAGAGCAGCGGTTTCCTAAACCGAAGGTCGGGAGTTCGAGTCTCCCCGGGATCGCCAATAACATCAAATACTTAAGCGATAAATCCAAGCAGCGCTGATCGCCAAAATGGCTGAATGGTAACGGTGCTGGTAACGGTTTGGCATGCCCCGCGCCGCCCCTGCCAGCCCCCCGCCGTCGCGTTTCCCGGCCAGCCCGGTACCTGGGACCCCGGCGGCCCCCCAAAACGCGCCTCCGGCCTTCCGTTGGTTGGCAATCCTCAATGAACTCGCTGTACAGGGTAAGCATATTGATCTCGTGCCGCAGAAGCGCGTCGAGGAACGGCGTACAACTGTAACGGGACGGGGCCGTAAGTTGGGGGTCAGGTGTAAGGTTCGGGCGTGGAGTTTCGGTAATGGGCGCACCAGTCAATCCGCAAACACAGCGGATCGTCCCAACGCCCGGCGTTACGGAGCGGGTTGACACTTGGGTGAGCTTCGAGATTCAAGGACACGGCGTCAACGCCGCTGGTTTTTGCAACGAGGCCTGCCGAGAAGTTCGTCGCATTACGAATGAAATCAGCGACAAGTTCGGCCTAGCATAAAGCATCGACCCCCGGAAGGGCCGTGAGACTCCGAACTACAGCGGCGCCACCGCTTGCGGAGGAGCGCCGGCGTTACGCGCGACAGCTTGACACCTGCTGCCGAAGCCCCGCTGATTAGGTGGGTTGGCAGCGCCGGGTCGGCAATTACAAGGCCGTCTGCAACGAGCGCCGCCTTCACCTTATCGTCGGTGGATGAAGGAAGGAGAAGCACTTCTTGCAAGGGCCGGCGAGCGATTCCGTTGTTACACCGAAACAGATCAGCGGCTGCCAGCGCCTTGTGAATAGCGAGGGCCGCGTCGCGCATCATCGGAGGGCTCGCACGCTCGACATCAGGCCACAGGGAGTAAAATTTGGCTGGGTTGCTGCCTGCGACTGTCGTGGGGAACGATCGCAAGGCTTCAACGTATGCTGAGGCAATCCCGGATTTCAGAAGCAGATCATTCCATTGAACACGTTCTCGCGCATTTCCAAGCGCGTCATCCCCACACGTGATACCCTTGCGTGACTCGTCGAGATCGAAACAGCCATTGATGTGGACGGGAAATCCGCTGACGGCCGGCAATGGCAAAGCGCAGTAAAGATGCCCTTCTACTGTGGTCGGAGCGCCGCCTATTCCGTTTGCAGCGGCATAGTCCAGTGCAATCGCGATGCCGGTTTCAGGAACTGCCTTCTCGCCAAACCGGGCGAGTTTTTGTGCTTGCGCCAGTAAGGCCCCGGCGGGATCGGGAAAAAAGCCGACCGTGACACGCCAGCTTGATCGTATCCGGCCAGATTCTGATTCGACAATGATTGAGTGGTCATGTGAGCTGTGCGGAGCAGGATTTGACGCCCACCGCGCCGCAAGTTGCTCAATAGTGTCATCGGCCGAAGAGTAAACGCGAGCGCGTGAGAGTTTCACCTCCTCGCGATTTTCTGTGAAAATTGATAGAAGCCGTTGGGGCGAAACCACCTTTCTGGGGAATTTCATCAATCGTGAGATCCAGGACATTGCGGGTGAAGAGGAGCATCTTCGGCCCTTCCTCGATCATTGCTTTGACGATCTCACGAAACGTTTTCCCATCGAACGGCTCTTTGCTAATCTCACTTGCGAGGGCTCTTTTTGACGTGCGGAGCGGAAGACG
>Ga0306920_100003272_pt1 | contig 20521 bp, 19 predicted proteins | sample flu12Cox44000170_FD_204666 | JGI IMG/M metagenome (GOLD analysis project Ga0306920, IMG submission 204666) | Lab enrichment of tropical soil microbial communities from Luquillo Experimental Forest, Puerto Rico - flux4day.12C.oxic.44.000.170 (v2)... | ecosystem: Environmental > Terrestrial >... | reverse complement strand
TGGCGGTGCCGGTCATGCCCGCGAGCTTCTCGTACATGCGGAAGTAGTTCTGGAACGTGATCGAGGCCAGCGTCTGGTTCTCCGGCTGGATCGGCTGGCGCTCCTTGGCCTCCAGGGCCTGGTGCAGCCCCTCCGAATAGCGCCGCCCCGGCATCATGCGGCCGGTGAACTCGTCGATGATCACCACCTCGCCATTGCGCACGATGTAGTCCTTGTCGCGGTGGAACAGCTTGTGCGCCCGCAAGGCCTGATTCACATGGTGCACGGTCGAGACGTTCTCCACGTCATAGAGCGATTGCCCCTTGAGCAGACCGTTGCTGCGCAGCATCTGCTCCATCTTCTCCATGCCGACTTCGGTCAGCGTCACCGTGCGCTGTTTCTCGTCGACCTCGTAGTCGGCCTTTTCGAGCTTCGGGATATAGGCGTCGATAGTGTTGTAGAACTCAGAGCGGTCGTCCAATGGTCCGGAGATGATCAGCGGGGTGCGCGCCTCATCGATCAGGATCGAGTCGACCTCGTCCACGATGGCGTAAATGTGCCCGCGCTGGACCATGTCCTCGAGCCGATACTTCATGTTGTCGCGCAGATAATCGAAGCCAAGCTCGTTGTTGGTGCCGTAGGTGACGTCGGCATCGTAAGCCTGCCTGCGCTGGTCGTCGTCGAGCCCATGGACGATGACGCCGACTTTGAGCCCGAGGAAATTGTAGATTTGCCCCATCCACTCGGCGTCGCGCTTGGCCAGGTAGTCGTTCACCGTCACCACGTGCACGCCGCGGCCCGCGAGCGCATTGAGATAGACCGGCAGCGTCGCCACCAGCGTCTTGCCCTCGCCCGTCTTCATCTCGGAGATGCGCCCCTCGTGCAGGATCATACCGCCGATGAGCTGTACGTCGAAATGCCTTTGCCCGAGCGTGCGCTTGGCCGCCTCGCGGCAGGTGGCAAAAGCCGCAACCAGAATGTCGTCGAGGCTCGTTCCCGCCGCCACCTGCTGCTTGAACGCGTCGGTGCGCGCCCGCAGCGCCTCATCCGAGAGCCCCTCGAGCTCCTTTTCCAGCGCGTTGATCGCCGCAACCCGCGGAAGGTAGGACTTGATCCGCCGCTCGTTCGAAGAGCCAAACAGCTTGCGGGCAATGACGCCGATCATGCAGTAAGCCCTTCGCGTCCTATCGGGTGACGGTGTCGCACCTTACCAAATCCGACGGGGAGGAACGCCACGGCAGAAGCCGATTTTTGTCGCGACAATGGCTGCGCGCGATCACTCATGGCGGTGGAATGCGGAAAATGCCGCACTTTTAGAACATGTTTCATGCAAACGGCGGCGGCTTGCGGCCGGGTCGGCCGGGTTTGACGAGAGATAGGAGGGGGTCACACCCTTGTCAATCGGCCGTCGGGTGCTCACGTTCTCGTCAAAATCAGCCCCTAAGCGATTGCCATGCGAGGCCGATTTACCTAACTGTCCGGCGCGCCTTCGACGGCCGCTTGATCCAGGACCACGCCATGACCTCCCCCAACGTTCTGCCCCATTCCGCGCCGCGCCGGCGGCCGATCGCGTTCGCCACCATCGCGGCGCTGCTGTTCGTCTTGCCGGCCGCCTCGGGCTGCTCGAAAAACTCATCGTCGGAGGCGCCGGCCTCCGCATCCGACCCGGTCATCGCCCGCGTCAACGGCGTCGACATCAAGCAGAGCGATCTCGCGCTCGCCGAAGAGGACGTGGGCGCCGATATGCAGGCGGCGTCGCCCGAGGCCAAGCGCGAGCATCTGATCTCCTATCTCGCCGATATCATCATGGTCACGCAAGCCGCCGACAAGAAGAACCTGGCCGACAATCCCGACTTCAAGCGGCGGCTGGCGTTCCTGCGCAACAAGTTGTTGATGGGATTCGAGCTGCAGCAAGAGGCCAAGACCGCCCTTACCGACGAAGCCTTGCGCCAGACCTACGATGAGGCGGTGAAATCCATGAGCGGGCAGGAAGAAGTGCGTGCACGCCACATCCTGGTCGAAAGCGAAGATGAAGCGAAGGCCATTCTCGAGCAGCTTAAGGGCGGCGCCGATTTCGCGACGGTGGCAAAGGAAAAGTCCAAGGATCCCGGCGCCGCCGAGGGCGGCGACCTCGGCTATTTCACCAAGGATCAGATGGTGCCCGAATTCGCGGATGTCGCCTTCAAGATGTATCCAGGGCAGCTTTCGAACCCGGTGAAGACGCAATTCGGCTGGCACGTCATCAAGGTCGAAGACAAGCGCACCAGGCAGCCGCCGGAATTCGAGAAGGTGAAGGACCAGATCGAAGCCTATTTGGCGCGCAAGGCACAATCCGACTTCATTACCAAGTTGCGCCAGAGCGCCAAGGTCGAGCGGCTCGACAAGGCAGCGGAGCAGAATAAGAACTGAGCAGCGCTGTTTCGCTTTTCGCAACCTCGTCACTCACTGCTGCGGTTCCGGCGCGAGCGGGACCCATATTCCAAAGCCGATGTTTGCGGGTGCCACCTGCAGGAGACGACAGTCACATCGACCGGATTCGGTATCGCTTGCGCGGTTCGCTCCGGCCATGACAAAGAAACGACGCCATGGCAGCAGCCATTTCCCCGCTCGCGCCCGCCCGCTTTCCGGACATGCCTCTGGTGGCGGGAGTCAAACTGGCGACCGCCGCCGCCGGTATCCGCTATGGCGGCCGCACCGACGTGCTGTTGGCGCTGTTCGAGCAGGGCACGACCGTGGCCGGCGTGTTCACGCGGTCGAAATGCCCGTCCGCTCCGGTCGATTGGTGTCGCGCGCATCTTAAGGGCGGGGCGGCGCGCGCACTCGTGGTGAATTCGGGCAACGCCAACGCCTTTACCGGCAAGGCCGGGCGCGCGGCGACCAAGCTCACGGCGGACATCGCCGCCAGAGCCGCCGGCTGCAAACCGACGGATGTGTTCCTGGCGTCCACCGGCGTGATCGGCGAGCCGCTCGACGCGACCAAATTTGGCGCCGTCATGGATCAACTGGTCGCGAGCGCGGCGCCCGGCGCATGGCATGCGGCAGCCAAGGCCATCATGACTACCGATACGTTTCCCAAAGGCGCCGCCGCGATGGCGCGGCTCGGCGCGACCCCGGTCACCATCTGCGGCATCGCCAAGGGCGCCGGCATGATCGCGCCCGACATGGCGACGCTGCTGTCCTTCGTATTCACCGACGCGCCGATCTCGCCGCGCGTCTTGCAAAGCCTGCTCAAGCAGGGCGTGGCCGACAGCTTCAACGCGGTGACGGTCGACGGCGACACCTCGACCTCGGACACGCTGCTGGCATTCGCGACCGGCGCCGCTGCCGCGCGCGGGGTGTCGAAGATCGCGAATGTGTCCGACCCGCGGCTGCCGCCGTTGCGCAAGGCGTTCGACGCCGTCCTCGCCAATCTCGCCGAGCAGGTCGCCCGCGACGGCGAGGGCGCGCGCAAGCTGGTCGAAATCATCGTCGAGGGCGCGGTGTCGAAATCCTCGGCGCGCAAAATCGCGCTCTCGATTGCCAATTCCCCGCTGGTCAAGACCGCAATCGCCGGCGAGGACGCCAACTGGGGCCGCGTGGTGATGGCGGTCGGCAAAGCCGGCGAACGCGCCGACCGCGACCGGCTCTCGATCTGGTTCGGGGGCATCCGCGTCGCCCACAGGGGCGAGCGCGACCCCTCCTATGACGAGGCTGAAGTCTCGGCCGCGATGAAGAAGCCCGAGATCACGCTCAAGGTCGCGCTCGGGCTCGGACGCGGCCGCGACCGGGTGCTGACCTGCGACCTCACCCAGGAATACGTGGCCATCAACGGCGACTATCGTTCCTGATGTGTTTGGCGCACGATGTGGCGCCGTAAGCCGCCCACTAGCGCGGTGAACCCTGCGCCCTTAATCACGCCGAACCGTCCTTAACCCCTGGCTTTCCATCGTCGGTCCGTAACCCCGTGAACGTCAAACTCGTCCTCGTTGCCGCGTGCGCCCTCGTAGACACGGACGGCCGCGTGCTGATCGCGCAGCGACCCGCCGGCAGGCCGATGGCCGGCTTGTGGGAATTTCCCGGCGGCAAGGTCGAGGCGGGCGAGCGGCCCGAGGACACCTTGATGCGTGAACTCAAGGAAGAACTGGGGATCGTCGTCGACGAGACGTGCCTCGCGCCGCTCGCCTTCGCCAGCCACAGCTATCCGGATTTCCATCTTCTGATGCCGCTCTACGTCTGCCGGCGTTGGCGGCGAACGGTGACGGCGCTGGAAGGCCAAAGGCTGGCATGGGTGCGCCCAAACCGCTTGCGGGACTACCCGATGCCGCCCGCCGACGAGCCGCTGGTGTCCCATTTGATGACGCTGTTGTGACCGATCGAGGGTTCCGGAGGAGCCAGGATCGGACATCGGGCGGGCTGGCCACGCTCCGAGGTGCCGACGCGTCCTGAGGTTACTGATTTCCGTCGCCGGTGCGCGGCAGGCGGATCTCCTTCGTCCCCAGCACATCGGCCAGCCGCTGGCGCGCCGAGCCCGGCGCGAGCGGTTTTTGCTGGCTCGCGTGGGGCGCCCAGCCGCAAAGCCAGACGATCTCGAACGTCGCCCGGATGCGGCCATCGCGATCGGCGAAACGCTCGGCGTAGACCTCCGTCATCCGCCTCAATGTCGCGCGCTTGAGCGGGCGCCGGCTCCGCTCGAGCAGCGCATTGGTCGCCCCCATGCGGCGCAGATCGTGCATGAGCGAAATTGGCGAGGCGTAACGCACCGTGACCCGGTCGACGTCGGTCACCGGCAGCGCGAAGCCCGCGCGCTGAAGCAGCGCGCCCATGTCGCGCACGTCCGAGAAGGGAACGACGCGCGGCGAGATGCCGTCCTCGATCTCGGCCTCGGCGGCCGCGAAGGCTTGACGCAACTCGGTCAGCGTATCGCCGCCGGCGAGCGCCGCGAGCAACAGCCCGTCGGGCTTGAGCGCGCGGCGGATCTGGATGAGCGTGCCCGGCAGATCGTTGACGAATTGGAGCGCAAGCGCCGACACCACGAGATCGAGCGAGGCGTCGCGGAAGGGCAGCGCCTCTTCGTCGGCCGCGACGACGAGCTGCGCGCCAGGCATTCCCTCGCTCGTTCGTTCGCCCTGGCTCGTTCGTTCCCCCTCCGCGACGCTTCCCCGCACATGGCGGCGCGCGAGCGCGGCGCCGCCGGCCAGTGCGTCGGCGGCGATGATGGTGCCGACCTTTCCGCTCGCCGCGAGCACCCGGCGCACGGCATCGGTGGGCGTGCCGAGATCGAGTGCGCAGTCGAAGCGGCGGAGCACCGTGGCCAGGCGATCGGACAGATCCTCCGCCGCGCGCTCGATCAGAAAGGTCGAGGGCCCCAGCGCCGCCGCGCGCATCCGATGCGTCCGTTGGCGGCGACGGTCGAAGACGAGAGGGTGCGCCGAAACCATCGCTTTTTCATTAGCACGCCAAGCGCGGAGAGACGACGTTGGATGGCCGCGCAGCGGCACCTGTGCGCGCCGCAATTGCTCGCCACACCGTTGAGGTCCGCAACTTGCGGCGTTAGCGTACGCTCCATGCAGGGGGAGACCGTTCCGGCCAAGCGCTTTGCCCGGCTGAGCAGCGCCTTGCGCGCGAGCTTGGGGCTCGTGCTCGACGTCGCGCTGCCGCAGCTTTGCCCGACCTGTCGCGAGCCGGTCGACGGCGCGGGTCTGTGTCCCGTCTGCTGGTCCAAGCTCTCGTTCATCGCGCCGCCCTATTGCGAGCGGCTCGGCATCCCGTTCCCCTTCGATGGCGGACCGGGCCTCCTGTCGATGGAAGCGATCGCCGATCCGCCGGCGTACCACCGCGCCCGCGCCGCCGTGCGCTACGACGACATCGCGCGCAAGCTCGTCCATGCCTTGAAATACGGCGACCGGCTCGACCTCGCCCCGACCATGGGACGCTGGATGGCGCGTGCCGGCCGCGAGCTGCTTGCCGACACCGACGCCATCGTTGCGGTGCCGCTGCACTGGCGGCGGCAATGGGCGCGGCGGTTCAACCAATCGGCGCTGCTGGCCGAGATCATCGCCAAGGCGAGCGGGCGGACGGTCGCGCACGCGGCGCTCAAACGCGTCAAGGCGACGCCCCAGCAGGTCGGGCTCGACAAGTCCGAGCGCGCCGAGAACGTCCAGGGTGCCTTTCGCGTGCCGCCCCATGGCAGAGCCGAGGTGGCGGGTCGAAAGCTCGTGCTGATCGACGACGTGCTCACGTCCGGCGCAACCGTCGACGCCTGCTCGCGGGCATTGTTGCGCGCGGGCGCGGCGTCCATCGACGTTCTGGTATTCGCCCGGGTTGTGGCGGCGAGCCGCCCGCCCATATAAGAATTCGTAAGACTTAACGATTCATCATGGTCGAGATCGAGATTTACACCACCCGCTACTGCCCCTATTGCCAGGCCGCCAAGCGCTTGTTGTCGCGCAAGGGCGTCGAGTTCACCGAGATCGACGTGAGCGGCGATCAGAAAGGGCGAAGCGACATGGTGGCGCGCGCGAATGGACGCATGACCGTGCCGCAGATTTTCATCGGCTCGACCCACGTGGGCGGCTATGATGACCTCTCGGCGCTCGACCGGGCGGGCAAGCTTGATCCGCTCCTCGGCCGGGGCGATGCGCCTGCGGGCAGCGATAAGAGGCCGTCGGTATGAGCACAGGCAAGGCTGCGACCTTCACCGCGGGTCTCGTGCAGATGCGCTCGGGCCTCTCTCCGCAGGCCAATCTCGATGCGGCGGTGCGGCTGATCGAGGAAGCCAAGCGCGCCGGCGCCGACTACGTGCTCACGCCCGAGATGAGCAACATCTTGGAGGTCAAGCGCGAGCGGCTGTTCGCGGCGATCGCGCCCGAGGAGAAAGACGTTACGCTCGCCGCCTTTCGCGAGCTCGCGCGCAAGCTCGGCATCTTCCTGCATGTCGGCTCGCTGGCCATCAAGCTGTTGCCCGAAAAGGCGGCGAACCGCTCGTTCCTGATCGACCGCAAGGGCGAGATCGTCGCGCGGTACGACAAGATTCACATGTTCGACGTCGAACTCAGCGGCGGCGAGAGTTATCGCGAGTCGCGCAACTATCGGCCGGGTGAAATCGGCGTGGCGGCCGACTTGCCGTGGGGACGGCTCGGACTCACGATCTGCTACGATCTGCGCTTCCCCTCGCTTTATCGCGCGCTTGCGGAAGCCGGATGTTCGTTTCTCGCCATCCCTTCGGCCTTCACCAAGCAAACTGGCGAAGCGCATTGGCATGTGCTTAACCGCGCCCGCGCGATCGAGAACGGCGCCTTCGTGCTGGCGGCCGCGCAGGGCGGCCAGCACGAGAACGGTCGCGAGACCTTCGGCCATTCCCTCATCGTCGACCCTTGGGGCCGCATTCTCGCCGAGGGCGACACCGAGCCGGGCGTGATCCTGGCGGTGATCGATCCCGCCGAAGTCACGGCCGCGCGCGCGAAAATCCCCTCGCTCCAGCACGGCCGACGGTTCGAGATCATCGAACCGATGGCGGAGCCGGCCCATTTGCACGCAGTGCGAGGGCCGGCATGATCCGTTACGCGCTCGCGTGCGACAACGGGCACGCATTCGAGAGTTGGTTCCAGAACTCGGCAGCCTGCGACAGGCAGGTCAAGGCGGGGCTTGTCGCTTGCCCGGTTTGCAACTCCGTCAAGGTCGAAAAGACGATCATGGCGCCGCGGGTGTTGGGAGCCAAAAAGCGCGGCGATGCGCCGCTGCCGGAGCGACCGCCCTCCCCTGCGCCGTCGCCCGAGGCGGCGCCTTCCCCGGTCGCCATGCTATCGCCGCAGGAGCGCGAGTTTCGCAAGAAGTTGAAGGAGCTGCGCGACCACCTCGTGAAGAACGCCGACTATGTCGGCCAGAAATTTCCCGAAGAGGCCCGCAAGATGCACTATGGCGAGATCGAGCACCGCTCGATCTACGGTGAGGCCAGTCCCGATCAGGCCAAAGAGCTGCACGAGGAGGGGATCGAGTTTCACCCGCTGCCCGTGCTGCCCGACGAGCGCAACTAGCTCGCCCGTCCGTCGCTTAAGACTGCGGCGTACCCGGGACCCGCGGTCATTGCGCCCACACCAGCAGCACGACCCCGATCACGATCAGCACGATGCCGACGGCTTCGCGCCGGGTCGTCGCCTGCTTGAACGCAAAACGCGAAATCGCTTGCGCGAACAGCACTTCGACCAGCGCCAGCGTGCGCACGCTGGCGGCGGTGGCGAGCGCGAAGGCGAGGAACCAGAACTGCGAGGCGAGCGCGCCCATGAAGCCCGCGACCAGCGACGGCCGCCAAGCGCGCACGATCGCGGCGAGCACGTGGGGATTGCGCAGCCGCAGATAAAGCGACAGCAACGCCGATTGCAGCAGGAGACCGACCGCCACCGTGGCGGTCGCGGCCATGACGTAGCTCGGCCCGCCCAGGCGCAGGATCGCGCCGCGAAAGCCGATCGCCGAGAGCGCGAACATCGCGCCGGCGGCAAGCCCGAGCAGCGTCGCCTTCAAGTCCCACGACGTGCCCGGCTTGAGCGCCATGATGACGACGCCGGTGGTGGCGATCAGGATCGCCGCCGCCATCGCGGGCGTCACTAGGTCACCGAGAAAGACGAGGCCGAACAGCGCCACCTGCACCGGCTCGGTCTTGATATAGGCATAGACCACCACGAAGGAGCGGTCGTTCATGGCCGCAAGCATCAGCGCGGTGGCGGCGACCTGCGCCAGCGCGCCGACGATCACCCACGGCCAGAACATCAGCGGCGGGCGCGGCGGCTCTTGCCCGAGCGCGATCATCACCGCGGCGAGGAAGACGAGAGCGAAAGGAAAACCGAACAGGAAGCGCACATGGGTGGCGCCCACGGTGCCGAGCTTGGCGGTGAGCTCGCGCTGCGTGGCGTTGCGCACGGTCTGCGCGGCAGCGGCGATGACGGTAAAGACGACCCACAGCCACGAAGAATCGAGCATCGGAACCTATGGGACGGCCCGAGCCAGCGCGCGTTCCGCGACCACCATGTAGTTCACGTCCATGTCGGTCGAGAGCCGCCAGCGGTCGGCCAAGGGATCGTAGACCACGCCGGTCTCGTCGATGACGCGCAGCCCATGCCGTTCGAACGTCGACTCGAGCTCGTTCGGAGTGACGAATTTATCCCATTGGTGGGTGCCGCGCGGCAGCCAGCGCAGCACGTATTCGGCGCCGACGATCGCCAACGCAAAGCTCTTGAGCGTGCGGTTGAGCGTCGCCGCGATCATGAGCCCGCCTGGCTTCACCATCTCCGCGCAACGCCTGACGAAGAGGCTCATATCGGCGACGTGCTCCACCACTTCCATGGCGAGCACGATATCGAAGCGCTCGCCCTCGTCCGCAAGCGCTTCGGCCGTGGTCGCGCGGTAGTCCACGGCCACACCCGCCTCGGCGGCATGCAGCTTTGCCGCCGCGATATTGGCCTGCGAGGGATCGGCGCCCACGACCTCGGCCCGCAGGCGCGCCAAAGGTTCGCTCAGAATGCCGCCGCCGCAGCCGATGTCGAGCAAGCGCAGGCCCGTCAGCGCGTCGAGCTGCTTGTCGTCGCGGCCGAAATGCCGGCACGCGGCCTCCTTGATGAAGCGCAGCCGCACCGGGTTGAACCTGTGCAGCACGGCCATCTTGCCGCGCGCATCCCACCACTCGGTGGCGAGCGCCGAAAAGCGCGCGACCTCGGTCTCGTCGACGGTCGAATCGCGTCCGGGCTTCGTCCTGCTCGCCATCGACCTCTCCAAAGCGCGGTTGCGGCCATGCGGCCTCACCGGTATGTATACGCGCCTTTTCGCGCGAGGGCTTGCCGTAAAGCGCATCGCGCGCCTCAAATCATGCCGGAGAACTCCGCAAGCCCGCCATGGCCCGCCTGGTAATGAAATTTGGCGGCACCTCGGTTGCCGATATCGAGCGCATCCGCAACGTCGCGCGACACGTCAAGCGCGAGGTCGACGCCGGCCACGAGGTGGCGGTCGTCGTCTCGGCCATGGCCGGCGCCACCGATCGGCTCGTGGGCTGGTGCCGCGAGGCCGCGGCGCTGCACGACGCCCGCGAATACGACGCGGTGGTGTCCTCGGGCGAGCAGGTGACCGCCGGCTTGTTGGCCATCGTGCTGGAAGGAATGGGCGTCAATGCCCGCTCGTGGCAGGGCTGGCAGTTGCCGATCCTCACTTCCAACGCCCATGCCGCCGCCCGCGTCCTCGAGGTCAACGGCGCCGAGCTCGTCAAGCGCTTCAAGGAACGCCACGAGGTGGCGGTGCTCGCCGGCTTCCAGGGCATGCACAAGGAGACGGGCCGCATCACGACGCTGGGGCGCGGCGGATCGGACACCTCCGCGGTCGCAATCGCGGCTGCCATCGCCGCCGAGCGCTGCGACATCTACACCGACGTCGACGGGGTCTATACCAGCGATCCCCGCGTCGTGCCGCGCGCGCAGCGCCTCGAGCGCGTCGCCTACGAGGAGATGTTGGAGCTCGCTTCGCTTGGCGCCAAGGTCATGCAGGTGCGCTCGGTCGAGCTTGGAATGGTGCATAATGTGCGCATCTTCGTGCGGTCGAGCTTCGAGAAGCCCGAGGACATCGATCCGCACGGGACGCCGCCAGGAACCCTCATCTGCGGCGAGGAGGAGATCGTGGAACAGCAAGTGGTCACCGGCATCGCCTTCTCGAAGGACGAGGCGCAGATCTCGATCCGCCGCGTGCAGGACAAGCCCGGCGTCGCGGCCGCGATCTTCGGCCCGCTCGCCGAGGCCAATATCAACGTCGACATGATCGTGCAGAACGTCTCCGGCGACGGCGTGACCACCGATGTGACGTTCACCGTTCCCGCCTCCGACTACGAGCGGGCGACCGAGACGCTGATCAGGGCGAAAGGTCAGGTCGGTTACGAGCGTCTCGACGGCGCAAACGACGTTGCCAAGGTCTCGGTGATCGGCATCGGCATGCGCAGCCACGCCGGCGTCGCCGCCAAGGCATTCAAGGCGCTAGCGGAGAAGGGCATCAACATCCGCGCCATCACCACCTCCGAGATCAAGTTTTCGCTGCTGATCGACGCCAACTACACGGAACTGGCGGTGCGCACCCTGCACAGCCTCTATGAGTTGGACAAATAACACTCTCGCGTCCCGGATGCGCTCGCACGCCGCCGGGACACGCCGCCCCAGTGCGGATATGAGTCATGGCCACGCCGACCGTCTCCTACGCGCAGCGCTTCGAGGATTTGTACCTCATGCGCTGCTTCGCGGGGGACAGCGACGGGTTCTACATCGACATCGGATCCGGGCACCCGGTCTACGACAACACGTCGTTCGCGTTCTATCTCAAGGGGTGGCACGGCATCACGGTCGAGCCCAATCCCTGGCTGGCGCGTCTCACCAGAGCGGTGCGGCCACGCGATCGCCACGTCGAGGCCCTCGTCGGCGCGGCGGTAGGCGAAGCCACCTTTTATCTCGTGAACGACCTCCACGGCCTCTCGACCATGATCGAAAGCCATGCCCGCGCGGCGCAAACGCAATTCGGAAAATCTTCGCAAGCCATTGCCGTCCCGATCACGACCCTCAAGGATCTGTGCCGGCAGCATGCGCCGCCCGCGTTCGATTTCCTCAAGGTCGACGTGGAAGGCGCCGAGCAGGACGTGCTGCTCAACGGCGATTGGCAGAATTATCGGCCGAAGGTCGTCGTAGCCGAGGCGCTGGCACCCTACACGCTGGCGCCCGCCTGGCAGGCGTGGGAACCGTTTCTCGCCAAGCACGGCTACCGTTACGTCTGGTTCGACAGCCTCAACCGTTATTACCTCGCCGAGGAGGCGAGCGCGCTCGCGCGCTGCTTCGAGACGGCTCCGGCCTCCTTCGACGATGCTTTTCAGTTCCGTAGCGGCAAGCCCGCGCTTGCGGACGCGGCGCATCCCGACCACCGGCTGGCGAGCCTGTTGGCCGCCAACGCCATGACGCGCCTGCCGCTCGTCGGGCGCGAGGTGCTCGTTGAGCTCGTCACCGCGGATATTGCCGCGGCTGCCCTCGAAGCACCGGCCGGCGCCGACGCAATCGCGGGCGCGATCGAGCGGCTGTTCGGACCGGATGCGGCGCTGGCGAGGGAAGACCTGCGGCTTCCCCCCGGCGCGCGCCTGCGCGAGGTCTACGCCGCCCTCGTCGACAGCGACCGATTTCGCACCGCCTGCGGCCGGATTTCTGCCAGCTATGCCTGGTAATGGGCCGTTCGGACGCTTTGGCTTGCCCGGCCCACGCCGCATTCGCTATACGGCGTGATGGATTGTAGCCGCCGCGGGCGCCCGGGCCCGGCGGATACTATTTCCTGACTTGGTCGAGCCGAGGGCTGACACCCTCGGCCGGATGGGCTGATCCGAGGGATCACGTCATGCGTGGCGCACTCGGCGGTCCGCGCGTGCTGTTGCGCCGGCTTCGCGAAGTGATGGCGGAGCAGGTCAGCGCGCAGGAGCGCCTGGACAAGATCGTGGTGCTGATCGCCGCCAACATGGTGGCGGAGGTCTGCTCGGTCTACGTGCTGCGCGTCGACGGCACGCTCGAGCTCTACGCCACCGAAGGTCTCAACAAGGCCGCGGTGCACCAGACCGTGCTGCGCGCGGACGAAGGCCTCGTCGGCCTGGTCGCGAGCGAGGCGAACCCGATCAACCTGTCGGAAGCGCAGAACCATCCCGCCTTCTCCTATCGGGCGGAGACGGGCGAAGAGATCTACCACTCCTTCCTTGGCGTGCCGGTCCTGCGCGCCGGCAACACGCTCGGCGTGCTGGTGGTGCAGAACCGCGCGCGGCGCACCTATACCGAGGAGGAAGAGGAGGCGCTGCAGACGACCGCGATGGTGCTCGCGGAGATGATCGCCTCGGGCGAACTCTCCGCCATCGCCAAGCCCGGCGCCGAACCCGCCGCCCGGCGGCCGCTGCATCTTTCCGGCACGGCGCTCAACGAGGGCATCGCGCTCGGTCACGTGGTGTTGCACGAGCCGCGCGTCGTCATCACCAATTTCATCGCCGACGACCTGCCGAAAGAGCTCAAACGCCTGGAAGCCGCGGTCGAGACCATGCGCTCGGACCTCGACGTGCTGCTCGAGCGCGGCGAGGTCGCCGACGGCGGCGAGCACCGCGACGTGCTCGAAGCCTACCGCATGTTCGCCTATGACCGCGGTTGGGTGCATCGCCTCGAAGAAGCGGTGGCGACGGGCCTCACCGCCGAGGCCGCGGTCGAGCGCGTGCAGTCGGACACTCGCGCGCGCATGCTGCGCGCGACCGATCCGTATCTGCGCGAGCGCTTGCACGATCTCGACGAACTCGCCAATCGGCTGATGCATCATTTGCTCGGCCAGGACTACGCGCCGGCGCGCGACCGCTTGCCGGAAAACGCCATCCTCGTCGCCCGCTCCATGGGGCCGGCGGCGCTGCTCGAATACGATCGCAAGCGGCTGCGCGGCCTCGTGCTCGAAGAAGGCGGGCCCAATTCGCACGTGGCGATCGTTGCCCGCGCGCTCGGCATCGCGACGGTGGGCGAGATCGCCAACGCCACCGGCGTTGCCGACCCGGGTGACGCCATCATCGTCGACGGCGCGACCGGCGACGTGCATGTGCGGCCATCGCTGGACATGGAGGCGGCCTATGTCGAGCGCGTGCGGCTGCGCGCCCGCCGGCAACTGCAATACCTCGCGCTGCGCGACAAACCATGCATGACCAGGGACGGCCAGAAGATCGAGCTGATGATCAACGCCGGTCTCGCCGTCGACCTGCCGCATATCGAGGAGACCGGCGCCGCCGGCATCGGGTTGTTCCGCACCGAATTGCAGTTCATGGTGGCGGCGACCTTTCCCCGCACCGCCGAGCAATTCTCGCTCTACCGCGCCGTGCTCGATGCAGCCGGCGACAAGCCGGTGACGTTCCGCACCCTCGACATCGGCGGCGACAAGGTGCTGCCCTACATGCGCAATTTCGAGGAGGAGAACCCGGCGCTCGGTTGGCGCGCCATACGACTGGGCCTCGACCGCCCGGGTCTGCTGCGCAGCCAGGTCCGCGCGCTGCTGCGCGCCGCCGGCGGACGCGATCTGAAAGTCATGTTTCCGATGATCGCCACCGTGGAGGAATTCGACGAGGCCAAGTCGCTGGTCGAGCGCGAGCTCACCCACCTGCGCCGGCACAGCCACAAGCTGCCCGAGCAGGTCGAGATCGGCACCATGGTCGAGGTGCCTTCGCTGCTCTACCAGCTCGACGAACTGCTCGATCGCGTCGATTTTCTCTCGGTCGGATCCAACGATCTCGTGCAATTTTTCTACGCCGCCGACCGCGGCAATGCGCGCGTCGCCGATCGCTTCGATGCGATCTCGGCGCCGGTCTTGCGCGCGCTCAAGTCCATCGCCGACAAGGGCCGCGCCCACGCCAAGCCGGTGACGCTGTGCGGGGAACTCGCCTCGAAACCGATCGGGGCGCTCGCGCTGGTCGCGATCGGCTACCGCTCGTTCTCGCTCTCCCCGTCCGCGGTCGGTCCGGTCAAGGCCATGCTGCTCGACCTTAACGCCGCCAAGGCCGCAGCGCTGATGCAGCCGCTGATCGAGAGCCCGAGCGGAAGCCTGCCGATCCGCGAGCGGCTCAAAGCTTTTGCAGCCGAGCAAGGGCTGCAGATTTGATGCTCGCGCCCTATCTCAGTCCCGTGTCCGGTCCGCAGCATAATGCCCGCGGACGCGCCGCGCGGCTGCGGCCCGCATCCGAGACCCACGAGCGTCGTTTCCTGAGCCTGCGCAACCATGATTCCTGAGCCAAAACTCGATGCGCTCGTCGCCCGCCACCAGGCGGTCGAACGCGAGCTGGCGAGCCCGGTGGCGCCCGAGACCTACGTCAAGCTCTCGCGCGAGTTCGCCGAACTCGCTCCCGTCGTCGAGACGGTGAACAACTATCGCGCCGTCGCCGCCGAGATCGCGGGCCTCGATGCGCTCATCGCCGACGCGGCGACCGATGCCGAAATGCGCGCGATGGCCGCCGCCGAGAAGCCGCAGCTCGAGCAGAAACGCGCGGCGCTCGAGCGGGAGCTCAGGCTCGCGCTTGTTCCGAAGGACGCGATGGACGAGCGCAACGTCATCCTGGAAATCCGCGCCGGCACCGGCGGCGACGAGGCCGCGCTCTTCGCCGGCGATCTGTTCCGCATGTACGAACGCTATGCCGCCACGCAGGGCTGGAAGGTCGAGGTGATCTCCTTGAGCGAAGGCACCATGGGCGGCTTCAAGGAGATCGTCGCGGAGATCCGCGGCCGCGGCGCGTTCGCCAAGCTCAAATTCGAATCGGGTGTCCATCGCGTGCAGCGCGTGCCCGACACCGAAGCCCAAGGCCGCATCCATACCTCGACCGCGACCGTCGCCGTGCTGCCCGAGGCCGCCGACGTCGATATCGACATTGACGACGACGACCTCAAGATCGACACCCTGCGCTCGGGCGGCGCCGGCGGCCAGCACGTCAACAAGACCGAATCGGCCGTGCGCGTGACCCACATTCCCACCGGCATCGTCGTCATGATGCAGGAAGACCGTTCGCAACACCGCAATCGCGCCAAGGCGATGGCCGTGCTGCGCGCGCGACTCTACGACTTCGAGCGTCAGAAGCAGGACGCTGCGCGCGCCGCCGAGCGGCGCGGCCAAGTCGGCTCGGGCGACCGATCCGAGCGCATCCGCACTTATAATTTTCCGCAAGGGCGCGTGAGCGACCACCGCATCAATCTCACGCTTTACAAGCTGCCGCAGGTGATCGAAGGCGAGGCGCTGGGCGAGATCATCGACGCGCTCGTGACCGAGCACCAGGCGGAACTGCTGGCGGCGGAGGGCGCGCTGTCGTGACGCGGCCCGAACGGACGCTCGCCGGGTCGCAGCATGACCCACTCGTCGGCGGCTCGATCGACGCCGCGCGGCGGCGGCTGGCGCGGGAGTTTCGCGAGGGCGGTCTCGACACGCCCGAACTCGATGCGCGCATCATCGTCGGCCACGCGCTCGGCCTCGACCACACGGCGCTCGCCGCCCAGTCGAGCCGCAGGCTCGCCGCCGAGGAGGCCGGCGCCATTGCGGCGCTTTCGGCGCGGCGGCTGGCGCGCGAGCCGGTCGCGCGCATCCTCGGCCGCAAGGAATTTTGGGGGCTGCCGCTCAAGGTCAATGCCGAAACGCTGCTGCCCCGGCCGGAGACCGAGACCGTGGTCGAGGCGGCACTGGCGGCGCTCGATTGCGAACATCGCAAATCGCCTGCGCTGCGCATCGTCGACCTCGGGACCGGCTCGGGTGCGCTGCTGCTGGCACTGCTCTCGGAGCTGCCGAGCGCGTGTGGCATCGGCACCGATATCAGCTACGCCGCGCTCCTTTGTGCCCGCGACAACGCCGCCGCGCTCGGCCTGTCCGCCCGCGCGTCGTTCGTGGCGTGCGACTACGCAACAGCGCTGCGAGGGCCGGTCGATGTCCTCGTTTCCAATCCGCCCTACGTGGCGCGGGCCGATATTGCGGGCTTGCAAGCCGAGGTGCGCGATTTCGATCCGCCACGCGCGCTCGACGGGGGGCCCGACGGCCTCGACGGCTATCGCGCCATCGCGCCCCACGCCGCGCGCCTGCTCGCACCGGACGGCATCCTGGTGCTCGAACTCGGGCAGGGTCAGCTCGGCCCCGTGACCTCGATCCTGGCCGCAGCCGCGCTCGCACCAGTTGCGCCACGGTACGATCTTGCGGGCATCGCCCGGGCCCTTGTTTTGCGGGCGCTGCCATGAGGGCTCCACATTCCTGGTACGAAAAAAAGCACTTGGATTGTGGGTCAAGACCGACTAGGTTTCGCTCAGGAATCGACCCGAGCGAGTGAGCGCCGATAGCGAGCCCCGGAGCAGGACTGCGGAGAGCCGACGGTGCGGACGAAGCGAACGAAGGACGCCGGATGACCCGGCAGGTGGTTCGCCCAATCGGGATTGGATACTTCATCGGTTCGGCGCTGATCCGCGAGCGACGCGGACATGCTTGTGAGGAAGAGCTGGGCAACGCCGCGGTATGCCGCGGACAAGGGGTTGCTGCTTCGCGACACGGAACCTGACATTGCGGCGGACGGCGCCGCATTTGCCTCCTGCTTGAACGGGCGAGGGCGCGAACCTCTGCGTCGCTCGTGCGAAAAGCGTCGAGGTGTTTTGTGCAGCACGGCGGCGGCGAGCCGTCACAATGAAGGGGTTGGCAACAGGCGAACCATGAGAAACGGTCAGAACAAGCGCATGCGCGGACGCAACAATCACCGCAAGAGTCACAACCCAATGGTGCGGGTGTATGAATCGAACGGCCCGGACGTGAAAATTCGCGGAAACCCATCTCACATTGCAGAAAAATATATTCAACTCGCGCGCGACGCGCAGACCTCGGGTGATCCGATCGCGGCGGAGAATTACTATCAGCACGCCGAGCACTATTACCGCGTGATCGCCGCGGCGCAGGAGCAGTTCCGGCAGAACAATCCCCACTTCCCCCGTCCGGAGAATGAACCGCCCGGCATGCGCGAAGGTGGCTTCGACGACGGCGACGACGATGGGCAGCCGTCGATGAGCGGTGCCCCCGACTCGCCTTACGGCACCCGCGAGCCGCAACCCTATATCCCGCGCGACGCGCAACCTTTCCCGCAGCACCAACAGCGCCAACCGCACCAACCACGCCAGCCGCAGGGCAACGCGCCGCCCGATGGCGACGTCGACCGCTTGCCGTCCTTCATCACCGGCGGGCAACAGCACCAGTCTCATCCGGGTCCCCACCAAGGCCAGAACGGCCACGACAACCAGCCCGACCGTTTCCCCTTGCACCGCCGACGCCGCCGCCATCGCGGCCCGCGGCCGGACATGCAGGGTGGTGGTGGCGGTGGTGGCGGTGACGGCGGAGACGGACCTTCTACGCGCGACGACTGATTCGCGTGGCTCACGCGCGAGACTAGAACCGCATCTTCCGCGAAGGATCGGAACGCGCATTCGTCGCCGCAGCGCGTGCCGGCTCGAGCCTGGCAACGACAGCTACTACCTACCGGGCGAAGGCACGAGCGCGGGCTCCAGTGCAGGCACCAACCGCGCACGCTGGCGGCGGGCCGGAACGGCACGATAGACCTGCTTCGTCGCCTCGACGATGTGCACCCCCGCGAACGGCGTAGCGACCGCCGAGCCCGCGCGCTCCCAGGCGACGGCCGAGCGCAAGAACCAGCCGCGCGCGACCGGCGGCACATGCAGCGCGTCTCCCCAGCCCGTCGGGGTGAACCAGGCTTCGCGCAGCAAATGCGTGATCTGCGAGCGCGAATAAGGCCGGCCGTGGCCGAATGGCGTCGTATCGAGGCGCGCCCAGACCCCGCGCCGGTTCGGCACCACGATCAGCAGCCGCCCGCCCCCGGCCAGGACTCGCCAGACCTCGCGCAGCAGGGCGATCGGATCGCGCGCCATTTCGAGCGCATGCACGAGCAGCACCCGATCGACCGCGGAATCGGTGAGCGGCAGCTCGAGCTCATCGACGAGGGCGGCGAGACCCGGCCGGTTGGTCGGCCATTTCACCACCCCCTGCACCGCCGGCATGAACGCGAGGCAGCGTTCCGCCTCCTCGCGAAAGAGCCCGAGATAGGGCGTCGGATAGCCCACCCCGAGCACGCTCATGCCGCGCGTGTCGGCGAAGCGCTTGCGTATGCCGCGCCCGACGAAGCGCCGGGCGACGACGCCGAGACGCTGGGCATAGAAATTGCGCAGATCGACGACATCGATCGACATGGCGACAAGGTAGCATGGATTTTATTTTTTCGTCGTTTCGGACGGCCCGGAACCCTTGGCCAACGGCCTTGCAGGCCATGTGCCGGGGTGCCTAACTAAGCAATGGTGCCGATCGCGTCCGGAGGACCACATGCCCGCGCAAACCCGTCTGTTTCTGTGCCTCAAGGATAATTTCGGCGTCCTCCTGCACGATCCCGAGAGCGGTGCGACCGCGGCGATCGATGCGCCGGAGGCCGCGCCGGTCGAGGCCGCGCTCAAGGCGACCGGCTGGCGGCTCAGCGACATCCTCGTCACCCATCACCACGCGGATCACACCGGCGGCATCGCCGAGCTCAAGCAGCACCATCGTTGCCGCGTCGTCGCCCCCCACGGCGAGGCCGCGCGCATTCCGCAGGTCGATGCGACCGTGCGCGAGAACGACGAAGTGCGGGTGGGTTCGCTGCGCGGGCGCGTGCTCGAGACGCCGGGGCACACCGCGGGCCACATCAGCTATGTCTTTCCCGCCGACAAGCTCGCCTTCGTCGGCGATACGCTGTTCTCGATCGGCTGCGGGCGCGTCATCGAGGGCACGCCGGAGATGATGTGGCGGTCGCTGCTCAAGCTGCGCGCCTTGCCGGACGACACGCGCATCTATTGCGGCCACGAATACACCAAGGCCAACATCGCCTTCGCCAAAACGGTCGAACCCGCCAATGCCGCGCTGCGCGCGCGAGAGACGGAAGTCGAGAAACTTCTCGCCGCGAAGGAGCCGACGATCCCGTCGATCATGGGCGCGGAAAAGGCGGCAAATCCGTTTCTGCGCGCGGACGTGCCGGAAGTGGCGAAATCGGTCGGGCGTGCGGGCAGCCCGGCGTGGAAGGTGTTCGCGGAAATCCGCGAGCGCAAGAACAGATCCTGACGCGAACCGCGACCGCGCGCCGACGGCTCACACGTTCCAGTTGCAACTTTCATTGTAAATAACAATCCGGAAACAGTGGATCGCAGCCAGCGATCGTTTCTCACAGCCGCAGGTTGGTTTTTCGCGCGATCGCGTACGCCCTCTCCTGCCCTCATGCTGAGGAGCCGCGCCTTAAACCGCGTACACGCGCGACCTGATTTGCGGCAGCGCTTCCGCACGCGCGCTCCTCAGGATGAGGCGGCTCAACGCATGCCGCGTTCGCGGCTCATCGCTGAACCGTTGGCCGTATTCCTCTCTCACGATGTCAAACAGCGCACACCTACTCGTTCCCGCGGCGCGTTTTTTGCGTCCGGGGTTTGCAACTTCGCTTCACTCACCCCGAATCGAGGGGTGGGCGGAGCGCCGAGAAACGTTCGGGTGCAGCGGCACCCGTTGGACATGCCATAACGCGGCATGTCAGGCGCTTGCGAGGCGCCTTGCGTCCCATGACGCGGGACGCTCGCCTCTCGGCGCTCCACCGTGGCGGTTTTGGGCCTCGGGGCCGCGCTTCCGTCTCCTTGGGCGCCCGCCGTCCTACAACGGCGGGCAGTTGCCTTCCGGATCCGTGCAGCGAGCTCCTCGCAGCCAGGTCGTAGTGCCTGGCGGGCGGGGTCCCGGGCCTCCCGGGGCAAGCGGTTACAAGCCGCCGCCGCAGGACGCCACGCCTCGCTCCGCCTTCAGGATGTCTCCGGAGACGCCCCTCAATGAGCGAGGATGCGAATTCATTAGCACGGCTTCGATTTGTAGTCAAGAAAAATATTCGTTTAGTAGTCGCAGCCGTCGTCCCCGGCCGTCGGCGCGCAGCGGAGGCCCAGCCAATCAGGCGATTGGTATCGATCAATTCGCAGCCGCTTGCGCG
>Ga0306920_100003271_pt1 | contig 20522 bp, 21 predicted proteins | sample flu12Cox44000170_FD_204666 | JGI IMG/M metagenome (GOLD analysis project Ga0306920, IMG submission 204666) | Lab enrichment of tropical soil microbial communities from Luquillo Experimental Forest, Puerto Rico - flux4day.12C.oxic.44.000.170 (v2)... | ecosystem: Environmental > Terrestrial >... | reverse complement strand
AAACGTTCGCAAAACGCCGTGCGGATCCTTGACCCACGTGACGTCCGCGCGATTGGCGGGCTACACTTTCTCCTGGCCAAGGCTTTTCGAACATTGTCATGATTGAGCTTCCGGCACGAGGCGGCTCAATGTGAATGTGTGACCGTCCGGAAGGGAGAAACGATGCAGAAGCGGAAACTCGGCAACAGCAATTTGGAAGTTGCGGCCGTCGGGCTCGGCTGTATGGGAATGAGCTTCGGCTACGGCCCGCCTAAAGACAAGCAGGAGATGATTTCCCTTATCCGCACCGCCGTCGAGCGTGGCGTCACCTTCTTCGATACGGCGGAAGTGTACGGGCCATTTACCAACGAGGAGCTCGTCGGTGAAGCTCTCGCTCCGTTCCGGGGGAAAGTGGTGATCGCCACAAAGTTCGGGTTCAAACTCGATCCGGCTACCGGCAGGCAGGCCGGGCTGGACAGTCGGCCAGAGCACATCAAGGAGGTCGCTGAAGGCTCGCTCAAGCGGCTCAAGGTCGATGCTATCGATTTGCTCTACCAGCATCGCGTTGACTTGGACGTGCCTATCGAAGACGTGGCCGCAGCGGTCAAAAAACTCATTCAGGAAGGCAAGGTTAGGCACTTCGGCCTCTCTGAGGCCGCTGCCAAGACGATACGTCGCGCGCATGCGGTGCAACCGGTCACCGCCGTCCAAAGCGAGTACTCGCTATGGACACGCGGCCCCGAGAAGGAAGTGCTGCCAACGCTCGAGGAACTCGGAATTGGCTTCGTCCCCTATAGCCCCCTCGGTAAGGGATTCCTTACGGGTAAAATGGACCAGAAGACGAAGTTCGACAGTTCCGACTTCCGGAACATCCTGCCGCGTTTTACGCCAGAGGCTCTGAAAGCCAATCAAGCCTTAGTGGGCCTGCTCCGCAAGATCGCACAACGGAAAAAGGGGACCCCAGCTCAGATTGCGCTTGCCTGGTTACTTGCCCAGAAGCCGTGGATCGTTCCTATCCCAGGCACCACGAAACTGCCGCGCCTGGAGGAGAACCTCGGAGCAGCGGCCATCGAACTCACGCACGACGATTTGCGTGAGATCGAAAGCGCTGCGGCAAAGATCGCCGTGCAAGGTGCCCGTTACCCAGAACACATCGAACAAATGACTGGCCGCTGAGCGGCGGAAAAGGTGTCTCCCGTTGCGTTCGAGGAGCCGAACATGAAGAAACCACTATCACTTGGCGTAGTCTCTTTGTTTCTCGGCGTGTCTGCAATTTCCGCCCTGACGCGGTCCGGCAGCCAGGAACGAGCCGCCAATCAGCGCATCCAAGACCGGTTTATCGGAGCGTGGCGGCTGGCCTGGCTCGAAGAGCCGGATCCAGACGGGAATCTTCACAAAGTTGACTGTAGCGGGTTACTTGTCTACACGCCCGACGGCCACATGTCGGTCCAGGTTATGTTTCGGAACCCGCAGTCACGGACCAAAGCTGCCCCGGTGCCGTATGCGCAAGGCGGCTACGAGGCCTCCTTCGGCACCTATCAGATCAACGAGAACGCTCACACATCACTTTTCACGTCGAGGGCGCACTGGTACGGAGTCTTACCGGGAAAGACCTTTCGCGGCTATTCGAGCTTTCCGGCAATCAGCTTATCGTCAAGTCCTCCAACCCGAATGAGCACTGGAGAGTCGCCTGGGAACATTACTAGGGGAGCAGAGCGCAGGAGAGAACAATGCCACACGTTATAGTGAAGCTCTGGCCCGGAAAATGAACAGCAGAAGATTCGCCTTGCTGAAGAAATCGCAAAAGACGTTATGACCATTCTGCATTACGGAGAGTGTCTGCACGAGAATTCTAAGGCAGCATGGTCAAAAGACGAACTGAGTAAGATCGCTGAGGCCGATGACTTGCACATCTCACCTTTCCACGAGGATGACGTACCTCACCCCGACGTGGATCTGGTCCGTCGCCGTCGACGACGCTCTCTACGTCCGCGGTTACAACGGGAAGGACTCTCGCTGGTACAAAGCCGCTGTGCGGCAGAAGGCGGGTCGGATCATTGCCGCCGGCATGAGCCAAGAGGTCACCTTCGAGCCCGTGGAGGGGGCGATCAACAATCGCATCGACGACGCTTACCGGGCGAAGGACCATGGCAGCCCATATCTGGGCCCCATGATCGGCGTACGCCCGCTCCGCGACAATCAAGGTCACGCCGCGCTTGACCAACGCATGATCATCGATAAGCGAGGGATACAAACATGGAGATCAAACGAACAGGCTCGCAACCCTCCGCCAAGGGTCCTTCAGAGTGGTTCACAGGTACAGTCCGGATTGATCCACTATTTCAGGCTCCCGATCCCGCGCTGGTTCAAGGTGCCAGCGTAACCTTCGAGCCCGGGGCGAGGACTGCTTGGCATACGCATCCACTCGGTCAGACCCTCATCGTCACGGCTGGCTGCGGTTGGGCCCAACGCGAAGGCGGACCGATCGAGGAGATTCGGCCCGGCGATGTCGTTTGGTTTCCGCCGGGCGAGAAACACTGGCATGGGGCCACCCCGACCACGGCCATGACGCACATGGCTATTCAGGAAAAGCTCAACGGCAAAGTTGTGGAATGGATGGAACAGGTCACCGACGAGGAATACCGGGTCTGACTAGCGCAGCAAGAAGTACATCAGGAAGGTCTGGCGTATCCGCGCCGGAAGCGCCATCATGATGGCACGGGAGGTATTCTCCAGGGCGTGAAGACCAATGGCAAAACTGCACCTCCGTGGGGGACACCCACGCTTGCGAGCTCAAACCAGCCGGACACGGCCGAGTTGGCGCGCTGCATTGCTGCATATGCCCCTCACGACGGTACTTTTGACCTGAGCATTCCAGCTTTGCACGCCAGCCGTTATTCGCGGATAAACACGGACTGTGTTCACGCCCTCCACTTGCCAGCGTTGTGTATGATCGCGCAAGGAGCGAAGACCACCATGGTGGGGCAGGAGGTCTATGATTATGACGCGTCGCGTATGCTGGTCTTCTCCGTTGCTCTGCCCGTCGCCGCTCAGGTCACTCAAGCCAGCCATTCCGTGCCTTACCTCGCACTGAGGCTAGACCTCGATCCGCACAAAATTGCCGAGTTGGTCTTGAAGGTTTATCCGCGCGGTCTGACTCCCGTTCAAGAGAGGAGCGCCGTCTACATCACTGCATTCAACGAAAGTTTAGTCAATGCGGCGACGAGGTTAATGGAGTGCCTGGCGCAGCCTGGTGATGCTGAACTACTTGCACCACTGATCGTGGATGAGATTTTGATCCGGCTCCTCCGCAGCTCGATTGGTGTTCGCGTGGCTCAAATGGGCTTTGCAGAGCCTACCGTGCAGCGAGTTGCGAAGGCTGTCACGAGCACTTTAAGTCCGTCACTTCGATGAGCCCGCTGCACTATCAAAAGGTGTTGCGTCTTCAAGAGGCGAGGTGTCTCATGTTGTCCGCAATGATGGACGCTAGTACCGCGAGTCAGCGTGTGGGCTACTTAAGCGTTTCGCAGTTCAGTCGCGAATACAGCCGCTTTTTTGGCAGTGCGCCCACCAGGGACATCGCCAGATTGCGTAACGATTCTCGGCCCTGGGCCTGACAAAATCACGGTTCGGCCGCGGTCAACGCCGCACACGGTATTCGGTCCGTCGCGATTTCCCCAGCCCACCGCGTTGTCGGACACCGCCTCGATCAGGAACCCTTTGAGGTCGGGGGCTTAGCTGCCGACCTCAGGGCCAGAAATGAAAATGTGCGCAAAAAGAATTCGCGTGGGCCTTTATGTGCAGGTATGGGCCTGCTTCGCGCTGCTACTTGTCTGCTCACGGTCGTTCGCTTTTGCGCAAGTTCGAGACGCAGCGTTGCCGGGCTGCTCGCCGCAAGCCCAAGAAGCAACTCCTTCGCAACAGAGTTCACCTCAATCCCAATCAAAAAAGGAGCCCGAACGCATCTTTGGAGTTGTTCCTGCGTACACGATAACGGATGCGCGGAATGCACCGCCCCTGACAAGCAAGGAAAAATTCCATCTTTTTGTCAGCGGCACCCTAGATCCATTTCCGTTTGCGGTCTATGCGATACAAGCTGGAATCGAACAGGCCAATGACTCTCACAGTGGCTATGGGCAAGGTGCGGCAGGTTACGCTAGGCGTTTTGGCGCGGCGCTGGGCGATGGCACTTCCGCGCGATTCTTCTCGACGTATGCGTTCCCCTCGCTTCTTCACCAGGATCCTCGGTATTTCCGTAAGGGCGAAGGAGGCGGGTGGTCCCGCGTCGGATATTCGTTATCTCGAGGATTCGTAACGCGGAGCGATTCTGGAAAACCTCAGCCGAACTGGTCCAATGTTCTGGGAAAATTCACCGGTGCAGGATTGTCAAACCTATATTATCCGCCCGAGGACCGCGGAGCGTCTTTGACTCTGAGTCGGGTGGCGATCAGTTTGAGTTACCAAATGCTTGGGAATCTTGCGATCGAGTTCTGGCCGGAAATTCGCCGCAAACTTCCCGGTGGGAACAAAAAGCAAAGTTCGCAGACTCCCAAGTCCCGGTGAACGCGCTACTCGGACCCGGACTTCTACCGGCCGCCACAGGCTTGCGCGTCGCGCTTACACATTCCCTTGGCTGTCTCCAACAAGAAACCAACAAATGAACCTATAATCGCGGTCACAAAGGAAACTGGGAGTTGTCATCCCAATAGCCCCTAATCGCTGGACGCAGTTGAGTCACCGCAGGACGTGAAAAATGAAGCCCCAGGATCTGGTTCCGGGGCTTGGTCGGAGGATCGAACGGGGCGGATTCACCGCTGAGCGGATTCCGCATCCGAACTCCTCTTCCGCTCACATTCTAATTTCTCAAGCGCAAAGGGTCGCTGCCCTAGCCCGCTTAATTCACCAGAGTTGAATTTGGCGGTCACGGGTTGCATTTTCTGGCGTTCAGTTCTTTGTGAAGCAGTTCGGCGCCTAATTAACGAGGTGTAGGTGGTTCATGGGAGGGAAGAAGACGGTTTCGGGCAACGCTCCGCCATCAACCTGCGGCGTGAGAAGGGTTGGCCTACAACAGCGGCGAGCTAGCCGGTGTTTAAAGCCAGCGTGACTTCGCGGAACAACGTTTGCCATGGCCAGCCGGTAGCCAGGTGGACGCGGATGCAGCGTGCTGTCTCTCGAATGCGAGCGCCAATTTTGAATAATCGAGAACGCAGAGTCTCGATCTGTGTTGAGCGCCACGGTTTTGGTAGTTGAAGAAGACGAAAGAGGTTGACCAGGTTGTAGGCGATCCCGTGCAGAAGCAGGCGGAAGGCGTTAGCCAGAAAGCGGTGGCAACTCAGACGGTCAGCATCTCTGTCGAGTCACGTTTCGGTTCAGACGACGGAGAAGTATCTGGGCTGCAAGCAACGGCTCCGCGAAGCCGTTAAGGAATCGAAGCCAGTTGATCGCTCCGGGTTTCACGATCTTTCGGGCGTCCCGTCCGTATCGTTGAAGCTCCGGCGTAAGGCCTCTGCGCTGTCTTTGACCTCGGCAATCTTGTCTGGTTGCAGGCCGACCAGGTCAGCCTCCTTCAACCAGCCATCTCGCATGAGGATCGAGAATACTCGGAGTAAGTCCGAGTATCGATATTGATAAATCCGATCTATGGTTTTCCGGCTTTCCGTGAGGTACGTTTCCAACTCCCACAGATCAGAAGGATCCACCACGTTCGCCATCCTGCGTTTAGCCTCTGCAATGATCGCCGACAGGTGCCGTCCCAGTGCCTCGTCAAAAGCTCTCCGGGCTGCTTTCTTCTCGGCTGGCGTCCAAGGTACATATTTTATGAATTGCTCAGGGGATTCCATCGACGTTCGAACCTCAGGCGCAAGCATTCATAATTACGGATGAGAACCAGTGGATCATAATCCTCGGGAGTCTCCACTTCAACGGGTGAGACATGTGAACATTCCATTTCGGCAGGTACTGGGAGCAACATGTCCGATTAGGAAACCAGGAGTTGACAACCGCTTCTCAAGTTACTGAACGAGAGCTCATCGGCGACAATCGATAACCGCAAGTCATCTGAGTTTGTTTATGGCTCTTACTAGCCATCATAGTCCGGGCGGAGCGATAGCTCCAGCAACATTGGGTGGGATTGCGTCCACGATCTCCTCGGAGAGACCAAACTCCTCGACGAGTGCCTTCTTGCATTCAGATTCGCTGGGTTCGGTCCTGGTCAGAGTGCCGTCGGGGGCAACATGGAACTTGCTCTTCCGGCCGATGGTGAGGATGGAGTCGGGAAAATGGCGGCTGACGAAAAGAGCATCGTTGAAGAAGCCAGCAGTTCTGGTTCTGTCAGCGCGCGAGAGAAAGAAAGCGTGATCTATAGGATCGTGTTCAGTTTCAGGACGGAACGGCAAGGGGTGCTCGCGATCAAACCCTGGGATCGACAGAATCTCGAATCCAGATTCGGTAGGCACCGCCCAGATGTCGTGGATTCCCTCGCCGGTTGAAGCGGGCCGCCCAGGAATCAAGGGTAAAACCTTGAACGAAGCCATCCAGGCATCAACCAGATAGTTGATGCCATCCAGATTCACAAGAACGGAACCGTGGGTTTGCGCCCTGAGGGTTGATTTTGGCACGGGGGAACGCTACCGGTAAACGCCAAATCGGAAACTGGTACGTCCACAGGCCAAAACGAGCTAAATCGCTGCGACTTTGGATTTCGCGGGATCGATTTCGATGCGGCCCTTGAAATGGGCGCCGTCTTCAATGCTGATTCGAGCGCAACTAAGGTCACCGGTGATAGAGCCGTCTTTCGTAATTTCGACGCGACCCCGAGCTTGGACATTGCCGACAAGCTTGCCACAGACAACCACTTCGCCTGCGTGAATTTCCGAATGGAGTTGCGCTTCGGAGCCGACGATAAGGTCATGACCATCGAGGGAGATCGGACCTTCCACGATGCCGTCGATTTGCAAGTCTTCAGAGCCGGTGATTTCTCCTTTGATCTGCAGGCTGGAACCCAGTCGCGCGGAAGAGCGGGACGGAGAAATTGCCGGCTTTTCAGCCACAGTCTGCTGTTTCGACCACATAGTTCCCATTGTTCCTCCATTGCTTCAGAAAAAGACATGATCGGTCCGGTCCAATGCTGAGGACCAAATAGATCTTTACTGTAGACTCGAGCTGCAGCGCGAAGCGACTGAGAAATAGTTTGCATTTGCGTAGTTTGGAACCTGGACGTGCGGGCAGGTGCGGGCTCTATTTCAGTCCTAAGCGAACTAGGTCCTGTTTGACGGCCAAATCGACAGCGATTCCTATTCGTAACGCAACGCGATCATCGGGTCGATGCGCATCGCGCGCCGTGTTGGTGGATAGCCGGCTGCCAGATCCAGCACTACCAACAGAGTCGCCGCAACGACCATCGTCGCGGGTTCAGATGGCTTGATGCCGAACAACATGCTGGATACCAGTCGGCCAGCAGCCAATGCGATCGGGACGCCCAGAGCGAGCCCGGTGCTGGCGAAGAGCAGACCGTCGCGCAGGATCATCCAAAAACCCCAGAGCTCGGAACTCCGAGCGCTACGCGAATACCGATCTCGCTAGTCCTGCGAGCAACTGCATAGGACTTCAGTCCATAAATTCCAAGTAACGCCAAAAAGACCGCGAGAAGGCCGAGGAAGGTGGAAAGACGGGGGTCAAGGATTGGCTGATAAAACCTGCACGAATAGGCATCAGTGTCGATACCGCTGGTGCTCCCGGAGGCCCGGCCTGCCCCGAGGAGCACGAGCTCATTAGGATTCTTAACTGGCAAGTCTCGAAGCAGAACGGCGTTAAGAAGGGTAAAAATAGCGGTATTGGCACCGATCCCTAAAGCGAGGGTGACGACGGCGACAGGGGTGAACCCGGGAGACTTGCGCAGCATGCGGAGGCCAAAGCGCAAATCCTGCCAGCACCTTTCCACAAACGATCCCCAGCCGGGGGAGCGGACGACTTCCTTGGTAGCTTCCAGGTCGCCGCGTTCCAGGCGCACGGCTCGAAGCGCCTCCCGGCGGCTCATCCCTTGCTTCATCTTTTCTTCTACGGCCATCTCCAGGAAGCCGTGCAGCTCCTCGTCGAATTCGCGGTCGACGCGTTCCCGACGGAACAGCAATCGAAGTCCGTCCCTTATGTTTCCTAGCAACGACATACTTGCTTCCTACTCGTAGCGCAAGGCGACCATTGGGTCCACGCGCAGCGCCCGCCGTGCGGGTGCCCAAGCGGCAAAAAGTCCAAGTAAAGCAATGCCGATCCATACACAGACCAGGACCAGCGGATCGTGCGGCCGCGTTTCATACACGATGCTTGAAATCACTCGCCCTGCCGCTAGAGCGAGCGCGAGACCCACAAGCGATCCGAAGGCAAGTAGGGCTGCGGTCTTGCCCAACACGAGGCGAAGCACCTCAGCAGGCCGCGCGCCAATCGCCATGCGGATGCCAATTTCATGTGTACGCCTGGAAACTGCGTAGGAAACAAGCCCGTTAATGCCAGTTGCCGCCAACATGATAGCGAGTATCCCGAAGGCACCCAGGGCTGTGGCTGCCGTGCGCGTGGGAAAAAAGGCAAAGCCAAGCATCTGCTCGAGGCTGCCGACACCGTAGAGCGGCAGCTCTGGATCAAGCCGCGAGATGGCTTGACGTATCTGAGGGACCATCTGCGTCGCCGGGAGAGACGACTTTACTTCAAGCATGGTGGTTGAGCTATAGAACTGCAGGATGGACCAAAAAACGGCGGGTTGCTGTGATTCCGTAAGGCTCTCATATTTGCCGTCTTCGGCGACGCCAATCACTTCCGCGAAAGGAGCAAGCCCGCCGCCGCGAAACCTCTTGCTGACCGCGTCAACGGCATGGTCACTTTGCAGGACGCGTTTTGCGAAGGCCAGGTTGACAACGGCTACCTGCTGGGACTCTGCGTTGTCATGCCAAGTAAACTCGCGACCAGCGAGCAACTTCGTTCCCATCGTCGCGAAAAACGCAGGTGAAACCTGATAATAGGCCACGCTGATACTGTCAGAGGGTCGCGGGTCCGTTTTATCAGCGGGAAAAACGCTCGTGGCGGATTGGTCGATACTGAGCGGAACAGAATTGGAGTACGCCGCGAACTGCACTCCTGGCAATTGCTGGATCGCTTGCAGGGCTTGCTGCTGAAAGGAGCGGCCGCGTTCGACGGAATAGCCGGCCAGGCCCAGGTCGAAGGCCGCCGTCGCTACGTGCTGTGGTTGGAAGCCGAGATTCATCTGCAGGGCTTGCTGAAGCCCGCGCAGGGCAAGGAACGAAGCAGACACGAGGACAAAGCAGAGCGCGACTTGGGTAACGACGAGCAGATCGCGGAGTGCAAAGCGACCTCCGCGCCAAACTCCAGAGGTTCCACGCAGCGCGGCATTTGGGTCGGTCCTAGAAGCGCGCCAAGCCGGGGCAGATCCAAAAAGAGCCCCAGCTATAACCGCTCCCGCTAGGGCAAAGAGGAACACGTGGCAGTCCGGGTTGACGTTAAATTGTACAGGGAAGTCCATGGGCGCCCGCCATCGGCTCAGGACTCGAGATAGGAACCACGCCAGCAAGTAACCTACGCCTCCGCCCACAAGAGTAAGTAGGAGGGCCTCGGTCAACACCTGACGCACCACGCGGCCGCGACCAGCACCAATGGCGAGGCGAACCGCAAGATCGCGCTCCCGGTCTGTAGCTCGCGCCGTGAACATGCTGGCGAGGTTTGTGCAAGCCGCCAGGAGAACCAAGGCCGCGAGGATTAACACGCCGAAGGCGAAGGCCTTCGCCGGGCCGCCAATCATGTTGCCTACCAGACCGGGTTTCGCCAGCTTGAACTGCAGGCCATCATTCACGTCCGGATACTGGCGAGCCATTTCCCTCGCGATAGCGTTAAGGTCTGCTTCTGCTTGCGCGAGAGAGATATTCGGCTTAAGACGTCCGACCACCCAAGTGTTCCAGTCGTTCCGATTGTCCAGCCACGGATTGCTCTCGATTCGCGGCTGCATCATCATCGGCACCCAGACTTCGGGCCAGTAGAAGAGTTCCGTGCCCTGGAAGTCAGGCGGTGCCACGCCCATTACAGTGTATGGCAGGCGGTTCAGACGAATCGTTTTGCCAATAATCGAAGAATCTGCTCCAAATCGCGACCGCCAAGCGTTATAGCTGAGAACAGCATAAGGGCTGGCTCCGGGATGGACGTCTTCGCTTTGAGTGAAGAAGCGGCCCAGGACAGGCCGGACACCGAGAATGTCGAAATAGTTGCCAGTGGCGAGATAGCCCCAGATTCGTTGCGCGCCGGTATCCGTCTCCATCTCCATGGGGGCAATGCGGTATCCGACAAGGCCTGCAAAGACATGGTTGCGGTCACGCAGATCTCTGTAGTTCGGAAATGAATGACCCGGCCCGTACCGAGCGTTTTCCAGAAAGACCAGTTCGTTGGGTCGCTCTACTGGTAACGGGCGAAGGACGAGGGCATTCACTACACCAAAGACGGCGGTGTTAGCGCCGATGCCGAGCGCGAGGGTGACGATAGCGACCGTGCTGAACGTTGGTGACTTACGCAAAACTCGCCCGGCAAAGCGCACATCCTGCCAGCACGTCTCCACAAACGATTCCCAGCCGGCAGAGCGGACGATTTCCTTCGTAACTTCCGGGTTTCCCCGCTCCAAGCGCACCGCGCGAAGTGCCTCCTCGCGGTGCATTCCCTGCTTCATCTTTTCTTCGGCCGCCATCTCTAGGAAGCCATGAAGCTCTTCATCCAATTCTTGGTCGACGCGTTTCTGACGGAACAGCGATCGGAGTCCGTCCGCTATGGTCCGTAGCAATGGCATGGTTACGACGCCTCCAGGATTCTCGCGATCGCTGCCACTTGCCTTTCCCATTCTCGAGTTTCGCTGTTGAGTTTTTTCCGTCCTTGCTCGGTTAAGGTGTAATACTTTGCTCGCCGGTTATTCTCTGTCGCTTTCCATTCGCCTTTGATCAGTCCAGCTCGTTGCAGCCGCTGGAAGGCGACAAACAGGGAACCTGCATTGACGCGGAAAACACCCCTGCTGATCTGTTCGATGCGGACAGCAACGCCCCATCCGTGCATCGGTTCCAACGCCAGCGTTTTTAGAATCAGCATATCTAGAGTTCCTTGTACGAGGTCACTCGATTTGTCGGTCATAAGCGCACTCCCCTTGAGGATCAAGGGGAGCATACATCTTTCCTACTGAGTGTCAAGAGGAGAACGAACAATACTAGCTTCTCGCAAGTGGTAAGGGGTGCGTCCGCGGTCACGGCGCGAAAGTTTGCCTTCAGGCCTGATTCCCTATAGTTAAGGCCTTCCTTGTCTAGCGTGTCCCAGATGTCCTTGAGAGTTTGGCCCGAGCGTAGGCTGCCTCAATTGTGGGCAGGAGGGAGCGAACTAGGGCCGCCTCTTTCTTTGGCGTAGTGGATCAGGACGCTGCTCTGACACGCTGGCAGTTAGCTGGAACGTAGTGATACTGAACGGCGCTGACAGCCCGTCACCGGAATCCTAAGGAACTTTCGCCACGGCTTAACGGACCCTGATTGGACCCAGATTGAGTCACCCCTAAACTTTCAAAAAATTGTTTGGGCTGTTCAGATTACTTCCGAATTGCACGTCAGCCGGGCAGAATGTGGCTGTCAAAAAACGTGACGTATTGACATCACGCTGGCTGCCTTCGATGATGTCATTCTCGTCGGCGAAGGAGTTTCGATGACTGCGGTCAGCTTAAAGCTCGCAGCCTTATACAGCGCTCGATTCTCCGCTCCGCTTGCAACCGCGCGCTCGGATTATCATCTTGAGATCGGACAGGAGTAGGTATGAGGGGGAGTTGATACGCGACACTGGTGCACAAGGGTTGAGAGGCTGCAAATGCGACGAGGGAGATTCACCGGGATGGCAAGTCTGGTAATCGTCGGACTGGTCGCACTGATGGCGGCACATGCGGAGAAGGGGCTCGTATTTTACAACGGAAAGGTCTTCACCGGAGAACCGGATCATCCGTATGCAGAGGCGGTGGCGATTCGCGGCGACAAGATCGTGGCTGTCGGCGCGCAGGTGGACGTGATAAAGGCAGCAGGAACTGATGCCGAGAAGATCGACATTCAAGGTAACACACTGCTCCCCGGGCTCATCGACAGCCACACGCACCTGATGGACAGTTCCACCGTGTTGACCGGCGCCGACGTAGATGACAAGGTGCATACGCTCGACGATCTGGTTGCCTTCGTGGCTGAAGCGCGGCGCAGCGGCCGTGGTATGCGCGGGCGCTTCCTGGATATCACGAGCCTGAGCCTGGATTTCTGGTCGAAACCCGAAGAGCTGAATGCGCGCTTCAGCGCGGGTGAGTATTCGAACCTGCCGCTGTTGCTCGAAGGAGCGGACGGACACGCTGGTTGGGCCAATAAGACGCTGCTTCGCGAGGCTGGAGTGACAAAGGAATTTCTACAGCGTCTTTCTTCGAAGGAGCGCCGATTTTACGGTTTCGGTCCGGATTTGGAGCCGAATGGGTTCGCCGTCGATGATGGGCTCGCAAAGGTAATTGCGGTTGTACCGGACTACACGCCGGCAGAACTCCTCGATGCGGGCCGCGCGGCGGTTGCATACAACCATTCGTTGGGAATTACGGCGTGGCTGGAGCCAGCGAGCACGTATCGGAGCGTCGATTTCGTTCGCCGAAACATATTGGCTGTGTACAAAGCACTTTCTGAACGGGGAGAGTTGGGCGCTCACGTGACAGTTTTTCCTCGCATTGATCCGAGGATCAAGGGCGACCCATTGCCGGAGGTTCAAGGGCTGCGAAAGGAATTCAAAGATGTGCCCAACCTGGCGATCCCGGGCATCAAGGTCTTCGAGGATGGTGTTGTCGAATACCCGTCACATACGGCAGCACTCACCAGGCCTTACGGCGATGGGTCAAACGGGGAATTGTTGTTTGATCGGGAGCGACTGTCTGCCTTGACAACTGCTGCGGACAAGCAGGGCCTGATTGTCCATGTGCACGCGATTGGCGATCTGGCCGTGAAAACCGCTCTTGACGCCATTGCCGCGGCCAGAAGGGCCAACGGCAACAGTGGACTGCCACACACAATCACGCATATCCAGTTTGCCGACCCTGAAGACTTCCCGCGTTTCCGTGAGCTGGGGGTGATCGCGTCATTGCAACTGCTGTGGGCCCAAGGGAACTCGGACGCCATCGAGGCAGTCAAGCCGTACATCGATCCAGAGATTTACAGGTGGCAGTATCCGGCCCGGTCGCTGCTGGATGCGGGCGCAACGATCGCGGGCGCGAGTGACTGGGCGGTTTCGAGCGCGAACGTCTTTGAGGCCATGTACTACGCCGAAACGCGCAAGGGGGACAAAGGTGTGCTGGACGCCAACCAGCGCATGCCACGCGAGGCGATGCTGTATGCCTATACACGGAACTCGGCACGTGCGTTGAATATGCTGGACCAGATCGGGACGATTGCACCCGGCAAACAGGCCGACCTGGTGTTGGTGGACCGGGACGTGATGACCGTTGCAGCGGAAGAACTGAAAGAGACCAAGGTCTTGTGGACCATGTTTGGCGGGAAGATGGTCTACCGTGCGGAGACACGCATGTCCGGAAAGGCAGGCAAGTAAGACGGCGCAAGGCTGACGGCTCGGCCCGAAATGCGGTTCAGGAGTTGTTTGAGGATCAGGCCGGATTTCCCCGTGGTCTGGCGCGAGGAACCGGGCAAGTGGTGGGACGTCAAACTGATCGAGCACTTAATTGATGGCTTCAGCCAGGCGGGGTTAAGGATTGATGACGACGTTCAAGAAACTGAGCCCACCAAGACGGTTCGTGACGAAAGTAAGTGCGTGAATCGCCCTTCCGTGGACCGCTTTGGGAGGTTCGTCGGCAACCCTTCCCGAACCCTTTCACCGACTTAAGTACTCGGCTCGATACCGATATGATCGTTTACCGCTGAATCCTCTGCGTACAGCCGAGATAAATCGGTGGTCTGAACCGAAACTTGTCCCAAGAGGAGTCTCTTCTAACTAGCCTCCAGAGGCGTGGCTCAAAGCTGCAGATTTAGCGTGTTCGAGATCGAGCAAGCGCAAGACGGATTTTGTGGTGCGTCTCCTTCTGGAAGTTGGCCTGTGCTGTCGGCAAGCCGGAAGTTATCGCCAGGATGGCCGAGGTAACTGCGAGCATTGCCGCCACAAAACGATTCACTCGCTGTCAGTTTGCGACTATTCGCCTCGGCTTCGAAAGCAAGCCCTGCTACGACTTACAAGATGTGCATGACTGCGACCGTCGCATCATCGGTTAGCTGTCCTTGGGAATATTGGTCAAGCGATTCAAAAATCGCGTCCACTACCTCCTCGGCGCGCCGAGCCTTGTTTTCCACGGCCGCTTTTTTAATGCCGTCAACTCCCCACTCCACTCCCAGAGGGTTAGTGGCTTCAATGACTCCGTCCGTGTACGCGATCACCGTATCGCCCGGGCACAGACGAAGAGTGCTTTCTTCGTAGATTGATTCTGTGAAAAGACCGAGCGGAAAGCCCGTGCCATCGAGCCAGGTTAGGGAGCCGTCCCGCCGAATCACCATTAAGCAGCAGTGGCCCGCACTGGCATAGCGCAGTAGACGAGTGGACGGATCGTAGACTCCATAGAACAATGTAGCGAAGCGATCAGCAAGCGAAGAAGTGTGCAGCTGGCGATTCACGGCGCCGAGCACGGCCCCTGGGTATTCTCCGGCAAAAAGGGCCGCTGTTCGCAGAGACGACTGCACATTTGCGATCATAAGGGCCGCGGGCAGGCTTTTGCCGGAGGCATCGCCGATGGCGAAGGCCCGACGATTGTGCGCAAGCGGGATAAAATCATAGCAGTCGCCTCCCAGGGCCCGGAGTTGTCGGCATCGTGCACTGTAACTGATCCCCTCGGCGAAGGGGACGGAAAAGTGCATGAACCCCTGCTGGACATCGCAAGCCGTCTCCCAGTCCTGGCTAACGTCCACGATGATTGAGTCGCTCATTTTTCGTACCTCTGTAATTTACGTCGGATCAGAAACGGCGAAATCGACCTGGCGGCCACAAGAAATTATTTGAAAACCTTCGAAGGAGATGTCGAGAATCCGGAGTGGGCTCCGACCTATGGTTGAAAAGGCGGAGACAACCGCTAAACGAGGAGGAAACGAGTCATGAAATACATTTTGCTGATGAACGGCACAAAAGCCGGAGTCGGGAGCTATCTTGAGTGGTCCCAACAAGATAGAGATGGCCATATGGCTGTTCTGCAGCGCCTCAATAAGGAACTGACCGCCTCCGGAGAATTTGTGGCAACCCAGGGATTGGCGGCACCTCACGAGGCGATGCTGGTGAAGGGCCAAAGAGACGGCCTGCCCGTGACGGATGGGGTTTTCCCCGAGTCGAAGGAGTTCCTCCTGGGCTATTGGATTGTGGAAGTCGATACGCCCGAGCGCGCATACGCAGTGGCTGCGCGCATTTCCGCCGCGCCAGGACCGGGAGGGGTGCCAACCAATATGCCGATCGAGGTGCGTCGGTTCGCGAGTCACCCGGAGCGTAAGTCGTAGCCGGCCGTCTCTGAGGCCAATGCCCAGGAACTGGCCGAGTGGTCGAGACTCAGTGAGCGCGCACGCCAATACGCAATGGAATTTAGAGGAGCAAAGTCACATGAAGTTCATTCTGATGATGACGGGCACCCAGGCCGATTGGGATCAGTACGCGAAGTGGTCCAAGGAAGACCTCGAACGGAACGTTGCATTCATGCGCACTTTCAGCAAGCAACTCAAGGATGAGGGTGTGTTTGTAGCGACCGAAGGCCTGGGTTGGCCGAACCAAGCCAAGGTCGTTCGAGCTGGCAAGGATGGTGCGCCGGTTACGGACGGCATTTTTCCGGAATCGAAGGAGTTTCTTGCTGGCTACTGGATCGTTGATGTAGAAAACCCGCAGGAAGCTTATAAAATTGCCGCCAGGGCCTCGGCCGCGCCTGGCCTTGGCGGCAAGCCAGGTAACATCCCCATTGAGGTGCGTCGGGTCTTGGGCGGCCACGCCGATCTAGGACTTTGACATAGCGTATTTGTAGGCCAAGAACGATGCCCGAGCGCCCGAACCCTACGATCGAACACCAATTGCGGGAATTGGCGCCGCAGGTGCTGAGCACGGTGGTGCGAAGGTTCCGCGACTTTGCGGCGGCGGAAGATGCCGTACAGGAAGCCTTGATCGCGGCTGCCGCGCAGTGGCCGCGAGACGACACACCGGCGAATCCGCTTGGCTGGCTGATCCAGGTCGCTTCGCGGCGAATGGCCGATCACATTCGAAGCGAAGTAGCGCGGCGGCACCGCGAGCAAGTGGTTGCGGAGGAATCGGAGCGATTGGCGCTGCCAGAGGACGCAGCGCCTGACAACAACGAGGACGATACCCTGGTTCTCCTCTTCATGTGCTGCCATCCTGCACTCACTCCCGCCTCAGCCATAGCCTTGACGCTCCGCGCGGTCGGCGGCTTGACGACGTCGGAAATCGCCAGCGCGTTTATGGTGCCTGAAGCAACCCTGGCCCAGCGCATCAGCCGGGCCAAGCAAACCATCAGGGAGTCGGGCATTCCCTTTCAGTTACCGACGGCCGCCGAGCGCGCTCAGCGCCTGCGCGCTGTCCTGCATGTGCTCTATTTGATCTTCAATGAGGGATACGCAAGCAGTGCCGGACCCCAGTTGCGCCGCGCCGATCTCTCGGATGAGGCAATTCGTCTCACCCGCATTGTGAAGAACCGCGAGCCGAATAACACGGAGGTCGCGGGACTATTGGCGCTCATGCTTCTGACCGACGCACGGCGCGCGGCGCGAACGGGTCCCGATGGGGACCTGATCCCGCTCGCACAACAGAACAGGACGCTCTGGGTTGGCGATCAGATCGCGGAGGGGCTTGCTCTGCTGTCTGACGCGCTTCCCAGGGGCTCGGTTGGGCCGTACCAACTCCAGGCGGCCATCGCAGCAGTGCATGACGAGGCGACTCGAGCCGACGACACCGACTGGCCGCAAATCCTGGCGCTCTACGAACTCTTGAAGCGCGTGTCCGACAATCCAATGATCACGCTGAACCACGCCGTCGCTGCGGCCATGGTGCACGGACCGCGGAAAGGACTCGAACTTCTTAGTCCACTCGACTCCGATGCGCGTCTGGCGGAGCACCACCGGCTCGATGCCGTTCGTGCCCACCTGCTCGAAATGGCGGGCGACAAGGAGGCAGCCATCACGCACTACCGGATGGCGGCCAGCCGCGCCACCAGCCTCGCCGAGCGAAATTACCTGATGATGCAGGCCGCCAAACTGAACGAAACGCCGCCGACTGATCGATGAAGCCATCCAATTATTTCGAGCAGGTCACCTGTTGCTGTGGCCTCCAGAGCGTGGCAATCCCGGAACGTTTAGCAGCGTTCCGTCCCCTTGAATCGCGAGGACGGAAACATCATTCGAACCAGTGTTGGCGGCGGAAACCAGACGGTGAGCGGTATCAACCGCAAGCATCAGCGATGGCACGGAGGGAACCGGAGTAACGTTGACCGTTGCAGAGCCCGTTACCGATCCCAAGCTCGCTTGTATGTTCGCCGTGCCAATACCCGCTGTGTGCGCGGAACCTACGCCAGAACTAACAACCGCGGCTGGATTCGACGAACTCCAACTTGCCATGGTCGTTAGATCGCGTACAGTTCCATCCGGAAAAACACTGTAAGCCGTAAAGTTCTGGAGCGGATTTCCGAGTGGGACGGACACAGTGGCCGGAAACACCTGAACGTTAGAGGGGCAGCAGTAACCGTCAGATTTTGCGGATCCTGACGCCCCGGTGGCACTCGCTTGAATGACAGCAGTGCGCGGCCCGACGGCGGTCTACACGCCCGTTGTAAGATTTATGGTCGCCACTGCGGTGTTCGAAGACGTCCATTGCACTGGATAATTGGAGGAAGTCTGGTGGCCCGAACTAAGTTGTACCACAGCAGTGGAGACCACGGATACAGCGCGTGGTGGCCCGCTCGGTGGGTTGGTTGGCGAACTAGGCCTGGGAGAGTGGGGTTCATTTGAGAACCACAGCCGACGGCGATTAGTGCAGCAAGGCAATGTACGCCAGCTCGACAAGCACATCTATACGCGAACATAGCGCTTGCGGGAATGCGTCCGCGCATGCAGCCCAACAACATTAGCTCCACCAGGCAGAACCACACGTTTACGCATCGTATACGTGACGGACGCGATTGGTCATCGGTGCCGGCCTTGCGGAAAAGCAACGAGGGGATCTGACTTTGTACGAGGATCATCTTCTGTCTGGACTCAAGCCGTATGAACTCCCTGATTAGTCGCAAAACCGGAAAGGTTCCGTATAGTACCTACAAGGAAGGTAACGAACATGAACACTGAATGCAATCGCATCGCCCACCAGTTGGTTTCGACGATCAATGGAGATGCGTGGTATGGAGATTCGCTTCAAAAAATGCTTAATGACGTGACCGCAAAACAGGCGCTGGCCCGTGCCATTCCGAGTGCTCATTCGATTTGGGAATTGCTTTGCCACATAGATGCGTGGGTCAATTTCACTCTCGGCGCAGTCCAGGGAGTTCCTATTCCTGCTTGGCCGGGCATGCCCGTCGAACTGGATTGGCCTGCTGTAACCGACACCAGCGAGCGCGCCTGGAAACACGCGGTAGACTCATTTTTCTCGAATCATTTGAGATTGGTTGAAACGATCAAAACCTTCACCGACGAGCGGCTGGAGGCCACTGTTCCTGGCAGAACCTACAATTTCTACCGCCTCTTCATGGGTGTAACGCAACATGCCATCTATCACGCGGGCCAGATTGCGTTGCTGAAGAAAATATCACCGAATCATTGAGACACGATAAACCACGAAGGCAAACTCGGAGTGATCGAACCTGCGTGATTTGTCCGGAAACCGGAAAGGTTCGTGGCAGTACCCACGTGGATGGTTTCGTCGTTATCAGGATTCGACGAAACTGCCAATCTTTTGGCGTGAATCAGCGCCCCCAAGAGCTCCACCTTAGCGACAGATTTCGCTCTCCCCGTTGAAAACATAGTAGATGGCTCATTTCTACGAAGAAACTTCATCTGGGCGGCAGGAGGCTATTTCCTAAGCTTGTACCCTGTTTGACTTTCTTCAAAGCGACGCTGGTCTCAGCTACACGTCGCCAGCCGGAGGACCTCGGTACGTTTCCCTTTGAGCAAAACTGTTCATTTCGCTCGCCGCGAATGCCGTCGGCTCCTCTACCATGTCCTCATGAGGAGCATCATTTGTCCGCGATGTGGCGCCTTGGTTCCCCTCCGCCGTTATCTGGGACTACCAAAGCCGTTTTGTGCGCGCTGCGGCGCGTACCGGACGTGCGCCATTTTGGCGTTGTGTAGCGTCAATCTTCGAAGTTCTAACCTTCAACTCCGAATTCTGACTTGGGCCGCATCGTGACGACTGGGCGCTGGACCATAGGGAAGCGCGCCTTCCTTTTACGTCCATGTTCGTGTCCCCTTCGACAGCGGGTTTTCCCATGTACGCACGCCTTTGCTTAAATCCCGAGTTACGGCGGGTCGCCTCGTGGTTGATCCTTCTCAAAAGCCACAAATAATCGCAGCTCGCAAATCGTCAGCGGACCTACAACGCGGGAAATGACATCCGCGAAGGGCAGCACGCCGAAGGCGACAAGGCTATTTGCCAGGTAGCCAAAACACACCGTGATTCGCAAGATGCCTCCCGAACGCCGATCGGCATGGTCTGAAATGCGCATCTCTTTGCGCCGCAAACTGCGCTCAAAAGTGGCCAACTCCCGATCCGGAAACCGTCCATGTTTCTATTAGTACTTCAAGTGATTACCGGTTTTGTCATTCATCAGGGGTTGAGATTGCAGAATCAGGGTCGCTTGCGACCAGTGTGAATTTCCCATCCAAATTTCTTTGCCATCTCGCACGTACCGTTTCTGTTCTCGAACTTCTTTTTCGGGTCCGTTGGGTATCGCTTTGTAGGCGCGTCCACCGTTTCGATTTCAACGACCTTGATTCGGACGTCGTCACCGACTGTGAGGTCCCTGTCCTGCCACCTGACATGTTCCCCTTGGGGAATCAGTAGGCCGCCAACGTGCAGTGCAAACGCTCCTTGTTTCGCCCAACGTAGTCGATGACGGCAGCGAGCACGCTTGATTCATTAACCTGCAACGCATAGACGCTCGCCGTAGACATAGACTTCAAATGTTCGCATGTAATTTTTGTGCGGCGGAGGCCGTCATGGTTTCGGGTGATCTGCCGTGTAGGGATGGCAGCAGGGATCCTTAGCGGGCGTGAATTCCATGACTTCGACGCGCGTCCCGTCGGGATCGTAGACATCGAGGCTCCACTTGCCGTCGCGTCCAATTTCCGGTCCGTCCAGTTTTTCCAAGCCGTTCTGGTGCAGTTGGCTTGCGGCGGATTGAATTTTGTCCACGCCCACCGAGAAATGATTTTGCACACCGCGCTCCTTGGTGTCTGCCTTGGCAGGAATGTTAAGCATGTACTCGATCC
>Ga0306920_100003266_pt1 | contig 20557 bp, 25 predicted proteins | sample flu12Cox44000170_FD_204666 | JGI IMG/M metagenome (GOLD analysis project Ga0306920, IMG submission 204666) | Lab enrichment of tropical soil microbial communities from Luquillo Experimental Forest, Puerto Rico - flux4day.12C.oxic.44.000.170 (v2)... | ecosystem: Environmental > Terrestrial >... | reverse complement strand
TCTCGGTCGTCGGCATCGGCGAGGATGGGCTGGCCGGTCTCGCCCCGGTCGCACGCGCGCTGGTCGAGACCGCCGAGGTGCTGGTCGGCGGCGCTCGCCATCTCGGCATGGTGCCGCAGGGCGGCGCCGAGCGGCTCGTCTGGGAACGCCCGCTCGACCGCACGATCGAGGCGATTGCCCATCGTCGCGGCCGGAATGTGACTGTGCTCGCGAGCGGCGACCCCCTCTGGCACGGCGTCGGCGTCACTTTGGCTCGCCGCTTCATGCGCGACGAGATAACGATCGTGCCGCAGCCGAGCGCGTTCGGCCTCGCCGCCGCTCGGCTCGGCTGGCCTGTCGCCGACTGCGCGACGATTACGCTGTGCGGGCGGCCGCTCGATACGCTGCGGCTCCACCTTGCGCCGGGGCGCCGCATCCTGGCCTTGTCCGAGAACGGCGACACCCCGCGCGCCGCGGCGCAGCTGTTGACCGGGCTCGGCTGGGGACCGAGCCAGCTCGTTGTCCTCGGCAATCTCGGTGGGGCGCGCGAGAGCGTCGTCGAGGCGCAAGCTCAGGACTGGGGCGACCGGAGGGCACCCGCTCTAAACACTCTGGCGATTACCTGCCGCGGCATGCCCGGCGCGCGCGCATTGCCGCTTCTCGCCGGGCTCCCCGACGATGCTTTCGAGCATGACGGCCAGCTGACCAAGCGCGAGGTCCGCGCCGCGACACTCGCCGCGCTCGCGCCGCTGCCCGGCGAGACCCTGTGGGATGTCGGTGCAGGCTGCGGTTCGATCGCGATCGAATGGCTACGCGCCGGCGCCGGCCGCTCGGCGATCGCGATCGAGCGCGTCGCGGGCCGCGCCGCGCTCATCGCCCGCAATGCCAATTGCCTCGGCGTGCCGGAACTGCGCATCGTCGCCGGCACCGCGCCCGCCGCGCTCGACGGTCTGCCGGCCCCGGACGCGATATTTGTCGGCGGCGGCAGCGGCGCGCCCGGACTGCTGCCGTGCATGTGGACAGGCTTGCGACCCGGAGGCCGTCTGGTTGCCAATGTCGTTACCGCGGAGGGCGAGGCGCGACTCGTCGACTGGCATAAGCGCTACGGCGGCACGCTGACGCGCATCGCGATCAGCCGCGCCGAGCCGTCCGGCCCGCAGCACCTCTGGCGGTCGCTGGCTCCGGTCACCCAGCTGACGGTGACAAAAACCGAGTGAAGTGGCGAATGATCTCGATCCTCCATCCTGTGGAGCGGCACTGAAGTGGCAAAAATGCCTGGAGCCCTGTTCGGCCTCGGTGTCGGGCCGGGCGACCCGGAATTGCTGACCCTGAAGGCGCTGCGGCTGTTGCGGGCAGTTCCCGTCGTCGCCTATCCGGCTCCGGAACACGGTGACAGCTTCGCGCGCTCCATTGTCGCCGCTTGGATCGAACCCGGGCAGCGCGAGATTGCTATCCGCGTTCCGATGCGGCCGGGGCCGCCGCCCGCGGCGATCTATGCGGCTGGAGCGGCCGCACTCGCCACCGAGCTCGACCGCGGCGATGATGTTGCGCTGCTCTGCCAGGGCGATCCGCTATTTTACGGCAGCTTTGTCCATTTCTTTGCTCGGCTCGCCGGCCATTACCGGATCGAGATTGTCCCGGGCGTGCCTTCCATCGCTGCGTGCGCCGCCGCCGCCTCAACCCCGCTCGTGATGCGTGACGAGATGCTTGCCGTGATACCGGCGACACTTGGCGAAGCCGAGATCGCTCGCCGCCTTCGCGATGCCGATGCTGTTGCCGTAGTCAAGCTCGGTCGCCATTTTTCAAAGGTGCGGCGAGTGCTGGGCGAACTCTGCCTGCTCGATGACGCGCTCTATATCGAACGCGCCACTCTCCCGAACCAGCACATCGCACCGCTCGTTTCTGTCGATGCGGCCCGCGTCCCGTATTTCTCGATGATCCTGATCCGCCGCAGATCCGGGCAGCAATTGCCTTTGCCGGATCAGGGAGTTCTGTGAGGCGCCTCACACAAGGTTTTGCGGCGCCGGTGTAGAACGCAAGCGGTCGTGGGGAGGGATCAGCGGCATGCGGGATGACGATCCGGAGGAGTCGAGCGGTGGACGAAGTCGAATGCGTGGTGGTCGGGGCCGGGGTGGTCGGGCTCGCGACAGCAAGAGCGCTGGCGCTGGCCGGGCTGGAGGTGCTGGTCCTCGAACGAGCCTACACGATCGGGTTCGAAACCTCCTCACGCAACAGCGAGGTCATTCATGCCGGGCTTTACTACCCGGCGGGAAGTCTGAAGGCGCGCTGCTGTGTCGCCGGGCGCAAGCGTCTGTACCCTTATTGTCGCGAGCACGGGATCCCTCATGCCCAGATCGGGAAGCTGATCGTCGCCACAGAACAAGCCGAAGTCGCGGGCCTCGAACGCATTGCCAAAGCGGCTCAGGCGAATGGCGTCGACGACCTCGAGTGGCTGAGCGCGACGGCGGCCCAGCGGCTCGAACCCGCGTTGCATTGCGTTGCCGCTCTGCTCTCTCCCTCGACCGGGATCGTCGATAGTCACGGGCTGATGCTCGCCCTTCAAGGCGAAGCGGAGGCCGCTGGTGCAATGGTCGTGCTGCGAACTCCGTTGCTGTCGGGCCGGGTGCACGATGACGGTTTCGATCTCGTCATCGGCGGGGAGGAGCCGGCCACCATCCGCTGTTGCTGCCTCGTCAACGCCGCCGGGCTTTATGCACCGGCGGTCGCCCGCGCCATCGACGGGGTGCCGCGTGAAACAATCCCGCCCGCCTATTTCTGCCGAGGAGTCTATTTTTCGCTAGCCGGTCGGGCACCCTTCCGGCGGCTCGTCTATCCGGTTCCGCCACCGGGCGGCTTGGGTGTGCACCTGACCCTCGATCTTGCCGGACAGGCGCGATTTGGCCCGGATGTCGAGTGGATTTCCGAAGTCGATTACAGCGTCGATCCGGGGCGCGGCGACAGCTTCTATGCAGCGATCCGTACCTACTGGCCGGGGTTGCCGAGCCGTGCGCTGCAGCCCGGCTATGCCGGTGTTCGGCCCAAGATCACCGGACCCAAGGAACCGGCCCTCGATTTTGTCGTGCAAGGGCCAGAAACCCATGGTGTGCCGGGCTTGATCAACCTCTATGGGATCGAATCACCGGGGTTGACGGCGTCCATGCCGCTCGCCGACGAGGTGGTGCGGCAGCTTGCTTTGTCGCCATCGGAACGGCCGCGGCGGGCTGACCGCTGCGAAATCGCACGGTAGCGGCGGAACGGGGTGCCCATCGACCCGGCCGGCGGTATCTTAAGACGGACAGCCCGTTCCCGGCGGGACCGGGTCGCAGCGGAGTCCATCGATGCTGATCGGCGTTCCGAAAGAGGTGAAGACCCACGAATATCGGGTCGGGCTCGTTCCGGGGAATGTGCGAGAGCTCGTCCACCATCGGCACGAGGTGGTCGTCGAGGCGGGAGCGGGCAGCGAAATCGGCTTCGATGACGCCGCCTATGCGGCGGCAGGCGCCGGCATCCTCAGTGATGCCGCGGCGGTGTTCGCCGCCGCCCAGCTGATCGTCAAGGTCAAGGAGCCGCAGCCGCACGAGGTGGCCCTGCTACGTCAGGAGCAGGTCCTGTTCACCTATCTGCATCTGGCCGCGGACAAAGCGCTGGCCGAGGAGCTGATCCGATCGGGTGCTGTCGCGGTCGCTTATGAGACGGTCACGGACAGCCGCGGCGGTTTGCCGTTGCTGGCGCCGATGAGCGAAGTCGCAGGACGGATGGCTGTGCAGGTCGGCGCCCATTGCCTCGAGAAGGAGCAGGGCGGTATTGGCGTGCTGCTTGGCGGCGTCCCCGGCGTCCCCGCCGCCAAGGTCGTCATTCTCGGCGGCGGCGTCGCGGGCACAAATGCCGCGCGCATGGCGATGGGCATGGAGGCCTATGTGACGGTCATCGACAAATCGCGGCCGCGGCTCTACGAGCTCGACCTGCAGTTCGGGGCGCAACTCCATACACTCTTCTCGACGATGGAGAACATCGAGCGCGAAGTCGCCGCCGCCGATCTCGTGATCGGCGCCGTATTGGTCCCCGGCGCGACCGCGCCAAAACTCGTCAGCCGCAAGCTCGTCCGGGCAATGAAGCCGGGCACCGTCGTCGTCGATATTTCGATCGATCAGGGAGGCTGCTTCGAGACCAGCCGACCGACGACACATGCTGCACCGACCTATATCGAGGAGGGGGTCGTCCATTACTGTGTGACCAACATGCCGGGCGCGGTCGCGCGCACTTCGACAGTGGCTCTCAACAACGCGACATTGCCGTTTGTGCTGGCGATCGCCGATCGTGGCTGGCGGCAGGCGCTGACTGAGGATCCCCACCTCAGGGACGGCCTCAATGTCTGCCGAGGGCGGGTCACCCATCCGGCGGTCGCCGGCGATCTCGAACTGCCGCTGACCGCGCCGGAAATGGCCCTGTCCGACTGAACGAGGCAACAAAGATTTCGTCGCGATGGGTTCGACACGAACTGCCCGGCGCTAAGAGAAGCTCGAGCGTTCAGCTATGGACCGCCGGGCAAGCAGACCCCATCTCACATGGGAACAGTTCGAGAGGGGGAAATGCCACTCCTTCCGACGGCCGGGCCGATATTTGGTGATCACGGGTTCGATTTCTCGGCTCGAACCGGGACGGCCCCGGTCCGGAGTATCGACGACGCAGCAATCGCCGCGGTCACCAGCCTCTATCGCGAAATCTTTCCGGCCGGCGGCGCCATTCTCGATCTGATGTCGGGGTGGGTAAGCCATCTGCCGCCGGAAGTCTCTTATGCGCGAGTGGTCGGTGTCGGCCTCAGCGCCTGCGAGCTGGCCGAAAACCCCTTCCTCGACGAGTGGTGCGTGCAGGATTTGAATCGTGATCCGCGCCTCCCGTTCGCGACCGCCGAGTTCGATGGTGCGGCGATCTGTGTCTCGATCCAGTACCTGACGAGGCCGGGCGAGGTCATTCGCGAAGTCGGGCGGTTGCTCAAGCCCGGAGCGCCGCTGATCGTTACCTTCTCGAACTGTTGCCTGCCGACGCGCGCCATCGCTTGCTGGCATCTGCACGACGATGCCGGGCATCTTTGCCTGATCGCTCACAATTTTGCGGAAGCCGGCAATTGGACTGACATCCGCTGCCTGGATCGGACACCACCGGGCGGCGGAGGTCCCCTCTATGCGGTGATCGGTCGCAGCCTCGGGCCGACGCCTCCGACGGGCGACGATTAGCTTAAGAGTCGAAAGCCACCATCGAGGTGAACGGGACGTCGATCCGGTCGCGGCCGCGCAAGAAATTCAGCTCGATGATGCAACCGGCGGCAACGACCTCGCCACCGCGTCGGCGAATGAGGTCGATCGCGGCCTGCATGGTCCCGCCGGTTGCTACCAGGTCATCGAGTACAACGACCCGTTGACCAGAGGCGATCGCATCCTCCTGGATCTCGATGGTGTCGGTTCCGTATTCGAGATCATAAGTAAAACGGACCGTCCTCCCGGGCAGCTTGCCCCGTTTGCGGACCATCGCAAAGCCTCGGCCGAGCTCATAGGCGAGCGGAGCGGCCACTAAGAATCCGCGGGACTCGATGCCCACCAGGAGGTCGGGCTCGTGCGGTCGCAACGCGCCGGCCAGGCGCTCCACGGTGGTGCGCCAAGCGAGCGGGTGGGAAAGGAGTGTGGAGATGTCGTAGAATAAAATACCGGGCTTCGGAAAATCGGGTACCGAGCGGATGTGCTGCTTCAGGTCCATGGCCGCCATTCCTCGATGTCCATTCGCGGCGATCGAATTCGTCCTCGTCGCGAGATAACCGCTTTCGGGCGGGTTGGAAAGGCCCGTCCGGCAGATACCTAGTCAGGTTTTGGACTACATGGCCGCCGCCACGACAACCCTTGTTGCCTCCGAAGAATCCGGGTCGCTGGTCCTGGCGGCAACCGGGGAGTGGCTGGTCGCGACTGCCGCCGACCTCGATCGCCGGCTGAGCGGGATAGAGGTTCCGAAGGGCAGACGGGTATTGCTCGATCTGACCGGGATCGATCGGCTCGATACCGCCGGTGCCTGGCTGCTGCTGCGCACCGAGCACGATTTGACGGCACGCGGCAACATCGTCGAGATGCGGAATTTACGAGCGAGCTTCGAGCCGCTGATCGATCAGGTGCGAACCGCCGGGTTCGTGCCGCCGGCCAGGCACCCGCGACCAGCTCATCACACGATCGCAGGCTTCATCGCGCGGATCGGAGAAATCTCGGTCGGGCTGATCGCGCGTGCCTACAGCATCCTCGGCTTTTTTGGCGTCGTGTGCGCGACCGCGGTGCGGCTGGCGCGCCAGCCGCACCGGCTGAACGTGACCGCCATTGTTGCCCAGATGGAGCAGACCGGGGTCAACGCGCTGCCGATCGTCGCACTGCTGACATTTCTGATCGGGGTCGTGATCGCGTACCAGGGCGCCGACTATCTGCGATTTTACGGGCTGGAGAGCTACACGGTCCAATTGACCGGGGCGAGCATCCTTCGCGAGCTGGGGGTTCTGCTTACCGCGATCATCCTCGCCGGCCGATCGGGAAGCGCCTTTACCGCCCAGATCGGGACGATGCAGGTCAACGAGGAAATCGATGCCATGCGGACCATCGGCCTCGATCCGGTCGAGGTGCTGGTTCTTCCACGCCTCTTCGGATTGGTGTTGACCCTGCCGATGCTGACCCTGTGCGCGAACTTCATGGGGATTTTTGGCGGTGGGCTGATGGCTTGGAGCCAGCTCGGCATCGGTATTCCGCAATTTCTGAACCAGCTTTCCACAATTGCGCCGTGGTCTTTCTGGATCGGCATGATCAAGTCTCCGTTTTTTGCCGTCGTCATCGCCCTGATCGGCTGTTATGAAGGTTTTCAAGTAGCGGGCAGCGCCGAGAGCGTCGGGCGGTTGACGACATTGTCGGTCGTTGAAGCGATTTTTCTGGTGATCGTGACCGACGCGGTATTCTCTATCTTTTTCTCTTCTTTGCGGATTTGATTATGCCGGATCAGTCGAGAGAGGCGATCGTCCGGGTGCGCGGCTTGGTCAACCAGTTCGGCACCGAGATCGTCCATAACGGCCTCGACCTCGACGTGATCCGCGGTGAAGTTCTCGGGCTCGTCGGCGCTTCCGGATCCGGTAAATCGGTCTTGCTGCGAACTATCGTCGGGCTCAACCGTCCGGTCGCGGGCCGCGTCGAGGTCTTTGGGCGCGACATTCTCGCGATGACTGATACGGATCAACGGGAGATCGAAAAGCGCTGGGGCGTACTATTCCAAAACGGTGCGTTGTTCAGCTCGCTGACCGTCGCGCAAAACATCGAGGTGCCGTTGAAAGAATATTACGCGATGCCGTTGCGCTTGATGGACGAGATTGCGGCGTTCAAGATCAGCATCGTCGGACTTCCCGAGGGAACCGGGGAGAAATATCCGTCTCAGCTGTCGGGTGGAATGCGCAAGCGCTCGGGTCTCGCCCGCGCGCTCGCGCTCGATCCGGAAATCGTCTTTCTCGATGAGCCCACTGCCGGGCTCGACCCGATCGCGGCCGGCGATTTCGACACTTTGATTCGGGATCTGAGGAGCAGCCTGGGCCTCACCGTATTCATGGTGACTCACGATCTCGATACGCTGTTCTCGATCTGTGACCGGGTGGCCGTGCTGGTGGACAGAAAGGTTCGCGTGGGCACCTTGGAGCAGCTGCTGCAAGACGATCATCCGTGGATCCGATCCTACTTCCACGGTCCGCGCGGACGAGCCGTTCTGCTCTCCGCGACCGAACCTTTGGCGAGACCTGAAATACAGGTCACCGCTCCTGTCTGAGCTATCTTGCATCGCGAGCGAATAGATGGAGACACGAGCCCATTACGTGGCGGTCGGCACCTTTGTTTTGGCAGTTGTCTTTCTCGCGTTCGTGGCGGTGTTGTGGCTCGCGCACACCGAGTTCGGCGAGCAAGCCCGACGCTATTATATCTTCTTTAGCGGCTCCGTGGCGGGTCTAAACAAGGGTTCTCAGGTTCAATACAATGGAATTCCGGTTGGCCAGGTCGTCGATATCCGCGTCGATCCCGGTAACCTCGAGCAAATACAGGTGACGGTCGAGATCAATGCCAGCATCGTTGACATCAAGTCAGACGCCCGCGCATTCCTCGAAACCAACATTCTGAATGGCATCGCGACAATTCAGATTCGCGGCGGAACACGGGAGGCCAGCGATCTCGAGCCGCAGGCCGGTCATAAATATCCGGTAATCAAGGCGGGTAGATCAGAGCTGGAGGAAGTAAAGGCCAGTCTTCCAGAACTGGTGGCTGATCTGAAGGACGCAGCACATAGCGTGAACGCCCTCCTCGACGAGAATAATCGGCGTGCCGTTTCCGAGACTCTGCAAAATGTTCGAACGATAACCGAGGCCTTCGTCGCGCCGAGCAAGGAAGTGAGCGAGGTCGTGGATAATGCTAACCAGGCCATCGTCGCTCTGAGATCGTTCTTGCAGGAGCTCGATCGGAGCTATACCGCGAAAGGCGGATTAAAGGATCAGCTGTCACAGACGCTCTCGGATGCCGATCGGCTGGCGAGGAACCTCAACGACACCAGCCGGCAACTGCAACTGGTGCTGCAGGAAAATCGTCCGGGCCTGCGAAATTTCACCCAGACCACATTGACCCAGCTGAGCGATCTCGTCGCCGATCTCGAGCGATTCGTAGCGGGCGCCACCCGCTTCGTGTCCGAGATGGAGCGGAACCCGACCCGGTTGCTGTTCGGCGAGCGGCGCGAGGGGTATCGGCCACAATGAGGACGCCGGCGGCGCGGGCTTCGCGCCGGTGGCTTGTGGGCGCGTTGGTCCTCGCGCTGACAGGCTGCACGAAGCTGCTCGGGCTCGGCCCGCCCCCGCATCTCTATCGAGTTACCCTCAGGAGCACCTACCCCGGCGATCTGCCGCACCGCTCGGGGCAGCTCCTGGTCGATGTGCCATTCGCGCCGGCAGGTCTCGACACGGCGCGGATCGCGCTGAGCCGCTCTGCCGTCTCGATCGATTACTTCGCCGACTCGGAATGGATCGATCGGGTTCCACTGATGGTCCAGACGGCGTTGCTCGATTCGTTCGAAAGCAGCGGGGCCATCACCGCGATTGACCGCGAGGCGATCGGACTGCGCGCGGATTTGATCCTGAAGACCGACATCCGGCATTTCGAGGCGTTGTACGATTCGCGTGCCGGGCCACCGGAGGTGTGGGTGGCGATCGTCACCAGGCTCGTCGACCCATCCGGCCGAGAGGTCGTTGCGCATGCCTCGTTCGAGCGCCGCAAGCAGGCGCAAGGGAACGACATCGCACAGATCGTGCTGGCCTTTGACGAGGCGCTGGGAGGGGTGATCAACGACATTGTGGCGTGGACCGCGCGCAATCCCGCTTTGTCGGCGAGGCGACGTCCGCTATGATGATCACCTTTCGTTCACGAGGATCAAGGCTTGCTGCGCGAGAGCCCGCGAAAAAGCTTACTCGTAAGTCGGGCCGAGATCGAGCGGATGGCTTCGGCAGCCGCCGTCATCGCAGATTGCCGGCGCGACCTCGCAGCCCGCAAGCGCAATATTCTCAGCGAGGTCATGGCGGCCGAGACGACGGTCCGCGAGTGGCGGCATTACCCCGATGGGGAAGTATATGATCCGAAGAGCCACGCCCAATTTTTCTATCACACCCATTCGGCGAGCGGACGGCCTGCCCCGGAGCATGGGCATTTTCATACCTTCTTGCGGGCCGAGGGCATGCCGGTCGGAGCGGCGCCGCTGATCCTTCCCGAAATCGCGGTCGCCGAGGTTGCAGCGTCGCCTCCCCAAGCGCCGCCGCTCAAGCACGGTACGCGCGAGGAGGTGAGCCATCTGGTCGCGATTGCGGTCGATCACCGAGGCGAGCCGATCCGAATGTTCACGACGAATCGCTGGGTCACCGGGGAAACCTGGTATCACGCCGATGATGTCATTCGTATGCTCGACCGATTCGCAATCAGCGAGGTCGCGCCATCGCAGACACTCAACCGGTGGATCGGGGCGATGCTTCGACTGTTCCGGCCGCAGATTGCGGGCCTGCTGCGGGTGCGCGACGAGACGGTCATGGAGTGGCGCCGCCGCCGCCGCACCAACGTCTTCGAGGACCCCGCGCTCGAAGTCACCTCGAGCCTCGACATCCGCTTAGACGCTCAGCTCGCGTTCCTCGACCGGGCTCGATCTGAACCGGCAACCGGCGCCGGGCGTCGCGCACCGCTCCTGCCGAGGATGGCAGACGGCTGGGACGAGGGTTATGTGGGTTGAGACGGTACTCTCGCCGGTGATGTTACTGGCGGGGTGGTTGGGACAAGGGCTGGCGCGGCGCGAGGTTGCCTGCGCTCAGACACTCCTTCAATTTGGCGTCGCGTTTCGCATTGGATTCGGCGTTGTAATCGGGAAAGGCGACCTGGGCCTGCTGGGCGCATTTATCCGCGGCCTTCCAGTATAAGACCGCCGTCTGACCCTGTTGACTGGCCTTGGCCGCACCGATCGAGAGCAGCAACACAGCGGCCAACGGAAGGCCGAAACGGTTCATATGCTACCTCCGCGTTGTCGTCGGCATGCCGTCATGCGTGCCCGTTCGCGCGACTATACACCCTTATGCCAAGGCTGCTGTTGCGCCGGACGAGAACCTGAGGCTCCATACGCGCAAATCCGACCTGAGGCGCCACGATGTTGAAGATCTGGGGACGGACGACGTCATCCAACGTGCAGAAGGTGCTTTGGTGCTGTGGCGAGCTCGGCATCGAGTACGAGCGGGTTGATCTCGGTGGACCGTTTGGCGGCAATCGCGACCCGGAATATCTCGCGATGAACCCCAACGGCCGGGTGCCGACGATCAACGATGATGGCTTGATCCTCTGGGAATCGAACACAATCTGCCGATATCTCGCCGCGACACGGCATGGCGAGCGGTTGTATCCGAGCAGCCCTGCCGACCGCGCCAATGTCGAGCGCTGGATGGACTGGCAGCTCGCCACCTCCGGACCGCCGATGGCCGCCCTGCTCGGCATGCTGATCCGGGCACGACCGGAACAACGCGATCAGGCGGCGATCGAGGCGGCCCGGCTGCAGGCGCTGGCTGCCTGGGCGATCCTCGAAGACGAGCTCGAACACCGTCCTTATCTGGCCGGACCCGAGCTGACGCTCGCCGAAATCGCATTGGGAACCATGGTGTATCGCTGGCATGCCTTTCCAATCGAGCGCCCACCACTGAAGAACCTCAAAGCCTGGTATGAACGTATGCGGGAGCGCCCCGGTTTCAAAGCTCATATCGAAATCCCGATCACGTAATGGTGAGGCCGGTTCCGCAACATTGCTTTGCCACACATCGAGGTTATTCTGCGGCGACCGAATCGGCATGACCCGGCACGATGAAAAGGGGGGCGTTGTGAAATCTCCGACAAAACGCTCGATGCTGACTGCCGTTCTAATCTGCGGGTCGATTGCCATCAGCGTCGGCGCTGCGGCGCAGGACAAAGACAAGATCATTGCCGAACGGCAAAAACTGATGAAGGATCAAGGTCGGGAATGGGTCGTCGTCAGAAACTATATAGAAGGAAAAGCTGACCAGGCGGCAGCTTTATCAGCCGTGGAATCCTTGAGCAAATCCGTCCCCACGGTGCCGAATTATTTCCCACCGGAAACGGCGGGGCCGGCTCCCGAAGGCAAATGGGCAACAAAACCCGAGGTTTGGAGCGAGCACGACAAATTCCTGGCCGCCGTGAAGAAGGTTGGTGATCAAGTCGCAGCGCTCGACGCGGCGCTCCGTGGCGGCGACAAAGTCAAGGTCGAGGCAGCCTTCAAGGATCTCAACATCTGCAGCGCGTGCCACGAGACGTTCCGCGGAAAATTGCAGTAAGGGTCTTCGCTGCTGCCGCCATATTGGCGGCACCCGCTGCCGCCGCCGGGCCGGATGAGATCACCCGCGGCGAGTACTTGGCCGCCGCCGCTGGTTGCGCGGACTGTCATACCGATACCAAGAACGGTGGGCGCCCCTACGCCGGCGGCCGCCCACTGACAACCCCGTTCGGCACCTTCTACGCCCCGAACATCACCCCTGACCCGGAGACGGGCATCGGCCGGTGGAGCAATGCGCAATTCCTGAATGCGTTGCGCGAGGGTGTGAGGCCCGACGGTTCGAGCTATTTCCCGGTGTTTCCCTATCCGAGCTTTACCAAGATCACCGACGAGGATGCGCGGGCGATCAAAGCTTATCTCTTTGCCCAGCCGGCGGTGAGACAATCCAACCATGCGCATGATGTGGCCTTTCCGTTCTCATGGCGGTTCTTGCTGAACGGGTGGAAGCTGCTCTTTTTCAATCCGGGCCCCTTCCGGCCGGCGCCGGAGCGCAGCGAGGCTTACAATCGCGGCGCCTATCTCGTTACCGCGCTTGCCCATTGCGGTGAATGCCACACGCCACGCAACTGGTTCGGCGCCACCGAGCCGTCGCGGTTTCTCGCCGGTACCTCCCATGGCCCGGATGGCAAGGCTGTTCCGAACATCACACCGGATGCGAAGACCGGGATCGGAAACTGGAGCGACGACGATATCGTGACCCTCCTCAAGGACGGGCAGACACCCGATTTCGATTTTGTTGGCGGTGCGATGGCCGAAGTCGTCAAAGACACCGCGCGGCTGACCGATGATGATCGCCGCGCCATCGCTGTTTTCCTGCATTCGGTGCCTGCCGTGCCGTCACCCCGATAGAAATTGCCGATCGCGCGTTTCGCCACTGGACGCTCGGTCGCCACCCCTTATGATGGTGGCCTCGTGGCATGGCGCCGAGGGATCAACCCCGGCCGAGGTTTGTCACGGCTCTGTCATCGGACCATCAGGCGATCACCGGCGGGAAGCACGGTTTGGCGCGAAGACGACCGGATAAGAGCTTGGCTCGATTCGAACGGATCGCCTTGGTGCTGTCGGGCGGCGGGGCGCTCGGAGCCTATCAGGCGGGGGCCTATGCTGCGCTCGAAGGCTCCGGGGTACGGCCGAATTGGATCGCCGGTACTGCGATCGGGGCGATCAACGCCGCAATCATCGCCGGTAGCCTGCCGCACGAACGCGTTCTGCGGCTGCGCCACTTTTGGATGGAGGTGGGTAGGCACCAGCAGGACCTTCGTCGTCGAGATGCCAACGGGTGGCGCTCGGCGTTCGCGAACTGGCTGATCGGCAGGCGACGCGCAGCGAGATTTCCGCCATCGTACGAACGGCCGGTCATCTCCAGCGCGGCATTACGCGCGATGCTCGGCGAAGTCGTCGATTTTGACCGGATCAATTCGGGCGGCCTTCGGGTAGTGCTCGGAGCCGTAAATTTGGCGACCGGAGCGGAAACGCTCTTCGACAACGACCGGCACGTGCTCGGCGTCGACCATGTGCTGGCCGGCACTCCATTCCCCGGCATGCCGGCCGTCACGATTGGCCGGCAGCGCTTCGCCGGCAGCGCGATATCGGTTTCGGCCCTCGACGATTCCCGCCCGGCCGACACGTTGTGCTTCGCGATTGACGGGTACGATCCGGTTCCGGGGGGTCACGGCGGCTTCAGCCGCTCGGCCCGTGATATTGTCGCGCTGCGCCGGACTCACGATCTCCGCCGCATGATTGCGCTGCTCGGCGAGCAGCTTCCATCGGCATTGCGCGGCAACGTCGAGGTTCGCCGGTGCCTGGCCGAGGCGAGTACGGCGACAATGACGATCCTGCACCTCGTGCATGAGGGCAGCGCCGCGGATCTCGACGCCAAGATGCGCGATTTTTCTCCCGCTGCGGTAGCGCGCAGATGGAAAGCAGGGGAAAGCGATGTGACGACGAGCCTGGCGCATCCGCGCTGGCTGGCGCCACCCTCTCGGCTCTCGGGAGTCGTCGTTCACGAGCTCCGTGGCGGGGTAGCTGCGCCACCGCATTGACCCCTGTTCCGCCGCCTCTCAAATAGCAAAGCACGGGCAAGGCGGCAGCCTGCACTGCTCGGATAACAAGACGCAATTGTCTCCGGCAGGTTCTCGTCAACCTCAGAGAGCTGTTGCCTAACTGATTGGCATGACCAAATATCGGCTTGAAATTAACCGATTTTTAAGATGGGATGGCTCGCCTCAAAATGGTTCGAAGCGATCGACCGTTTCGATCTTTAGGACGTTCGCGATCTCACGGCGGATCGGCAGTCACGAGGGTTCATGCTGTACGAGGCCTACCAAGCACAGAATGATGTTTTGGGTCCTATTCGGCTGATGGCCGAAGCGTTCCGGTGTCTGCTCGACCAGCCCTGGCCGCTGGTCGCGAATGCGCCATTGCTTCGCAGCGCGTCGGCCGCGATGGAGCTGCTGTCCAACGCCGGCTTGTCTCATGACCGGCCTGATTTCGGCATTCGTGCCGTAATGATCGAGGGGCGGGAGGTCGCCGTCACCGAAGAAGTCGTCGCCACCGATCCGTTTTGCAATCTGCTTCATTTCCGCAAGGAAAAGCCATTCACGGCTCCAGCGATCCTGGTCGTCGCGCCGCTCTCGGGCCACTTTTCGACCTTGCTGCGCGGCACCGTCCAAGCCCTGTTGCCGGATCACGACGTCTTTGTCACCGACTGGGCGAACGCCCGCAACGTCCCGCTCCTGCACGGCCGCTTTGGCTTGGACGACTTTGTCGATCTCGTGATCCGCTTCATCCGCTTGCTCGGGCCGGGCGTCCATGTCATGGCGGTGTGCCAGCCCTCGGTGCCGGTGCTGGCAGCCGTGTCATTGCTGGCGGCGGGCGGAGATCCCGGCCAACCGGCATCGATGATATTGATGGGTGGTCCGATCGACCCGCGGGCGAACCCGACCGAGGTCAACCGCTTCGCCGAAGCCCATTCGCTCGATTGGTTCGAACGAACCGTGATTGCCGCCGTGCCCGGCCGTTATCGCGGCGCCTTCCGCCGGGTTTATCCGGGCTTTCTGCAGCTCGCCGGCTTCCTAAGCATGAACCTCGAGCGCCACGTATCGGCGCACTGGGCGATGTTCGAGAACCTCGTCCGCGGCGACGGCGAAGGCGCGGCGGCCACCCGCGCCTTTTACAAGGAATACAGCTCGGTCATGGATCTTCCGGCCGATTTCTACCTGGACACCGTCAAACGGGTCTTTCACGACCACGATCTGCCGCGCGGCCGCTTCCGGGTCCGGGGATTCCGAGTCGAGCCGGCGGCGATCGAACGGACCGCGCTGATGACCGTCGAAGGCGAGCGCGACGATATCTGCGCGCCGGGCCAGACCGTTGCGGCACACCAGCTGTGCAGCCGGATCGCTGCGGCGAAAAAGACCCACCACCTTCAGCTCGAAGTCGGCCATTATGGGGTGTTTCACGGCCGCCGCTGGCAGAACGAGACATATCCGAAGGTCCGGTCGTTCATCCGGGCGCAGTGCTAGCCGGCCGATCTCCTGCCGACCGTCCGCGACGGGCGGACCCTCGAGGGAGGAAAGACAATGGCGCTTCGCGGCAAGGTCGTCATCACCTGCGCGGTCACCGGCTCGATCCATACGCCGACGATGAGCCCTTACCTGCCGCTGACCCCGGACGAGATCGCGCGCGATGCAATCGCCGCCGCGGAGGCGGGGGCGGCAATTCTGCACCTGCATGCCCGCGACCCGAAAGACGGGCGGCCGACCCCCGACCCCGATGTGTTCATGCAATTTTTGCCGCGCATCAAGCAGGCGACCGGCGCGGTCATCAACATCACGACCGGCGGCGGTCACGGCATGACGCTCGAGGAGAGGCTCGCCGCGCCATTGCGCGCCCAACCCGAGATGTGCTCGCTCAACATGGGCTCGATGAATTTCGGGCTCTATCCGATGCTCGACCGGTACAAGGAGTGGAAACACGCGTGGGAGCCACAGCATCTCGGGATGACGCGCGATTTCATCTTCCGCAACACCTTTGCCGACATCGAGCGGATCCTGAAGGATTTGGGAGAAGGCTGCGGCTCCCGCTTCGAGTTCGAATGCTATGATGTCGGCCACCTCTACAATCTCGCGCATTTTCTCGACCGCGGCATGGTCGAGCCGCCGCTGTTTGTTCAGACGATCTTTGGCATCCTCGGCGGGATCGGCGCCGATCCGGAGAACCTCGTCCATATGAAGAGGATCGCCGACAAGCTGTTCGGCGATTCTTACGCCTGGTCGATCCTCGCGGCCGGCCGCCACCAGCTGCCGCTGGTGTCGATGGGCGCGATCATGGGCGGCAATGTCCGGGTCGGACTCGAGGATTCGTTGTGGATCGGCCGAGGCAAGCTGGCCCAGAGCAACGCCGATCAAGTCAGCGCCATCCGCGCGATTGTCGAGAACCTGTCGCTCGAGATCGCCTCGCCCGACGAGGCGCGGGCGATGCTGGCGCTCAAGGGCGGCGACAGGGTCGCCTTCTGAGCGGGGTAGCCGAGCGATGATCGACAAGCGCGTGCGCAGCCTCGCCGAGGCGGTCGCCGGGATCCCCGACGGTGCCACGGTCTTGTGCGCCGGATTTGGCGGTGCGGGGCTGCCCGACGCCTTGTGCGAAGCGGTCATCGAGCAAGGCGCGCGCGATCTGACGGTAGTCGCCAACAATGCCGGGACCGGGCGGACCGGGCTTGCCGCGTTGCTCGCGGCCGGCCGGGTCAAGCGCATCGTCTGCTCGTTCCCGCGCAGCTCCGGCTCGGTCGTGTTCGAGGAGCTCTACACCGCCGGCCGCATCGAGCTGGAGCTCGTGCCGCAGGGCATCATCAGCGAGCGGATGCGTTGTGCTGCCGCCGGTCTCGGCGGCTTCTACTCGCCGGTCTCGGTCGGGACCCGGCTCGCCGAGGGCAAGGAGCATCGCGAGATCGACGGCCGCATGTATGTGCTGGAAAAGCCCCTGAAGGGCGACGTCGCTCTGCTCTCCGCCGACCGCGGCGACCGCTGGGGCAACCTGACCTATCGGAAATCGGCGCGCAACTTCAACCCGACGATGGCCACGGCGGCAAACTTGTCGATCGCCCAGGTGCGCCGCGTCGTCGAACTCGGCGAGATCGATCCCGAGATGGTTATCACCCCCGGTGTATTCGTCGACCGCCTCGTCGAAGTTTCCGGGTGAGAGGAGGAGCCGGATGCCGCTGAAACGTCGTCAAATCGCCTGGCGCGCCGCCCAGGATCTCGCCGACGGCAGCTATGTGAACCTCGGGATCGGGCTGCCGACTTTGGTCTCGGATTTTCTCCCAGTCGACCGGGAGATCGTGCTGCACAGCGAGAACGGCGTTCTCGGGGTGGGGCCGGCACCGGGCGACAACGAGGTCGACTGGGACCTGATCAACGCCGGCAAGCAGCCGATCACCCTGGTGACCGGCGGAAGCTATGTGCACCACACCGACTCGTTTCTGATGATCCGCGGCGGCCATCTCGATCTCGCCTTGCTGGGCGCCTTCGAGGTCTCGGAAAAAGGCGACTTGGCGAATTGGACGACCGACGATCCGGGCTTTCCGCCGGGCGTCGGCGGTGCGATGGATCTGGCGGTGGGCGCCAAGGAAATCCGTGTGCTGGTCGAACACACGACCAAGGCTGGGGCGCCGCGCATTCGCCGCCAGTGCGGGTATCCGCTGACCGCAGCGGCGGTCGTGCGGCGGATCTATACCGACCTCGCCGTCATCGACGTCACCGCCGAGGGGCTGGTCGTGCGCGAGCTGGTCGAAGACCTGGATTTCGCCGCCTTGCAGGCCAGAACCGAGGCGATCTTGCGCGCGGCGCCCGACATCAAGGCGCTGCGTGCGCCGGCGGTCTGAACGACGGGAAGCTCAACTGCGCGCGTCGCGCAGCTTCTGGTAGCGCCCGACGTCGACGATCTCGGCGATCGTGCCGTCGGGCGAGCGGAACTTGACCGTGCCTTCGTCCGGCTTCGAGATCAGCACACCGCCATTGGCCTCGATCTTCTCGATAAAGCTCTGCCGGTTCTCGACCTCGATGCCGAAGTGATGAATGGCGTGCCCCTCGCCGACCAGCCTTGGATCGGCACGAGACAAATGCCCGTTCGACAGCCCGACAAATCCGCGCCGCGTTAGCTTTAACTTAACCGGCTCATGTTTAAATCGACAAAGTCATACATCACGAACCGCGATCTACAGTCATGTGGAACCTCACATCTTACGATATTAATCGGATCAAAGGGCAGCTTCAGGCCCGCAAGGCGCGGATCGATGCCAGATATGCCGAGGACACCAAGGCGCTCGATGCGGACTTTGCCGACCTGGAAACGCTCGAGCGGGTAGCGGCGGGCCTAGCGCTCAAATACAAGGCCGACGAACCCGCCGACGCTGCCGAGGAGAGCTCGGACACCACCGCCGAGGAGAGCTTGGAGGCCGATGCCGACCCGGCGCCCGAGGTACAGCTCACGGCAGCTGCCGCCGAGGCAAGCGGCCCAGACGCAAAGTTCGGCTCGCGCTGGCGCCTGGCTCTGCGTGAGCGCCCTGTCGCATCCGAGGCCGAGTGACCGGTCGGCGGCGAAGCTTCGTTCCGTAAGCTGCCGACGCCGGAACAACACCGCCGGAACGCGATGCCGGCGGCTCCCCAACCCGAGACCCAGTGAGGAAATAAGTGAACGACGGAGCGCTGAATAACGGGCATGCCCCGACAGATGTCGATGTCTTGGAATCGAAAGAGGTGTGGAGCGAATACCGGCTGGCGGACGGCACAGTGTTGCGCATCAAGCCGGTGATGATCATGGTCGCCCGGATGGACGGCGAACATACCCTCGAAGGTGACCCGGTGTACAACATGAAGTCGACGCTGGTCACCGACGTCAGGGCGCCCCAAGAGCTGAAGAAATCGGCGTAATCAGTGGCGATGGCCAGACACTTCAAATCGAATTCGTGGGCGCCGCGGGTATCCGGCGCATCCGGATCGGTTCATCTCGGCCGAACCGACGAAGTCTCACCCCGCAGCTCGCTGGTGCCGATTCCGGTGCTCGTGGTCGGCTTCAAGAGCTCCGGGATCGCGCTGACCGGCGTTACCACCCCTGTTCGCCTGCCGCAGCCGGCGGGGCAAGCCGCGGCTCCGCTGCCCGCCGAAGACCGAGCCACGAGCCCCGATCCAGCAGGGATGCCTGAGCCATCGCCTGCGGCGGCGCCCGACAATGGCGCCGAGCCGGCCCCGGCCAAGGAGCGCCGGGCACCATCCTCCTCCGGGCAAGGCGACAGTATCGACTTGATCATTGACAAGCTGCCTCGTCATGCGCTCGTCAAGCCGATCCCGGTGACCATATCGCCATTGGGGGACCGGGTGTTTATCGCTTCGACTGCGGATCTCGACATCACCGTGACCGGCAATTCGTTGAGCGACGCGCTGCTGCTTCTCAAGCAACAGCTCGAATCGACATATGAGAGCCTGCGCGGCAAGGCGTCGGGCCGAGAAGAAGAGCGGCAATTCCGGCGGCTGCGGGAGTATATCCGCGAACATTGATCGGGGCCGGGTGACCACACTGATCAGGCGCTCACTCGACGAGGCGCCCGGTCCCGGCGGTCAGTAGAGCTCGTTCGGCATGCGGCGGACCAAGTCGGCGTCGTAGGCGGCGGGATCGGTACCGGGTGTGCGGGCGGCGGCGAAGTCTCCCAATGTCGGGACACCCTTGGGCCGGCCGGCGCTCCCTGCCTTCCACAAATCGGAACGCACGAGCGCCTTCGGGCAATGCTGAAAGGCCTGCTCGACCGCGACCACGATCACCGTCGTCGGTTCCTTGCCTTCGACGGCGAAACGCCGCCTGAGCGCCGGATCGGCGCTAACCCGCGCACGCCCGTTGACCCGGTAGGTCTCGTTCGCGCCGGGGACCAAAAAGATCAGCCCGACCCGCGGGTCCTCCACCAGATTCTTGATGCTGTCGATCCGATTGTTGCCGCGGCGGTCGGGGATCAGCAATGTGCGGCCGTCATCGGCGACCTGGACAAAGCCCGGCTTGTCGCCTTTGGGTGAGCAATCGAGCCCTTTGCTGCTTCCGGTCGCCAGGACGAGAAAGGGCGAAGCGGCGATGAAGGCGCGACCCATCGCATCGACGTGGTCGATCTCTTTTTTGAGGACGCGCTCCAGCGGCTGCGCGTAGAGTGCCGCCAGCTCATCGACGCCGGTCACGGTGGCGTTTTCGATCCCATCCATCACTATCGACCCCTTGTCTCATGCCGATCTTGCATCTTTCGACACTGGCCCAAGACGGGGCTTGTGGCAAGCCCGGCCGGCGCCGCTCGTTGTGGAGAGCAGTGACGGCTCTCGCGTTGTCCTGCGCGGCTTGCGGCGGGCAATCCCCGACCGTCCTGGTCGCCTTCCGGACGGAGGAGCAGGCGCAGACGCATTGCCCCAAAGATACCGTCGTGTGGATCGATCCTCAGAGCGCGTTGTACTATCTCAAAGGGAACGGGCGGTATGGGAGCTCGCCCGCCGGCCGCTATGCTTGCCGGGGTGAGGCTGACCTCACCGGCATGCGCGGGGCGCCCAACTGACGGCGGTCAGGGCGCCGATAGTCTCGGCATTAATCGGATCACGGTCGCTCCGTCGATACCGCCGGGATCGGGCTGAACCTGCGGCGCGAGCGG
>Ga0306920_100003264_pt1 | contig 20566 bp, 15 predicted proteins | sample flu12Cox44000170_FD_204666 | JGI IMG/M metagenome (GOLD analysis project Ga0306920, IMG submission 204666) | Lab enrichment of tropical soil microbial communities from Luquillo Experimental Forest, Puerto Rico - flux4day.12C.oxic.44.000.170 (v2)... | ecosystem: Environmental > Terrestrial >... | reverse complement strand
GACTGGCCCGGAAATATTCGCGAACTGGAAAATGCGATGGAGCGGGCGGTGGTGGTGGGGTCGTCGGAACTGATTCTTCCGGAGGACTTGCCGGATACGCTGGTGGAAACGGGAGCGAACCAGGGGGCTTCGACAGCGAAGTATCACGACGCGATTCGCTGCCTGAAAAAGCAATTGATTCTGAATGCGCTGGAACAAAGCGGCGGGAATATCACGGAAGCAGCAAAGTTCCTGGGCGTGCATGGGAATTACCTGCACCGACTGATGCGCAATCTGGACCTGCGGCTAGCGCTGAAGAAGCAGACGAAGGCGTGACTCTCCTCGACGACCAAAAAGACACCGTAGAGTTGCCAAGCTGTGGCGCAGCGGTGTGCGCGCCTACGGGAGGTCGAGAAACGTTCGATGGACGGCAGGCTTGTGGAGGGCCATCAGCCGCGCTTGCGGAGTGGGTTCGAGGCGCGCGAAGGCTTGGCGCGTGAATGAGACTTTTTGCCAGACTTGGCATTTCTGTCGAGGCGGAGTTTCCAGGCCGTGCGCAGGGCACCTTCGAGCACATCTCCGGTGACGGCGGCCAAGCGAACGTGAGTCATTCCCATGCGTCCCCAGCCGCCCTGGACGGGAAGGAAGACCTCGGGCAACTCTTCAACAAATGCGGCCTGCTGCTCCGGAGTGAGCTTCACATTTCCATAGCCTTGCGCTTCTGAAGCGAGCGTGGCAAAAATCTTGCCGCCCACGCGGAAGTCGGGCTGGCCCATGTGTGAGCTCTCTTCAGCGCCTTCGAGGCTGAGAGCAATGCGGCGGAAGTCGTTAGCGTTCATAAGCACCTCGCGGGTTGCGGCCGTCAAGATTCGGCTGCACCGGAATTGTTTCATTGCTTAGACGTTTCGGCTGCACAATTGGCGCCACATGGAAGGAGTTGCTGGACATTGGGTTAGGAGTGGGCCAGACTTCCCTCCTCCGCATCTAAGAGCGGGAGGCGGGAATGCATGAATCGGGGGAACTGAACCGGCTGGTGCGAGAGTTGAATGACGGCCGGGAAACCGAGCCAATCGAGTCGGCCGCGACGGCGCGGCTGGATCACTGGCTCGGCACGCTGGTTTCGCGAGGAGGGAGTGACCTGCTGCTGGTCCAGAATGCTCCGCCATGCATCCGAATCCAAGGCGAAGTGCGAAAGATCGAGCCCGATCCGTTGGATGGAACGGATATTGAGGCGGCGGTGCTGCCCGCCCTTTCGCCACATGCGCTGCGGCTGTACCGCGAGGCATTGATCGCCGACTCTTCGTACCGAATCGAAGGCCTAGGACGATTTCGGATCAACCTGCACCGTGAGCGGGGGCACGCTGCTGCGGCGATTCGCGCGCTGCCTACGCGTGTGCCCGGGCTACAGGAGCTGCACCTGCCGGCGACGGTGGCGAACCTGGCGCACTTGCCGCGCGGCATGGTGCTGATTGGAGGGCCAGCGGGCTCGGGGAAATCCACGACGCTGGCGGCGCTGATCCATGAAATCAATCAAAAGGAAGCGCGGCACATCGTGACGATCGAGGATCCAATCGAGTACGAACACACGCATATACGCAGCGTGATCGAGCAAGTGGAAGTCGGCACGGACGCACCGGACTTCCCTACCGCACTGCGTGCCGCGTTGCGACAAGCACCGGACGTGATCGTGGTTGGCGAAATGCGCGATCCGGAAACGATGCGAATAGCGGTGTCCGCGGCAGAGACAGGGCACCTGGTGCTCTCGACACTGCACACAATCGATGTGGCTTCGACTGTGGCGCGGATTGCGGATTCGTTCCCGATGGAGAGGCAGAACGCGGTGCGGCAGGAGCTTGCGATCGCACTGTCGGCGGTCTTAACGCAAATGCTGCTGCCGAGGAAGACAGGAGGGCGGATTCCGGCGGCGGAGTTGCTGATGATCGGATATGGCGCGCGGCACCATATCCGCCGAAACGCGCTGCAACATCTGCACCAGGAAATACCGCTGACGAAGAAAAGCGGGTCGTTCACGCTGGAGGAGACGCTGGTGTCATTGATCCAGAACGGGCAGATCGAGCGCGAAGATGCACTGGTATGTGCGATTCATCCGGATGATCTGGATATTTTGCTGAAGTCGTCGGCGGCGAAGGGTTGAGGGCCTAGGCGCGGATCAGCGGTTCGATCAATGGAAACGCACAAGGCTAGCAATGATCCCTCGGCTGTGCGCCGCTAAAGCGCGCTGACCCTACAAGCGATGAACGGCTCGGAAGGCACGACCTACCAAAAGCAGGCGCGGACGGCGTTGATCGTTAGAACCCACCCTCCGCTGACGCCACGGAGGATGGGGCGCGCCATTCGAGAGGCTCAGGGACAGCCACACTCCAAAAGAGGCGGAAACGCTATTTGTAAGTTGAGTACCGGTCGGGGGGTATTTCGTGCACGCGGGCCACGGTGTGCTACATTGCAAATTTGGAGCAACCGCGGCGCCTACTTCCGTGACCACGCAGACACCGACTGAGCCTCGACGCCCTCCCACGCCTCCGACGCCCCCTCAGGCGCCGAAGATTCGTCCTGTGGAAGTGTACTGGCATACCGTCACGTACAAGACGGTGGCGCTGATTATCGTGCTGGTGGTAGCGATTATCGTGGCCGGAATGTACATCACAGTGCCGAACTGGACGGAAATCGCGACGAAGAAATTGAACAGCGCCCTGGGAAACGTGGGCAGCGAAGCGGTGTCAAACGCGCAAACCCAAGCGAAATTTGTGAACCTGGACGGGCGAGTACAGGTGAAGAAAGTGAATTCGGTAGTATGGGTGGACGCGGATTATCACACGACCTTGGATAAGGGAGATCTGATCCAGACAGGGTCGGACGGGCTGGCGCGCATCACATTTGCCGACGGAACCGAGTACACGGTGAATAAAGAAACGCTGATCACGGTGGAGGAGAATACGGTGACGGCGGACCGCTCGAATACGGCGGTGCGCATCAACACGGGCGCGGTGGACCTGGCGACGCCGACGTGGACCTTGCGCGACGCGCAGGCGGCAGTGAGCGTGGAGGATGCCACCGCGTTCATGAAGCAGAACAGCCGCGCATCAGTAAAAAGCGACCCGCAGAACAACGAGCATGAAATCGTCGTGTCGTCGGGCGCCGCGGAAGTGAAGCGCGGGAATGAAAAGATCGAGCTGACGCAATGGGAAAAGGTGAGTTTTCCGAGCGGCGGACCAACGATGAAGGCGAACGTTCTTGCGCCGCCGGGACTGGTTGAGCCTTTGAACCTCCAGCCAATTATTTCCGAGAACCCCAAGGCGGCGTCGATCCATTTCGAATGGAAACCGGTGGATGAGGCGGTGGGCTACACGCTGCGCATCAGCCCGACGAACATGTTCACGAAGCTAGTGAAGGAACTGAAGGTGACGGGGAACAGCGCGGACGTGACGGGCCTCGAAGCCGCAGACTATTTCTGGAACGTGACGGCGGCGAACGGAAAGAAAGAGACCAGCGAATTCAGCGAAACGTTCAAGTTCACGCTCGTGGCGCAGGGCAAATCGCAGGAAATGCTCCTGGAGATTGTCAGCACGCAGATTCACGGGCGCGTGGCGGAGATCATCGGGAGAACGGAGCCGGGAGCGGCACTGATCATCAACGCGCAGCCAGTGGCAAATATCGCGCCGGATGGGACGTTCCGGCATTTTACGGAGCCGCTCGAACCGGGCCAGCACACCATCGTGGCGATCGGGTCGAACCGCCGCGGTGGCACAGCCAAGCAGCAAGTCTCCATCGTGGTGCCCAAGTAAAACCGGGAGACGGCAGATTGCGGTTTTGCGTGAGCCAGGGAATACGGCGACAATAGAGGAAGCAGAGTTTGGGAGGTAGTTCTCGGAGTTCCTGCCGGGCAAGATCCTCTCCGCAGGGGGAAAGCGGTGATGAATAAGAACGGATACAACCTGAGGTCGGTATTCAGCCTGTTCTCATCCGACCTCGCGATTGACTTGGGGACCGCAAACACACTGGTGTTCTCGCATGGCAAGGGAATCGTGGTGAACGAGCCCTCCATTGTGGCGATCAACAAGATGAGCGGCGAAGTAGTGGCGGTGGGGCGCGAAGCAAAGGACATGCTGGGACGCACACCGGGCAACGTGGTGGCAATCAAGCCGATGAAAGACGGAGTGATTGCCGATTTCAAAGTAACCGAGAAAATGCTGACGTACTTCATTCAGAAGGCGCACAACCGGCGCGTGCTGGTGCACCCGCGAATTGTGATTGGCGTGCCGAGCGAAATTACGCCAGTCGAAAAGCGGGCGGTGCAGGATTCGGCGTACCGGGCGCGAGCGAGCGAAGTGTACCTTGTGGAGCAAGCAATGGCGGCGGCGATTGGATCAGGGCTGCCGATTGAAGAGCCTTCCGGAAACATGGTGGTGGACATCGGCGGCGGCACGACGGACATTGCCGTGATTTCAATGAGCGGCATCGTGTACTCGCGGTCGGTGCGCGTGGCCGGCAACGAGATGGACGAAGCGGTGATGCAGTACCTGAAGCGGAAGTACAACCTGCTGGTAGGCGAGAGGACGGCGGAACAAATCAAGATGGAGATTGGCTCGGCGTATCCTTTGGAGAAACCGCTGACGATGGAAGTGAAGGGGCGCAACCTAATCGAAGGCGTGCCGCGCACGGTGACGATCGACGACAGCGAGATTCGCGAGGCGCTGAGCGAGTGCGTGGCGACGATTTTGAACGCGGTGCGCGTGGCGCTGGAGCGCACACCCCCGGAGCTTTCCGCGGACATCAGCGATCGAGGCATCGTATTAACGGGCGGCGGCGCGCTGCTGAAGAATCTGGACAAGCGCATCCGCGAAGAGACCGGATTGCCGGTGTCGATCGCAGACGACCCGCTGGCGTCGGTAGTGCTCGGCACGGGGAAGATGCTGAGCGACTTCAAACTGCTGCGGCAGGTCTGCATCGACTGAGGAAGCTTCAGTTTTCAGCGACAGATTGCCGGCAAGGAAACCACGATCAAATATCCGATATCAGCGATCAGGAAACCGAAAGTAATATTCAGCTTGCGTTGACCGGTTGAGGGGAAACCCACCTTCCAAACTGCGGAGTACGGGAAACAGGTCACGGGTCGGGAACATGGTAGCCATACCTTCGAGACATAAATCGTTGGCACTGCTGGGTGGCGTGCTGCTCGCGCAGGTTCTGCTGCTGGCGGTGCAGATCAAGCGGGATTCGCGGGGACGATTGATTCGCGTGTGGGCGGTGTCGGGCGCTTCGCCGTTTGAACGGGGCGCGGCTTGGGGATTCGGGAGAGTGCGAGGCGTATGGAATCACTACTTCGCCCTGCAAAACACTTCGCGTGAAAACGAAGCGTTGCGCGTTGAGAATGACGCGCTGAAGCTTACGATTTCGCAGCTGCAGAGCCGGGCGTCGGAAGCGGACCGGCTGGCGGCGCTGCTGAACTTCCGGCAAGCGCACCAGGAAGTACCGATGCTCGGAGCGCGCGTGATTGCCGGCAGCGCGGGCACGGCGAGCCGCACGATCGAAATTGACCGCGGAGAACGCGACGGGATCCGCCGGAACATGCCTGTGATCACTCCCGACGGGGCTGTGGGAAAAGTAATCGAAGTGTTTCACGATGCGGCGCAGGTTTTGCTGCTGACGGACAAGGACGGAGGCGCGGGGGCCTTGCTGGTGCAATCGCGCATCCAGAGCCCGGTGGGCGGCACGGGCGAGCCAACACTGGTGATGAAGTATGTGGCTGCGGAAGATAACGTGGCGATCGGCGAACAGGTGGTGACCAGCGGTATGGACAAGATTTTTCCGCGCGACGTACCGGTCGGCACCGTGGTCGAAGTCAGGCCAGGGAGCCCCTTCAAGCAGATCCGCGTGCGTCCCGCGGCGAAGCTCGACCGGCTTGAAGAAGTGATCGTGCTCCTGACGCAGCAGCCGCTGGAATTCAAGAAAGAAGCGGAAGCACCGAATCCGCAGAGCGGAGCGCAGGAACCGGCCGCGGCAACGCAAGGCCCTGCACCGGCCAAATCGGCAGCGACGGAGAAGCCATGAACGATGCCTATGAGCTGCGCTCCGAGACACACATAGAGGTGCACAAGTTTTTCCCCGGCGCAATTGTAGTGGTTACGGTGGCGGCCTTGGTGTTGCAGGCTTCTTTCCCGGTGTACTTCCCGAGGTTAGAAATTCTGGACCTGCCGATGCTGGTAACGATTTATTTCGGGCTGAGCCGGCGCAATCCTTCGACCGGACTGTTGTTGGGCACGGTAATCGGGCTTTCGCAGGACGCGTTGAGCGGGCCAACGGTGCCGCTGGGATTTTATGGCATCGCCAAAACGATCGTGGGATATCTGGCTTCGTCCATTGGGGCGAGGCTCGACACGGAGCATCCGGCGGCGCGGTTTGCATTGATCATGGGATTTTTCGTCGTGCAACAGGCAGTCCTGGCGCTGATCCGGCGGTTGCTGCTGGCCGGGGAAGCCGAGGCGTGGCTGAACGTACACCTTGCGGTCGGGGCTGCGGTGAATGCGCTGCTCGGGACATTCCTGTTCCTTGCGCTGGACCGGCTGCGGCGATCGTCGTAGGCCGGTAAGAAGTCAAAAAGCCTGGCGAAGAAGTGGGGCTTACAACCTTCCGCTCTGGCTGTTACCAGAAGCGGCGCACACCGGTAGGCATCAAACACGGGATCATTGCTGACTATCGGAATGCTCTCGACCTGGGCTTGTGCGATTCGCACCCGGTCGAAGGGGTCCTTGTGTGGTCCGGGCATAAGACCACGCGGATAGCGTGGTCGGCTGAAATGGGTAACAGGTCGAAGCCTTCCTGTTCCAAACAACCGGCGAAATGAGCACCTAAGTCGGCAGCTTTCCGAGGCGAACCTTAGTCGCAATCTCCCGGGCGCAGGCAGCGCTAACTACCGCAGAGTTTTTTTCCCTTCCGCGATAAATCTGCGCGCCGGACGGCCCAACCCAGGATCATCCGAGAGCCACCAAAGCAAGGCGTGGGTGTCGAGCAAGGCGCGCACGCGAGTCTACTCCAGCCCCCCGATTCCTCAGATGGAAGTGGTGCGAAGAATTCCGGGCCAACCTGCAATTTGCCTTTGAGCGAACCCGGCTGCCTCTTGCCTTTGACTTCTCCGACCGGGACCGGCGAGCGACGGGTTGTCTCCCCGAGCGATTATTATTTCTTCTCGAGCGGAAGCCTGGCAATGCGCCGGTCGGCGGCTTGTTTACCAGTGGGCGAGGAGGAATTGCTTGAAGTCGTCGTAGTGGGCGGTCATGGGACGGGAGAGTTTGGGGCGCTGCAGGTAGCGGGCAAGGCGCTCGGGGAGCGGCGGAGCGACGCCAATTCCCTTTTCGACGATGTCGGCAAATTTGGCGGGGTGAGCCGTGGCGAGCACGAGACCTTGCGAAGGCTTGGGATGTTCCTTGCGATAGGCTTCCCAGGAACGAATGCCGACAGCGGTGTGCGGGTCAGAGACGTAACGGTAGCGGTCCCAGACGGCGTGCATCTCCTGAAGCGTTTCTTCATCGGTGACGCCGTGCCCCCAAATTTCCTTGCGGACGTACGCGATGCGGTTGCGGCAGAGGTCGAGGAGGCGCGGAAAATTGTTGGGGTTGCCGACGTCCATGGCATTCGAATAGGTGGCGATGGCCGGGCGCGGACAATAGTTGCCGGAGAGCAGATACTGCGGGACCACATCGTTGGAATTGGTAGCGGCGATAAAGCGGGCGACGGGCAAGCCGACGCGTTTGGCGAAAATTCCTGCGGTGAGATTGCCGAAATTTCCGCTGGGCACCGAAACGATGAGCGGCACCGAAGCAACCGGTAACTGACGATACGCGGCTACGTGATAGAACATTTGGGGAAGCAGGCGTCCAACGTTGATGGAATTGGCCGAGGTCAGAAAGGCGCGCTGGTTCAGTGCTTCGTCGGCGAAGGCTTGCTTGACGAGGCGCTGGCAATCATCGAATGAGCCTTGGACTTCGAGGGCGGTGATATTTTCGCCAAGCGTGGTGAACTGTTTTTCCTGAGCCTCGCTGATGCGCTTCGAAGGATAGAGGATGACGACGCGGATTCCGGGTACGCCGAGAAAGCCGTGAGCGACGGCGCTGCCGGTGTCTCCGGAGGTGGCGACAAGAACGGTGAGCAGGCGCGATTCGCCACGAACGAAGTAGCCCATGAGCCGCGCCATGAACCGAGCGCCAAAATCTTTGAACGCCAGCGTTGGTCCGTGAAAAAGTTCAAGAATGTGCAGCGCCGGGGAGAGAGAAACCAGCTTGACCGGGAAATTGATGGCTTCGGCGACGATTTGCCAGAGGACTTCTTCGGGAACGTCGGGCGTGGCAAAGGGATGAACTACACGGAAGCAGACTTCGGTGAAGGGCAGGCGGCGAAATTCTTCAAGCTCGTCGGGAGTATGGCGCGCGATCTCGGCGGGCATGTACAGGCCGCCATCGGGTGCCAAACCGCGCAGAACCGCGCCTCGCAATGAGGTGAGTGGCGCTTTGCCGGCTGTGCTTCGGTATCGCATAGAGTGGTCAGATTCGAATCTTAAGTTCTAAGTAAAGTGAAAACCAAAGCCGTTGTGAGACCCGCTTGCACTCACAAAAAGCAATTGCCGGGGGAAATGCGCAATTTGTCTCTCCGAGGGAGGTTCGTGCGCAAGAATCTGCTTTTTGAACTTCGCTCGGGCACATTCCTCGGTTCGCTCGAAATTAGAGCGGCAACGCTCCACCAACAACATAGACAGAACAGAACTTAAGACTTAGAACTGTTTGGCCCAAACTGCCGGATTTTTTCCAAAAAGGCCTGGCCCGCCACGGGGCTGTTCTTGGTTCCCGGTGGAGAAATTTCGCGCAGGCTTGCGGTGGCGACCGTTAGATGCGCCAATGCTTCGTAACTCTGGCGGCGTGCCGCGATAAGAGCAGGATAGCAGCGGGCGACGGTATCGTGGGGAGTTTCCCCGTGCCGGGGTTGGAAAGCGCCACGCCACAGCACGGGTTTGGGGTCCTGCAAATAGCGCGCGATGAGCAACTGCTGCTCGTCGGCGGAAGCAGCGAGGTAGATGACGGTCATCTGGCGGCGCAGGCGCAGCAAAATATTGTTGCCGGTGTAGATAACGCTGCCGGTGGTGTCGAGGATGAGTTCGCGCTGGGGATGTTTCTCGAGATCGGAGAGGACCTGGTCGAGGGTGGCGATTTCCTCGGCGAGGTATCGGGCTTCGCGCCCGGCGTAGGTGGGGCTGTCGGGCCAGCCCATCCACGCGGCCACGCCATTGATGCCGGTGTAACCGCCGGATTGGAGAGCGGGGGCGAGGCGGAACTCGATTTCGTCGTCGCAACACACGGCGGGGCATCCGTGGGCCGCGAGGTTCTTTGTCCAATGACTCTTTCCCGCGCCGGACATGCCAATGAGAGCGAGGCGCAGAGGTTGTTCAGAATCAGGCGGCATAGGGGAACTAAAAAGTGTAATTGATTTTGTAGCATCAAAGAACGCCAAAGAGGATGAGTGTGTGCGAGTTTGGGCATGCCAATACCGTCCGCTTTCCTTCGATCGCCGGGGCAAGCGGCAGGCAGCTTCCCTGACCCATTGACGAGAGGGCCACCTGCCCTTTCGAACGAGTTGCGCCAGTCATGGCCAAGTGCTAGTTTTAATTAGACTTTGCGAATATGACGGATTCGCGAGTCTCGCGGCGATTCGGACGCTTCATCGAGATCATCAGGCCATATGAAGCAGGCCTCATAGTGCGAAGGAATCGAACTATTCGCTGCAGAAGGTTTTGCAGGATTGCGCGAGCGGGCACCGCTCAGCCCTGAAATGAGAAGGACTCGCGCGCAGGGATTGCGTGTCGTACTGGTTCCGCAACGATAGCCGACTGCCGCAAGAACGGCTGGCCGCCGCATCCTACGTGATCGTAGGGATGCTTACGATTCTGCTGCTCGGATTCTGGAAGCTTCAGGTCGTCGATTCCGATAAGTACGGACAACTGGCCGAGCGCAACCGCGTGCGTTCGATTCCGATTATCGCGCCGCGCGGAAGAATGCTGGACCGCGACGGCCGCGTGTTGGTGGACAATTATCCTTCGTTCAGCGTGCTGCTGCTGCGCGACGATCCCGCGGAAATCGAGAAGAACCTGCCCGCAATCGCCGAGGGGCTGGGATTGTCACTCGATGACTTGAAAGAGCAGCTCTATAACACGAAGAACCTGCCGAAATTTCAGCCCATTGTGATCAAGCCGGAAGCGACACAGGCGGACGTAGCGTTCATTGAGTCGCACCGCGCGGACATTCCGCTGCTGGAAATGCTGATGGTACACCGGCGGCGTTATTTGCCGGGCGGATTCATGGCGCATGCGAGCGGGTATGTCGGCGAAGTGAGCGAACAGCAGATTGAAGCGAGTAACGGAAAGTTGCGGCCTGGCGATATCGCGGGAAAGTCCGGTCTGGAACGCCAGTACAACGACTTGCTGGTGGGCACGGACGGCATGCGGCGTGTGATCGTGAACAGCGTGGGCAAGGAAATGGGGCGTTTGTCGCAGCAGGAGGTCATCCCCGGAAAGCAAATCCAGCTCACGATCGATTACGACCTGCAGCAGGTAGCGGAAACAGGGCTGGGGGACAAAAAGGGCGCGGTGGTTGCGATGGACCCGCGGACCGGTGAGGTGCTGGCATTTGCAAGTCATCCTGCACCGGACCCGAATGATTTCGCGGTTCGCGTGTCGAAGGAAGAATGGCAAAGGCTGAACGAGGATCCGGACCGGCCGCTGCTAAACCGCGTGACACAGGCACAAATAGCTCCAGGTTCCGTGTTCAAGATCATCATGGCCACGGCGATGCTGGAGTCGAAAACTCCACCGGAAAACTTCACGGCGTTTTGCCCGGGATACGGAATATTTTATGGGCAAATGCACAAATGCTGGGTCTACGGGAAGTCCGCGCACGGCAGCGTGAGCCTGCACGAGGCCATCGTACGATCCTGTGACGTGTTCTTTTACAACGTTGGAATGCGCATGGGCATTGGAACGATTTCGAAATACGCGAAGATGCTCGGGCTGGGAGATAAGACCGGGATTGACATGCCAGCGGAAGAAGCGGGGTTGGTGCCGACGGAAGAATGGGTGGAGCGGGTGTACCACCACAAGTGGTATCCCGGATCGACCATTTCGGTGGCCATTGGTCAAGGCTCGGTGATGGTCACGCCGCTACAAGTGGCCTACGTGATCGGGGGCATAGCGTCCGGGGGCGAGTTCAAGCAGCCCCATATGCTGAAAGATGCCCAGAAGGTCGGAGAGAAGCACGTAGAGCTGGCAGAACATACGGTGGAGGAAGTCACCCGAGGGATGTTTGGGGTAGTGAACGAGCCAGGTGGGACGGGCATTGCGATAAAACTTCAGGGAATCGAATTTTGCGGGAAGTCCGGTACGGCGCAAATGATGAGTTACAGCGCGGCGAGCCGGCTGGGTTTGGGAAAAGGCAAGAATGACGGTTGGTTCGTGGGTTACGCTCCAAGACGCAATCCGGAAATTGTGGTCGCGGCGGTCGTGCAAGATACGGCCGAACACGGTGGAACAGCGGCGGGACCTGTGGTGCGCGACATCGTGAAGGCGTATTACGACAAGAAGAACAAGAAGAATCAGGGACAAATCACGGCAGAGAATCAAGGCTACGACATGAAAAGGGATGAGGGGAAACAAGTCGTAGAGGTTTCGAAGGTTGTACCGAAGCCTGAGGAAGCGGCGGTTGTGGTGCCAGCCGGCGAGAAGAAGAGCGACCGATGAAAGAAGCGCCTGGAGCAAGAGACTACGACCTTTGGCTGCTGGCCATCCTGGCAGCGATCTGCACGATCGGCGTGGTGGAGATTTATTCGGCGACGCACGGTAGCGCACTGGCCGGAATGCACATGAAGCAGATCCGGTGGATCGCGGTCGGGATCGTGTTGATGTTTGTGCTGTCGCGGCTCGACTACCACGCGATCATGGATCAAGCGCCATGGCTGTATATAGCTGGGCTGGTGGCACTTATTGCGGTACTGGCGGTAGGGCACACGCGGTTTGGGGCCAAACGGTGGATCCCGGTGCTGGGGGAATTTCTCCAGGTGTCAGAATTGGTCAAATTGATTATAATCATAGTGTTGGCGCGTTTCTTTGCGGAAGTGCGCACGGATGAGCTTTCCCTGCAGGACTTGATAAAAGCAGCGCTTCTGGTAGGCTTACCGCTGGTACTGATTCTGAAGCAGCCGGACTTGGGCACAGCACTGGTGTTGATGCCGATGCTGATTGTGGGGGCGTTTTTGGCAGGGCTGCAGTGGAAACATGCCGCCGTAATTGTGGTTCTAGGAATTTCGATGCTGCCCGTTGGGTGGCATTTCATGAAGCCGTATCAAAAGGAAAGAGTGACGTCGTTTTTGCATCCTGAGGAAGACGCCAAGGGTTCGGGCTATCAGGTGTTGCAGTCGAAGATAGCGGTGGGCTCGGGTGGTTTCTGGGGGAAGGGTTTTGGCAACGGCAGCCAGAATCAACTGGGGTATATTCCGGTCCGGTATTCCGACTTTATTATGTCGGCCTGGGCGGAAGAACAGGGATTCAAAGGAGTGCTGGTTGCCCTCGGGCTGTACATGGCGTTGTTGTTGCGTTTAGTACAGAACGCTCAGCGCGCGAAGGATCGCGCGGGCATGTTTCTCGTCATGGGCGTGACAGCGGCGCTAGGGTTCCACGTGTTAGTGAATGTGGCCATGGTCATCGGGGCGATGCCGGTAACCGGAATACCATTGCCGTTGATGAGCTACGGAGGATCGGCCACGTTGTTTGTGTTTCTGGCGATTGGCCTGGTAATGAATGTCCGGCTGCGCCGATTCGTGAACTGAGTCATCGCCAACGCCGACGCATCACCTTATTTCAGGGAGGCTGCGCCGGTCGGCTGGTCCCGAGTGAAGCCGGGACCGCTTGCAGAATAGAAGGATTTAAGAGTGAGGATAGCAACGTCCGCCGTTACCCCGGGAAAATCCCGGCAACGGACCTGCCTCGATAGCAAGAGGTTCGAGAAATACGAGGGCCGCCGAGCGGCCACTCCCTCCGGCTACGAACGCAATGCCGCCACAATGAAGGTGTGTGGTGCGTGCCCCGACCTCGGTCGGGGCGGCGCCTTGCCTTGGGCCTCCGGCAGTGAGGTTCCAGCGGCGCTGCATATCCCGAGGAGTTTTCATGTCGAAAGAATTGGTGATATCCGCGACGTCGCACGAGCGAAGGGTCGCGATTTTGGAAGAAGGCCAGCTAGTTGAGATCTACATCGAGCGCGAGAAGGAGTTCGCGCTTGTCGGCAGCATCTACAAAGGAAAAGTGACGCGGGTACTCCCCGGCATGCAGTCGGCATTCGTCGACATTGGCTTGGACGGCGACGCTTTCCTGTATGTAAGCGACGTATTCGAAAATCTTGAGGACTACGAACACGGGCACGCTCATGGAGAAGCACCTGCTCCGGCCATTGGCCAGACGGGTGCTCCCTCGATCGAGTTGCTGCCCGGCGAAACACTGGCGGCCGCTGGAGTTCACGAGGAGGTGATCCACCTCGATGAGGTGCACGCTGAGGAAAGCCACATCGCTGAGGGAGAGCACCAGCGTGGCGCGGACCACGGCACGCAAGGGCACGAGGAAGGTGGCGGTCCGAGTGAACTAGGCAGCACGGAAGGCGAGCCGGCGGATTTGGAAGAGCGCCAGCCGGAATCGAACGCCTCCGCACCTCAGAATTTTGCGCCAAGCTACAACCCTACACGAAATTATCCACCGCGCATGGGCAACGACCGGGGACCCGGCGGGGACCGTGGCGACCGCGGAGGCGACCGGGGAGATCGGGGCGGGCGAGGACGTCGCGGACGCTGGGGAAGGCGCCGTGGCGGAGACCGCGACCGACGCTCTCACGGACACGGCGGTGGGCGGAATCTGCCGCCTTCGAAGTACGCTTCGCCGCAGGGTGAGCGCGATTCGCGCGGCTATGACCGGCGAGGCGGTGGTGACCGCGGGCCGAGTTCGGCTCCCCCGGAGGGCCGTGAAGATGACATTCTGCTGCCGGGCGAATCGCTCGCGAAGTACCGCGGACGCCAGCCGCAAGCACCGGTCGAGCCAGTGGCAGACCACGAACCGGAAGAGCGCCAGCCGAATTTTGAGCCGTCAGCGCGTCCTGCCGTTGGCATGCAGCCTGCTCCGGGCGTGCCACGACGGTTTTCGGGCAACCTGCCGCATTGGGTTTTAGCGGACAACGAAGCTGAAGCGGAGGCCGTGCCGGCAGAGGGAGCCGCGGAAACAGAAGAGAACGCCGTGGAGGCTGCGGATGCCGCGTCGTCTCACACTGAGGAAGTGCAGGAAGAAAGAGAACAGGTTGAGCTGCAGCGCAACGGCACGTCCGGTTTGAGCGAAGAGGAGTTGTCTGCGCTCTCTGCGCGCCTGGTGGAAGCGAAGCACGAAGAAACCCAGGCGCGAGCCGAGGCGGACACGCTCGTGGGCGGTCACGACTTCGAGGAAGAAGACGAGGAAGAGGAAGCCGAAGAGCTACCTGAGGAACATCACGAGGAAATCCATGCCGCCGAAGAGCACCTCACCGCGCAAACCGAGCATGAAGAACACGATGAGGAAGAACTCGTTCACGAGGAAGAAGTCCACGCGGAGGAAGAACATGCGGGGTTGACCGAAGCCGAGCGCGCCGAGATAGCGCATGAGGAAGCGATCGAGCACGTAGAACTTGAAGCTGCGAGGATCTCCGCCGAGGGTACGATTTCGGAAACCGTTGTGGAAGACGACATGATCCTGTTGCCGGGGGAAACGAGGGCGCCGCGCGATGCGAATGCACAGCGTCCGGAATTCGAGCGGCGCGATTCGGCACGAATCGCGAGCAACCCGCGCTCCCGCTTTCAGCGGCCGCAAAGAGGGGGGCGCGACCGGGGGCGTGGAGGCCGCCATGACCGTCGCGACCGGGGAGACCGCGGGCGAGGGCGTTTTGAACGCCGCGGCGGACACGGGCACCACCGGGGACACTTCAGTGGCGGACACGCTCCGCAGCGCCGCCCGCAACTGATTTCAGAAATGTTGAAGCCGGGCCAGGATGTGGTGGTGCAAATCGCCAAGGAGCCGCTCGGGAAAAAGGGCGCGCGGATCACGAGTCACGTGGCGCTGCCGGGCCGTTTTCTGGTGTACATGCCGACGATCGACCATATTGGGGTTTCACGCAAGATTGCGAGCGCGGAAAATCGTTCGCGCTTGCGGCGGCTTGTTGGCGAAGCACGGGGCAGCTATCCAGGCGGGTTCATCGTTCGCACGGCGGCCGGAGGCGCCACGGACGACGAAATCCGGACGGACATCGAGTTCCTGGGCAAAACCTGGAACGAGATCAAGCAGAAGAACGATGACCGCAAGGCTCCGGCGCTGCTGCACCGCGACCTGAACCTGGTGGAACGAATCCTGCGCGATTACGTGAGCGACGATTTCACCGGCATCTGGATCGACAGTGAAGAGGAATACGGGAAGGTGGTGGAATTCGTCAGCCGGTTCCAGCCGAAACTGGTGAGCAAGGTCAAGCTGTATACAAAGGAACAGCCGATCTTCGAAGAGTTCGGAATACAGCACGAACTTGATAAGGCTTTGCGAGCGAAGGTTTGGCTGAAGTCCGGCGGCTACATCGTGATTAACCACACGGAAGCGCTCGTCGCGATCGACGTGAATACAGGGAAGTTCGTAGGGAAAGGCTCCACACGGCTGGAAGACACGATCGTGAAAACCAACCTCGAGGCCGTGAAGGAAATCGTGCGCCAGATTCGGCTGCGCGACCTGGGCGGCATCATCGTGGTGGACTTCATCGACATGGAAGAGCGGCGTAACCGCGAGAAGGTTCTGTCGGCGCTGCAACTGGCACTCGAGCAGGACAAGGCGCCTTCGAAGGCGCTGTCGTTCAACGAGTTTGGCCTTGTGTGCATCACGCGCAAACGCACGAAACAGGCACTCGAGCGCGTGCTGTGTCAGCCGTGCCCGTACTGCACCGGTTCTGGCATGGTCAAGTCCATCCCGACGCTGTGCTACGAAATCCAAGCAGAGGCGCGCAAGATGGCCATGGCCGATCACGAAGGTCCGAACCTGACGCTGCGCGTGCATCCGGAGATCGCGAAGGCGCTGAAGACGCGCGAGTCGATCCTGATCGACGAGCTTGAGCAGAACGCGCACAAGCACATCATCATTCAGAGCGACGCAACATTGCACTGGGAACAGTACGACATCTATTAAACTTCTTATTATCAACACGATACAAGCGCTCGCGGGAGAGCGCATCCGCGCATCGGGACAACCCAATGAGTTGTGCGATTCGAATGGTCACGATTCGCTGATCGGCTGCGTGCATTATCTTCGCAAAGGTCGGTGTATTGCCGAGGGCCTGAGACAACGTACGGGCGTCAAACGCCTATGAGAACGGCGTCATCGCCCACACCGGCCAATTTCTCCCGCTTGGGGTAGACCGATTCCGGTACAGAGGCTACTGCCGAATTGTGCTGACGCGTTTCGCTGACGCCGAGATACAATTTGCCCTCGCTGGTGGCAAAATTCGCACAAGTCCCGCCAGCGCCCGGTTGCGATTCCCTCGGAACGTTTCTGACCGAGGTCCCGTTGGCTTTTTGCACATCAGCAGCCGACCGAAGAATTCCTGCCATCGGTAGTCGCCTTTCCATACCGTCACTCCATTCTGATTCATTCCTAAGGTACGCTTCGTTTACAACTAGAGTTCGCAGCGCAAGCGCTCGATTCGGAATCGTATTTTGAAGATCGTCGTTCTCGCCTCTATCAGCGAGGAGATACAATTGGCGAAGCCAAGCGACCGGGCTCTATCAAGGAGCATCGCCGCCATCTCCTGGTAAGTCACAATTTGGGCTTGCGCTATGGCCCTCTCCTCCTCGGTAGCTACGAGATTGCAGCTTTGAGGCGCTCGATTTCAAACTGGACTTCTTCGCTCCACTACGCCTCCTTCGCTGGGCCCGCCTTATACTGTTGTGAAGCGCGCCGGTCACCAGGAATTCTCGCGGGACACTGCATTTCAATTTTCCTTCAATGTCTTGGGGTCGTTATTTGGGATAGCAATGGCACGAATTCCTAAACCCCCGACCAAGTTCACCGGGATATTATAATCGCTTAGAGCAAAACGGAGTAGCAAAGTCAGCATTGTTGATGAACCTTAATACAAATCGCCTAGCAAAATCGGTCTACAGGCAGTTTTACCCTTGCCCAAGCTATGAGCGAACTCTTGAAGGGACGACAATCATGGGGAGCAACCTCATTGTGCGGAGATACGCCGACCAATCGGAAAAAAAGTAGGCGAAACTGTGAAGGTGTTACTGTGCGGTTTCGTACGGAACAACCGTCTCAGATACGGAGGCACAAATGAAAGCAGCACCATTGACAAAAATTACCAGAGGGCGCTGGTTCACTATAGGTGCTGAGTCCTTTGCTCTGAAGGGGCGAAGGGCGTTGCACTGTGCGGTCGCCACCCTGACCGTTGGTCTGCTAACGGGGTGCCCAATTGCAGTCGAATCAACGATCCAACGGAATCCCACGGCTTCTGCAGCCACGCTCAGTCACGCTCCGGCACAGGCCCCGGCAGCAGAGACCCGCGATCGAAGTGTGGAGACATTGGTGCTCGTTCGCCACGGGGAGAAACCAGTAGACGGTCTGGGTCTACTGACCTGCAAGGGCCTCAACCGTGCGCTTCTGCTGCCGGACTTTTTCGCCGCCAACTTCGAGCGTCCGGGCCACATCTTAGTTCCCAACCCGGCGGTGAAGGTGACTGAGATCCATGGAAATGGACAGCGGTACGATTACGTTAGACCTCTGCTGACGATTGGCCCAACCGCCGTCCGATTTGGAGTGCCCATCAATACGCAGTTGCCGTACAACGACCCAGGGCTGCTAGCCGATACCTTGCTCGATCCGCAATACCACAACGACACCGTCTATGTCGCATGGGAACACTCTAACCTGTTGGCATTCGCGGAGATTGTGCTGAAACGACTTCACGACCCGACCCCGGTCCCACTGTGGCCTGATAGCGATTACGACACCTTCTATGTCTTTAGGATCGATTGGGGCAAGGTTCCCACACTGAAGTTTGAAGTGCGATCGGAAAATCTTGGACCGATCAGTGAAAATTGCCCGCAGGCGTCGAAGCCATGATGGGATGCAACCGCAGAAAAGTAGAACTACAAGCTGCTGCGCGCGTATCCGGCCAAGGAGCAGGTCTCCGAGACGTAGGATTAGACACCCTTGGTCGCCGTACCCATCACATACCTCCAGGCTCGGTCACCGACCCAATGCTTGCGCCCGCATCGGCCACCCCTCGCGCTAAAAACGGGCGATTGTATCCCCGGCGGCGGACCTCCTTTCAATATCCGCGCCATTCCCTTGCAGCCTGCTGTTAAACCCAGCCACTAAGAGTGCGTTCTGATACGTAAGTCACCGATAAGGCGACAAACCAGGCAAGTGAAATTGGTTCGCCGTACCGAAGGCGGATCATAGAGGTTCAGTTGTACGGCAAATACTGTCATCCGTGTCAGACGCGAGCAGAGAAAAATGCACGACGACGGGGAGGCAGGCGTTGCGCACCATATGCCTGCGCCGTTTTCGTGACGAACCCAACCGCAGCGAGTCGATTGCACAAAGTGCCGGTGTCGAAGAGTCGTACAGCATGCGTTTCGTGCCCGCGCCTGTAACCGCCGCTAACCCTCCTAAAGGTCTCGATGTTACGGATTAGCGTTTGCGAACGCTGGTCTTCCTTCGTGTCAACCAGTACAGCCCAGTCTTCTCCGGCGCTCCAACTTTTGCCGGTTAAAGAGGGTTCACCAAGCTCGATTACATCAAAGATCAGTATGCCCCCTACGGGCAGAACATCTGACACCAGTTGAAAGAAGCTCTGGATCAGGTTATCGGCAGCTGCCGCGTCTGCGTGGTACGTCAAAGGCTCACCCACTGCGAGAACGGCCTCGCAAGGAGGGATTTTCTCATCGTAGACAGAGGCATTTATGAAGTGCCCTGTAGGAACGTTCGCAGACGCGATCCCCATGAGATCGGCTGAAATATCAATCGCTGTTACTTCGAAGCCCGCATCGGCGAGAGCCAAGGTCAACGGACCTGCACCGCATCCCACTTCCACCACTTTATGAACCTTAATCGAAGCAGACGTGAGTAAACGCACGATTTCGGGCGCGGCGCCTCGCGCAAATTCGCCAAAAGCTGCCGCCTGAATATACGCGAGATCCTGTTTGTAGAGCGGCTCCATACGTCGGGAGATAGTCTATCGCGCCCGTAACACTCGGTAACCGCTTGGTACTAGCCGGAACTTGTCCGATTTGCGGACTACCAAGGAGTTGGCCGCGGCACAGATGCGGAAAAGTCAAGAACGGCTATGATTAGATCCCCGGAAGGTTATCTGCTCTCAAGCGGCGTCTGCCATCGAGAGCTTACGTTTCGTCGATCTTCGCAACCGTTACGATCGCGTTGTAATCCGGCTCCCCAGAGGAGACATCAATCTCCTTCTGAGACAGCAAGCAGTTGCCTTCGGGCCAGTGCACCTCGAGGTTGCCCTTTTTGATTTGGTCAATCTTCGCCCGTCCAGAATAGCTTCCGACGCTGGAAGTAAGGCGAATCCGCTCGCCGTTCTTGATGCCGAGGCGTATCGCGTCTTCCTGCGAGATGAGAACGTCGTCCCGCGAGGCTCCGGTCAAGGGATCGCTCGCTCTCTGTACCATAGAATTGAATTGCTTGGCGCGACGCGTGGAGAGGTAGAACATCCCTTCGGGCGGTCGCCGCTCTTTCGGGATGACTGGGGAGAAATGCGCCTTACCGTCAAGGGTTGCGAAATTGCCGTTGGCAAAAAGCGTTGGTCCACCCCACTGGAAGTTGTCTCCTTCCTTCGATAGCCTTTCGATCCCTGCGTAAAGGGGAATGGCCCTGCCAATCTCATCACGGATCTGCTGCGTGGACGTGAAGCGAACCGCGTGTGCCAGTTCCGGCCGTACCCGGGCGGCCACTTCGCCAAAAACTTCCCATTCCGGTTTCGCCGAACCGATTCGCCGGCCGCGGATTTCGGGAGAAAAGATAATTCGGCGTTCGGTCGAGGTCTCAGTCCCGCCGCCCGGAGACTCGTATCGGGTCGTGGCCGGGAAAAGGACGACGGCGTCTTTGGGTGGCAAGAACATCATTGAGGACAGGCAGAGGTCCTGGTGGATGCGCACACCCGTATTGCTCAGGGCCCGCACCACCGCGGGGGGATTTGGAAGGGTCTCCAGGAAATTGCCACCCACCATCCAGAAAACATCTATCTCACCCTGGTGGGCAGCGGCAACCATCTCTGGCGCGGTCAACCCCTGGAACCTCGGAAGCTGGAAGCCCCACACCTGTTCCAATCGCTCTCGCTGACTCTGATCAAAGCTTGGACCGCAGCCGACTTCTGCTCCTCCTTGAACACCCGAGTGTCCTCGGATAGGCATCAGGCCAACCTTTTCGCGCCCTACCCAACCGCGCACTAGGGCGACATTAATCAGCGCTTCG
>Ga0306920_100003263_pt1 | contig 20572 bp, 28 predicted proteins | sample flu12Cox44000170_FD_204666 | JGI IMG/M metagenome (GOLD analysis project Ga0306920, IMG submission 204666) | Lab enrichment of tropical soil microbial communities from Luquillo Experimental Forest, Puerto Rico - flux4day.12C.oxic.44.000.170 (v2)... | ecosystem: Environmental > Terrestrial >... | reverse complement strand
GGATCATTCCGATGAACATCCACGGGGAACGGAAGCGTTTGTTCGTTAAGCTGTTCAGGAGAGCAGCATGACCCTCTTTAGCCTGTTCTCCCGGCGACAAGGGTCGGCTCCCCGAGCGCGGGAACGGCTCCAAATCCTTTTATCGCACGAGCGGTCAATTTGCAGTAAGTCCGATCTGATCAGTATCCTACGGGAGGAGATTCTCACGGCCCTTGGCAAGCATATCATCGTTGGTCAGGACAACGTCATGATACGCATGGATCGTGGTGCAACGCTTTCGACGCTAGACATCGAAGTCCTGATCCCGCATTCCAGCAGCATGCCTGTCTCCAGTTTTGATCGAGACTTTGTTAAGACGCTGAGGCTAGCGCATTAAATAGAAGAATCAGTTGCTGGCATGGCAAGCCGAACATCAAGACATAGCACTCCGGTCTCATCGGATGTTGCTCCACTCCGCGCAAAATTTAGGCCGTGATAAAGCGGATGAGACATGCGCGTTTTGTTAATTGAGGATGACGCCAGCATAGCTCAATCCATTCAGCTGATGCTGAACTTAGAGAAATTCAATGTTCACTCTACTGACCTTGGCAAGCAGGGTGTTAGCCTAGGCACGTTGTACGAGTACGACATCATCCTGCTTGATTTGAATCTGCCTGACATGTCTGGGTTCGAGGTTCTCCGGTCGTTGCGCCTTTCTAAGGTTGAGACGCCTATTCTGATCCTTTCAGGCCTTGTCGGGATGCACGACAAAGTCCGAGGTCTTGGTTTTGGCGCTGATGATTATCTGACCAAGCCCTTTCACAAGGATGAGCTGGTCGCACGCATTCACGCCATCGTGCGCCGCTCCACGAGACATGCACACTCAGTCATCAGGACGGGCGATCTCTGCGTCAACCTCGATACCAAGATGGTTGAAATCAGTGGCGCTGGCGTGCACCTCACTAGCAAGGAGTACAAGATACTGGAGCTTTTAAGTGTGCGAAAAGGCACTGCGCTTACTAAGGAGATTTTCCGCAATCATCTTTACGGCGGCCTAGACGAGCCGGGGAACAAGATCATCGACGTCTTCATCTGCAAGTTGAGGAAGAAGCTCTCAAACGCGTCGAGCGGGAAGAATTATATCGAGACGATACGAGGACGCGGCTACGTGCTGCGCGAGCCTAGCGGTGCCGAGGCGCGTCGCGCCGCTTGAACATCGCGAGTTCGATATCCTGCAAACTGGACCTCGGGCGCGATCCGGCAGTAACGCCGCTCTTTCGGCTACTCACGGAAGGACGGATGCGCTGCTTGAGTTTCTCAAGGACATCGGGGTCATTCTGCGCCACCTCGAGGATCGTGGTATATTCCTCGACAGAAAGACCCTGTTCGCTAACCGCCTTTGCAAGTTCCTGCATCCCTTCGTCGGCGATACACCCCTTGTCGGATGTAGGAGCTGCAGCGATCCGTTGCTGGTAGTTTGCTTCACACTCGCCACCCGCTTGATCACGGCTGCAGTCTGGTCCAGCTTTGGTCCATGATGGTCGGCTGCACATCCTCGGAGGGGGCTGAGGACTGGGCTGGATAGTTAGCGAATTTTCAACATGAAGCGCTAGGCCGGGTCGTAGGTATCATGTTAGACCGCGATCCTTGCTTCAGTACCACTACCTATCACTGACATTTAACCATCGAATTAAAAGTTCCGTTGCGCAGCTCTATGACGTCGCTTTGAAGCCTCTAATATTACTCCGTGTGAGGGGACGAGGCCGTGAAATATATCAAGCTGCTCGTTTCGATGGTTCTGTCCGCAGACTTCGGCCTCGCGGGATGCGCTTCGATCGACGAGTTGAAAGGTACTGTGTCCACGTGGTTTTCAGACGCGACCGATAGGGCACCGCCGAGCAAAATACTGAGTGAGAGTGCAGACACGGTGTCAAAGAGAAAAGACCAGCAAACGCGCGAACCGCAACAGTTGCATACCGTTCACCGCCCAAACAAACTACCGACCTCTCCCGCCGAGATAGTCGCGCCTCAAAGGGCCGACGCACAATTCACGCCGCGCTCCAGCCTGCACCGGTGCGGTTGGACACTCCGTGGCCGCAGGCGCCGTCACCCGGGAATTTTTCACGCTGAGATTGGCAGTCGAAGACCGGCCCCAACGTTTAGACCGCCGCAACTACTTTCACGCTGCCATAATCATCGGTGGTGATGCCAACCTAGAGGCAGCGACGCCACCAATGGCTTCACTAATTTTTCACGAAACTCTGATGGTTTTGAGTCGAGTAAAGCGGCAGTGCGCGCCATGTCATATCCAAGAAGTATATCCCTCTCCCCACTCGAATTGTTCGAACGCGCCGAAGCGTTTTGGACGTATCAGAAGGCGTCTCCGACCAAACCACGATATTTCTTGCTCTGCCACTCAATTAGGTTGGTCCTTAGAGCGTACATGGCTTCACGTCGCTCCCTCGCAGAGGACGAACTTAGAGGAACTTTTGGACATGATTTACTTAAGCTTCTCGGTGAAGCCAGTAGATTAGGTCTGTCCGTTAGCCCGTCGGCAGAAAGCGAGATAGAGAAATTGACTGAGGCGCACGTGAAATATTTTACCTGCTATCATAAACAAGTTGCAAATCGAGTACTTGTGATCGGGCATTCCGTTAGCCAGCATGTAGAAGAATTGTTCGAAACCGTTCGGTCGAAAATTGTAGCCCAATAGGGTGCGTCTGCTGCGATAATCGGGTCAGGCCCTTTGCAGTGACTGGTCACGCGGGGAACACTATGAGCTATAGGCACAGGGTTGGTGTTCTGCTCTCGATACTTTGGCTGATCGTATTGCCGATCTATGTGCTTGTCGAGACCAACCAACGCGCGAGCGAAACCCTCGGCTCGTGCATGAGCATTATTAACAACATTGATTGGTGTCTACCAGGTGCTGGTTTCGTGAGCTCGAGAGAAATGACTCATAATTTGGTATCCGGTGACCGAAACACTGTAGTCCTATGGGGTCTCATGGTGGGGCCGATCATCGGCTTCTGGCTCATTGGCCGTATCGCCTTCGCTGCGGTGCGATCGATACGGCGGTAATTTCAGAAGGAATAGTGGAGAGCTGCTCTATGGCATCCGTTGCGCCAAACCGAAGAGCGCAAGCACAGCCTCATGTCGTGCCTCAGTGAGATGCATCTTGTGTAAGACATTGTCGCTAACGTTGCAACACGGGGCCTCTCGTAGAATTGTGATCGTTGCGCAGTAAAAATGTGGTTGATTGAGTATCAACTGCAGCTGCTATTGCGGCGTTTAGCTCTTCATCCATGCTGAGCATCCTCCAGAAGAGGAGTTTTCCCGAGCGCTGTCTAGCGCCTGCGCGCCGCAACCGTTTTCTGCTCGCTTGGCACACACAGGCCAATATCATCTACCCGCGGCGGATGATTTGGCGCGTGGGGCGGCCACCAGGACATTTACAGGCTTCCATGGTTTAGGCAGGTACTCGACACCTGGTGGCAGTCGCTCGGGGTGTTCGCTTGCATTTCCGGACGTTAGAACCACAACCGACGTGAGCCGCGTCCAACGCTACAAAGCACCGGTCAGCAACCTACCCCAAAACACAAGTGGGGGTATCTGCATGCCGTAAACCGGCCTGTATGCTGCGCAGTGGGAAATGACGTTGCGCGACTATGCAGCATCGACCTCATCCCATGCGGCCCGATTTTTTCCGAGTTGGCTGAGCTTCCTCGCCCTGACTAAGAATTCCACTACGCCGCTGCGTTTGAGGCGAAAACCGCTTGAACGTTGGTGTCTGTTTGCGGCAAATCAAAGTTGTTACTTGGCTGCTTTTTGCGTCGGGCTAGCCGACGCCACCACGGACGCGACCGTACTACTGCCAGCTCGCCTTCGAGCCGGGCCACCGTTGCCCTTGCTGCTAAGCAATCCGCCTTCGCCCGCAACAGTTCCGCCATGAGGCGCTCGGCACGATCGCGCTCACGCTCGAGAGCCGCCTGGTAACTGGCGGCTGTCGCTTCTTGCTTGGGGTCGATGCATTCCTGCGAGGCGGTGACCGTGAGTTGACCAGCTGGTGACTGAGTCGGCGTCGGATTGTGATTGATCTCACTTAAATCGATGCAGACCAGTGCTTTACCATCGTTCGCCATGTGACGGGGTAAGCGCAGTCGCTTGACCAGCTCCCGGGCCGCATCCCGTGAGCAACCGAGGCGCTCACCGAGCTGGCGGTAACTTAGCATTTCAATCGCCATGATTCCTCCGGCCGGCTAGTCAAGACATGCAATGACTGTGAGCACGACAACACTGCGGCTTGGAAGGTTAATTTTTTATCAACAAGCGTCGCACACTGACTAGGTTGCAGAGGGTGCAAGGCGCACGATTGTCGCCATAAGAGCCCCTAGTGCAATTTCCGCCCGCGAGCTTCCGCAACAGACCCTTGAGCCTGATGGTCATGCATAATGGTCTTTCGGCCTACTCGCGATATCTTCGAGCGTGACCTTGGGAATCGAATGAGCGCTGATGCCATTTATCTTGCAACGATCTGGACCACACACACGATGGGACGCGTGCAATTGATCTGGATCTTTTGCCCCAACCTTTTAGCGATCTGGCTGGTGGCTCGATTGTTTGATGATGTAAGGGCGGCTTGTTAATTGTCGCCGTTATGCTGCGCTAACTTCGCAGGTAGGAGGCAGCCGAGGACGATTGCGGCTCACGGCACCGGGGAGCCGGAACTGTAAGGCTGTCTTCGCGGCCTGGCTTGGTGCTCGGCGCATGACGATGTCATCGGAGAGGCCAACAACAATGACACCGGTATTCTTCTAGCACGTGGTGTCCGCAGCTGGTGGAAGCTGACATAAGCTCGAAATCGGCGGTTCTCATTCTGATCGCGGTCGAGAGTCTCATCGGGTACCCGCACGTCTGCGGCGCATTATTATGGGCATTCAAATGGTAAGGGCGCCCTGTTCCTTCGAACGCCTTGCAAGAAAGCTCTCGAAGAACAGCCGGCCAAGTGCAATCGACCCGCAATTAACCATAGCCAAAGCAAATCCAGCGAAGGTTAAGATTCGTTAGAGGATTGGCCCGGTAGGCTATTCGCGTTCAGGGGCATAGGGGCCAGCGGACGGCAGGATCACTCTCACCGGATGGTTCTCGTGGGTTAGGCGGCGTAGGCCGTCCTAGTGTGGGGTAGGATATGAATCGTGTCATTGCCGTGATCGCATGCGGCTTCATCGTGGCCGCGTGCTCTGCATCCACACCGAGCTTGAACTTTTTCAGCTCGTCACCGTCGACCGAGACCGTCGGGACGGTCTCTGTCCGGACGGAGACCGTCCGGTTCGAATCGAAGCCTCCCGGAGCCGAGGTCAAGACCTCAGCCGGGTCCTGTCGGACGCCGTGTGAACTCAGCGTCCAGGAGGCACCTGAGATTTCGGCGACGTTTGCGCTCCACGGTTATCAGCCGCAGACCATCTCTGTGCGCCAGGAGCCAAACTCGTCCAAGTTGGCGCCAAACCCGGTCTTCGTGGAGTTGCGCGCGGCTACGGCGGGCGCAGGGAAGAAGCACCTCAAGAAGAAACCTCCCGCAGTGGCGGCCCGAACAAATTCGCCCGTCGCATCGGCGGCCCCGGCCACGCCGCCCGCAGCGTCTGCGGCCGCTCCGGCATCTTCGCCCGCGGCTGACGCAGCCCCCTCCGGCACCAATTATCCTTGGCCGAATCCATCCTCGGCCAAGTAAGCCGCGCTACAAGCTGGCGTCTTCGGATCCGGTGCAGGTTAAGAACTCGTTAGGGGATTGCCCTCTAGCCTAGTCGCGTTCGAGGAGGTCGGGGCCAGCGGACACCCGGCAGGATCCACTCCGAATATGCCCCGCTTGTTTACCCCCCGGGGCGTTTCATTTTCACCAGGCCAGTTCGCGAGGCCGCGGGCCGTTTATGGCACTACTCGGTCATAAGCCTTTGTGGCCCATGTCCGCAGCCGGCGGAAGCTGACGTTGACTGCTCTCGCCTCGAGACGGCGCGACTCGTTCTATAGTTCGGGGCGCTAAGCGCACTGGATCAAATCGAAGAGCCCGACGCATCCACGGTGTAAACCAGTACAAGTGTATCGGCTGCAGTCCCGGTAAACACCCCGACACTCGAACGATGGAATCTGGTTCAGACGACGACAGTCGCGATAGCGTGCAAGGCAGGTGTTTATGCATCGCTGCTTAGCCGTCTGAGCTGCCGCGAAGGCATGAGGCAAGATCGGCGTCGCGTGCATTGAGTGTTCCAACACTCAAAAACAGAAGCACTGTGAAGAGGGCGGAGACGGCGGCAAACGACCGCTTGCTGCATTTCATAGCCAACTTCCTTTCTTCCCTCGAATGCTGGGATCCGGCAGCGTCCCTTATCGCCTTTTGGCGTCAACGGGTAGTGTTATCGTTCGACGGTAGCGATGGAGCCGATGTTCATCGCAAACCTGATCGACTACTCGTGAGCGTGCGTTCGTACTCGCGCTCTTGACCGTCTAACGCGGACGAGATGCCGATCACGGCGCAAAGCCCCATGCCCCCGACGATGATCAGTCCCAATATCGCGGGCAGAGCTAACACCCAGTCAATGAACTTCTGCACGCCGAGCATGTCCGAGGCGGCGGGCCTGGGAAACCCGAGCGCCTTGAACAAGTCGGCCATAGTGTATGGCTCCCACACTGCGGTTTGCAGCCACTTCATCAACTGCGAGAACGGGATACCAATCGCGCCAAAGAGGCACACCATGGTGACCCCCAGTGCGATCCACCAGATCGCCTTGAACCACAGCATCACGAGCCAATGGCCGAACTCGCTCATAATCTCACTCCTAGTCCGACAACGTTTACACCCATTTTGGATCCAATGGGCGCCGGAGGTGGCCAGTGGCGCACAGCGCGCGCACCATCAGTCCGTTTCCGTCCGCGGGCTCCCAGACGTGCTGTGGATTCGGGATGTGCGGCATGAGCGCAGCCGTCATCCAGACCGTCGTATCATAGTTGTCGAGCGCCTTGCGCTCGTATCGGCGGCGCCGTTGATACCCGACGCAATGGGACTGCAATGATGCCATTTTGATGCCGTTCACGGTTAAGCGGGCGCAAATCATTCCGCCTCAACGTGCCGAAATCATTTCAACGGCACATGGCGGCACACATGAAAGCGCAAACTGGAATGACGTTACAGGAAGCAGCACGTGCAACAGGCACGGCGAAGTCTTCATTGCAATTCCGCTGGCTCGATGCACCACGTTCCATCAGGACAGCGCGCACCGGACGGGCAGCTGGATTTGAGTCGCCCGTTGCAGCCGGTACGAAGGACGATGCGCTGGACCATAGCGGCATGGGGGGCGACGAGGTTTTGCAACAAGTGCTCCAGCGGGCGATTTTGGCAGAACAGAAGGCATCTATCCTTGAGGCGAGCCTCAAGGATATGACCGCGCAACGCGACAAATGGGTATTGCAGGCGGACGATTGGAAGGAACAGGCGCAACACGCGAACCGGCGCTGACGGCACCTGCGCCAGATTGCGCACCTGCTCGCGGCGAGCAGGCGGGAGCGGTTCGCCGGGTCGAGGTGTTCATAGGGGCAGGGCGCCGGCGGCGCTGGTCGCCCGAGCAGAAGGCGCTGATCGTTTCTGAGACATACCACAGGAGCATTCGCGAGCTCTGACGGGACCATATAAACCTTACCATCTTTGCTTCCCGCAAAATGATGACGGCAGCGCTGATCATAGCACGTTTGGGGCGGCTGATCCGCAACCGAAACAAGAGCCTGCAATAAGCGAGGCGTATTGCGCCGCGTTCATTTTTGCATTGCTCATGGAATTATGAACCGGTTCACACTCGCGCTTGGACTGAAACTCCGGAGACGAAGTAGCCGCTGACCGCACGATCAGAGCGTGATATCGTCCTCTACACGGCATGAACGCCACGGGAGGGTCTCATCCGGGAATTCACTGGAGCGCTGGGCAGCGCCTGGTTGCACGGCCGCTCGCGGTCCGCGCGCTTTAGCCAAACCGGGCGGATCGGCGCGCGATAAGGTTGCTTTGAGCAAGGAAGAAACGGAGGCTCTGCCATGATACGTTTGATGCTTATTCCGCTAATGTTTCTGTGGGCACAAGTCGCCCTGGCCGCATCCCCAATTATCGTCGATGACTCCTATGTCGCCGAGGCTATAGCGCGAAATGCAGTTGTTTGGGACGTACGACCTGCTGATGCCTATGCCAAAGCACACATTGCTGGTGCGATTAACATCGGCGATGCGGCCAAAATTTTGCGCGACGAAAATAACGAGGATTTCATCGCGACGGATCGCATTGAGAGCATACTCGGCGCGGCGGGTCTCGACCCAAAGCGGGAAACCATCGTCTACGGCAGTCGCGGTACATGGAATCCCTATTTGGCTCTTTACGCCCTGCAGTATTTCGGCGGCAGCAATGTCCGAGTCTATCATGACGGCATCGAGGACTGGGTCGCCGCCGGCCGGGCGATAAGCCGTGACGCCTCGCAGCTTCCGCCCGTCGCACTCAAGTTGGAAATCAATCCGACCGTAGCGGTCACGACCAAAGAAGTGGTGGGGAGGCTTAACAACCCAAGTGTGCAAATCGTGGATGCGCGCACTCTGCAGGAGTTCCGTGGCGAAGATATTCGCGCAATTCGTGGTGGTCATATTCCGGGCGCAATCAACATCCCCTACGAACAGAATTGGATCGATCCCGAAACCCCCGCCAAGCTTGCACGCAAGCAGATCACCAGCAATGTCGGCATGTCACTCAAGCCAGCCGAGGATTTGAAACGCTTATACGCAAGGCTCGACCCCAGCAAGGAAACGATTGTCTACTGCCAGAGTGGCGCGCGTGCGTCGGAGACCGCGGGCGTCCTGCAGCAGTTGGGCTTCGCAAACGTCAAAGTCTACGATTCGTCGTGGCTGGGCTACGGCAACACGCTTGATGCACCCGCCGATAACGTGACGCTTTTCAATGTGGGACTGCTCAACTCGCGGATATCCACAATGCAGGAGCGAATCAACCAGCTCGAAAAGGAACTCTTGGAAGCGAAAGCTCAAAAATAGTTTCCAGCGGTTCCAAGGAGATGCGCTGGTGTTATAAGGTAAACGATGTTTGACGTCGTCGTCTCGTAGCAGGCGAACCAAAATGCTCAAGGCGATTAACCGAGTCCAGGTCGAAGAATTAATCGAGTTGCTTGAGCGATTATCCAGAGCAAGGCAGGCGCGAACTGCTGAAGGCCGCACGCAATCATCTGATGAAATTACCCACGACCCTCTGCGTCGAGAACTTACTAACCGCCTCTATGCTCTCAGCGGCGAGGCGCGTGACGAGCTTATTCTTTTGATGCTAGCGGGGAGAGGTGACGTTGAACATGCCTTCACGAGGGCCCTTGACACGCGCTCGAGGTACGTTGATGCGGACGATCAGGTTGCATACTTGCTTGGTAAGACCGTGAGGCTCGCTGAGTATCTAACGATAGGATTGGACGCTGTTGAAGTGGCCACTAATCGCTCGCGAGGACCAGCCATTCGCAGAGCCGGATAGCTGACCGAAATTTCGCGCGATCTACAGTAGTGATCTGGGATACTGCTAGACGGCTCGACGCTGCTCGCTAACATCGAAGCCACGACACGTGCAGCCGGCTTTATTAGGGCCTCAAGCAGACGGGGCTATGTCGAAGACAAGCATGCGATCGAGTGCCCGGTAGGTCGAGCCCGATAGTTAGCGGACCGGTCAAGATAGAGCAGGCGTATTCGCTGCGAGGAATAGCCGGTGGCAATCTCTTCGGAACTCGTGGAGACATCCATCCCTGCGCGTCTCGACCGGCTGTGCCGGGGCCGCTTCCACACGCTCGTCGTGGTCGCGCTCGGGATTACCTGGATACTCGATGGTCTGGAAGTGACGCTGGCAGGTGCCGTGTCACCCGCACTGAAGGAGAGCCATCGCCTGCGTTTCTCCAATGCCGATGTCGGGCTCGTGAGCAGCGCCTATGTCGCGGGCTCCGTGCTCGGCGCATTGTTCTTCGGCTGGCTCACGGACCGGCTCGGACGTAAACGGCTGTTCTTCGTGACGCTTGCGGTTTACCTCGTCGCCACTGCTGCGATTGCGTTCTCGTGGAACCTGTGGAGTTTTGCCCTATTCCGTATCTTCACAGGCGCTGGCATTGGTGGGGAATATGCCGCCATCAATTCGGCCATCCAGGAACTCGTCCCTGCGCGTTACCGCGGTTGGACCGATCTCGTCATCAATGGGAGTTATTGGGTCGGGGCTGCGATCGGTGCAGTCGGCTCGATCCTGCTGCTCGATCCCTCAGTGCTCCCACAGGATCTGGGCTGGCGCTTCGCTTTTCTGATCGGGGCAGCCCTTGGGCTCGTCATTTTTCTCATGCGCTTCTGGTTGCCTGAATCGCCGCGTTGGTTGGTGACACATGGTCGTGCCGAAGAAGCCGACGCCATCCTCAATCACATCGAGAGGGGCTTTTATGCCGTCCCAGTCGAGACCTTGCCGGTTATCCGACTCCGGACCCGGCGCTTTACACCACTTGCGGAGGTTGCCAAGACGCTGCTTCGTGTGTAGCGCCAGCGGACGCTAGTGGGCCTGACGCTGATGGTAGCGCAGGCGTTCTTCTACAATGCGATCTTCTTCACTTACGCGCTGGTATTGACCGACTTCTATGTCATTCGTGCCAATCAAGTTGGCTGGTATCTTTTGCCTTTTGCGGCTGGAAATTTCCTTGGGCCGGTGTGCCTGGGTCGCTTGTTTGACACGATAGGGCGCCGGGCGATGATCGCCGCGACCTATGCGCTTTCTGGCATTTTGCTCGCCATTGCCGGCTACTTTTTCGCTATTGGCGTGCTTTCGGCAACAGGCCAGACCATCGCATGGATGGTGATTTTCTTTTTCGCCTCGGCGGCGGCAAGTTCAGCCTATCTGACCGTGAGCGAAACGTTTCCACTTGAAGTGCGCGCGCTCGCCATTGCTTTTTTCTACGCCATCGGTACTGGCATCGGCGGGGTGGCCGGACCCTGGCTGTTCGGCGCCCTTATCGACACTGGCTCACGTTGGAGTGTATACGGCGGATACCTCCTCGGCTCGGCGCTGATGATTGCAGCGACTCTTATTGCCGCCCGGTATTGTGTCGCCGCCGAACGCAAACCGCTTGAGGCTGTCGCACGGCCGCTGGCTCCGTGGATTGAGTTCGCGGAGCCCTCGGCGGGTCAGCCGGCTGCGCAAGGGTTCTACGCGATGTAATCCGGCAGTCGCCAGTTGCTCGGCGCAGGGGAGCATCGTCAATTGCGGCGTGGACGCCGCAAGAACAGAGAACCCGGCAAGAGTGAGTCCCGAAAGAATATGAACCTTGAATCTCAAACCGTATTGATTACCGGCTCGACTGATGGTGTGGGCCGGCTCGTAGCGCGCCGGCTTGCCGATCAGGGTGCGCGCGTTTTGGTCCATGGGAGGGATCGGCTTAGAGGCCAGCGATTGGTTGACGACATCGAGGCGGCCGGCCACGGCTCGGCAGCCTTCCTTGCCGCAGATTTTTCATCGCTCGCCGAGGTGCATCGTCTCGCCGGCGCCGTTCGCCAGGAATGTGAGCGGCTCGACATTCTAATAAACAACGCTGGCATCGGATCGGGCGGTTCCACCGGGGACCGGCAAGTCAGCCAGGACGGTTACGAATTGCGCTTCGCTGTCAACTATCTCGCCGGATTCCTGATCACCAGGATGTTGCTACCCCTCATAGTGCTTAGCAAAGCAGCCCGCATTGTGAACGTCTCTTCGCTCGGACAACACCCGATCGACTTCGATGACGTCATGCTGACACGCGGTTACAGCGGCTCACGCGCCTATGCACAGAGCAAGCTCGCCCAGATCATGTTCACGTTCGATCTCGCACGTGAACTCGATCCTGCGGCGGTCATGGCAAACTGCCTGCACCCTGCTACTTACATGGCAACAACTATGGTGCGGCAGAGCGGCGTCACGCCGCTCAGCACCCTCGAGGAAGGCGCGGAAGCGATCCTCAACCTTGCGATCTCGGAAGAGATAGATGGGCGTTCTGGCCAATTCTACAACGGGCTGCTGCCGTCGAGGGCAAACGCACAGGCTTATGACGAGAGCATGCGCGAACGGCTGCGGGTGCTCAGCTTGACCCTGACCGGATTGAAGTGACCGCCCCCAGGGGAATCTCGCAAAGCCAGCTGAATTCTCTCTGGCCGCGACCCCGGAGTGGACGTTGTTCTCGCCTACGAATAGGAGTTTTCAGGTAACAGTGACCGTCGAGAACGGATAGGGCGCCTCAGTTGGTGGCCTGTAGGGTGCTGGGGGATTAGCTGCTCCGGACGACTTGCGGGGCGACGGCTTGACTGTTACGCGGGGTGGGCCACCTGGTAAGCGATCCCCGATGCCGTTCGCCACATCCTCGCAAACCGCCGCCAATTCGAAATGCTCCCGCTTCACGAGCGGATCCTGGGCGGTCTCGGCAAGTTTCCGACAATTGGCTTGGTCCCGCAGGTAGTCATCCCGATACCTTGACAATCGTAGAAAGGGTGTCGTGCAGGATTACCGATGAATGGCTGCGGATGGCGACTTGCTTTTTGGCCCAAAGCGCCATTTTGAGGTGTATGGAGCCTCCTCTCACGTGTGATACGTTTGCGAAATGAAATTTACAGTTGCTAGTTTGGCGGTTGGAATTCTGCTGTTGCCTACTCAGGCACAAGAGCCAGATCGCAAAGTGATTCACCTGACCGAGATTACCTGCAAGGTGTTCGTCGAGGCAATGAAACCGGAGGAGCACCGCATCATCGTTGCATGGCTGCAGGGCTATTACTTACCTGAACATGATCCTCCCGTCATAGACGTTGACAAGTTGTCGTCGGATAGCGCGAAGCTTAGGGAGCACTGTCTCAATAGTCCCGAGGACGATTTAATGACAGCTGCTGAAGCTGTATTTGGTAAGTGAAGCTTTGGAGGTGGCTCGCAAGGTGCTCGAGACTATTTTTTACCGAGGTGCTTCGTCTGCCAAGGGCGACGCGGGACCGGGTTCTGCGCGCTAACTGTCGTTCCACTTTAAAAAGGATTCCACGTCGCGCTGGGCGTGAATTTCAGATATCCGATATTGGCGCCGAGACGTAATCCGACGCCGGAGCGAATCGGGACGACGACGACATTGTTGAACGTCAAGGCCGTCATCCCCAATCCCCCAACAAAATATGCCGAGCCGTCGATGCCGATAAAGCGTCGATAGATCGCGTCGGTAGCCGGAAGATCGTAGACGAGCATCATGGTACGCGCGCCGTCGCCACCAAAATCGAAACCGAGCGAGGGACCTTCCCAGTAGACCCGACGGTCGCCGGCATTTTTGGTGTACAGGATACCGTTACCGTAACGCAGACCAGCGACCCAGGCACCGCTGGCCTCTTCCCCCAAGACATATCCGTTGGGCAGACCCCATTGGCTGCCCGCTCTTTCAACGATCTCAGCGAGCCCGCGCGAGACCGAGCCGAAGAACCGGTGCCCTGCATCAATGACCTCATTTGAGGAATATTGCTCACCTTCGGAGGGTAGATTGCTCGCAGGCGGAGGATACGCTTGCGCCAGGATCGATTCAGTGTTCGAAGGGACCAAAGCCAGGACGAGGAGGGCGGTCCGAATCAGGGCCTGCATCGCGTGCTCCATAGGGGACGATCCAAATTTCTGACTTTCGTAACCGGCTTTGTGGCAGCCGATTCGCCCCCACCATGACAATAGCATGGAGCATGCCTCTCCAAGGTCTGCCCTCGGCCTGAACCAGTTTTTGCCTATCTGCGTGCGTACAAGTGAGGACAGGAGGCGTCCGCAGGCCCCTCTCAGCGACTGCTTGTTTTTGTCGGCGTCGGGGTAACAATTTGAGGGAAGAAACTAGGCACCGCCTGACGATGCGGTAGTCTGAAGGTCGGCCTCCTTTCGACGGCTGTAATCAATCCGACCGAACATAGCCAAACATCGGACGCTTAGTTCCGGGGGTTGTGTCCACGCTTGTAGGGCAGCGCTCCTCACCGCGCTTAATCGCGGCGAGCATCCTATGGCAGAACTCAGCGTTCCGAATTCGGAGGTCTGCCACGTACGCGGCGTGAGGGTCTATTTCGAGCATCAGCTTCCGATCCATGCGTGCCCCATTCTTTCCTGCGTGCTCAAGCTCAAATGGCATGTGGGCCCTTTTGCGAACTGAGTGCCGCAATCCGGCGAATAGGGTAAGCCAGGAGTGAATAGCGCCCGGCCAAGGGATCGCCAGCAGATTGCCGAATCAGGTAGGAACGCGAGCACCGTTTCCTGGCGGCAATAGGAGGATTGGGTGGTCCCTGCACATTTGATAGAACTCGGCCAGCAAGCACTCGCCAGCGTCACCGCCAATATTGCAGGCGGTGCGCCCCTTGTCCGATGCCAACTACTCGCCTCGGAATTTTACGAAGCGTTGAAACGGGAGTTGCGGGCAACCTCTGACCTGGGCGTTGTCGAGCGGGCGATGGTGGCGGCGGCGACCGAACTATGCCGCTATGCCGCAACGGCAAGGATCACTCCCGAAACGATGCTGGCCGAGCTCAGGCGAGCCCTTGACCTGTTGCAAGCCAATATTTCTCCGTGCGACCAGCCGCCAGCGCCGCTAAGGCGACGGCCTATATTCTGCGTGATCGAGGGCGGCCTTTCGAAAGCGGGCTAGCTGGCCTTCGTCCTTCTCCGCTTTGACTGCTCGGGCTTTTCAACCGTGCCACGCCGACCTGGCGATCCCTTCCCCTACTTGACGCGGGCGCGCCACCGCTTGCCTCGACACTCCGTCGCAGCGCATCCATTAGGTTGACGACGTTGGTCGGCTCGGGTCGCTCGATTGGCTTGCCTTCCTGCTTCATTTTGAGCAGTTCCTTCAGGGCATCCTCGTAGCGATCATCGAACTTGTCCGGGTCGAAGTGGCCTTCCTTGATCTTCACGATGTGCGAGGCCAGATCCAGCATATCCTTCGGGATCTTCTCATCGGGATATCGTCAAAGTAATCCTCTTCCTTTCGAACCTCGTAGGGATATCGCAACGTGGCCCCGAGCAGACCCTTACCCCGCGCTTCCAGCGCAATGATGTGCTCGCGCGACGTGAATACAATCTTCCCGATAGCGACCATTCCCTCTTTGCGGATGGCTTCCCGGATCACGGCGAATGCCTGCTAACCGACCCTCGCCGATGTAATACGAGGTCGGCAAGCGCGCGTTTTCGTTCCGTTCATGCAATATTTATGAATGATGCAAAAGGTTCGATTAAATGCCCTTTGCTGTCCTGGATTATTAAGTTGCCAATATACGGTGTTTGAGGAGATTTTTTAACACGCATTTAGATGGTCTCGACGACACTGCAGCCAAGACGCCGCAAGAGTGGAGGCGATTACATGCTGAACTTCGAAGCACATGGAAGTCCGAGCATCATGAAATTTGCCGCCACGGCCGCAGCGATGTCCGTGCTTCCCGGTTGCGCGCTCACAATGCCATTTCCCCCTTTAGCTACGTCCTTTCAGGACAGCCATGACTGGCATCGTGATTGTAGGGTGGGGTTCAAATGCTATGAAACCTCGAACCCTCGGGTTGCTTATCGTCCGTCAAAGCCCGCGAATGATCCCAAGATTGACGACGATCCACCCGACTTTATTGTGAATGGTCGAGAGCAGTGATTGCCAGGACTGCGCTGGCGGCCGAGTGGTTTGCAACGCAGGTGTCGCGCCGCCCGCCTCGAGCAGTGGCGAGGCCGCCTTAGGCGTCTGCCGTTAACGGCCTGTCAACCGCCGCGGCGCAACCATGCGGCCGTGAACCAGCAAGCAACCGCGATAGGTCACTCGCAATGGTGCCGGGACCACGGCGACGCATGGCGCGCGGAGCTACGGCTCGCGGCGCTGGCGAGCAGTGACCAGAACGCCCAGAAGAAACTCAACAGCACACCGATTGCGCAGCGCCGGCCGTGGTGGTGGCGGCGCTGGCCGGCTGAGCGGAAGCGTATCCCCATTTAGGATTTCGATGCGTCGCACGCGCTGATGCCAGTCTCGAGCCGAGTGCATTGACCGGCCCGCTCGTGGTCCCAGAACCGCATGCAATGTCTTTGCATCCGCGTACCCTGCCGGCGGGGTTCATCGCGCCGTGCCTCCCCAGCTCCGCCCCGCAAACGCCTTCCGGCGCGGAATGGCTGCACGAGATCAAGCACGACGGTTTCCGGGTCATCGCCCGCAAGGAAGCCAACCGCGTCAAGCTTTACAGCCGGCCCGGAAACGACCTGACCGACCGCTTCCCGCTCATTGTCGATGCGCTGGCGAAGCTGCGCTCGCAGTCCTGCATTATCGACGGCGAGGCAGTCGCGTGCGGGGATGACGGGATATCGTCATTCGACCGTATCCGCTATGGGCGGCACGATGCAAGCGTCTTTCTCTATGCCTTCGACCTGATCGAGTTGAACGGCGACGACCTGCGGCGCGAACCGCTCGCAGTGCGCAAGGCTACGCTCGCTAGCCTGCTCGCCCGTGTTGCGCCGGGGCTCCGGTTCAACGAGCACCTGGACGAGAAGGATGGCCTCCTGGTGTTCGCGCAGGCCTGCAAGCTCGGGCTTGAGGGGATCGTATCGAAAAGCGGCGCGACTCCTATCGCTCGGGACGCTCACCCAACTGGATCATGAGCAAGAACCCCGCGGCGCCCGCCTTAAGGCGAGAGGCCGAAGGAGACTTGAGTCGATGACAACGCCAAGGAGCCCCAACCAGGGCGGCCAGGGCTCTTAATGGCTCTGCCCGTGGGATGGGGGTTCTGGGCGGGCGAGCGACGGTATTGCTGTCCGTTTTGCGAGCGAGATCAAATACCGTCGCGGCGTTATCCCCATTGTTCACACCCCGTGTCTGCGCGAGCCAATATGGCGCGGGCTGAAGTGCAAGGACAGCGTTGATTATAGTAGTTTGGACAGCCCTGTTTGCGTTCGTACTGTGATCGATACAGCCGTTACGACATTGGACGCTAGCACGGAAGGCGGACCGGATTCAGGTGGACAGCGGCATTGAGCGAGAAGCGCCTAGTCACGCTGAGACTGAGGGCAGGTACGCTGACAGCAGAGGTGTCTCCCGAAGAGACAGAAGACGTGCTCGCGGCGCTGACTCGGTGGTACGGCAAATATTGGATCGCTTACGTCAAGGACGACACCGGCCGACTGCGGAGCTGGGCTTACGGTGACAGCAGAAAAGAAGCCAGGGAGGGGCTGATACTGGACGGTCTCGTCGAGCACTCCGAGGTGAAGGGGCAGACCGAGGTAATGTACGAGCTAGTTGTGCAGCCGCCACGACGGCCAGTGATGCAATGAAGGCTTCAGACCCTTCTTGTTGCCCGGTTAACCAGCACGATATGGCCAAGAAAATCGGCCAACGAGGCCGTGAAAGAAGGTCTTCAAGTTGAACTTGCATTGTCAACGATATGGATGTCGATATAAGATTGGTCACTGATGTGGCGCATTTCACAGAAGATCTCGGGGGCCGATCGGCTTGCTCGCCTTGAATTAACAGTGCTTATCGAAGCCAGGGTCGATTGAAGTTGTTGACGATCTCATCCGATACATTGATCATGGATGAAACTGTGATCGGTCTCCGAACCAGATAATAGACAAACGAGTTGCCTATGTTAGGTGATGTCATCCTTGATGAGCTAGCATTTGCGAATGATTTCCTATCAGCTAGCGCGAAACTTAAGGGATGCCGGATTTCCACAAAGCGAACTCGCGCGTGCTCAACAACAGGCGGGCTATGATTATGTGAGCTTGCCAACACTCTCTACCCTAATTGAAGCATGCGGAGAAAATTTTGGCGCTTTGGGCAGAGAGCGTGATTGTTGGGTGGCGTGCGAATACATCTCTGAGCGCGGGGAATGGACCAATGCTCACGAGGGCGAAACCCCCGAAGACGCAGTGGCGCGTCTGTGGCTCTCATGGCGTGCTCAGGCGGTTTCGCAAGGAGGAGACCAAGACGCCCGCAAATGATGCACGCGACTGGCGTTCGAAATCGCACGCTTGCCTCACGACCGGCCACCAGCGGCTCGAACATTGCAGGACACCGTTGAATTCCTCGTTGCCCTGGGCCTTCAAGATAGCGGTATTTACTAATTCGGATTTTGCCGTTTGATGATATAACCGAAGCGGGGGGACCGCGGAATGCGTGCTTCTAATCATCCGTGTCGACTATGGCGTGCGCTTTCGGGCTTTACCACGCAAGGTCCGTTTCGATCTTTGACCATTTACGGGCCTACGCTCAGCAAGTTTATTGTAAGGGTGGCCGAGCCTTGTGATACCGCAACGCCATGTGCCGCGAAGCATCCGCCGCCGAGGCCGATGCCGAGACTGCCGGGATTGGCGAGCGCCTGGGCAAAGCCGGCTGAGTCCGTGCTTTGGCCGTTGACATTGATCCAGTTGGGAAGCGTGAGCGGGATGTTACGCTCGATGGTGCCGAGCGCCAGGTCCGTGCGCTGCGCCGAGAACCAGCGATAGGATTGGTACGCGGGGAGCGTCCCGTGATCGTCGATTTGGTGGATCAGGAGGACAAGCGTCGCCGGCGAGCGGCAGGCCGCTGCCTTGTTGTGCGGGGTATCGTTGACGAACATCGGATTGGAACCCGTGATGGTGTAGTTCAGCGTGACTGAGGGACTATTGGTCAGCTGTGTCTTCCAGGCCATCTCCACGTAACTGATCCAGCATTGCTGCGCGCTCGCGCAATTGGGGAAATCGAACGAGGGCGAGGCGAGCGGTACCATTCCGGGATAAGCGACTAGGCTGCTTTGCGTAATCGCCCAGCCGGCGGCCGGAATTGCCATGGGCGCGATCAGAGGTGTGGCAGCGGTTTTCCCATCGTCGCAACCGGTGAGCAGCAGGAGAACCAGACGCAGTGTCACTGCGGGGATGCCGCCGAAGTGGTTTGCGCGAACAGATTTGGAGCTTGTGTGCGGCACAACAGCGCGGTTGATATTATCAATCGTGAGCTACGACCGAGTTCTGCAGCTTCCTGGATTCGATGGTGCCTTCGCGGTTGGCCTCATCTTGGCCTCATCTGACATCGCCTCGAGCCGGAAAAGGCGTATTTGCAGGTGCGCTCGTTCCTGGCGCACTAGAGGAGTCAGTCGCGGCCTCAGGAGAATTCTCAGAGGAAGCCGCAACCGGCGTTTGCTTTTTTGCCCGCTTCTTGGCCACCCCTGCGACTGGCTCAAGATCGGCATGGACGGGATTGGGGACAAAGCTTGCGCCAGAAAGTACCGAAGACTCGGAACGCACCGCGATGGTTTGCGGCTGGTAGCCCTTAAGCGCAAACGCCGCCGAGAGTTCGGCCACTTGCAGCTTGAGTTCACATGGGGTGCGACAGCTCTGTCCTGAGACCTTCACCTCGGCGCCCGGCGGTTCGGATTCGAACCGTAGTGCCGCCGTCGTTGGCGATGATTTGAGAAAATCAAGGCCCGGAATCGAGGACGAGCACGCCGCTACCATCAAGCTGCATGCCAAGACGCCAATGACTCTGCTCATGTCGAAATCCCACCGAACGATGTATACCGACAGTTTACCCGCTCTGCAGCTTACGCGATGGCGCAACCTAAGGTTCCCCACCCCGGGGGCTTCGGCGCGCGGTCCGAAATTTGACCTCAAGTGTGGCAGCTCAATGGTGGCGGGAGTGAGCGCAAGTGCGCTGCCTGCTGTGCCCCGGGGTCATCCCGGGCGGCCTTTCCGTGTCGGAGGGCGAGGGGGCACGCGGCAATCGTCGTGCGCAAGCGGTTGGGCAGTATCAAAAGCTCAGTACGACCAGCATAACAAGACCGATCCCGACTATCAGTGCCGCAAACGCTATGGGATCATGATCTAGCCAGTGCCCGCCCAATACGCGCATGACGCCACATCATTCACAAAAAACAGAGGCCGCCCTTGCGGCGGCCCCCCTGGCAGCAACTCCGTGGTTCAGCGTAATCGGAGCCGCCGTTAATTGTATGATGGCAGCTCGTTGTTTCCGCAGTATTTCAATCCCGTTTCGTAGGCGCGGTTTTGTGCTTCATGCTGGCGATGCTTGCGCCATCCTGCACACGAGCGGCGGCCTTTTCGGCCAATCCAAACGCGGGGCTTAGGCCGGGCCATCTCGGTCCAGGCTCTTCCGTCCAGGGCCCGGCTCCGGAAGCTGATTGCCTGATCGTGGGCGCCTGTATCATAATGCCGATGGTAAAGGAATCTTCAGGCCGTCGCTGTGAGGCGTGGTGAGGGGACGGGTTCAACTTCAATATTCGAATGACATTCAAGCGCATCCTAAAAGTTTGCTGCGTGGCCGCATTGGTCCTGGTCGTACTTATTGGTCTCGGGCCCTCGAAATGGCAACCGCGTTCGGGACTTGGCTGGGAGATTGACCACTTTGTCGGCTATTTTGTTATCACTTTGATGTTCTGCCTCGCTTGGCCGCGGCCGTTCGTAATCGGGGGCGCCCTCGTTGTATTCGCGTGCGTGCTGGAGGCCTTTGCAAGCTATTCCAGCCGATCGCTCGTCCAATTTCTTTGCGACCTTGTACAGCTCGAGCGGAGTGCTGGCCGC
>Ga0306920_100003262_pt1 | contig 20573 bp, 13 predicted proteins | sample flu12Cox44000170_FD_204666 | JGI IMG/M metagenome (GOLD analysis project Ga0306920, IMG submission 204666) | Lab enrichment of tropical soil microbial communities from Luquillo Experimental Forest, Puerto Rico - flux4day.12C.oxic.44.000.170 (v2)... | ecosystem: Environmental > Terrestrial >... | reverse complement strand
CGCTTGGCGAAACATCATTGGTTTTCCAATCAAGCAGAAGACACCTGCCAGCTTTGCGATCAATCATGATCGAATCGATCAAGCCTTCAAGCACGCTGCGATCGTTTCTGCGCCACGAAAATGGAAATTCGGCATGAAACAACGTTTCATCGCTCGCCAGAAAACGAGCGATGGTGACATCGCTGAACAAATTCTGGCGCGTGGCGTTCCAGTCTTTTACTGCGGCTTTCTTCTCGGGAGAAGTCGGCAATTCTTTTTCGAAAAGCTTCTGTGCGGCATCAATTCCACCTTTCCAATCCAGACCTTGGAAAAATTTGTGCCACCAGCGACCGTAGAGCGTGGCCAGAGTATCGAGCCGCGAGCGTGTTCGCACGTCTGCCGGAACTTCCGAATCGAGCGCGCTTGGTGTGATCTTTCGCACGAATTCCGAAGCACGTTTCGCAGCGCGCTTGAGGTCGCGAGAATCTAACGGCTTGCTTTCGGCACTATCTTTCTGCAGCGCGTGCCCCCCGATTGGCGAAGGCTCGAGGACTTCATCGATCGTGCTGCTGTGTTGATCGAATTCGCCTGAGTAAAAATCCTTGTCCCGAATCAGCCGTCGAAGTTGTGCTGTTCTGGGCAATTTGCCCTCGCTATTGGAGAAGATTTCCTGATCGAGCACAACCACGAGTGTGTGGCGCGCCCGTGTTGTTGCGACGTAGAGAAGGCGTTCAATTTGCTGGTGTTCAGCACGCTCGATCGCATCTTTCAAATCCTTCGATTTGTCTTCTTTGCCGAGCGCGATAATCAGTTCGCCATCCAGAGGCGATTTTACGAGGTCCGGGTAGCGCGGCGATGGCGGCCGCTGCTCGCGCGCGAGGAATGGCACGATCACCGCCTGCCATTCAGATCCTTTTGCCTTATGCGAAGTGATGAGTTGGATCGCGTTGTCGTCAGCGGAAACGCGGACGGCGCGCGGCGACGCGAAGTCGTTGCGTAACCGTTCGGCGAACCCGGCTAGGATTATTCCGTTTGCTTCTGCTTCCGCCGCTTGGGCGAGCAAGGCATCAAGTTCGAGCGCTAGATCGCCAAACTCAGTCGGGGGCAATAGGAGCAAACGCTCGCGCAATTGCGTTTGCTCGATGATCAAAGTAACGGCATCGAATAACGCCCGGCCATCCGCGCGTTGGCGAATTTCTGCGAGCACATGCAAAACCGAGGAAATTCTTCCGGTCGCCGATAATATCTCGTCGATGCGAAATCTCGCGCTCTGTCCTTCGGAAAAGACGGCAAGATCGTGATCGGATGCGCCGAAGATCTCGCGCAGGACGCCCACGATTTCGTAGGCATTGAGAGGGTCGGTCATGATCGTAAGAAGCGCGGTCAGCCACGCATATGCCAGGCTGTCGCCGTTGACATCGCGTTCAGATTGGATCGCCACCGGTAAACCGACGCGGCGCAACGCTGATGCCATCGTTTGCAGCCAGGCTTTCCGTGGGCAAAGAATCGCCACCTCCCACCACGAGTCGGCCGAAAGTTTTTTCAGTCCTGCGTCCTTGATCCATCGTGCCAGATATTCCGCTTCGATCCGTGCCTTTTGGTAGTCCTTGAGTTTTTTTCCTTCCGGCAACAGTTCTTTCGCGACAAGCGCCACGCGAATGACTTTCCCGGGAAGAATGTTCGGCCGCGGCTGCAATTCAACGAAACGCACCTGTCCGTCCTTGTTATTCAAAATCTCGCGGAAAGTTTCGTTCGCGAAATCGAGCTGTTTCTGGTCCAGCCGAAATGTGACGGCGAATTCCAAGCTCTCACCGTTCTTGTTGGAAATGAGTGCTTCATGAACTGCCCGGTAATAATTCAAGTCCGCGCGCTGCCAGTAAATCGATTGCTGGAAATCGCCGACCATGCAGAAGTGCCCGGACCGCGGACCCAGATGTCGATCTTTCAACCAAAGGCCCTTCGCCTCCGGCGGGCGCGTCGCTTCCAGCAGCACGGAAAATTGCAGTGGCTCAGTATCCTGTGCTTCGTCGAGGATGACACGAAAGTTTTCTTCGCGAATTCTTTGCGCGGCGACCGGATGTTGCAGCAACTCTTCCGCGAGCGCGATTTGATCTCCGTAAGTGACGAGCCCGTGGTCGAGTCGAAAATTGAGATAATCACGCTGCACGTCTGCCGCGACGCACGTGGCCGCGTCGCAGATCCATTGTCGCAGCGGCGCAAATTTTTCCTGCCAGAGTTGAGTAAACCTGGCGTTTGCGGCCGTGAAACAAGCCGGCCACCGCAGGTATTCCCAATCGCCGGCGAAACGCCTTTCCCACTCGCGCAATTCCGCCTGTGATTTGGCGATGTTGTCGCGGCCCGCTTGATCGCTCTGTTGATGGACCTCAGTGAAATCGAGCGGCGGACACGGCGACAGCCCTGGCACCTGCAAAGCAGAGGAAGCGGCGCGTCGCGCCAGTTCCATGAGGGTGCGCGCCTGCACAAAACGCAGAAGCATGGCCCGCTCCTTGTCGCCTAACGACCTGCCAATTTGCGTTTGGTTTTGGGCAAACTCCTGCCACAAGTCGTCGTCGTCTTCGACTAACTCTAGCGGTGCCGGCAAACCAAGATAATGACCGAAGTCGGTCAGGAGTTTCAGGCAAAACGAATGGATTGTGCCGAAAAAGGCGCGGTTAAACGCAGTCTGCACTTGCTGCCGCAAATTTTCCTGGAGCAGAGATTGCCGGGTGCGCTGTTGCATTTCGTCCGCCGCGCGATTGGTGAACGTGACCACGACCAGACACGGCAAAATTTCGGCGGCGTTCGGCAAACGCGCGATCGACAAGATCCGTTCGGTGATCGCGGTGGTTTTGCCGGAACCTGCCGATGCGACTACAGAAAAATTGCGGTCCAACTCGCTGGCAAAACGAGCGCGTACACATTCGTCGCGCGGCTTCACCATGTTTCCCACTCCTCTTTCTCAAGAACGAGCGCGGGATGGGTCAGCGCCCATTTATCTTCCAAGATATCGTTGTCGATTGGCAATGTCGCGAGCGGATATGGCGCGTTGTAACCAAACGCCGGACGGATTTCACCTTTCATTCCAAAAACCCCGGTGCGTTGCATTTCCGCGAGATCGTCGAAGACGTCTGTATGCGGTTCAAGAGCGACAACGGACAACTGTGGCGCGACGTTTTTGACCGCGAGCGAAATAATGCTGGCGCTCACTTCGGTGGCGCCGAGTTCGCGTATCGCTAGGGCGTAGAGACCGAGCTGTAAGGTTGTACCTTTGACCAGACTGTCATGCAGATCCGAGGTCTTCAGTTCTTTGGTCGAACCGGTTTTGTAATCGACAATCCAGATGTTTTGCCCGGCGAAATTAAGGGCGTCATTTTGCGCGAGCACCAAATCGATCTGACCGTGCATCTGAAGGTCGACATCATGAGCAATTTTCACCGCGCCGTCGCGACCGACCGCTAACTCCGTCGCGATCCGATTCCATCCTTTCGCACCTCCGATTTTGGCGCCGAGATGTCGCGCCAGATAACGCGCGTTCAACCAGCCAGACTTCCACCAATCAGGAACGACTTTGCCTGACAAATCGCAAAGACGCCGAAGTGCCGCACACCGCTCATCGGCACTAAAGCGAATACGCTGATCGATCTCTGTCAGGGTCGGAAACACCGAGAAAATCTTTCCGTCTCGCGGTTCGATGATATTCGCCAGCCACTGATGCACCCACTTACCGGTTGTCGCCGCCCACGGATTCGCGGCGTCCTCCGGTGGCTCCACTCCGAGATAACGTTTCATCCAAATGATCGCTGGCGACGAAACCATTCGTTCGATATCGCTCACACTTAGCGTTGGCACCGGCCGATACGCCCCGTTCGGCCGCAACGCGAAATCATATTCGCCGACAGGTTTAGAGGAATCGCGGCGCGCATTGAATGCGATCAGTGTTTGCTGCACATCCGTCGCTATCCCGGCTGGCTCCGGCAACAGCGCAGTGGCGCGTTGGAGATTTTTCAATGTCGTTTGGGTGAGCGGCCCACCGCGCGTTTTGAGATAGAGCGCGGTGAAACACTCGCTCGGATTCCAGAAGTGTTCCGGCGCATCTTCCTGCACCAGGCTGGCCGCAATTGTCACGCCTTTGCTGGCCGAAGCGAGGAGCGCGTCGAATTGCCGCAACGCGATGGAGCGTTGCTCGGCCGGACCGAGATAGAATGAATGGTTTTCGCGAACACTTGTGTGCCCTTCGCCCTGGCTTCCCTGGCGAGCGGCGCGCTTGTTGAGCTGTTGCACACTGCGATTGAAAGCATGAATTTCTTCGGCGCGTGCGAACTCTGCACCCGGCGGCGGCGGCCAGGCATCTTCGTTCCAACCGGCGAAAATCAGGTGCGACCATTCCTGATATTGCGCGCGTGCCACTGTGAGCAATTGCACGCGCGCATATGGATGATCGCCAGCGGGCGAGCGCGCGGCATCTGACGTCGCAGCAGTTTCTTTCAGCCAGCGCAAAAAAAGTGCACGTGAAAAGTTTACATCGAGACGCTGCGACCAATCATCGGCGACGTTGGCAAGCTCGAGTGCGTGTTGTTTCCATCCAACATGCGCAAGCGCAGCGTGAGTTTGTTCGAGAAACTGCGCGAAAGTGGCGCGCGCAGGAAGAAACGGCAGCGCCCGCAGAGCTTCGGCCGCCGCCTGAGATTTGTTGTCCACGGACGCCGCACAGAATTCGCGCAGCAGTTCGAGGTCGTCGAGCAATACCTCCTTGTAACTTTCGTGCAGGACTTTTTCGAAAACTTGTCGGCTGATTTTGGGCGATACAACCGTCGGGTCGGGCAATGCATTTAGAAAACGTAGAAAAGAATGAAGTCGTGGCGCGCGTTGCAATTCGATCCAGGCCTGCCACTCCGCCGACTCGAAAATGCCGGGCACAATGTGGCCGAGCCCATCGTTATGCGGGATTTCAAGCCGCTCTAGCGAGCTAGCGACCAGCCGCGGCAAGGCGCCACTGCCGGGAAAAATCACGCCCAGCCGCGAGCATTTCTCATCTGCCAAATAACGAACGCATTGCCGCGTTATCGCTTCGGCTTGTTCGGAAAAGTTTGTGCCGATCAGAAAATCGAAACGCTTTGGCGTTTCCGCGCCTCCGCGCATTTCCATTTCGCTAAAAAGCGAATCGCCCAGCGCGGTGGTCGCTGTCGCTCTCGGCACATATTGGGCTTCGCCACAGACTTCTTCCCAGGAGCCGATCCAGCAAAGATCGACATCGGAAAGGTTTTCCCGAGGTTCTTCGACCACGATCGTGGCGCTTTTTGCCAGTTCGACCGCAGTGCGCAGGACAAACCATTCCGCCCAATGGGCTCCGTCGAATCCGCTGATAAGCACATGGGAAAATTCTCGCCTGCCACTTGTGTGCTGTTGCAAACGACGGCGGTCGCTTTCGCCGCGAAGTACAAAACCGCATTTTTTCAACAGCGCGTTGAAACGCCGAACTACTGGTGCAAACGATCGCAGCCCGAGTTCTTCGAATTTCCAACCGGCAGTTTCGAGGCGATCCAACGCGCGCAATAGCAGCGCGGGTGCGCGAGCAACAGCTTTAGCAGCAAGCGATTCAGATTCGTCAGGCCGATCTTCGATTTCACTGGCTGCGATTGCGAGAAGCAACCGCAGAAGTTCAGGCTGAGCAATCGGCGTCGGATCATCCCGTGCGAGCAACGCACGTAAACTTGAGGGCGTTACAAGCTGCAAACCCAAATGCGACCAGCCTTTTGCGATTAAGCGCGCTTTAATATCGTTAGCCTGCCCGCGCGTTGGAACGACCACCAGTGAAGGCAACTCGCGTTGCCACGCTCCAGGCAAAACTTGACCGAACCAGGGAGCGATGACGTCCTCCCACGCTTCCTGCAAGGATGGCCCAACGAGCAGAACCGGCCGCGATCGTTTCACAGGTTACCGATCCCGCGCAGCATCCTCTTGTCCGCCACTCGTCGCGTAACACCGTCTCGATCCAGCCGCTCGAGCAACGGCACCATGATGCGGCGCGAACTCCCAAGTGCTTGACGCAGCTCGCTCACTGTTGCCGGTCCGTTTTTCGAAATGAATTCGGTCACCTGTGACTTCAGGCGCTCAAAACTCTCGCGTGATAACAGCACATCGAGACCAAGTTCGGTCACGTCACCGTTCTCGATCAAAAATCGCACGACTTGCCGAGCCTGCGGATCCGATTCGATTGCCTTGCGCGAGGGCGGATCGAACGCCTGTCGGCTAAGCGCTTCGCGGATTCGTTTCTCGACCGGTCGAACGTGAACCGGTAGCGTTGGACGATGGGAAATCCGTGCGATAACGGATCCCTTGCGGACGAAATTGCCATTGCACAGATCAACTACTAGCGATTCAAGCAGCTCCGGCTCTTGAATTCGTAACGCGGAGCGTAGCTCACCCAGATCGATACCGGTGCGCTCGGGCTTCTCGTTGTGCGCTGTATCGATAAACGCAATCGCCTGAGCTTGCACCTTCCGCCAGAATTCACAATCGGCCACGATGTGCTGGCACGCGATAATCCCGCCGTTTTGCTCCAAATTTATCACTGCTTCAGAAATTTCATCGGCACTGAATCGTGACTTGCTCAAAAGACTTTCTCGACGCGCGAATCCCTGTCGTGCGACGGTGGCGCACACCAAAGAATCGACGTTGTCTAGTGCGACAGTGGACGCCAGTGGTTTCTTGTCACCGTCTGGGTCGAGGACAATTCCGCCGGCGATGGTGTGTCGCTCCGAGGAATCGCGCAGGACAAAACGATCGCCGATGAACGCAAAAATAGGCGAGGCGAGCTTTAAATGAGCAATTTTTTCTTTGTTTAGCTCGAGAGGTCCATTTTTATGGAACCTAATCTTGGCGGCGACACGCGACGCACCGTGGTGAAGATACATCGACGATCCATTTTTCAGGAGATGGCTAACAGTCTTGTCGCCGTTGGGGCGCGACAATTTTTCTACGAGAACAATCAGTGTCGAAGATGGTGCGCCGTGACTCGGAAGCGTCACCACGTCTCCGCGCTTAATCTGATCGACGCGCAGATCAGGTAGATTGATGGCGGTGCGCATTCCCGGTTGCGCGACGTCCAGTTCGTGGCCATGGCTCTGAATCGAACGAATACGTGTTTCGAGATTGGTTGGGTAAACAACGATTTGCTGGCCGCGGCACAAGGATCCGCCGGTCAGCGTCCCCGTGACAACTGTGCCGATCCCACGCAGCGTGAACACCCGATCGATAAACAAGCGTGGCTTGCCGATGTCACGTTGGGGCTCCATTCTCGCGAGTTGGGTAGCCAGCGTGTTTACCAGATTTTCAATGCCGGTTCCTGTCCGGACGGAAGTGGGAACAATTGGTGAATCTGCAAAAGGTGTACCGGAGAGTCGTTCTCGAATTTGATTGGTAACAATCTCGATTCGGCCGAGGTCCCTTTTCGTGAGCGCAATCACAGCGCGTTGCACACGGAGGTAATTGAGGATTTGCAAATGCTCTTCGCTTTGCGGCATCCAGCCGTCATCTGCGGCAACGACAAACAGTGCAAGATCGATTGAGCCAAGTCCGGCGATCATGTTGCGCACAAAATCCTCGTGGCCCGGGACATCAACGATGCCCGCGTGAATTTTGTCGCCGTTTGGTCCGGTTAGATTCAATGTTGCAAAGCCAAGATCGATTGTGATCTGCCTTCTCTTTTCCTCCGGCAGACGATCGGGATCTGTGCCGGTTAAAGCTTCGACCAGTGCGCTCTTACCATGATCAACATGACCTGCTGTGGCGATAATGAAATGACGCGTCGTCACTCCGTGCACGCTGCGCGAGCCGCGCTGATCACAATATCGTCCTGCAGGGGAAAAATTGTGCGCAGATCGAGTTTGAATCGGTTGTCGGCAATGTAGCCAATCACAGGCGGATTCGACGCACGAAGCTTCGCCGCGAATTTGCCCAGTGAGGAATCTCTGGGAATGAAGTCGATGGTTACAGATGGCAGATTCGACTTTGGCAACGTGCCCCCGCCTGTTTTCGCTTTGCCGCTACCGATTGCGACCTTCATTGGCAAGTCCGCCAAATGCGAGGCAATCGCTGCGGCACGGGCGCGCAATGCGTCCTCTGAAGTTTGTAGAAGTGCGAGCGCCGGGATTTCGCCGATTTTTTGCACGAGGTGAAGATCCACAGTCGTTTGCAAGGCGGCAAGACAGAGCTTGTCGCAGCGCAAAGCCCGAAACAGCGGTTCGCCTTTCAGCACGGTGACGAACCGTTTTCTCCCAGCGATGATTCCCGCCTGCGGACCGCCGAAAAGTTTATCGCCGCTGAAGCAAATAAGATCAGCGCCCGCTTTCAACACGTCGGCAGGGGTTGGCTCATGCTCCGCGATTCCCAATGATTCAATCGCGATTATCGCGCCGCTGCCGAGATCTTCAACAAACGGAATCCGATTCTTCTTCGCCAGCGCGCTGATCTCGTTCGAGGAAGGCGATTCTACAAAGCCGCTCATGAAAAAATTGCTGCGGTGGACCTTCAGAATCATCGCGGTTTTTGGACCAATGGCATGCGCGTAATCTTCGAACGTTGTCTTGTTCGTTGCGCCGACCTCGCGCAATTTCGCGCCGCTCGCTTCGAGAATTTCGCTGATCCGAAATCCGCCGCCGATTTGCACCAGTTCGCCGCGCGAGATAATAACCTCCGGCACGCCCGGCGGTCGTGCCCTGTCAGCCCTTCGCGTAAAGTGCTGAACAATCAGGAGGAGTGCCGCTGCACAATTGTTCACTACGGTTGCCGCCTCGGCTTTACAAAGTAGGGCAAGCGCACTCTCGACGTAAACGCCGCGACTGCCGCGTTCGCCTTTTGACAGATCGAACTCGAGATTTGAATACAGTGGCGCGATTTCATTCAGTGCGTGGATCGCTTCGCTCGGAAGCGGGCTGCGTCCGAAATTTGTGTGAATGATAATTCCCGTTCCGTTGATGACTGATTGAAGTCTGCTGGCGCGAAATTCATCCAGTGAACGACGGATGTCAGTGATAATGGCTTCGAATTCCGAGAGCGCGTTGCTGGCACGAATCTGTGACAGTTTGCGCCGGACAATTTCGACGACGAGAGGCTGCGGCAAATCAAAATTGCCAAGGGCATCGAGGATCTTCGACACCGCCGGAATTTGGCGTCGCTTGTCACACCTCATTCGGTCATGCATATCAATGGGCGGCGACGTCGTCGCGGTACGATGTGCCCAATTAGCGCAGCGGAAGGTGTGCGTGCTTTTCGCAGGACTATTAGCACGTTCTCCAGATTGGCTCGAGGGACGCACAGCAGTAAACCGCCGCTGGTCTGTGCGTCAGTTAATAGAATTTTGCACGTCTCATCTGTGCGCGCCCAACCGACAAGAACCGTGGCTCCATTGAGATTATCCCGGGTTCCTTGCGGGACGCAGCCTAGATTGACGAGTTCGTGAATTTCGTAGCTGATGATGGGCACAGCAGCGGGATCGATATCTGCGGAGACGCCACTCGCCCTGCACAACGAGATTAGATGCCCTATCAACCCGTAGCCGGTGATATCGGTGGCGGCGCGCACGAGCCCTGACTCGGCCAAATCGGCGCCGACCGTGTTGATCTGTGACATCAGGGTGATCACGTTTTTTTGCAACGCGCGCGAAGCCATTCCGCGTTTGATCGCTGTCGTGGCGATACCGGTGCCCAGCGGTTTCGTTAGAACGAGCACGTCGCCGGGACGCGCATTTGCGTTTGTGGTGACGCGTCGGACGTCAACGAACCCGGTAACCGCAAGTCCGTAGATCGGTTCTGGATTGCGAATGGAATGGCCGCCGATGATTTCACATCCGACCTCAGCCGCCTTGGCAAGGCCACCGCGCAAAATTGACGAGACTACTCTTGGCCTAACGAGATCGTCAGGAAAACCGATAATGTTTAGTGCAGTCAAGGGACGTCCGCCCATGGCGTAGATGTCGGAGAGTGAGTTGGCGGCTGCGATTTGGCCGTACGAAAACGGGTCGTCCACAATCGGTGTGAAAAAGTCAACCGTCTGCACGAGTGCGCGATGGCGATCCAACCGATACACACCCGCGTCGTCGAACGTTTTCGAACTGACGAGCACGTTCCGGTTTAACGAAATTGGAAGCTGCGGCAAAACTTGTCGCAGGGCCTGTTGGCTCAGTTTTGACGCTCACCCGGCGCAGGATGAAAGCGACGTTAGCTTCCGAATTTGTTCTCGCGACATTGATCTCACCTCCTTTCACCCAATTTTCGATTTTCGAATTGCGATTTGCGATTGAAATCATCCGATCTGCGCAGAGGCAATCGGCAATCGAAAATGATCTCGCGGAGAGGATAGGAATCGAACCTACCTCGCCACTTGCGTGGCGACGACGGTTTTGAAGACCGCGAGGACCACCAGGCACCCTTCACTCTCCAGCGAACCAAAAGAAAACTCCAACGTCCAACGTCCAACATCCAACATCCAACTGTCTGAATTGAGCGTTGAGCGTTGGGCGTTGAGCGTTGGGCGTTAAGAAATCCTAGTGACCAAGGCGCGCTCGCTTTCGTTAAAGTCAACGCTTGGTATCGCGCAGCTGTTCTATTTTGCTTTCTTGACGCGCGTAACGATCTCGTCGAAATCCGGCCACTCGCCGGACTCGAGCTTGGAATGGAGCAGTTTGCCATTGGCGCGAATTTCGAAGGCGCCGCCGCTCGACGGAATCAGCACAAGCGATTTGATGCGCTCGCCGAGTTCGAGAATCTTGGTCGCCAAACTGACGGCCTTCGGCGTGTAGTTTCAAACGACGCAGTATTCGATTGAGACTTCGGTCTTCACCGGAAGAAGCTCCTTTCCGCAGCCAAACTAGCGATCTGGCCAGAAGGGGTCAAGAGTCGTACTGGCAAGTTTGCCAGCGCCGTTTGCGAATAACAGCCTTGACGGAAGTGCATGCAACGCTTCAAAAAAGAAGTGTGCCGCAGCCCGCTCCACCAGGCTGCGGCGTCTCCACTTCAGCAACCCCGAAGGCTTTCGGGGTTTTTCAGCCCTGAGGACGTTAACCCTCAAGATGTTTAAAAGGCGAAATTCAGGCCGCTGCGGAACATTCCGAAATTATTCCTTGGTCCGTCGATGACGCCGAAACTTAAGTCATTAGTCCAACCGACATGCCGCGCGAAACGAAATTCGAGACCGGCGCCGAATTGGCCGAGTACCTTGGTTTGGCTGCCGAAATGTTCTGTCTGCGCATTGACAGCGAAGGCGTCCGGCGGTCCTTGCGTGTGGAGCTGCTCCCTTTCGCCGCCACCGAAAATCGCGCCCACGCCAGCCCAGGCGTATGGCGCGAGACGTGTGCAGGGAATCGGGTAGCGCAGTGTCAGCGTTCCTAAAACAGCGCCGACAGCGCGCTCGTGATTGATTCTTCGGTGAATAAATATGGGGACCGACTGGTCCTCGAAGATATCGAAACCGGGCTTCGTCGCGTCTACAGCAAATCCTTCAACCCCCACACCAGCATAGCGGCAGAAGAAATATTTTAGGTCCCCGCCGCCGCCCCATGCGTGATCCCCGCCAATGTAGCGGTCGTAGGTGCCGAGCACAGGACCGCCTTCGCTGGTGCTTTGTACGATGTCCACCAGCGATGGATTAGGCGCGAATTCGGTATTAGTGAATAAATAGGTGCCCCAGAGATTCACATTCCATTCGCGGTCGCCATACCATTGAGGACACGGCGGCACGTACGCGACCTGCTTCATCTCCTTTCCTGAATCTTTTCCGGAACGGGCGTAGGCAGCGTCGGTGTAATAACGGAAGCGCGTAGAGACCGGCGCTTCTGCTTCGCCGCGTTCCCCACCGAAAAGCCAGGTGAAGGCAACAAACACATCAGCAACCGGAGCACCCGCGGTGCAACCAAATAAGGGCGAGATGTCTAGGCGAGTTTGCGCTGTCGGTTTCCACGCAACGGTTGGGCCGATGGTGAAACTGTGCAACGGATCGCCCCGTGTATCTTTGACGGTCAAATTCCTATATTCCATTTCTATGCCGACTTTCAGACGTTCGTTAGGCAAGAGAACCGGCATCATGGCAGCCTGAGAGAACCCCCATTCGCGTCCACGGTCGCCGGTGTTCTCTTTTTCAAAGAACCAGTTCATGGCCCACTCGACGCGCTCGAAGAAATCCTGGGCGAGGAGCAAACGAACTTCGTAGGCATCGGGAACTTTAGGCGGGCCGCTTTCTTCCTCTTCTCCTCCTCCGGGAGGCGGCGGAACTTCTTCGCGTCGAATGGTGCCGACGCCGAATTTATATTCGGCGAAAATTGTCGGGTTGAGCGGAATCTTGTTCCAATCTGCAAGCGCCCATCGTGCTTCCAGACTCACTGTCTGCACGCCACCACCGCCATTAAATCGTTCCAGCTCTGTTTCAGCCGCGACATTGAAACGATAGGGCAAACCCATTTCGATCTCTTGAGTAAAAAGATAATCGGGTGGGCCATGGCGGAACCCCTGGCCTTCAAAAAGTTCGCCGAAGAAAAACGACCACGGCGGCAAAACGTAGGCTTGTGTCGTGTTGGAAAAACGGCTGCGCGACAATCCGGGAGGTGCTCCGTATGCGCTTGGCACTTCTTCGCCCGTGACGACAATTTCCTGCTCTGTTGTTGCTTGCGCGAAGCCAGAATGATTCGCTGCAAGGAAGATTAAACATGTGCATGCGATCAGCAGGATGAGCCGTCTCCGTCGAATCTCATAAAAAAAAGACGCTTTCGTCATAAGCCCGCGATGATTACAAACTTGTAATAGTTGGCAAGACAAATTTTGAGATTTTTTGCCGGTGCGTTGGATTATTGACAGCTGTTGACGATTGCTCTAAGAAGGACGGCCGCTGGCCGCTCCACCGATCTGCGGCCTGTCCATTTCAGCAACCCCGAAAACGGTTCGGGGCTGTCAGCCAGTTTCAGTAATTAACAGGCAGCCGGAGGAGAAATCGTTGAAGTGAGAAGAGAAGACGACCCTGGTGGGAAATGGAATTATGAGGGCGTCGTCAAAACCAACGGGAAGGAATGGGGATTCGAAGTCGATCCGAAAGGGAAATTTTTTGAAGAAGCACACCGAGATCAGAAGATAATCGGAAAACTGGAAGCCGAACCGCTGCCACCATTGAACAAGAGCGATCCGGGCTAGCGCTTGTGCCGTGGCCGCAACTTATTCCCAGAATTATTGCAACAGATTTCGCGATGCGCCTCGCTTCGCTAAACCTTGATCTTCCGAGCAGAATTTAGTACGACGGCACTCCGCTCTTCGCGATGGTGAACATCGATGCAGGCTGGGGAGCGTAGGTTTCGGGATAATGCAAGTCGCACCCGAAACGAATGTCAAATACAGCTGCATTGGTAGGCGTGTTAGGAACAGTCCAGAGGAAAGATGTACTCGTCGGGGCGAGAAACGCAGTCCACATGAACGTACGACCGCCATCCAGCGACAGCCAAACCTCGCTTTCACACCCCGTCAACGGGATCTTAGGAAGCGTGTGCTTCCACTCGACCATGATCTTCTGCCCAGCGTAGAGAACCTGTCCCGCCACTGGCGAAATCTGGTTGACAGTGTAATTGCCTTGAGCATTCAACTTCGCAGGCGCGAAAGCAAATGCCACCGCAGCCATGATTAAAACAAATCCGCGAACTTTCATATATGATCCCTCCTTAGGTATGTTTGACTCCTCCTTAAGTCAGAAAATCCTGCCACAATAGAAACTCTGTCAAAAGATTTATCCTTACTTTTTTGTCATCTGGCTCGCGACGAAGCGACGGCGTGCTTCGATGGCTTCTATTTTTGCGGAAGCGGGAATATCAGCTCGACCGTTGTTCCGCGACCAACCTCGCTCTGGATTTTGGCAGAGCCGCCATGGAGATCGACGATTGATTTTACCAGGGCCAGGCCCAGCCCAGCGCCATCCGAGCCGCGTGATGACTCGGCACGGTAAAATCGATCGAACACACGCGGCAAGTGTTCGGCAGCTATGCCGCAACCATCATCGCAGACTGCAACTTCGAAACCACCGTCCTGTTTGGAAAGCGCAATCTGAATTGAACCGTTCTCCGGAGTGAAACGTAGCGCATTATCGAGCAAATTTCCCACCGCGCGTTCGAACAGGTCGGGGTCGGCATAAATTTGTCCGTCGCCGCTGCAACTGATCGTGACGTGGTGATCATCAGCGACCGTTTGGTAAAACGCTGCGATCTTTTTTACTGCAGCGCCCGCGTCGAACCATTTACGCGCGATCGATTCGCGCGCTGCATCCACGCGCGCAACAAACAGCAAATTATCAACGATCCTGGAGAGTCGTTCGCATTCGGCGACGGCGGATTCGATTGTGTCGCGATACTCGGCTGCCGTACGGTCCCGTGTGAGAGCAACCTGTGCTTCGCCCAGCATATTGGCGATGGGCGTTCGCAGCTCGTGCGCGAGGTCGGCAGAGAATTGCGACAGCCGCGTAAAGGAATCGTCCAGCCGGTTGAGCATTTCGTCGAAAGCGGTGGCCAGTGGTTGAAGCTCGTGCGGCCACCGATTGGAGCCGATGCGCTCCTTCAATTGGTTCGGTCCAATACGCCCGAGTGATTTGGCCATTTGTCGCAGCGGCTGCAATCCGCGGCGGGTTACGATGATCGCAATTAAGGCTGAAGCGAGGACGCCGCCTGAGAGGACCGAAACGAATAGAAGGGCGAAGTTGCTTTCGACTTGCTCGTCACTCGACCGGTCTTGCGCCATTTGGAGCGTATAGGTTTGGCCATCGGCATTCTGGTTGAACGCCACTAAGGAAAACAGCTTCGCGGCGGTGCGATAATCGTGGCGATCCCGCAGCGCCAGCGCGGGTTCTCGCGCTGTTGGAAAAATTTGCGCCGGAAGCAATCGAGCCATGCCGGGCGTTTCAGCAACCGTGCGATGTTGTGAGTCGAGTATTCTGATCCAGTACGGCGTATGTTCGCCGACGCGGCGGGCCGTCAACTCTTCCGCAAAAGCCTTTGGTCCGTTCTCGCGGAGATCCGCGCTCAAGGCGGACATCTTGTCGGCCAGAACTGCGTTATCTTCGGCGAACGCGTGACTCACGACGATCGAGTAAAAGACGCCAAGTCCGCAGGCGAGCAAAAGCGCCGCCGCCAGCGTAAAGAGCAGAATAAGCTGGAATGCGATGGACCTTCTTTTGTTCAAGGACGACAATGAAGACGCACTAGCGTCCTTTGAGGACATATCCGACGCCACGAATCGTGTGGATCAGCTTGGTCTTGAACGGGTCGTCTACTTTGGCGCGCAAGCGGCGTACAACTACATCGACGACGTTCGTGTCAGTCGTGAATCCGACGTCCCAGACATGCTCTGCAATTTCCGCGCGCGACACGACGGCGCCGGTTGAGCGAACCAGATGCGCCAGCAGAAGGAATTCCTTTGGCGTGAGGTTCAACGCAACGCCCGAGCGCGTTGCCTTGTGCCGCTCCACGTCAAGTTCCAAATCTTCGATGCGCAAATGTTTCGGCTGCTGCTGGGGCGCGCGTCGCAACACTGAGCGGACACGGGCGAGTAATTCCGTAAACGCAAACGGTTTGACCAGATAATCGTCTGCACCTAGCTCGAGTCCTTTCACGCGATCGCGGACGCTGTCGCGGGCGGTAAGAAACAAAATGGGCCTACGGACTTGATCGCGCCGCAGTTCCCTAACGACATCCCAGCCGTCCTTATGCGGCAGCATGATGTCGACGATCAGAAGATCAAATTTGGTCGCACGTGCCTTTTCCAACCCGGTTTCGCCATCAGGCGCGACGTCGACAGAAAAACCGGCTTCGCGCAATCCTTTGGACAGAAAAGCCGCGGTTTTCTTTTCGTCCTCGATCACCAGAATGCGCACAGGGCTCATTGCCTATACGAGTATAGGCTCATGCGCCAGATCGGCGTTGTGAGGGCGGTACGGCGATCAGCAGCCCGGCGATAAGAAATGTGATTGCCGCTGAGAATAGACAGTATCGGCAGTACGCATGCAGCAGAAAAGCCTGCACGTACAGCAGCCAAAGAGTCATCAGAAACATCGCACCAGCAATTAAAGCAAGGAATCGCGGCGCCCATGAGTAGCCGAATCCTGCAAATGTGGCGAGAGTAAACACCGTGAAATAGGCGATCGCGCCAAGCATGGCCACCGGAATTCCCCCCAGTTTCGCATACGCGCTCCCCAATACCCGAAAACAATCCGGCGAACCTCCGCAACTGAGGGTCTCGCCAGTGAGCACCTGCACGGTCAGGTAAGTTGCATCGGCCAGACCGACCACAGCAACAATAGCCACTGCTGTGTAAAGAATGGTGCGAAACCGCGATACGCTCATGGCCGAGAATAACGAAGCATAACTGACGAATGACAAATGACGTCAGAATGGCCAAATGACCACGAACTGATGTGGATCTGTTTCGTCATTCGGATGTTTTTCATTCCTTCGTCATCCGATCTTCGTGATTCTTATGACTCGTCGTCACGTTGAATCGGCCACCGACTAACCAGATCACGCACCACTCTTTGATTTCTCTTCCAGCGCTGCGTTGATTGCGGCGCGGACGCCCTCTGGATTTTTCTGTTGTTGCTCCACGGGGCGATTGTTGATGAACAGAGTTGGAGTGACCTTCACTCCGAGAAAATCACCAAGCGCATGATCTGAATCGACGCGTTCCCTCGCTTTATCGCTGTCCATATCTGTCTTGAATTTGTCCATATCAAGTCCCAGCGTGCCCGCGTACGATTCGAACAATTCCCGCGCGTTCGGGGCCTTGCTCCAGGCCAGTTGTTCGCGGTAGAGCGTGTCGTGCATCTCCCAGAATTTTCCCTGGAAACCGGCGGCTTCCGCGGCCAGCGCGGCTTCACGAGCGTGCTCGTGCGCCGGGAGCGGAAAGTTTCGAAAAACGACCCGTAACCGCGAATCGTACTCCCGCAGCAGTTCCTCAGCGAACGGGGCGAATTGCCCGCATGGTGGACACTGGAAATCGGCAAACTCTTCCAGCGTAACCGGAGCGCCCGGATTACCGCGAACGTGCGCTGATGTATCGCTCTTTGCCGATGCACTCTGGTTTTCAGGAATGTTCTTAACCTGCGGTCGCTTCGCGCGGTAAAGTGCGGCGCCGCCGCCAAACGCGGCCAATGCGACACCAACCACAATTATAAACGGCAGGTAGCGTTTCATACGAGAGAAGCGGAGAATTTTGGACGCGACAATTGATCAGTCAAGTGCCAGTCTCGTCAAGGTTCGCTGTGTGCTTCGAATCGTTGACCATCACGGGGGCGCGCGAATATAGTGTAAGGTGAGATTTCGCTACTTACTCACCGCCTTCGGGCTCATCGTCGTGTCTGTTTGCACTTCTGCCGGGCAAACTCCTTCGGGAGGAGAATCAGGAATTGAAGGAGTCATTACGATTAGCCCTGCTAAACCCGGGCCGATCAGAGCAGACGCCCCCGTGTCGGTGCCGTTGCCAAATACCACTTTTTCAGTTGAAAACAACAATGCCGAGGTGGCCTCATTTACCACCGACAGTCACGGACACTTCCGAGTATCATTGCCGCCCGGCCACTACAAAGTCTCCTTGAAGGGACGCAAATCCGGCATCGGCCACTTTGGTCCTTTCGAAACCGACGTTGGTGCGGGTGAAATGACAAGGGTCGACTGGCAATGCGACTCTGGTATTCGATAACGCATTGACTCAATCGGCGCCGGCGCCTTTGACACTGAGTTGATGCAGGGCGGGACTCTGCGACGCTGCGATAGTAGCGGCAGGTGCGTCGCCTCGGCGGCACTGCAAATCGAAGCGGTACGGTCATCGTTTAAGCGTCAAGGGCTCGCGGAGCTCTCCCCACTATTTTTGTGTGCTGGAATTATAGAAGCGGAGTTCTTCGACGCCGAAGGCATGTTTCCCAAAAACACGCAGCCGGGATTGCTTTGATCCCGGCTGCGGTATGAACTCTAACTATGAGCTCTTAGCTCTCCCTAAGGCCGAGGCGGCGGAGTCGGACGCGGCCTGGGCGAGGGTGTTTGTCTAGGTGCTGCCGTTGCAGTCGGCGTGGCCGTCGCGGTGGCGGTAGCTGTTGGCGTTGGCGTTGGCGTTGGCGTTGTGCAGCTTTGGAGGATATAGCTTTGTCCGCCGGTAGCTGCGCCACCTGAGCCGTTGCAGAAGTACTGGTCAAAGTCGGTAACTTTCTGCACTCCCGCTGTGGCCGATGTGTTGCTGTTGGTCAATGTGCCATAGATCACATCGTAGCGACTCTGCCCCTCGTACAACCTCACCTCAAAGTTGGCGGTGCCCGAAGTATTAGCGAAATACACCGCCCTCCATTCAATGTTGAAGATACGGTTGGGTGCCGTGCCCGATATCGAGGTGAAAACACCGCAGGCTCCACCGGGGTTACCAGTGCAGCCGGGCAAACCTGTGACGGTTTCCAAGTCGTCCCAGTACGGGAAGATGATGTAGGTGCGGCCGCTTGTGTCAGGCAGGCAGCTGTTTGTGAAGATCGAGAGAGGGTTCACGAACTGAAAAGTGCCGTTGGAGTCCACATTCGCAGCAGTATAGGTCTGGTCGTATAGCGTATAAGAGAACGGCAGCGTGATGGGCGTCGTGCAGTCGTCGCAATGATTGCCGCTGTCGGTTGTGCCTGGCACGATACTGCCACCTATCTGCGTTATGGTGTAATGATTCTGCGGCGGGCAACCCGATACCGTGTAATCCCCGGTAAAGGCCGCATTACTATTGCATCCGTGAGCAGTGATCGATCCGGAACCAATGGTCGCCGTCGCGCTCCCACCAAAATTGAAATGCACCGTGAAGGTGGTCGTATTTCCGTTGACCGTGACGTTAGTGACGCTCCCACCAGAATTGCCGGTCAGCGTCAGGTCGGAGGTTGATACTGAGCCGGGGTCAACAGGCAAGTTCCAGTTCACGTCAAACGTGTAGTCGCCCGGCGCTGGTGGGGTAAACGTTCCGCCAACAGGCGGGTTGGTCGTAGTCACCATCAGCTGCGCCGTGTCCTGACAGAAATTGCAGTTGAACTCAAATATCGGCATCTCGTCCGAGGCGCGGAGAATTGCGCCAGCGGGAATATGCATCGTGTTGGAGCCCTGTACCACAGGTGAGCTATTGAAGTGGAAGATTATCTGCTGGTTACTGTTCATTAAAGTAAAGCTGTTCGCCGGAGTCCCGTTCACCGTGAAATCGGTGGCTTGAACCGTGGTCGGATCCGCCGCATCGCTCAGGTTGATGGTGAAATCGGTCGGCTGCGAGGTTATGAGGCTGTTACAAGCCGGGATGGTGGTGGTCACAGAGAAACCCACCAGCTCCCTGTCGAAAAAGGCGTCCTGCTGGGATTGCCCGCTGATGACATTGCGCCCGTCATCCCATGCAGTCATGTGCCTTTGGAGCAATGCGAAGCCGTAGTCGTAATCGCCAGCGTAACAACTAAAGATGTTTGGATCCTGTTCCGCCGGCAGGGGAGTGACCACGTCCGAAAACATATCGTCGCCTTGCCAGGTCACGCCGTTATCGTGGGATTTGTTTGCCCACATCCTGTAGCACGGTACCGCCGGATTGCCCTCCGTGCAGCTGGTGCTCTCCCGCGCGTCATACCAGACGGTGAAGAGGGTGCCAGCCGGGCTGACCGAAAGGTTAGGCTGCCAGTTAGGACGGGTACCGGAATCAGAGTTCAACTTCAATGGCGCGCTAAAGGTGACGCCACCATCGGTGGAGCGGATGTAGTAGACATCGGCAGGATCAGCGCCGGTACCGTGCTGGTCATAAACGTAGCTAACTACGCCATTCAACACGGCAGGTTGACCCCAGCCCTCGTGCCGCCAGTAGCCACCGTTATCGGGAAACATGCAGGAGAAGTAGGAGTTGCAACTGCAAGCGGTGACGCCCGGTCCTGGGAAAGGACTTCCAGTGTAGGTGTTGGTCCATGTAGCCCCGCCATCGGTGGACTTGAAGAAAAGGTTCGTGTCGTTGTGAGGAAAGCCGCCTCCCCCTTCATCCATACCGGCGATATACACATCGCCGTTGTTAAAGTCGCCCGTGATCTGCACGTTGCGAATGAACGTACCACTGTTGTCCACCGTTATCTCGCTGCTCCAAGTGACGCCATTGTCAGTAGAGCGGCTTACAACCAGGGCGCCTGCACCTATGTTAAAGTCGTTCCACGAAACGTACATGTTTCCGAAGTGAGGAGAGGAGGGGTTGTTATCAGCCCAGCCGGACGGCCGGTCATCGCCGCCGCTCTGGTGAACGCAAAAATGAGTCCAACTGTTCGGGTCCGAAGGATTGGTGGACTTGTATCCGCCCAATGTACAGGGCGAGTTGCCATCGAGCCAGACCGTGAACCAGGTGCCGCTTGGTTTGTTGTACAGAACCACGGGGTCGCCAAATGTAAGGGTGAATGGGCTATTGCCGCTGGCGTTGGTGATTCGGGTGAAGGTTGTGCCGCCGTCGGAGGAGAACGACGCGCCGGAGAAGTTGCTAGAGTTGGCGCCTCGTGAATCGTTGAAACCAATCAAGATCTGGTTGGCGTTATCCGGGTTGGCCGCAACCATTGTC
>Ga0306920_100003261_pt1 | contig 20573 bp, 21 predicted proteins | sample flu12Cox44000170_FD_204666 | JGI IMG/M metagenome (GOLD analysis project Ga0306920, IMG submission 204666) | Lab enrichment of tropical soil microbial communities from Luquillo Experimental Forest, Puerto Rico - flux4day.12C.oxic.44.000.170 (v2)... | ecosystem: Environmental > Terrestrial >... | reverse complement strand
GTGAAATTTGGTGTGACCTCCATCTTCTCCAGATCGATGTCGGGCTGGTAGAATCTGTTGAACAAAACGAGGCCATCGACATTCAGGTCGTCCAGACTAATCGCCATGTTCGCGAAACTGCTGAAGTAAGGACTGAGCTTAACGGCGAGCGGAATCTTTGTGGCAGCCCGAATACTGCGAACTGTTTCGATATAGATATTTTCAGTCGTGCTGCCGGTGACCTCGGTACGTGTGGGTATCTTGTAGATATTTAATTCCAACGCATCGGCGCCGGCCTCGGTGATTCGTCGCGCGTAGCTGATCCATCCACCGAGCGTGGTGCAATTCAAACTGCCGATGATTGGAATGCCGACTACATGCTTGGCTTGCGCGATGTTCTGAAGGTACGTGTTCGGATCGACGCGGAATTCCGGCGCAGTGTCTTCGATTTGCTCTTCAAAGAGCGAATGAAAAACAACTGCGGCAGCACCGGCTTGTTCCATGGCCCGGACGTTCTCGATTTTTTCCGAAAGCGGGGAAGCAGACGGCACCAGAGGCGAACGCAGCGAGAGGCCAAGATACTTCGTCGTCAGATCCATCGCTTAGCTTAACCTTAGACAGAAAAATGACTGTGGGTCGAATCGTTTCGACAAAAGTCGTCAATGTCCGCCCAGACGTGCAGCCCAAGATGATGCGTATCGCGGCTCTGACGGAGCGTTTTGCTGGCAGACTCCGTTACGCGCAGCAGAGTTTGCCTGCGATAGGTTTCGGAGTAATTCTCTCACCTTTCAGTTATGCCCGATCGCGCTTATCTCCATCCGATTGATCCGGAACTGCTTCCCGGCGCGCGCAACGCGATCCATACTTGTTTGCGGCTAAAACCGCAGGAGCGAATCACGATTATTACGGATACGGTCACCCGCGGCATCGCAGCGGCGTTGCAATCGGAAGTGGAGCAGGTTGGGGCGGACTACCGTTTATTTGTCCTCGAGCATCACGCACGCAGGCCGCTCTCATACATGCCTGAAATCATTCTCGACGATCTCGCGCTGTCGCAGGTCTCTATTTTCGCCGCGCAGAGCCAACCCGGTGAACTCGGCTCGCGCACCGAGATGACCAACGTGGTGAACCATCACCACATCCGTCACGCTCACATGGTGAACATCAACCGCCAAATTATGCTCGAAGGAATGCGCGCCGATTTTTGCGCAGTCGATAAGCTAAGTCAGCGTTTGGTCGAACGTGCGCGTCAGGTCCATCGCATCACCTGCAAAACGACCCACGGCACCGAGTTTGTAGCGGAGCTTTCGCCGAAACTAAATTGGCTCAAAACAAGCGGCCTTATCACGCGCGACAAGTGGGGCAATCTGCCCGGCGGCGAAATTTTCACTACACCGATGAATACTAACGGCGTGTTTGTGGTGGACGGAGTGGTCGGTGACTACTTGTGCGAACGGTTTGGTGATCTGCAATCGAACCCACTCACCATTGAAGTCGAGAATAATCGTATTCGAGCGCTGCATTCGGAAAACAAGGATTTACGCGACGAATTTCGCGCTTATACGAACACGGACGAAAACAGCGACCGCGTCGGCGAATTTGCCATCGGCACCAACATCGCCTGCACGCACGTGATCGGACACATTTTACAGGACGAAAAGATTCCTGGAGTGCACATCGCGTTTGGTCATCCCTACGCCGAGCACACCGGTGCAAATTGGGCGTCAAAAACGCATATCGACTGCGTCGGCCGCGATTTCGACATCTGGTTCGACGGCCAACAGATAATGCGGGAAGGGAAGTTTTTGATATAGCTCTGCCGTGATCGTCACGTGGATCCGAACCTTCGCTCCGCTTTCAATGCCGCTTTTACGCCTGAAAAATACTCGGCTCTGGTACGGTGCGTAAATGAAACCGAGAAATGGCCCGCAGATTTCAGGCTTTCTGAGACACCGATTTTCTTAACGCGCGAGTTCATAGACGAGGTCACGCGCGCCGCAAGTGAGATAATAGCCGCAACGCGCAGGCCGGAATTTGTCAGGCATTCGGCCGTGGCGGTTCCGAAGGACTTGGAGGTGCCTAACGAATCAGCGCACCCCAATTTCCATGTGGTCGATTTCGCAATTTGCGCCGAAGGAGATCGGTTGGTCCCGCGCTTGATCGAATTACAGGCATTCCCGAGCTTGTTCGGTTTTCAGTTAATGCTGTTGGATTGCCTCCGCAAAGCGTACCCAGTGATTCCGCGCAATTGGACCTCCTCATTTGGTGGAATCAAGGATGGCGCGTATCTCGAAATTCTGCGGCGCACCATCATTGCAGATTCATCGCCAGAGAGTGTGGTGTTGCTCGACATCCAGCCGGAAAAGCAAAAAACCCGCGTGGATTTTGCCGCTACCGAAACGTTCCTCGGCATTCGACCGGTTTGCGTGACCAAAATCAAGAAGCGCGGCCGGCAATTGTTCTATGATCGCGACGGGCGCGAAGTCCGAATCGAGCGGATTTATAATCGCGTCATTTTCGATGAACTGAGTCAACGGGCCGATCTGAATTTACAGTTTCGTTTACAGGATGATCTCGATGTCACGTGGGTCGGTCACCCAAACTGGTATTTCCGGATCAGCAAGCATTCGCTGCCTTTTCTCAAAACGGAACACACTTCGCCAACGTTTTTCGTTGATGAATTTCCATCCGACGAAAAGGTCGGAGATTACGTCTTGAAACCGTTGTTTTCGTTCGCCGGTCACGGCGTGGACATGGAGCCGACACGAGAAAAAATCGCCGGTTTGCAAAATCCGCACGAATGGATTTTGCAGAAGAAAGTCGAGTATGCCTCGTTTGTGCCAACCGTTGATGGTCACAAATCGAAAGCCGAGATCAGGATGATGTTTGTTTGGCCGGATCAGGACCGCGATCCCACGCTCGTGAACAATCTCGTCCGGATGAGCCAGGGCAAGATGATGGGCGTCGATTTCAACATCGACAAGACGTGGGTGGGCGCCAGCATCGCGCTGCACGAATAGCGGAATCCTAAGGCGTCACAAATTGGCAACGTTCAGATTCGCGGAAATAAGCCGCTCGACGATCACCACATCAAGCCAGCGGCCATCGAGATGCGCATGTTTCTGGTACACGCCGACCTCACGAAATCCATGTTTCCGACACAGCGCGCGACTGGCCAGATTGAAAGGAAAGATGCGCGACACCAGTTTCCACAACCCCAGCCGCTCCGCTTCGCTGATGAGGCCAGTTATCAGTAGATCGCCCACGCCTCGACGTCTCCAGTCGCGACGGACGTACATCGAAAATTCGCCGATGCCCCGATAACATTCCCGTTCCCGGTACGGTCCAGCGCCCGCCCAGCCGATGAGTTCGCCATCGATTTGCGCAACAACAGCGGGATAACGACCGGCGATGGATTGAAGCCACGCACGCTGATCGTCGGCAGATCGGCGTCTGGTTTCAAAGGTGGCCACGCGGTCCTCAATTCCTTGATTATAAATTTCAGCAATCGCCGCTGAATCATCTGCGGCGGCGGTCCGAATTTGTACGCCGTCCACGTTTGGGCGTTCGAACGCGCGATCACGCGGGTTCAGTTGACACTGTTGCTTCACCAGAGCCTTGCTCGAACGCTTGCTGCACCGCGCGCCACGCCAGCATGGCACACTTCACTCGCTGCGGGAATTTTCGAACGCCTTGCATCACGCGCAGATCGCCCAATTTCTTAGGAGCTTCGTTCGTGTCGGCTGTCACAAGATCGTGAAACGCGCAAAGCATTTCCATCACTTCCGCCCGGCTTTTGCCCTTCAATTTCATTGTCATCAGTGACGCCGAAGCCTGGCTGATGGCGCATCCATGTCCGCTGAATTTGATGTTTTCCAAACCGCCATTCGCGTCGAATTTTACGGCTAGATGAATTTCGTCTCCGCACGCCGGATTATCACCATGCACCAGCACGGCAGCGTCGGGCAGTTCGCCAAAATTCCGTGGCCGCCGCGAATGATCGAGGATCACCTCCTGGTAAAGCTCTTCGATTTCCGGGCTCATGAGACAGGGCGGACTGGAGACCGCCCCTCCTTGGGAGAAAAGAAACGCACCGCAGCGTGAAGAATTTCCATCATTCGATCGATTTCCTCCATCGTGTTGTAGAAGTAAAAGCTCGCCCGCGTTGTGCCCGATACCCCGAAGCGCCGCATCAGTGGCTGGTTGCAATGATGTCCGCCGCGCATGGCCAAGCCATATTGATCCGCAAACGTGGTCACATCGTGCGGATGCGCAGCGTCCATGACAAACCCAACCAGTGCACCGCGTTCGTCCTTTGGACCAAAGACGCGCGTTCCCGGTAATTCGATCAGGCGGTTAGCCGCATAATGAGCAAGCTGTGAGTCGTGCTCGAAAATCGCCGGGCGCCCGATCGCTTCAATGTAATCGATCGCGGCTGCAAGCCCAATCGCGCCAGCAATGTTGGGCGTGCCAGCTTCGAACCGGTGAGGCGGCTTCTTGAACGTGCTCTTTTCGAGCGTGACGCTAACAATCATTTCGCCTCCGCCGTGCCACGGCGGGACGGAATCCAAAAGCTCCGCGCGTCCGTAAAGCACGCCGATGCCAGTCGGTGCACACATTTTGTGTCCGGAAAACGCAAGGAAGTCACAGCCCAACTTCTGTACATCGAGCGGCGTGTGGCCGACGCTCTGTGCCGCGTCGACCAACGTTAGCGCGCCCACAGCGCGCGCTTTGGCGCAAAGCTCGGTGACTGGATTAATTGTGCCGAGCGAATTTGAGATGTGCGTGAAAGCGAAAATTTTCACTTCTGGTGTTAGCAAGGAAGAAAGCTGATCAACATCAAGAGTTCCGTCGTCACGCACCGGCAGAAATCGAAGATGCGCACCTTTGCGTTCCGCCAGCAACTGCCATGGAACCAGGTTGCTGTGATGCTCCATCACGGTCAGCAGTATTACGTCCCCTTCGCCAATGAATTTTCCGCCCCACGCTTGCGCCATTAGATTTATGCTCTCTGTCGTTCCGCGCGTGAATATGATCTCGTCAGGACTTGCCGCGCCGATGTACTCTGCGACGCGCTGCCGCGCGTGTTCATAGGCTTCGGTCGCACGCCCGCTTAGCGTGTGTAATCCGCGATGAACATTCGCGTTGTCGTGTTCGTAAAAATTCCGTAACGCTTCGATCACTGAACGCGGTTTCTGCGAGGTCGCAGCGCTATCGAAATAGATCAGCGGATGTCCTTGCACTCGCTCACGCAGAATCGGAAAATCCTCGCGAAGAGCGCTCCAGTCTACCTGGCTCGCCATAGCCTTATGCACGCTATAATCTGCTACACCTCACTCGGCGCGCCAGTGCATTCCGACGAGCGGTAGGGGCGATTAACCTCAATCGCCTAAGGTTCAAATGAAAACGTGATGCTGGCGGCTGTGTCGCCCGCGAAATTGTAGCCGCTTCGCTGTGCGAAGCGCCGGACGTTGCCCGCAGAGCGACGGCTATAGGGCAAAGTGCAGAGGCGTTCGCCGCGGCGAACGCCTGGCACAAATTCGCTCGAATGTCTCTACAGGGTCGAACTCATGATCTCGGCTGCCTCGGCCGAAGTGCGCACCGGGACGATTTCGAAATCGACTAAATCGCGCCAGTTGGCGATCCATTTATCGAATAGCGCGAAGTCTTCAGTTTTCATGAGTTGCCAGCAGGTTTTGAAACCCAAATCAATCCAACTGGAAATGTATTCCAGTTCTTCAGGCATCAATCGGCCCTTTTCTCGGAAACGTCGATAAATTTCGGGTGCGGTGCCTTCTTTGAAACGCTCGATGACCATGTAAAGCATGGTTCTTCTGTAGTGGCGGGCGTGCCGCCCGCAATCTTTAATTGTGCAGCCGGCACGGCTGCCTCTACAGCAACTCTATTCGCCCAGTCGGAGATCCGTCCGACCAGTTATTTCAGCTCTTCATTCACCTCCGCGAATGCGTTGGTCGCAAATTCCAGATCTTCGCGCGAATGCGCGGCGGAAACCTGTGTGCGGACGCGTGCGGTGCCATGTGGAACGACAGGATAGAAGAAGCCGATGACGTAAACGCCTTTCTCCAACATGCGCGCGGCGAACTTTTGCGACTTTGCCGCATCGCCAATCATTATGGGGACTATCGGATGCACGCCGGGTTTGATCGTCAGGCCGCGTTCGGTCAGCGCAGCGCGGAAGAACTTTGTGTTTTCCTCGAGCTTGTCGCGCAGTTCGGTCGATGCGCTGAGAAGCTCGAGCGCTTTCAGAGAAGCAGCAACAACTGGTGGCGCGATCGTATTGGAAAATAGATAAGGCCGTGAACGTTGGCGTAGAAGATCGATAATTTGCTTGCGACCGCTGGTGAAGCCGCCGCTCGCCCCGCCAAGTGCTTTGCCCAAGGTGCCGGTGATGATATCGATCCTGCCCATCACGCCGCGATATTCGTGCGTGCCGCGCCCGGTTTTACCGAGAAAACCGGTAGCGTGCGCGTCGTCGATCATCGTTAGCGCTCCGTACTTTTCGGCGAGATCACAAATGCCCAGGAGGTTCGCGATCGTGCCATCCATCGAGAAACACCCGTCGGTGGCAATCAATCTGAAGCGTGCATCTTGCGCCGCGCGGAGTTGCGCCTCCAGATCGGCCATGTCGTTGTGCTTGTAGCGAAATCGTTGCGCTTTGCAGAGGCGGATGCCGTCGATGATGCTGGCGTGATTCAATTCATCGCTGATCACCGCGTCCTTCCCGCTGAGCAGTGTTTCGAATAATCCGCCGTTGGCGTCGAAGCACGACGGATAAAGAATCGTTTCTTCTGTCCCGAGAAATTTTGCAAGCGCGGCCTCCAGTTCCTTGTGAATGTCCTGTGTGCCGCAGATGAAACGCACGCTGGCCATGCCGAAACCATGCGTGGTGAGCGCTTCCTTGGCAGCGGCAACCAGCGCGGGATGATCGGCCAGGCCGAGATAATTGTTCGCGCACATGTTCAGCACGCGTTTGCCGCCGGTGATTGCAATGTGGGCGTCCTGCGGACTTGTAATGACGCGCTCGGTTTTAAACAGGCCTTGCGATTTAATTTCCTCGAGCGTTTGAGAAAGTTGATTTTCGAATTCGGCAATCATATGCGGAGGAGAAATTATAAATCATCTCACACAAAGTCCACGACGGACACAATTCTGATTGACTTAAACTCCAAAGTTCGTGCCTTCGTGTCCGTTGCGTTCTTTGTGTGAAATCTGACAAGCAAATAAACTCCTTGCCAAGTTGTGAATAACTGTTAATAACTCCCGCAGGTGATACGCCTTGACCTACGCTGAGCGTCGTAACCTCGCCTTAATCCTGCTGGCGGCTTTCATCGCCATTATTCTCCTCACCGCCTGCGGCACACATCATAACGCCTTGCCCGCGTACGAGCCGCCAATGGCGAAGACCAATTTTCAGCATGTGCGCACGACGGCATACACGCATACTGAATCTGACCACCGGCAGTACAGTAATCACAACGCTCTCGGTGGAGAACTGCGCGCTGCTGGTCCGGCGATTCACCGAGCTGAAGTCGCGACGCGTGCAACGCTGGCGTACGAAGTTCAGCGCGCTATTCCCGTGGACGAGAATGGTTCGTATTCGCCGCCACTTAAACGCTTCTCAATGGACGAGAGGCGAACAGTCACGCGCACGCCAAAACGGCCGGCAAAACCAACGCGCAACGTGAAGCGGGCAGTGGCAGTTTCCAAACCGCCGCAGATCGGCAGCGCGGCAGCCGATTGGTCGCGCTGGCCGGCGGGCACAGTCTTTCGTCTGCTCTCGACTGGACAAAACTATCGGGTAGAAGATTACGGTTGGGCGCTCTCAGGACGCAACACCATCGATCTTTACATGGCCAACCAGCGCGAGATGAATTCGTGGGGCGCGCGTGAGGAGCAGATCGAGATTGTTAAATGGGGCGATCCGCAGGAGAGCCTGCAGTTTTTGCGAAGGCATCAGGATTACAGGCACATCAAACGGATGGTCCTGGAACTGGAAGGCAGGGAGAAAGAAGCGGCGTCACTGCGGTAAAGCTTCACATCGCCGCTGCGTTCGCGATTTCGCGGCCCAACAATATCCCGCGATCTGAATCAGGGCCGGCTGCTCGTCAGCGATCAGAAACTGATTGAATGTGATCCCGTACTGCGGCTGCCAGGTGCAAATTCGATAAATACCCTCAACGATCTCATCAATTCGTGTGGCCATTCGAATAATTTTGTCGGCACATGATAGCTGCAAGCGGAAATTTTATGCGGCTGGTTTGACTGTTCGAAAGAAGCTTTGTTCGAGAGATCCTTCGACTTCGCTCAGGATGACAACTCTGCCCAGTTCAGCACGATTTTCCCGGAGTTACCGGATTTCATTAACTCGATCGCTTCCTTGAATTCCGTGTACGGAAAGTGGTGCGTGATCACCGGCGAAATGTCGAGACCGCTCTGGATCATGGCCGTCATTTTGTACCATGTTTCGTACATTTCGCGGCCATAAATGCCTTTGATGGTAAGCGCGCTGAAGACGACCGCGTTCCAATCGATGGCAGCGCTGCCCGGCATGATTCCTAACAGGGCGATTTTGCCGCCGTGGAACATGTTCGGCAAAATATCAGCGAACGCTTTTGGGTTGCCGGACATTTCGAGCGCGACATCAAACCCTTCTTTCATCCCGAGTTTCTGCATGGCATCGGCAACTTCTTCGGTGCGCGCGTCGAGTGCGAGATCCGCGCCCATTGTGCGGGCGAGATTTAACCGATACGCGTTAATGTCGGTAATAACTACGTGACGCGCACCGGCGCGTTTGCAAATCGGAATGGCCATGCAACCGATCGGACCCGCGCCGGTGATCAGCACATCTTCTCCGACCAGATCGAATGAGAGCGCCGTGTGCACCGCGTTGCCTAACGGGTCGAAACAGGAAAGCACATCCAGCGGGATCGATGCGTCCGCGTGCCAGCAGTTCTCCTGCGGAATCGCCACAAATTCAGCCCAAGCACCTGGGCGATTCACGCCCACGCCTTGCGTATTCGGGCAAAGATGACGCCGACCGGCCAGGCAATTGCGGCAGTGCCCACAGGTGATGTGTCCCTCGCCGACTACGAGATCGCCGCGCGCAAAGCCTTTCACGTGGTCGCCAACAGCATCAACAACACCGGTAAACTCGTGACCGATAGTCATCGGCACTGGAATGGTTTTCTGCGCCCAGTCATCCCAGTTGTAGATGTGCAGGTCTGTACCACAGATTGACGCCTTCAACACGCGGATCAGTACGTCATCGCCGCCAACTTCTGGAACCGGCACTTCCTGCAGCCACAGACCCGGCTCGCGTTTGGCCTTCACAACCGCCTTCATCATTTTTTGCACAAGGGAAAAATAGGCCAGTCAGTAAAACAGGAAAAGAGTTTTACGATGAACTCAGCACACAAGTGGCGCTGTCTTAATGCGCCAACGGTGCATCCCGTTTGACTCACGCGATGCGTGGTTCCGGCTGCTGCTGCTTCGACGGTCTTTTGTAGGATATGACCTCATCGTTATATAGGATGCGACCCTACATTTGTTGACGGCCAACGGCATTTTTGGCAAAAACGGTGCTGGGAAATTAATAAATGGCCGGAAACGAATTCTACTGGGCCGGCTATTCCGGGAGTGCGGGCTTACGGACGCGCCGCAGAGAGATCTCAGAAACGAACACAACAAAAGGAAATCAACTATGAAAATTCGGAGAACTACGTTGGCCACTACCCTGTCCCTGTTGGTCTGCTTTGCGCTTTTGCCAAAAGCGCCAGCTGCTCCAGAGACTGCCTTGCCCGGGTTCAACACGGCAGATGGGCAAAACGCCCTCTTACGTCTCACCACCGGCACATTCAATACCGCAATTGGCTTCGATTCAGTGGTTTTCCTGACCGAAGCGAGCTTGGACACTGGTGTGGGCGCGGGAACGCTGCTTCTGGACACTGAGGGCACGAATACGGCCGTTGGCGCGGCCGCGCTGTTAAATAACACCACTGGCTTCGCTAACAACGCAGTCGGCGCTTTTGCGCTCCTAAACAATGTCGGCAAATTCTACAACAACGCTGTTGGTCGTAACTCGCAACTGAATAGTACCGGCGACCAAAATAATGCGTTCGGTGATGAAGCCATGTTCAACAATGCGGCAGGCTCATTTAACACAGCTCTTGGTGACGATGCGCTCGCTGCTTGCATCGACGGTAACTCAAACATCGCTATCGGTGATGAGGCCGGCACTGGCATCGTCCACGGCAGTAACATTATTATGATCGGCGTATCTGAGGTGTCCAGTGCCTTTGGCGAGGCTGATAACACCTGTTATATCAATAACATTTGGCAGGAGCCAGTTGGCGTCGGCCCCGGCCAAGCCGTCTTTGTTGATCAGGATGGGGTGTTGGGTTTTACGACCTCGTCCCGGCGGTACAAACACGACATTAAAGCGATGGACAAAGCCAGCGAAGCGCTTTTTGCGCTCAAGCCAGTAACGTTCAAATACAATAGCGACAAGCAAGGCATGACTTGCTTTGGTTTAATTGCCGAGGATGTGGCCGAGGTGAATCCTGACCTCGTGTTGCGCGACAAGAAGGGCGAAGTCTCAAGCGTGCGTTACGAACAGATCAACGCGATGTTGCTTAACGAGTTTCTTAAAGAGCACAAGAAAATGCAGGATTTGGAAGCCACAGTCGTGCAGCAACAGAAAGGAATGGAAGCTCTTACGGCGCAACTCAAAGAACAGGCCGCGCAAATCCAAAAAGTGAGCGCGCAGCTCGAGATGAGCAAGCCAGCGGCGAACTTGGTCGTGAACGAACCTTAGCTGGTCTTGTCACAAATACCGAATTACAGTTTGCTACTGATATGAAAAGAATGGTTGTCCTTTCGACGCTTATTTGTTTTGCAATGATTTCGGCCTGCCAAAAACAGGATTCGGCAGCTGAAACACAACTTGCTCAACGGAAAGCAGAACTGGACACACGCGAGAAGGCATTGGATGACAGAGAAAAAGCATTGGCTGAAAAGGAAAAAATGATCGCAAGATTCCGCGCTATTCCGTCCGATCTTCAGGCGCGCAAGCCTGCTGTCGACCCAGAGCAGGCGAAAGCTGAAAGAGATAAGAGAATACAACAGCTTCCTCCCGAGCTTCAAGCCCTCATTCGCGACCGCTCACTAATGGATTCTCGATCGGAAAAAGCCGGAGCAACAGAAGACAGAGCCGCGGAACTAAAGCGTCGTCTCGAAGAGGCGCGCAAGCAAAAGATGGGCGCGATAGCATCTCCCATCCCAGAGGTCTCTGACACGCAGCCCAGCGCGCCGTCTCCCTCGCCCACTCCGTACTAAATCCTATCTGCTACTTGCATTCCTTCCGGCGGGAAGGCGCGCCGGCTCCATCTCGGGCACGCTACAATCAAGCGGACTTCCACTGCCGGATTGAAATCCGTGGCCAGCTTGCGAAATAATAAGCCGATGACCGCTCGCGAGCGCGTGGCACACCTTCTAAGAGCCTGGCCAAAAATCTATCCGCACGCGCATTGCGAGCTGGATTTTCGAAATCCGCTGCAGCTGCTCGTCGCGACCATTCTGTCGGCGCAATCCACGGACAAACGCGTCAATATGGTCACACCGGCTCTGTTTCGGAAATATCGTACCGCGAAAGATTATGTGGACGCGCCGATCGCGGAGTTGGAAAACACAATCAGGTCCACCGGGTTTTATCGCAACAAAGCGAAAAGTATTCGCGGCGCGATGCGCGAAATCGTTGAGAAACACAGCGGCAAAGTGCCCGACACAATGGCGGAATTAACCACGTTGCCAGGTGTCGGCCGAAAGACCGCAAACGTAGTCCTAGGCAACGCCTTTCACAAAGAGGAAGGGATCGTTGTCGACACACACGTGATCCGGTTATCGCAGCGCCTTGGCCTGACGAAACAAAAAGATCCGGTCAAGATTGAGCTCGACTTAATGAAGCTCGTACCGCGCGAACATTGGACAGACTGGAGTCACTGGCTCATCTGGCATGGACGCCGTCGTTGCTACGCGCGCAAGCCGGACTGCAGCCGATGCGAAGTGTTTAAGCTCTGCCCCAGCGGAAAGATCTTCCTGCGCACTGGCAAAGCGCTAAAGCCTCCCGAAAATGCTTGAAGCTAATCACACTTATATCCGCAATATTAAAGATACGTCAGTGAGTGGTGGCGGCACTGATTATGTTACCGTGGACTTAACAACTGGCTTACTTGGCCACTTCACTTCCTCGCGACGCTACAAGGAGGATATCCAGCCGATGGACAAAGCTAGCGAAACGCTCTTCGGACTGAAGCCAGTCAGCTACCGCTATAAAAAAGACGCCGATCGAAGCCAAAGGCTAGACTATGGCCTCATCGTTGAGGATGTGGCCAAAGTCGATCCCAATTTGGTCCGCAACGGACAAGGGCAGATCGAGAGCGTACGCTACAACGCGATTACCGCTATGTTCCTGAACGAGTTTCTGAAAGAGCACCGGAAGGTTGAGAAATTGGAAGCGACGGTTCCCGATCTTGCAACGCAATTGCGCGAAGTAAGCGCACAACTACAAATGAATAATTCCCGCAGCCGGGTCGCCGCAAATCATCAGTAAGCAGAGGCGGCTGGCGCAGCGCGATTATCTTTCCACAATTTTCTTGCGGCGCAATGTTGCGCCGACTTTGTTGTCGTGATGGAAATTCCACACGACCCGGCCGCTTCGCGTTACGAGCACGTCGGCAAAGGTCTGCGCCGGAGCGACCTTAATCGTGATCCGGTTAAACAGTTTGGGAATTGGTTCACCGCCGCGATTGAGGCTGGCATTCGCGACGTCAATGCGATGAGTCTCGCGACAGCGGATCGCGATGCGAGACCGTCGGTGCGAATTGTTCTGCTGAAGAGTTTCGATCAAGATGGCTTCGTGTTCTTTACGAATTACGAGAGCACAAAAGGGAAACAGCTCGAGGTGAATCCGTACGCTGCGCTTGGGTTTTACTGGATCGAACTCGACCGACAAATTCGTATCAGCGGAAAAGTCGAGAAGACCTCGCGCGAAGAATCGCAGGTTTATTTTCATTCGCGTCCTGTGGGGAGCCAGTTGGGTGCCTGGGCTTCACGCCAGAGCGAAATCATCGACGCGCGGCGCGTGCTCGATGCGCGCATGGCAGAAATGACCGAGCGCTTCCGCAACAAACGCATCCCACTACCCCCACACTGGGGCGGCTACCGGTTGAAACCAGAGATCATGGAGTTTTGGCAGGGGCGGCGGAATCGGCTGCACGATCGCTTCCGTTATACGCGGCTGACAGACGGCTCGTGGCAGATTGACCGGCTCGCGCCGTAAGAAATGACGGATGATGAATCACTTGTAGGGCGTTTCTGTGAACCCCGAACGCATTCGGGGCTGACACAGACGCCCTACAGTTCGTCATTGACAGAACAATTGAAGAGGAACGCTGATAGCAGAATCCATTTCCTTCGCGGCGACATCACAAAGCTCGAGGTCGATGCGATTGTGAACGCGGCAAACACAACGCTCCTCGGCGGTGGCGGCCTCGATGGAGCGATTCACCGTGCCGCAGGCCCTGAACTGCTTGCCGAATGCCGTACATTGGGTGGTTGTGAACCGGGCCAGGCGAAGATTACCGGCGGCTATCTTTTGCCCGCTCGCTTTGTGATTCACACTGTCGGACCGATCTGGCGCGGCGGGAAACGTAACGAAACGTTGACACTCGCGAATTGCTACCGCAATTCGCTGCAGCTTGCGGTGGAGAATGAAATCAAAACGATAGGGTTTCCGGCGATTAGTTGCGGCGCTTACGGTTACCCGATTGGGGAAGCCGCGCACATCGCATTCAAGACGACGCGTGAATTTCTCGCGATGAACGATGAGATCCAGAAAGTGATCTTCGTCGTTTGGGGCAAAGACATTTACGACGTGTACAGAAAAATAACGGATGACGAATCAAGTACGAATGATCAAACAACGAAAGCTATCGGTTAACGGCGTTGTCCGCATTCGGGTTTCGTCATTCCTTCGTCATTGCACATTTGTCATTCGTCATTATTTATGCCAGGTATCCTTTTACCAAAGAAACGCACGTGACACTTCATTTTCGATTCTCTTTTGTATGAATCCGAACGAAAACGATCTTACCAGGGACGAACCGCTTCCAGCGCAACAATTTCAGCCAAGCGAAGAAGACATTGGCTCAGCCTGGCGTGAGCAGTTTCGTCGAGCAACACAAAAAGCGTCCACGGAAATGAGCCATACGTGGGACCAAACGAAGGAGAAAGCGAGCCGGGCATTGGATCGCACGGAGGATTTTCTGCGCGAAAATCCAGTCCCGACCGTTCTCGGGGCGCTCGGCCTCGGAATCGCCATTGGCCTGGCCATCCGTTACGTCGCTCCCAGTGAGCGTAAACGGGAAATCGTCGTGGAGTCGCCGTGGGGAAAATTCAACTGGAGCGTGCTGTCGCTGCCGTTCCTCTGGCCGCTGTTCAAATCGGCCCGGGAAAAATCGACGGATGTGATGCGAAACGGCGTTAAACGGTTGAAAAAGATGGACGTGGAACGGTACGCGAAGCCGATCCGCAAACGCTGGAGAGCGTGGACGCGCTGAGCGCTGGCGGTGTTCATTAGGCCGCATCTGGTGACGCCGACTACAAAGTCGAAGCGCCCAGCAAACTGTCGGAGCTAACAGGCTGTTGTGAGCACGAGAATTCTCGTGCTCACGCCGTGTGCGCCAGGATAGTTTGCCGGCAATTCTCAGTTTGCGGCATGATCGTACAAATTTACGAAGTTACGACTCCTGCAGAGGCGTGGGCGCTCGGTGCAATGGGCGTCGATCACATCGGTGTTCTGGTCGGCGACGGCTCGTTTCCTCGCGAGCAGACAATCGAGAACGCTCGCGAAATCTTTGCGGCGATCCCCTCGGGTTCAAAGGCTTCCGCGTTATCGCTTTCTCACGATGTGGATCTCATTGTGCGGATGACCGCCGCGCTTCTACCAGACATCCTGCATCTCGGAGCGGCGGCACAGCATCTTTCGCCAGCGCAGTTGCGGACACTCAAAGCCGAGTTTCCGCAAGTCTCGCTGATGCGAAGCATTGCCGTAGTTGACGAAAGCAGCATTGCCCTCGCCTGTTCGTATGATGGCGTCGCTGACTGGCTTCTTCTGGATAGCTATAAACCCGGTGATCGCCAAATCGGCGCTCTGGGCGTGACACATAGTTGGGAATTGGACCGACGCATCATTGAAAGTGTGCGCATCCCAGCGATTATCGCCGGTGGATTAGGACCGGAGAACGTTCAGGACGCTATTCGCGTGGCGCGCCCAGCAGGCGTCGATTCCAAGACCAAAACCGATCAGAACGACGGGACCCACGCGAAAGATCTGCAAAAAGTGTCGGCATTCGTGGAGGCCGCGCGTTCCCTAAATTAGCATCTCACTCTTATTCAGTGTCGTGAGTACTGCTGAGCGCGAGAAAACTGTTGATAATATGGGCGAGCGTTCGTGGATACTGCGCCATGAAGGCATGGCCGCCGTGAGGGAATTGAGCGAGCCAGGCGCCAGAAATTGCATTTACAAGTTTTAAAGCGTTTGAAGCAGGAATCACGATGTCCTCGATTCCGGCAGCAATTAGCACCGGCACGCGTATCTCTCGTAGTTGGCCCGCGACGCCATCGCGATGCCACGCGTTCATCGCCGCCGCCTGACGCTTCAAAAGCTCAACTGATAATTGTGCACGCGCCGCTGCCACGATGTCGCCGAATTCGCGATAAAAAGATTCGGCGACGTGGTTGGGAAAAAGCAGGAACAACAAACGCCGGGCTTGCTCGTTAGGCGTGCCGGATGTGTCGGTGAGTCCGGACCACACGTCAGGTGATGCAAGATCGGCCTCTATTCCTCCTGAGTCGGTCGACAACAGCACGAGCTTGTCAACGCGATTCGCGTGCTTCAATGCGAGTGCCTGCGCGATAAATCCGCCCATTGACCATCCCATCACGTTCGCGCGCTCGATACCGAGGGTTTCGATTACACTGGCAGTATCATGGGCGAGCTTCGCGATATCGAATGACTGCCCATTGTCGGTCGAGCCGCCGACGCCGCGGTTATTCACCAGAATGAGCTCGTTCGACGACGCCAATCGATCAATGAAAGATAGATCCCAGTCTGCGCTCGTCGCACCGAAGCCATTCAAAACCACAAGCGGCGGACCTTTCCCCATCAGGCGATACCGGATTTGGGCGCCGTCAACGGCGACGGTCGCTAATGACTCCGGTGGCATCAGACATCCACCTCAGAGTTGAATCTTGGATGTTGCGCGATGAACGTTGCGGTCATGGGAATGGACAAGGGAATTCAATTGTTTGCGTTGATTGGTCTGTTCGCAACCGCATTGGCTGGATGCACCTCAAGCGAAGCAAGTGATCCCCCCGCTACCGATCAAACGATTCCGGGAGCAACCAAATGGGGATACTACAGCGGCGAACCGGTGACACGCTGGAGCTCCGACGGCCGGAACATGATATTGGTAACTGAGTTGCGTTACACTGATCCCAAAGGCGAGGTGTGGGTGGCGCCGGCGGGATCGGTCACCGACGGCGCGTCGATTCCGCGCTATCTCTGGTCGCTCATGGGCGGGCCGTTCGAGGGACAATATCGGAACGCTTCAGTGCTGCACGACGCTGCTTACGAGAAGAAAAAGCGACCATGGCAGGATTGCGACCGAATGTTTTACTACGCCATGCGTTGCAGCGGTGTGAATGCGGTAGAGGCCAAAACGATGTATTACGCCCTGTTCAAGTTCGGGCATCACTGGAAGTTTCCCATCAAAAAGGCGAAACCGGTGAAATATCAAGGTGCGTTGGTAGCGAGAGGCGAAGAAATTCCGCGCGCGATTCCAGTCAATCCAACTGAGATCAATCAGGCGCGGAATTGGATCAACAACACCGATCCCAGTCTCGAACAGATCGAACAACGAGCGCAAACCGAAGCCTGGTAACGCTCGTACTGCGTCCGACTTTGTAGCTGTCGTTAGGCAGCACCTGCGGTGTCGCCTCCCGTGGGCGACATTTGGATTAGTGTTGCCAGCCAATCTGGCGGTTGAATCTGCAGGTGCGTCCTCAGGATCTCAGCCGTGAAGCTCCGAAAATCGCCGCGGCACTCCGCGCAGAGTTTCTCCATGGTGTACGCCCCAAGCATGCGGTAGCTCTCGAACTGCGACTCCGAGAAAAACTGATCAGCGGTGCTCTCGTGCGGGAACGATGGGCTCCTCATAAAATATTCGTAGATGTCGCGCGGCTCATTGCCGTAACAGGCCGGCTTAATGTAAACGATGATGCCATCGGGAGCGCTGGAACCGTCGACTGCTGAATAGCGGATACGGCCAATGGCACAGTTACGGCCCCGCCCTTTCGCTTCATCGATTTCGCTGCGGGGATAAATGTTCATTTGATCGAAGTCGATCGGAATCCCAAAGTCGACCCGAATTTTTCGCACCGCTTCACCGAGGTCGGCGAACGAACATTCAGGATCCTCTCCCGCATCGCTAACTACGATAAAATGACAACGACGCAGCACCATCTCGTAAAGACCGAGGTTTTCGAAATGGCCGCCATCGGAGAGATACACGTACGGACTTTTGTCGTTCGTCAGGCCCAAGGCTTCATCGAAAATTGGCCGCGCACTGCTTTCGGGATATCCAAGATAAAACGTGTGATCGCCTGCCTGGCCGGGGTTTCCAAGCCACGCACCGAGTCGCACATTGAGCAGCGTCAGGATGAAAGTGACGAAAGGCGATGAGTGATAGCCCATGTTAGGACTGGCGGCGGCGCCGGAAATCGTGATCGCCGATCCGAGCGAAATACCTTGCGGGCCGCCATACACGGTCCCATCCGCGCCGGTTGTAGAACGATACCCCGGTTGCATTGCTGACGATCCGCAGTGCAATGGGCTTACCGTAAAGCTCTGCGCCTTGCGCTCTTGCCAGCCAAGCTTTTCGCCAGATACCAGATTGAGCGCGATGTTTACAACGGGCATCAGTTTGCCGTTAAACTCTTCCTGCCGCCAAAGATCACGCATTTTAATGTTGTCATTCTCATCGAATCCCGTGAACGGATTTTCTTTCCGACCCGAATTCGAAGCGCCGAGGTAAGCGCGAATCAACCGTTCGCGATACATGCCGTGCAATGAAAACGTGTTTGCGTTGACCAGGCGCGCCATCCCGACGCCCGCGAGCCAAAGTAGGGCCGCGAATGGAATCACCAGCTGCCACGGGGTGTAGAAGATCACGTTGAGGTATTTCTCCGGACGACCGAGCAACCCTGACTTGGAGTCCAACGTCGCATGGTAGCTTAATTTAATGTGATAAGCGTGAATCAAACTCTTCATCACCGATGTGGTTGCTTCGGTGATGAGAATCAACAGGACCGCTGCAAAGACCAGCGCCGCAATCGTGGATGCTTTTGACAAAATAAGACCGAGTGGGGTCGCGGTCGCCCGCTCCTTTTGAGTAGCAGCAACCAGCGGGCTGCGGCCGCCCAAAACGGTAAGAATTGCTGCCAGACCTCCGGTGGTGATGAACGACCATGTCCACTTTAGCGAAAGCGGTCCGAAGACGACCAGTCCGCTGATGAGCAGCCATCCCACAGCTACTGCAAGCAACCAGCCCGTCGCGCGTCCCCACCATTCGCGATCCGAGTCGTCGGTCCAGCGGCTCGAGATTCCAGCGAAGACCATGATCGCCATGAAAAACAGCGCCATGAAACCGGGAACAGCAACGCAAATGTACAACTCCATTTGCATCACAGGATGCGGAAACAACTTTTGCGCGCCTAACCACAAAACGACGCCCCCAATAGCCCCAGAGATGACTACGGCGGAAAATTCCAAAGTTCGAAATCCATGCGCGGGAAGCAATGACGTCAGCCACGAGACGATATGCAGCGCTATTCCAAGATACAGAAACGGCACCCACGTCTGCGGTTGTCCAAAGCCGAACAATGGCCAGGCAATCAGTGAACGCCCATAATAATTGAACCAGGCCCAATAAATGGTCATGAGGACCGAGGCGAGGAAAAGCGGTAGAAGACAGAACAGCAGGAATCGCTTTTGATCCCATCGCAGATTACGGCCACACGGCAAATTGAATCCCATGTAAGCGACGCCAATCACAACCAGTACCGCTCCGATCCAGAATAGCGCGTCGGTTCGCGGCGGCGGATCCATCATTACGATTGAGCTGAAAATCCACGGCAGCGCGAGATACGCGGCGAGCAACGGAATGATCACGCACCAGTTCAACAGAAGATTGCGCAGATAACTGCCGACAAGTGTCCAACTATCCGCCGAGAGCATCCCGAGACGGGGGCTCAGATAATTGCTGTAGCTGCGCAGATTCTGAATCTCGATTGGTTCCGGATTTGGTTTCGTGTGCTCGCTCTGATGCGCGAGTTGCGTGGTAACACTTGTTAGGCCAGCACGGTTAATCCAGGCACTCACCCAACTCCCGATGTATCCGCCGCCCGAGACCGTAGAAAGATAGTGGAATTTGTCGAGCAAACCGCACCGCGCGAGCCCTTGCAAAACTCCGAGTCCAAATGTCGCGCTGCGAATGCCGCCACCGGAAATGCAGAGCGCGGCGCGCTGTTCTGGCAGCGCGTGCACCGCCGCCCAGATTGCTGCGAGCCGAATGTTGGGATCGCTCGAACTGGGATAATCAGGCGGCAATTTCCCATGCAAAACCGCGAACTCTGCCTCCATCACGTCATGCAACGGAACAGAGGGATTGGCCGATGAAGCTTCTTTCGCCATGGCTGGAAAACCGCGGTTCGCGCCCGACGGTTTAGCAATAATTGGCCGGAGCGTCAACCTCACTGTGGAGAACTGATTTCGTGGAGAGATCTGGACGCTGTGAAGTAACAGCCTTGTTACTTTCGATTAGTTGCAATTCTCGTCCAATTCGACCGTATAAACATGTGATTCGCCTCAAGGCCGCCGCGATTTGCCTCAGCTTGACCTGCGCGGTCACAATTTTCGCGCGTCCGACTACGATCGTAGTGACTAATACGAATGACAACGGCCCGGGCTCATTGCGCCAGGCCATCGTGGATGCACACGATGGCGATACAATTGACGCCACGGGCATCTCCGGCTTCATTACACTCAATACCGGCCAATTACTGGTTGACAAGAGCCTGACGATCAACGGTGCCGGCGCTGATTTGCTGGCGGTTGACGGTAACGCCACCAGCCGTGTCTTCCAGATCGGCTCAGTTAAGAGTGTCACGATCTCTGCGCTAATGATCAGGAATGGTCAGGGTGGATTAGGCGGTGGCATCTTCAATGCCGACAGCGCGACGCTGACTATCACCAATAGCACGCTCAACGGCAACACGGCGGGCCTGGGCGGCGGAGTTTTCAATGCGGGAACTGACCATCGTTAACAGTACAATCAGCGATAACACGGCTAGTGAGGGCGCCGGCTTCTACAACGCGGGCGCCAACACGTTGACGATCACTAATAGCACGCTCAGCGGCAACGCAGCTCCAGCGGCTGGCGGCGGCAGCGGAATTC
>Ga0306920_100003259_pt1 | contig 20579 bp, 21 predicted proteins | sample flu12Cox44000170_FD_204666 | JGI IMG/M metagenome (GOLD analysis project Ga0306920, IMG submission 204666) | Lab enrichment of tropical soil microbial communities from Luquillo Experimental Forest, Puerto Rico - flux4day.12C.oxic.44.000.170 (v2)... | ecosystem: Environmental > Terrestrial >... | reverse complement strand
GTCCTGATCATCGGCAACGAGATCCTGTCGGGACGCACCCAGGACGCCAATCTCGTCTTTCTCGCCCGCGGGCTGACCGAGCTCGGCATCAGGCTGCGTGAAGCGCGGGTGATCCCTGACGACCCCGGCGTGATTGTTTCGACGGTCAACGAGGTGCGGACCACCTTCGATTATGTGTTCACGACCGGCGGGATCGGTCCGACCCATGACGACATCACCGCGCAATGCGTTGCCGATGCCTTTGGGTTGCCGTTGATCGTGCATCCCGAAGCAAAGCGGCTGCTCGAAACCCACTATCCGCCCGGCCATTTGAACGAGGCGCGCTTGCGGATGGCGATGGCTCCGGAGGGCGCGGTGCTGCTTCCCAACCCGATCTCGCGCGCCCCCGGTTTCCAAATCGGCAACGTCTTTGTGCTGCCCGGAGTACCCAGCATCATGCAGGGGATCTTCGAGCAGCTAAAGCATCGCCTCGTCGGTGGAGCCAAGGTGCTCAGCCGCAGCGTTAGCTGCCATCTCGCCGAGGGCACGCTGGCCAAGGATCTGGGTGAGTTGCAGGCGCGTTACCCCGATCTCGAGATCGGCTCCTACCCGTATTTCCGACGCGGCGATTTCGGCGTGACCCTGGTGCTGCGCGGGACCGAGAATCCCCGGCTCGCTGCCGCGGTCGAGGAGCTCAACGCGCTGATTCGGTCCCTCGGGGGAGACCCTCAGGAGGGGTTGAGCGAGGTCTAGCCGGGACCCTCCTTCCCATTTAGCAGAGGCACGGCTAGTCCGGGTTCGTTCTTTTCCCGCCGCAGCGCCGGTTGTAAGCTGGCTAGTCCCGCGCGCGCCGCCGCAGAGCAGCGCGTAAAGCGACAACATATAACCGGCGCCCCCGCCATCATGGACATCTACCTGCCGATCGCCGAGGTGTCGGTCGACATATTCGTCCTGCTCGGACTTGGCGGCGCGGTAGGTTTTCTCACGGGTGTTTTCGGGGTGGGCGGCGGCTTTCTCATCACCCCGCTTCTGATCTTCATCGGCGTCCCGCCGACCGTCGCCGTCGCCTCATCGGCCAACCAGCTGGTCGGGGCCTCGGTCTCGGGCGTACTGGTGCATTGGCGGCGCGGCAATGTCGACTTCAAGATGGGCTACGTGTTGCTGGCCGGCGGTCTCGCCGGCTCCGTTTTGGGGGTTTGGATCTTCACGCTGCTGAAACGGCTCGGACAGATCGAGCTGACGATCTCTCTCAGCTATGTGGTCCTGCTCGGAACGCTAGGCACGCTGATGATGGTGGAAAGCATCTATGCTCAGTTGCGACTAAACCGGCCGGGAGTGCCGCGGCGCAAGCTCCATCACCACAATTGGATGCACGGGCTGCCGTTGAAGGCGCGTTTTCGTCGTTCGAAACTGTATATCAGCGCGCTGTTGCCCGTGGGGATCGGGTTTGTGGTCGGCGTGTTAAGCGCAATTCTCGGGATCGGCGGCGGCTTCATCATGGTGCCTGCGATGATTTACATGCTCGGCATGCCAACCGCTGTAGTGCCGGGGACCTCGCTGCTGCAAATCATTTTCGTCGCAGCAAACGTTACACTGCTGCAAGCCTATACCAACCGCACGGTCGATGCGGTGCTTGCTCTTGTGCTGCTCGTCGGCGGTGTGATCGGCGCCCGGATTGGCAGCCGGTTCGGAACCCGGCTGCGGGGAGATCAGCTGCGCCTGTTGCTCGCCTTGATGGTCCTTGCGGTCGCCGCGAAGCTCGCCTTTGACCTGACTGCCCACCCGGCTGATCTCTATTCGATCGTGGTTGAAAAAACATGAGCCGAGCCTCGACGAAGAGGTGTCGGGGGGCGGGTAAGCCCGTTTCTCCATCGAGCGCCGTTGCGTACCGAGCCAGGGGCTGGGGCTTCTGCTTAGCGGCTCTGGTGCTGCTTTCGGGACCGGCGCACGGGCAAGCCCTGGTCGCCGATCTCACCAACCACCTGATTGCCATTACAACCGGCTTTACCGGCGCCTCAGTTGTGCTGTTCGGTGCGATCGATGGCCCGGGCGACGTCGCGGTTGTTGTCCAGGGCCCGGACCGAGAGATGACGGTCCGCCGGAAGAGGCGTATTGCTGGGATATGGGTGAATTCCCGTGAGGTGATGTTCGCCAATGTCCCGAGCTTTTATTTTGTCGCCGCGAGCCGGCCGCTCGAGGAGATCATTTCGCCAGCTACTGCAGCGTTCTATCGCCTCGGCGTCACGAACCTGGAAATGAAGCCTGAGGAGATGATCCCGACCCAGATCGTCGACGAGTTTGTTACCGCCCTCGTCCGGACGCAACAGCGCGCAAGACTGTTTCCCGCTGCCGTGAGCAAGGTCAACTTTATCGGCGAGCGTTTGTTTCGCACGACCATAGATTTTCCGGCGAACGTGCCGACCGGGACCTATCTCGTCCAGGTGTTCTTGGTCCGCGACAAAGACGTCGTTAGCGGCCAGACGACACCGCTCGTGGTCTCGAAGGTGGGCCTCGACGCCGATGTTTTCGGCTTTGCCGGACGGCAGCCGGCCCTCTATGGAGCAATTGCGGTGTTGACCGCGATGGTGGCAGGATGGCTCGCGAGCCTACCATTTAGAGGCGCCTGATCCGTGCGCGGATCGGGCGGAGGAACGGTCCAATGGAAGGGACGGCAAACCCCCGTGTCTTTCTCGTGGTGGTGGACGAGTCCAAGGAACTTCAGGCGGCCCTGCACTATGCCGCGCGCCGCGCGGCGCATACCGGCGGGCGGATTGCGCTTCTTTATGTCATCGAGCCGTCCGAGCTTCAGCATTGGATTTCGATTGAGAATCTTGCTCGCGAGGAACGCCGCGAGGAAGCCGAACAGCTGATGCAACGCCTCTGCGAGGATATCGCTCCGATCGCCGGCACGATACCGATCGTATATATCCGCGAGGGTCACCGGCGCGACCAGCTGCTCGCCTTGATCGCCGAGGAGCCGAGCATATCGATACTGGTGCTCGCAGCTGGAACCGGGCCAGAAGGACCGGGGCCGCTGATCACGTATCTGACCGGCAAGCCCGCCGCCCGCCTTCGTGTTCCAATCACGATCGTTCCCGGCGGCCTCACCCTGGAGCAGCTCGACGCCGTCAGCTGAGGCGTGGTGTCTTGGTTTTGGTCGACCGCCTGCCGAGGGTTGATTCGCCGCGCCAAACCCCCATGCTAAGGTATGTAGTCCCGTTGACTTTTCGGAGCCATCGATGTTCATCCAGACTGAGCAGACTCCAAACCCGGCGACCCTAAAATTCCTACCCGGCCGCGTGGTCATGGCTTCGGGTACGGCAAACTTTACCGACGCCGAGGTGGCGGCGCGGATGTCGCCGCTGGCGGAACGGCTGTTTGCTCTGCCGCAGGTAACGGGCGTCTTCCTCGGCGCGGACTTTATTACAGTGACGAAGGACGCCGAGAGCGATTGGCATCAGCTGAAGCCGATGGTCCTGGCAGTAATTATGGAACATTTCACCGCTGGGCGACCGGTCGTGCTCGGAGGGATTGCCAACAACGCGGCCGCGAAAAAGCGGCAGGAGGATGAGGACGAAATCGTTTCCCAGATCAAGGAGCTGCTCGAGACACGCGTGCGCCCGGCGGTCGCGCAAGATGGCGGTGACATCATCTTTCACGACTACGAGGACGGCGTGGTCTATCTCCACATGCAGGGTTCGTGCTCGGGATGCCCGAGCTCAACCGCAACACTGAAGGCGGGAATCGAAAACATGCTTCGTCACTATATCCCCGAGGTCGTTGAGGTGCAGGCGGTCTAGGCGGCGTTTCTCAGCACCCCCGGCCACATCGGGATCGCACGCCGCGGTGGCGCCGGAAGCGGGTTTTGCGAACCCCTGCGAGGAAAAAGAGGGTCGTTACGTGGCTCGCAAGGCGATGAGGCGCATAGCCCTGATCCCAAGTGATACCGACGACTGATGTTATGAGGGCGGCATCAGGTGAGCCCATTGTGTTGGCGCTCGACTCGGCCGGGTCGCGCTGCTCGGTGCTTGTTGCCGCCGGCGAAACTGTGCTCGCGGCTGAGCGGCACGCCGCCATGCATGGCCAAGCCGAAAGGCTGCTCCCAATGGTAGATGCTGTCATGCGCAAGTCAGGACTGTCCCCGGCAGCCCTCGACATCGTAGCGACGACGATCGGACCCGGCAGCTTCACCGGCATCCGCGTTGGACTTGCGGCCGTGCGCGGGATCGCACTCGCTACCCGTGCGCGACCGGTTGGTGTGACCGGGTTCGAAGCTGTCGCCGCCGGCGTAGCCGCAAGGGTTTACAAGCGTGGCGACAGTCTTCTCCTCGTGGCTCTCGAAAGCCGCCGGGACGATCTTTACATACAGCTCTTCGATCATGCTTGCTGCCCGCTGGGCGACCCCACAGCAATAATGCCGGCAGCACTTGACGAGGCGTTGGGTGACCTTGCCGGCATGGCCCCCCTCGTTGTCGCCGGTGACGCAGCGCAGCGCGCCGCATGTGTGCTCTCGCCTCGCTCTTGTGCGATCATCGTTGAAGAATCCGCGCCTGACTCCACCGGCGTCTTGCGCGCCGTGCTCAACCACGCCGGCGCGGGCGACCGTCGCGCCAAGCCGCTGCCACTGTACCTGCGTCCACCCGACGTCACCGTTTCGACGGCACATTAAGGGGCCGTTCTGTGAACCACAGCATCGAGCCGCTGTGCAAAGTCATGGCCGGTGTGGTGTCGATGCTGCACTGCGCCTGCTTCCCGGAGGATCCGTGGAGCTCGGTGGCGATCGCCGAGATAATGAAAATTGCGGGATTTTTCGGCCGAATTGCTTTGGGAGATGAAATACCCGCCGGGTTTGCTTTGGCTCTCGACCTCCGCGAAGAATGCGAGATCCTAGCGCTTGGTGTATTAACTAGCCGCCGGCGGAAAGGGATAGGCTCGGCGCTTTTGGATTCCTTATGCACCGAGGGGCGTGTGCGCGGTGCCGAGCGGATCGTTCTTGAAGTAGCCGTGGACAACAGCGCGGCTCTTTCTCTCTACACCGGCCGAGGCTTTATTCCGGTTGGCCATCGACGGAATTACTACCGGCAGGCGGGTCGTCGCGGCGACGCCCTTGTTCTGCGGCGGGAGCTCGCCGACTTAACGATCCAGCCTTGAGCTTGCTAAGGCTTGCACTTTCCTCTCGCCTTGTTGGCAGCCAGCGGCCGACTGTTCTTGGTGCCGCGCACACCATTTGAAGAAATCGGACATTGACCGGATTGCCCCGTCGCGGATTGTTAATTATATTTAGAAATCATACTCACGGTGGGATCGTCAAAATGAACAACCCCGACCAGAGCAGCGATTTGCTGGCATTGACAACCGAAATCGTTGCCGCACACGTTTCTAACAATACGGTGTCGGTAGGAGATCTGCCGCAGCTGATCAACCAGGTATATAATTCGCTGGCGCATATCGGGAGCGCGCCGCCGCCCCCTGCAGAACGCCCGCAACCGGCGGTCCCGGTCAAAAAGTCGGTCTTCCCGGACTACATCGTCTGCCTGGAGGATGGGAAAAAGCTCAAAATGTTGAAACGGCATCTGAAGACTGCCTACAACATGACGCCCGAGGCTTATCGTGAGCGCTGGGGTCTGACAACCGACTATCCGATGGTTGCCCCAAACTATGCGCGCCAGCGCAGCCGTCTTGCGAAGGAAATCGGTCTCGGAACCCGGGCGCGGCGGCCACGAGCCTGACCTCCTCGGCTCGCATACACGGGCCGCGACGCGGCCGGGAAGCCGCCATCCTCGATTGGGCCACCGTCGTTCCGGAGATAGGCTCGCCCGCCGCTTTTCGGTACGGTATGATATAGCCACGTCACGGTGGAGATGTGATGATCTCGCGGCTGGAGCAGCTCTGCCTTGACAAGGGTCTGAAGATGACGGAGCAGCGCCGGGTGATCGCTCGAGTGTTGTCAGAGTCCGCCGATCACCCCGACGTCGAGCAGGTCTACCGTCGAGCCACTGCGATCGATCCACACATCAGCATCGCCACGGTCTATCGGACCGTGCGGTTGTTTGAAGAGGCCAGTATTCTGGCGAGACACGATTTCGGCCATGGGCGCTCCCGCTACGAGGAAATGCCGAGCGCTCACCACGACCATTTGATCGACTTGCAGTCCGGTCGCGTGATCGAATTCCGTAACGAGGAGATCGAACGACTGCAGGAAATTGTTGCCGATGAACTCGGTTACGAACTCGTCGGGCATCGGCTAGAACTCTATGCCGTGCCGCGCAGCGGCAAACCGCGAACCGGCACCGAATGATCGGCGAGCTCGGTCGGAGGCGGGCGTCGCCGGTACAAATGATGTCAATGTCCTTGCCGATCCACTCCCGAGTTCATCCCAAAATGCACCGGGGGGCGACCGGCGTGATTACCGGCACTGTAGTCGAGCAGCCCGCCCTACAGGCCGAAAGCCCGCCCCTCGTCAAAGGTCCCGCCGCGCACCCTCGAGACCGCATCGTCGACCTCCGGTCCGGCCCGCTACAAGTCCGACTGGCAGAGACAGCCGCAGACATCGACGCAATCCAGGCGCTGCGCTACCGCATATTCTATGAAAGCTTGGGGGCGCGGCCACTGCCCGAGATGTTACGCCGGCGACGCGATTTCGATCGCTTTGATCACGGCTGCGATCATCTTCTCGTCCTCGACCACGGAAATGGTAGGGGCAGCAACGCAGTCGTTGGGACCTACCGGATGCTTCGGCGGGCGGCGGCACGACGCCTCGGCGGCTTCTATTCTGCCGGCGAATACGACATTAGGCCGCTTGTCGCCCACCAGGGGGAAATCCTTGAACTCGGCCGGTCCTGTGTCGATGCCGCCTATCGCCAACGACCGGTCATGCAGCTGCTATGGAATGGGATCGCAGCCTATGTGTTTCATTACGACGTCACGTTGATGTTCGGTTGCGCGAGCCTGCCCGGCACCGACCCTGATGCGCTTGCGACGCCACTTTCCTACCTGCACTATTATCATCTGGCGCCCTCGGCTCTGCGGCCGCGGGCGCTCAACGAACGCTATATCGATATGCACCGGCTCTCAATCGGCGCGATAGATCCGGGGCGGGCGCTGGTGGCATTGCCCCCCCTTATCAAAGGATATTTGCGCCTTGGCGGATTCGTCGGCGAAGGGGCCGTGATCGACGAGCAGTTTAATACCACCGATGTTTGCATCTTGGTCAAGACTGACCTAGTTACGGCAAAATACTCCCGTCACTACGAACGGAAATGCAAAGATACCTGACCCAGCTTACCACATGAGTTCTTCGCCGCTGAGGATCACGCGCCTCACGCTGTATCTTGCTTGGACGCTGAGCCTGATGCCGATACAGTGGGTCGGACTCATTTTAGGTTGCCGATGGGCGGAGACATTACCGGCCTTTTATCACCGTTGGTGTTGTCGATTGCTCGGGTTTCGCGTTCATCTGATCGGAACGCCTACCGATGAGCGACCCGTATTGTTTGCGGCCAATCACGTATCCTATACGGACATCACGATCCTTGGTTCGCTTATACCCGGTTCGTTTATTGCCAAAGCAGAGGTCGCCAAGTGGCCATTCTTTGGCTGGCTCGCTAAATTGCAGCGCACAGTTTTTGTAGACCGGCAACTCCGCAACGCCGCGATCCAGCGCGACGCAATATCCGAAAGGCTGGTCGGCGGCGATGCGCTGATCCTGTTTCCTGAAGGAACAAGCGGAGATGGAAATCGGCCGCTTCCGTTCAAGACCGCGCTCTTTGGCGCCGTGGAGAAAAGGGGAAGCATCAGACCGGTGGTCGTTCAACCCGTGTCGCTCGTCTATACCCGGCTCGACGGCATACCGATGGGTCGATCCCTCCGACCGTACTTTTCCTGGTACGGAGCGGTGGGTCTAGTACCTCATCTATGGAAAATGATCGGGCTCGGTAGCGTTGAAGCGGTGGTCCAGTTTCATCCACCAACATTTCTCGCCGATTGCGGGTCGCGCAAGGCGTTGGCCGGCTACTGCTACGGGCGGATTGCCGGCGGAATGGCCGGCGCGCTTCACGGTCGACCGCAGCCGATGCCAAAGCCGCCGGCTCGCGCCACACGCGGGAAGCCGCGGACCTCGGCGCCGGAGGCGACTGTCTGATCGTGCAAAAATCCCTCTCAAGAGGAGGTGTGCAGGACGTGGCAAAGGGGGTCTTTATCAAGACGTATGGCTGCCAGATGAACGTTTATGACTCCGCCCGGATGATCGAACTCCTGGAGCCCTTCGGCTTTCTCCCAGTAATGACGCCAAATGAGGCCGATTTAGTCATTCTCAACACGTGCCACGTGCGCGAAAGAGCGGCCGAGAAAATCTATTCCGAACTCGGCAAGATTCACCGGCTGAAGATCGCGAAAGAGCGCGGCGGCGGCACTATGATTTTAGCGGTCGGTGGTTGCGTCGCGCAGGCCGAGGGTGCCGAAATCCTCAACCGGATGCCGTTCGTGGACCTGGTGTTCGGGCCACGGAGCTATCACCGACTGCCGGAACTGGTTGTTCGAGCGTCACGGAAACGAGGCGCAAGCGTCGTCGACACCGACTTTCCTGCCGAACCCAAATTTGACTACCTGCCGGAAGCTTCAGCGACAGAAGGAGTGACTGCCTTCCTCACCGTACAGGAAGGATGCGACAAGTTTTGCGCCTTTTGCGTCGTACCCTACACGCGTGGCGCAGAATACTCGCGTCCAGCGGCCCAGGTTCTGACCGAGGCGCGACACGCTGTTCGAGCCGGAGTTCGCGAGATCACTCTTCTTGGGCAGAATGTGAATGCCTATCACGGAGAGGGTCTCGACGGCAAAGACTGGGGTCTCGGCGAACTCATACGCAGGCTGGCCGAGCTACCCGGCCTCGACCGGATCCGCTACACGACTTCGCATCCGTGCGATGTTGACGATGGGCTTATCGCCGCCCATCGCAATGTACCGCAGCTGATGCCTTTCGTACACCTGCCCGTCCAGAGCGGTTCGGACCGAGTCCTCGCCGCGATGAACCGTCGACACACTGCAGACGTCTACCGGCGAACTGTCGACCGGTTGCGCTCAGCCCGATCCGATCTTGCGCTTTCCTCGGATTTTATCGTCGGTTTTCCGGCTGAGAGCGAGGAAGATTTCCGGGCAACGCTGGATCTCGTCGAAGAGATCGGATTCGCCCAGTCGTTCTCGTTCAAATATTCGAGGCGGCCCGGTACGCCGGCGGCGTCAGTTGCCGGTCAGGTTCCCGAATCGGTTAAATCGTGTCGGCTCGACGCGTTGCAGCGGCTGCTAAAAAGACAACAGCGCGACTTCAACGAAGCCTGCGTCGGGCAACTCCTGCCAATACTGCTGGAAAAGTACGGCCGGCATAACGGGCAGCTTATTGGACGCAGCCCCTATCTTCAAAGCGTTCACGTGGCAGCTCCGGTGGCGCGCCTGGGAGAGATCGTCAGCGTGATGATTTCAGGAGCGAGCGCCAACAGCCTATCCGGCCTGCTCTCTGAGGCCGTTGCAGCATGACGACAATCGGCTCGGAGATGCGCGCAGTCGAACTGGTCGAAGGACGTACCCAGCTGGAATTCGACGATAATCTGCTGCTCCCGCTGCTTTACGGCGAACGAGACCAACATCTCGATCGGATTGAGCGACAACTCGGAGTCTCGGTTGTTACACGCGGGAACCGCATCGCAATCTCGGGCCCGGCCTCGGCAACGGAAACCGCCCAACTCGCATTGTCTCAGCTCTACGACCGCCTTAAGAAAGGCCACGAAGTTGATCCGCCCGCGGTGGAGGCTGCTATTCGGCTCGCCGCGGCCGAGCTTGCCGACAAGAGCCCGGGTCTGTGGCGGGAGGATGCCGCGTTTCGCACCCGCAAGCGGCGCATCGTCGCGCGTTCTTCGGGGCAAACGATGTACATTAAGGCGTTGCGCGAGAATGAGCTTGTGTTCGGGCTTGGGCCCGCTGGCACCGGCAAGACCTATCTCGCGGTTGCAGCAGCGGTCGACCTCCTGATGACAGGACGCGTCGAGCGCATCATCCTTTCTCGGCCGGCCGTCGAGGCGGGCGAACGGCTGGGTTTTCTTCCTGGGGACCTGCGCGACAAGGTCGACCCGTATCTAAGGCCGATCTTCGACGCACTGAACGACATGCTGCCGGCCGATCAACTCGCCAAACGGCTCGGAAGCGGCGAGATCGAGGTGGCGCCCATCGCCTTCATGCGCGGACGCACGCTGTCGCACGCATTTGTGGTCCTCGACGAGGCGCAGAATACGACTCCGGTACAGATGAAAATGTTCTTAACTAGGCTCGGGGAAGCATCGCGCATGGTCGTGACCGGCGATCCGACCCAGGTGGATCTGCCCGCCGGAACCCGCTCAGGTCTGGCCGAGGCTCTGGAGATCTTACGCGGCATTGACGGGATTGCCACTGTGCGGTTCACCGACGAAGATGTCGTCCGGCACGAGCTTGTCGCTCGGATCGTACGAGCCTACGAGGCGCGAGAGCAGGCGGCGCGCGCCGACGAGCAGCGATGACATCTGCCGAGGCGAGACCTTTGGCGGCGATTGATGTCGCCTCGCCTTGCATCAGTTGGAAACGGATTTGTCCCGATGCCCAACGGCTCGCTCGCGATGCTGCTCGGGCCGCGTTGGTCGATGGCATTGCAGCAACCGGGTTTGCATCGCCGATGCGGGTAGAACTGGGGATCACGCTAACCGACGACGCGCAGCAGATGTATCTCAATCGCAGGTACCGGGGACAGGATGCTTCAACCAATGTGTTGGCCTTCCGGGCCTGGGAAGCAGGCATTCAGGCCCCACCCGGGGCGCCGCTTCTTCTCGGCGACGTTGTGCTCGCCTTTGAAACGGTGGCTCGTGAAGCGGACCAGCAGCTCAAGCCATTCTGTCACCACGTCCGCCATCTGATCGTACACGGCGTCCTTCATCTCCTTGGCTGTGATCATCGAAGCAAGGCCGATGCGATCACAATGGAGCGGCTGGAGACTTCAATATTGGCCAAGCTAGGGATTCCAGATCCCTATCAAGACATTAGTTCGCCCATCGAACCTGAGCATGTTTTCCATGAGCGACCGTGAGCCGCTCGAGGTAGCCAGCCAGGCTGAGCCCGATCGGACGTTTGCGCGTCTTCGCAGCTTCTTCAAGCTGATCCGACGCCCTCGCGACGGCGAGACCCTCCGCGAGACGATCGACGAGATGATCGAGGAGCCGTCCACTGAGGATCCGCATCCTCTCAGCGCCCATGAGCGCGTCCTGATCGGCAACATTCTCAAAGTCCACGGTCGGACGGCTGCGGACGTGATGGTGCCACGAATCGACATTGTCGCGCTCGATGTCGAGACGCCCTTTCCTGAGGTGGTAAAATGTATGGTAGAGCAAGGCCATTCGCGGGTCCCCGTCTATCGCGAAACGCTCGACGATGTGATCGGCTTCATCCACGTCAAAGATGTGCTAGCCCCAGTCGCGGACCGACAACAGACAAAGCTGGCACCGATCCTGCGCAAAGTGCTGTTCGTGGCACCCTCGCTGCCAACTCTCGACCTTCTCGTCCAGATGCGCCAAGCGCGCACCCACATCGCCATGGTAGTCGATGAGTTTGGCGGTATCGATGGGCTGGTGACTATCGAAGATTTGATCGAGGAAATTGTCGGCGAGATTGAGGACGAGCATGACGTGGCGGACAGCCCCAGCCTAACCGAACGCGCGGATGGTACGCTGATCGTCGACGCGCGCACTCCGATCGAAGTGCTGGAAGAGCGTCAAGGCACCCGATTGCGGCCGACTGCGGAGCAGGAAGAGGTCGACACACTCGGTGGGCTTGTCTCGAGCCTCGCTGGTCGTGTCCCGAAACGCGGAGAGATTATCGCACACCCGTCAGGGATCGAGTTCGAAATACTCGATGCCGATCCGCGCCGAATCAAGCGGCTACGCGTGCGACGCCCTCCGGTAGCGACCGGCGGAAGAGACGCGGCTAGTGTCTAGGGTTGCTGTCGCACGGGTCGGATCAGGGTCGGGAATCCACACGTCACTCTGCCGTTTAGCCCATGAACTCGCGGGGGTGTCGGGCTGGCGACGCTACGGAGTCGCGTTTCTGTTGGGGGTCATCGCCGTGGCAACACTGCCGCCGGTGGATCTGAGTCCCTTACTCGTGGTGGCCTTCCCAGGGTTGCTCTGGCTTGATGAAGGCAGCTCCGGTCTGAGCGCTTCCTTCGGCCTCGGCTATGCTTTCGGCTTCGGCTTTTTCGTCGCGGGACTCTATTGGATTTCCGGCGCACTTTTTGTCGATATCGCTACTTTCTGGTGGCTGGTGCCGATTGCGGCGGCGGGGCTGCCGGCAGTCTTGGCGGTCTACGTAGGCATCGCTTTGCTTGCCACCAATCTCGCAACCAAACAGTTGCGACTGTCAGGGACCGCGCGGGTTTTCGCATTTGCAATTGCTTGGACCACTGCCGAATGGGTCCGTGGGCATGCATTTACCGGGTTCCCTTGGAACCTAATCGGGTCGACATGGTCCGGCGGGTTTCCGCCTGCGATCGCGGTCCTACAGTGCGTCGCCTGGATCGGCATTTATGGGTTGAGCTTTGTGACGGTGCTTGCGGCCTCACTACCGGCGCTTCTTGGGGCATCGTCGCTCGTCCCGGTTTCGCAGCGCCGGCGCTGGATTCCGCCGTTCGGCGCCGCGCTTCTGGTGCTTGTACCTGGCGTCTTGGGAGCAGTTCGGCTGGAAATGTCGCCAATCGCTGCTGGTCCCATCTGGTTGCGCATCGTGCAGCCCTCGATCCCCCAAACAATGAAATGGAAGCCCGGCGCGGCGGAAGGCAATCTTCGGAAATTGATCAATCTGAGCACCGCCGCTTCACATCGGCCGATCGCCGCGGTCATTTGGCCGGAGGCAGCAACGCCCTTTCTCCTCGAACGCGACGCGATGGTTCGACGGGAGATCGCTGCCGTCGCGCCCGAGCTCGGTTACCTCATCACAGGTGCATTGCGGGGGAGCCCACCGCCGGGGCCGGTGGTGCAGATCTGGAACAGCATCGAGGCGTTGAACGCCGACGGCGACCTTGTTGCCAGTTACGACAAGTCGCATCTAGTTCCGTTTGGCGAGTACGTCCCGTTTCGTGATATTCTGCCCTTCAAGAAAATAACCGCCGGCGCGATCGATCTCAGCGCCGGTCCGGGCCTTCGCACGATCGCGCTGCCGCGGCTTCCGCCGTTTGCCGCGGCGATATGCTACGAGGCCATTTTCCCGGGTGCGATTGTCAATGAACGGGAGCGGCCCGACTGGATACTGAATCTCACGAACGACGCTTGGTACGGCCGCAGCTCGGGTCCTTTTCAGCACCTCGCCAGCGCTCGGACGCGCTCCATTGAGGAGGGATTGCCGATGGTTCGCGTCGCGAACAACGGAATAAGCGAGGTGATCGACGCTACCGGGCGGGTCCGGGCACGCATCAATCTCAACACGATCGGTTATGCCGATGTCGCGCTACCGGCCCCAGGCCTGCCCACACCCTACTCCCGCGCTGGCGACTGGGTCCTTGTGGCGCTCCTTTTGCTCGGTGCGCTCCCGGTCGTGTTGCGGCTTCGCTGAAGGCTGCTGGGCCGTCCCTGCCGGGCCGCAAATTCTTATTATCCGGAGTCAGAACGATTTCTGCTGTATCGAGTCGGTTGTCCATCGGTTACGATGGTGTACTGTAACCTCAATCCGCTGCCTTTGTGAGGGCGATCGAGCGAAGATGGCGATGCAGCAACAGACCCGGCGGCCGGGTCGCCAAAAGGGCGATGAGCCGAACCCGATCGACATTCATGTCGGCTCTCGCGTGCGGCTGCGCCGCAACATGCTCGGCTTGAGCCAAGAAAAGCTCGGTGAGGCCATCGGGTTGACCTTTCAGCAGGTTCAGAAATACGAACGGGGCGCCAACCGAATAGGAGCGAGTCGCTTGCATGATCTGAGCCGGGTCCTGGACGTCCCCGTGTCTTTCTTCTTTGACGACATGGACCCGGTGCGCGCCCCGGCGATCCCGGCGGGATTCGCAGAACCTGCGGCGGATGCGTTCGACTCCGATCCGTTGCGTCGGCGCGAGACGGTCGAACTGGTTCGCGCCTATTATAAGATCGACGATCCCGGCCTGCGTCGCCGTCTGTTCGAACTAGCCAGAGCGTTGGCCGGCGGAGCCGAGCGGGCGTGAAATTTCGATTTGTCTAGGCGCCGCAGGATCGGAATCTTGTGGGCGCAAAGATTGCGTCCACCCCTGAACTCCTTGATACCTGGATCCTTGCAGGAAAGGCGAACTCTTGCTCAGCCGCGATTTTGTGTTCACCAGCGAATCGGTGTCAGAGGGCCATCCGGACAAGATTTGCGACCGCATCTCTGACGCGATCGTCGATACCTTTCTAGCGGCAGAACCGCAGGCGCGCTGCGGTGTCGAGACGCTGGTCACCACCAACCGCGTGGTGCTGGCGGGGGAAGTTCGTGGTCCCGATTGGATCACCGGTGACCGCCTGATCGAGGTGGCACGGAACGCAATCCGCGAGATCGGCTATGAGCAAGAGAATTTCCACTGGGAACGCGCCTCGATCGATTGCTTCATCCACGGCCAGTCGACCGACATAGCGCGGGGTGTCGACGCCGCGGGTAATAAAGATGAGGGTGCTGGTGACCAGGGCATGATGTTCGGCTATGCCTGCACCGACACACCAGAATTGATGCCCGCGCCGATCTTTTATGCGCACGCGATCTTACGTTCGCTTTCTGAAGCTCGCCACGCGGGAAACACTCCCTTGCTCGGCCCCGACTCGAAGAGCCAAGTGACGCTGCATTACGTCGGCGGGAAGCCTGTGCGCGCGACCAAGGTCGTCGTATCAATTCAACACTCGGACCAGCTCGAGCGGGAGGAGGTGCGTGAGCTCGTCCGGCCGCACGTCCTCGATGTACTACCCCCGGGCTGGATGTGCGACGAGGAGCATTTTCTCGTCAATCCAACCGGCCGCTTCGTGATCGGGGGGCCCCACGGCGACGCTGGCGTCACCGGACGTAAAATCATCGTCGACACGTATGGCGGTGCCGCTCCGCATGGCGGCGGCGCCTTTTCCGGCAAGGATCCGACCAAGGTCGACCGATCGGCAGCCTATGCCGCACGTTATCTCGCGAAAAATGTCGTCGGTGCAGGACTTGCCGAGCGCTGCACGATTCAAGTTGCGTATGCGATTGGGGTGGCCAAGCCGCTGTCGTTCTATGTCGACACGGGCGGGATGGTTGACGAACAAAAGCTGGCAAGAGTGCTGCAAGAGCTGATGGATCTGTCGCCACGCGGCATCCGCACGCATCTTGGCTTGAATAGACCGATTTACACCCGCACGGCGGCCTATGGCCATTTCGGTCGACAACCCGAACCCGACGGAAGCTTCTCTTGGGAGAGGCTCGATCTCGCGGAAGAGTTGCGGCGCGCCTTCTAGCCTTTTCCGATTGCTGGCACAGCGTCAGCTGATCTTCGGGCGGCGCCGCGGAAGGGGGCTTCGCTCGGGACAAAAGGTTCGGATCCGCGAGTTGTTGCCGCAGCTTGTCGTGACCATTCCGGAGGCGGGCTGGTTGGAACCGGGTGCAGTTTTCGGTGCGCCGGGGCGTGCGGTTTGGCTTGAGATCGGTTTTGGCGCGGGCGAGCATCTTTCCGTTCAGGCCCAGTGCCATCCTGACATCGGCTTTATCGGCTGCGAGGTATTCGAGCCAGGGATCGCCGGACTGCTCGGGCACATCCAATGCCATCACCTCGACAACATTAGGATTTTTGCCGGTGATGCGCGGCTGATGATCGCGGCGCTGCGGCCGTCGTCGATCGATCGCGTCTTCATTTTGTTTCCTGACCCTTGGCCAAAGCGGCGTCACGAGAAGCGCCGTCTTGTGTCCCGCGAGACGCTCGATGCCCTGGCGGTGATTATGACGGACGGAGCCGAACTCCGTCTCGCAACGGATGATGGCAATTACCTCAACTGGATGCTCGAGCGAGTAACCGAACACCCGCTTTTCGAATGGCTGGTCCGAGGTCCTGGTGATTGGCGCAATCGCCCGAAAGATTGGGCTCCGACGCGCTATGAGCAAAAGACGCGCGCCGCCGGGCGCGCCCCCACCTTTTTGCGGCTGAGACGACGGTTTCGGAAGTGAGCGAAACGCCCTTGCGGTGCGGATATGCCTATCATATTTATGGACAGTCTGATGGGTCCCGTTGGCGGACCGTTGCTTAGGGGGCCAACGGCCCTTTTTTTTCGCAAAGTGAGAGCCGGCTCCGCGCGAGCGTCCGCCCTCGTCGGCGAGTGGACAACGCCTTGTCACTTAATCTCCTGAGGAGGTTCCGGGTTCTTGGTTGACACGAATAGTATTGCACAGATGATAGAGCCGTCGCTCGCGGCGATGGGTTATCATCTTGTGCGAGTGCTGATGACTGGCGGTCGCAGGGCGACATTGCAGATAATGGCGGAACGATTTGATGATCTCCCAATCACCCACGATGATTGCGCAGAGATCAGTCATTCCGTCTCGGCCCTTCTCGACGTCGCCAACTCGATTAGCGGTGCCTATACGCTGGAGATCAGCTCCCCGGGCATCGACCGTCCGTTGGTTCGTGCAGAGGACTTTGATCGCTTTAGCGGTTTCGAGGCAAAAATAGAGCTCTTTCGCCCGCTTGACGGACGAAGGCGGTTCCGAGGGCGCCTAATTGGGACCACGGAGGGCGTTCTTCGTCTCCTCACCGAGGCGGGCGAAACACGATTGCCGCTCGACGCCGTGGCGCGAGCAAAGCTCATCCTCACGGAAGATCTGATCGCCGCAAGACGACATGGATTTTCGGAGCCCTATCCTCCGCAGGCCGCAACGCACCTCGCCAACTCATCGACACACAGAGCCCGAGAACATCATGGACACTATCGCCACATACGCGCGCCCGGAACTGCTCCAGGTCGCTGATAGCGTCGCTCGCGACAAGGGCATCGATCGCGACGAGGTGCTGGAGGCAATGGAGCAGGCGATTCAGAAGGCAGGCCGCTCCAAATACGGCCAAGAATACGACATTCGCGCCGAAATTGACCGCCGCAACGGTGAGATCCGGTTGCTTCGCTTCCGTGAAGTGGCGGAAGCGGTCGAGAACGAGGCGACCCAGATCACTCATGCCGAGGCGCAGCGGTTGAATCCGGAAGCGGAGATCGGTGATTTTATTACCGACCCGCTGCCGCCAATCGATTTTGGGCGTATCGCGGCGCAGACGGCAAAGCAGGTCATTGTTCAGAAGGTACGCGACGCCGAGCGCCAACGGCAATTCCTTGAGTTTAAGGATCGAGTCGGCGAAATCGTCAATGGGCTCGTCAAACGCGTCGAATTCGGGAATGTCGTCGTCGACCTGGGGCGCGCCGAGGCCATGCTGCGGCGGGACGAGCTGTTGCCGCGCGAAAGTTTCCGTCAGGGTGAGCGCGTTAGAGCTTACATCTACGATGTTCGGCAGGAATTGCGGGGCCCACAGATCTTTTTGTCACGCACTCATCCGCAATTTATGGCCAAATTGTTCGCGCAGGAGGTGCCGGAGATTTATGACGGTATCATCGAGATCAAGGCGGTTGCGCGAGATCCGGGGAGTCGCGCCAAAATCGCGGTGATCTCGCGCGACAGCGGGATCGACCCTGTTGGCGCTTGCGTCGGCATGCGCGGGAGTCGCGTCCAGGCTGTAGTGGGTGAACTACAAGGTGAAAAAATCGACATCGTTCCGTGGTCTCCGGACCCGGCGACCTTCGTAGTCAATGCGCTCGCGCCGGCCGAAGTCGCCAAAGTCGTAATGGATGAGGAACAGCGGCGTATTGAAGTCGTTGTGCCCGACGATCAGCTGAGTTTAGCAATCGGGCGACGGGGCCAGAATGTTCGCCTCGCATCGCAACTTACGGGCTGGGATATCGACATCCTTACCGAGGCCGAGGAGTCGGAGCGGCGGACTGAGGAATTCCGCAGCCGCAGCCAGATGTTTATCGATGCTCTCGATATTGACGATGTTATCGCCCATCTGCTGGTTACCGAGGGCTTCACCTCTCTCGAAGAGGTGGCCTACGTGCCGCTGGAAGACCTTGCCAACATCGAAGGTTTCGACGCCGAGGTAGCAGCAGAGCTGCAGGAGCGTGCGCGCAACTCGCTCGAACGACGAGATCGCCAATATGAGGAACGGCGTCAAGAGCTCGGCGTCAGCGACGAGCTTGCTTCGCTCGAGCGGTTGAGCCCTGGCATGCTGGTTGCACTCGGCGAGAACAACATTACGACTCTCGATGATTTCGCCGGCCTTGCCGGGGACGAACTCGTCGAGCTTCTCGCTGGATCCGACAAGGTTGCTGTCAATCTCGAAATTGAGGAGGCGAATGCGCTGATTATGCGAGCGCGAGCACACTGGTACGCCGAAGATGGCGCAGAAGCCGCAAGATCCGAGCAAAAGCAATAGTCGCGCGTGTCCGAGAGATGACATGTCAGGACAGCCGGACGTGAGCGTCGCCAAGTCGCAGCGGCGGTGCATAGCCACAGGCGAGCTACACGACCGGTCGAGCTTGCTGCGCTTTGTCGTGGGGCCGAATGGTGAGCTTGTCGCGGACATGGCTTCCCGTCTGCCCGGACGGGGTTTGTGGTTGACCCCGCGCCGCGATATCCTCGAAAGAGCAATAGCCCGTCGGCTCTTTGCACGTTCGGCGCGCCGGGCGATAATAACCCCGGCCGGGCTAGCGGATCGCGTCGAGGCGTTGCTGGTGCAGCGTTGTATGGATGCGATTGGCCTCGGGCGGCGGGCTGGGATCGCATTTGCCGGGTTCGAGAAGGTCTGCGAAGCCCTACAAGCGGGCAAAGCGACCCTGCTCCTCCTCGCGCTCGACGGGGCGGCAGGTGGTCGTCGAAAGATCCGCGCCTTAGGATGGGGTCTGCCGATTGCTATCGTACTGACCGCAGCGGAGATGGGCGCGATCTTTGGTCGCGATCATGTGGTAAACGTAGCGATCGGGGATGGGCGGCTAGGCAGCCGGCTGATGACCGTTGCGCAGAAGATTGCTGGCTTTCGCCTCGGTGCGGTGATTGAGCGAGTGGAACCCGCTCCGGGTCGGTCGGCACGGCAAGATGGCGGTATTGGATCCAGATGAGCGACGCGAATGAGCAAGAACAGAAGCGGCCCCTGACCCTCTCCCGCAGCGGCGGCCGGCTGGAACTCCGCAAAAGTGTGGAGATGGGACAGGTACGTCAGAGCTTCTCGCATGGTCGCTCAAAGACGGTCACGGTCGAGGTCCGCAAGAAGCGCACCATAGGGCCGACCCCCGAGTCCGGCCGAGTGGAGCCCCCGCCGGTAGTGGCGCTGGATCAAGCGTCCACGCGGGCACTAACACAGGAGGCTACGCGTCCGCCCGTTACGATCCCTCGCGCGCTAACCGCAGAAGAAAAAGCGGGGCGAGTCCGCGCGGTGCACGATGCCCGCAAAGCTGATGAAGAAGCACGCCGACGCGCCGCAGTCGCCGAAGCCGACCGGCGCCGCCAAGAAGAAGAACAGGCCGCAGAAGAGGCACGCCGCCACGCTGAGGAGGAAGTGCGTAGAAAGGCGGAAGAGGAGGACCGGCGACGGCGCGCCGAAGAGGAAGCCCGCCAGCGATCCGAGCAAGAGGCACAGCGACGCAAAGACGAAGAGTCGAGGCGGGAAGTTGCTGAACGGGCGGGGAAGGCGGCCGCCGCGAAAGTTGCTGCGCTCGCTGCGGCGGGCAAGGTCAGCGTTCCTCTCGAGGAGGAAGAAGAGCCCGCGACAGCGCTGCGGCGGGGGGCCCGGCCGGAGGCCAAAAAGCCGGTGGCGCCAGCTCGTCGTGAAGAGACGCGTCGTCGGACCGGAAAAATCACAGTCACCCGCGCACTCGCCGACGACGAAGGAGAGCGGATGCGCAGCTTGGCTTCGGTCCGCCGCGCCAGGGAACGCGAGCGCCAGCGGCTGCATCAAGGCGAGCAAGAGCAGATCAAAGTCGTGCGCGACGTCGTTGTCCCTGAGACAATCACCGTCCAGGAGGTGGCAAACCGCATGGCCGAACGCGGCGCCGACGTGATCAAGGCGCTGATGCGCATCGGAGTGATGGCGACGATTAATCAGACCATCGACGCCGACACCGCCGAGCTGGTCATAACCGAGTTCGGGCACCGCCTACGGCGCGTTTCCGAATCCGATGTCGAGATGGGCCTACGGGGCGAAGAGGATCTTCCTCAGACGCTTGAGCCCCGCGCGCCGGTAGTCACGGTTATGGGTCACGTCGACCATGGGAAAACCTCACTCCTCGACGCCCTGCGCGAGACCGATGTCGCAGCCGGCGAAGCCGGCGGCATCACCCAGCATATCGGTGCGTATCGCGTCAGCCTGAAGAGCGGCAAGCAGATCACATTTATCGACACGCCGGGTCATCAGGCCTTTACCGCGATGCGCGCGCGCGGCGCCAATGTCACCGACATCGTGGTGTTGGTCGTGGCGGCCGACGACGGCATTATGGAGCAGACGGTCGAGGCGATCCGTCACGCCAAAGCAGCGCAAGCGCCGATAATCGTCG
>Ga0306920_100003257_pt1 | contig 20581 bp, 24 predicted proteins | sample flu12Cox44000170_FD_204666 | JGI IMG/M metagenome (GOLD analysis project Ga0306920, IMG submission 204666) | Lab enrichment of tropical soil microbial communities from Luquillo Experimental Forest, Puerto Rico - flux4day.12C.oxic.44.000.170 (v2)... | ecosystem: Environmental > Terrestrial >... | reverse complement strand
GACCCTTACTCGCACCCAGGCCATGGCCGATCAGTTCGAAGAGGCTGCGTCGGCTGCAAAGAATCCAAAGCGTGTCGCCAATCTGGTGCAGGCCGAATTGCTTGGACGTCTCAAAGCGAAGGGGTTGGAGATCGAGCAGTCACCCATCTCCATGAAAGGTGTCGCGATGTCGGCCGATCTCGTGGAATCCGGCGCGATCAGCGGCAAGATTCTGAAGGACCTCTACGACCTGGCCTTCGAGTGCAACGAAGACTTCCCCGCAATCTACGAGAAAGAGAAACCGCAGCAGATTACTGACACGGGAACCATCGAAAAACTTATCGACCAAGTTATCGCCGCTAACCCGAAGCAGCTCGAGCAGTACCGCGCGGGGAAGAAGACAGTCGCGGGATTCTTTGTCGGCCAGGTCATGAAGGCCTCAAAGGGTCAGGCCAATCCGTCGCTGGTGAATGAGCTCCTGGCAAAGAAGCTCGACGGATAACCGCTATGACAGCAAGCGTGCGCGACTGCCCAGTGCCTGCAACCTCGAGATTGCCTTCGAGTCGAAGGAGACGAGCTCTTCTGCACCAGCCCAGTTCCCCTCATAAGCGATGACGCCGTCGGCGAAATCTCCGCCGGCTTCGAGAACGGACAATCCGGCCTCGACCGCTAGACGATTAGTCACAACATTGGCGCTGGTGATCAGGCGATGAATCGCATTCGCGACATCTGTAGCAGATCTTTTATAACCGCGGCGTAGCACCCAAACAAATTCGCAAAGGACCGGGATCGGGACCGCAACAAGACCGGCCTCCTGCAAAATCCTGCCCGCTCGCCTGGCTTGGTGCGCGTCATCTTGAACCGCAGCTCTAACCAGCACATTGGTGTCGGCAGTGATCTTCATCTTCGTTTCGCCCATCCTTCGGCCGCGATCTCCTTCATTTCATCGATCGTGAGCTTAGGCCCTGCTTTACGCGACAGACAGCCAATGAAATTGGTAATCGGGCCATTCTGTGTAGCTGCTCTCACAACAATCTGGCCATCGGGCAACTTGTCAATTTCGACCTTCTCCCCTCGACCGACACCAAGATGCCTCAACAGGTCTTGCTTTAGCGTAACCTGGCCCTTTCCCGTAATCGTCAGTGTGGTCATCAATCTGCCTCTCTGGTCGTCGTCTTTCATTGTACGGCAATTTTACCTTACCTTCACGCTGACCCAGCGCGGCTGGTGTGTCGCAATTTGCTACGCTGATACTTCGCATGTCTCAGCGCCCCTACATCCTCTTCGGATGCATTCTGCTTCTGACGATCCTGGCCGGTTGCGGTACTCCGGGTGCACCGCAGTTGCCGTCACTCCAGCTTGCACGGCCCGTCGACGACCTCACCGCTTCGCGCAAAGGCAACAAGGTCCAGCTTGACTGGACGCTGCCGCGCAAGAATACCGACCGCACGCTGGTGAAGAACATTCCTGAGTCGCGCATCTGCCGGCATGACGGCACTGCGCTCATGAGCGGATGCACGGAAGTCGGCACGGCGCAGAACACCAAGTTCCAGCCGGTGCCGAAAGGCGAGCAACCGCCGGCGGTGCGCATGAAATATGTCGACACCCTCCCATCGCAACTCGGCGAGAAAGATCCCGCTGGCTTCGTGCGCTATGCGGTGGAGATCATGAACACCCGTGATCGCAGCGCCGGCTTATCGAACCAGGTATTGATCCCGGTTGCACCGACAATTACTCCCCCCGAGGACGTTACGGTGAAGGTCGAAGCCGACGGAGTCTTGCTTTCCTGGACGGGCGCCGACACGCCGCCGGCACCACCGGGCCTGACTTACCGCTACCGCATCGCTCGTAGCCCTGCCGGCGCGAATGCCTTCATTGCGATTGCCGACGCCGAGCCTGCGGAAGAGGGTTTCTACCTCGACAAAACCTTCGCCTGGGAGACGAAGTACGATTATCGCATCACTTCGGTGACACTGGTTCGTTCGCAAGGCGTAGACATGACGGTCGAGGGCGATGACTCCAAATCGGTTGCAGTCTTCACGCGCGATATTTATCCGCCCGCGGAACCGACCGGGCTGCAAGCCGTGTTCTCGAGCGTCGGGCAGAAGCCGTTTGTCGATCTTTCCTGGGCGCCGAACATGGAGAGCGATCTGATGGGGTATAACGTGTTCCGCCGTAGCGGCAACGGTGAACCTGTGAAGATCAACCAGCGACTCGTGTCTGTACCTTCGTATCGCGACGACTCAGTGGTGGCAGGAACAACCTATTACTATGCCGTTTCAGCGCTGGATCAACGCGGGAACGAAAGCCAGCGCTCTGCCGAAACGCTCGAAGCGGTGCCCAATCAACAGTAGGAGACCCCATGCGATTTTGCCGGTTTCAGCTGAAAGAGGCCGCTCTATACGGCCTGATAGACAGCATCGCTGGGCGGGACATTATTTCGCGGTTCACGGCTGATCTTCCCGCGGCTCCTTCCGCCTTCGATCGCGGCCAGCCCTTGGGGATGGCCTTGGCCTCGGCTCATTTGCTGGCGCCCGTGACTCCGTCGAAGATTGTCTGCATTGGGCGCAATTACCGTGAACATGCGAAGGAGCTCAACCATCCAATCCCGAGCGAGCCGCTGATCTTTCTCAAGCCGCCTTCGGCAGTGCTCGCGCCGGGAGGAACGGTGCTTCGTCCGGTCTCGCTCTCGCAGCGCGTGGACCACGAGGGCGAGTTAGGAGTCGTCATCGGAAAACGCTGCCATCATCTGCGCCAGACTGACAACGTTCGCGATTTCATTCTGGGTTACACCTGCGTTAACGATGTCACCGCGCGCGACTTGCAGAACAAAGACGGCCAGTGGTCGAGGGCAAAGGGATTTGACACGTTCTGTCCGATTGGCCCGATCGTTGCTTCCGACCTGGACCCCTGGAAAGGCGTGCGCGTTCAGACGCGCGTGAACGGACAGTTACGTCAGGATGGAAATACCGTCGACTTTCTCTTCACCCTCAATGTGATCATGCGCTTCATCTCGCAGGTGATGACGCTTGAGCCCGGAGATCTCATCGCCACCGGAACTCCTGCTGGTGTCAGTCCTCTGAGTGCGGGAGACACCGTGGAAGTCACCGTCGAAGGAGTTGGCACGCTGTCGAATCCGGTAGCCGACGCGTCTTAACGGATTCATAGCTCACCACCGAATGGTGGAATGCTTCAGCGCGCCATTTCGCGCTATGCTATCGACAGCCATCCATGGGTTCTCTCCGCTACTATCCGATACTCGCCTTCGGCGCGGCTGCCGCGATCGTGGGGTACGCGCTATTGTCCCGTAGCCCGAAGCGCTCCGGAGACCTGCTCGAGCTGGACCGCCGCACCCAGCTCACCCAGGGCGGTCGAATCATCGATGGGACAGTCATCGACGTGCAGGAGATCGATGAGTCTCCTACCCAGCGACAGATGATTCTGCTCATCTATACCTACGATGTTGCTGGCGTGACCTATGAAGCTTCTCAGGATGTCACTCACCTGCGTCAGTTTATTGACTTGTACTCTTGCCGGCTGGGACTGCCCGCGTCGGTAAAGTACGATCCCCACAATCCCGGGGACTCAATCGTAATATCGGAGACCTGGTCGGGGCTTCGCATGTCACCAATTCGTGCCAAATTCCCCTCAGTCGCCAACTAGTTAGAGTTTTGTGAACCCGATATCGGCATAGGAACGTCTAAATTAGTACGCTCGGCCAGCTTCCCAAGCCTTGTAGGTTCAGATAACTCCGGCCGTTGTTACAATTGTCTTTTATGCATGGTCTACCTCTCCCCCTAGCAGCATTCGTGGCAGGAATCCTGTCTTTCCTGTCGCCCTGCGTGCTGCCTTTGGTTCCGGGTTATGTGTCCCTGATCTCGGGCGCGACCGTAGAGGACTTGCACTCAGATGAACGCCACATGCTCGGAACAGTGATGCTGCACTCGCTGACCTTCATCCTGGGGTTCAGCGTGGTGTTTATTGCCCTGGGAGCGGTGGCAACGAGCATTGGCCAGCTGGCCAATGAGTATCACAACCTCCTGGCCAAGATCGCAGGCGTGATCGTGATCGTCTTCGGGCTGCACCTGACCGGACTGCTCAAGATCAAGGCCCTGTACGCCGATAAACGCCTTCACGACGTCAAGGGCGGGTCAAGCGCGTTGGGGTCTTTCGCAGTTGGCTTTGCCTTCGCCTTCGGATGGACCCCCTGCATCGGCCCAATTCTGGCGACCATCCTGGTATTCGCCGGCGCCCAGGAAACAGTGCTTAAGGGAGTCCTGCTGCTCGCGGTTTACTCACTGGGATTGGCAGTTCCTTTTCTCCTGACGTCGCTTGGTGTCGACCGCTTCCTTGGTTTTTACACGAAGTTTCGTCGCCATCTTCACACCGTCGAAGTGGTCAGCGGAGTTCTCCTGATCGCCGTCGGCGTACTTATTTTCATGAATAACCTGAAGCTCTTATCGGGATATCTGTCGTTCCTGAACCGGTTCGCGCTCTAGTAGAGGTTGATCACTGTGAAACGTAATGCCCTGGTGTTCGCGGCCTTACTAATTGCCATCGTGGCTATGATCGCCGCCGGCAAGTACATTACTCGTGTTCGCCACCACAACTCGGTTACGCTGGTGGGAGACGTCCGCGGAGTACCTGCTCCCGACTTCGAACTAGCTTCTCTCGACGGCCGGAACGTAAAGCTCTCGGATTATCGTGGGAAAGCGGTGGTGCTGAACTTCTGGGCCACATGGTGCTCGCCCTGTAAAGTCGAGATGCCATGGTTTGTCGACCTGCAGAAGAAGTACGGCAATGAAGGCCTGGTGGTCCTCGGCATCGCCATGGACGACAGCGACAATGCGAAGATTGCGCAATTCGCCAGCGAAATGGGGGTAAATTATCCTGTCCTGCTTGGCACTGACAAAGTGTCTGATCAGTACGGCAACGTGCAGTTTCTTCCCACCACCTTCTACATCGATCGTGATGGCAGAATTATCGGCAAGGGCACAGGTCTGCTCGGACGCGGCGAAATCGAAGAGAACATCCAAAAGGCTTTGGCGTCGCGGGTAGCCGGTGTGAATAAAGCCCAGACCTCGCCCACGCCGTCGACAGCCGCGAAACCGGGGACCGCAGCACAATGAAGCAACTTTGCATGTCCCTGCTGCTAGCTCTTGTGCTTGTTCAAATCGCCGCAGCTCAAGAGCCGGGACAAACCGTCCCCACAGTTGAAGTAGCTCCGGTTGGTAAGGTGCAAGTCAAGGCCGGCGCCATCACCCGGGTCGAACTCGATTTCCGGATCGGCTCCGAGTTCCACATTAACTCCAATAAGCCGCACTCGGAGCTGCTGATCCCAACTACATTGCGGCTCAACACCACCGATCCGATCAGAATCGCGTCGGTGACTTATCCGGCCGGGCAGGACATGTCATTTCCGTTCGCTCCGAACGACAAGCTAAGCGTTTACAGCGGCGATTTCGCCATCACTACCGCCGTCAAAGCCTTGCCTAGTGCCATCAATGGAACCTATCCCGTCAGTGGCGAGCTGCACTTCCAGGCGTGCGACCGCAGCGCCTGCTATCCGCCGAAATCGATTCCCGTGAAATTTGAAGTTACAGTCGTGAATCGGTAAGCTGCGCCCTCAGAACACGACTTCACCCGCCGCGGCGGGCTGAAAAACCCCGTACACCGAGTGTCTCGGAGGGGCGCAGCTTCTGCTGCGCCGCACAAGTTCTTTATTATTTTGTCATTATGAGCGGTGCCGCATGGCGGGACCGCCAGGGGATCTGCTTTTCTGTCTTTCCAGCAGCCTCTTCAGTCGTGCCGCGAACCCACTCCGCCCTTACGGCCATATGATCTCAGTCAGCAGCACGACGACATGAGCAACCGCCGCATGGTCGTGTCCCATGCCTTCCGGGGTTTTCGCTTTCACGCCGACCTGATCGGGGTTTATACCTAACAGCTTGGCTATGCTCTGCTGAATCGCGCGGGCGTGTGGCCCAATCTTGGGGGCCGCGAGAACCAGCGTACAGTCGACGTTGCCGACCGTATAACCCTTAACGGCAATCTGATGCATCGCTTCCCGAACAAAAACCGCCGAGTCGGCCCCCTTCCACTTCGGATCGCTTGGAGGAAAGTAGCTGCCAATATCTCCCGCCGCCACCGCGCCCAGCAAAGCGTCGGTCAAGGCGTGGAGCAAGACATCGCCATCGGAATGGCCGGCCAACCCGCTGTCATGTGGCAACAGCACGCCACCGATTCGCAACGGTACGCCGGAGGTAAACTCGTGTGAGTCCCAGCCGATTCCGACTCGCGGCACGCGAACGACATGGGGGTTGAATGCCACCGGAGCGTCTTTACCCCGAGACTCGAGTCTTACTGCGGTCCTCTTGCGAGAGGAAGAACTCCGCCAGCTCCAGGTCTCCCGGCGTCGTGATCTTCAGGTTGCGTGGAGACCCCATCACGACGTGCACCGCTCCACCGGCGCGCTCGATAAGCGACGCCTCATCGGTTCCGAGGAAGCCGTCTGCTGTGGCTTCGTCGAACGCCTTCTTCAGCAATCCGAAACGAAACCCCTGCGGTGTCTGCGCCATCACCATCCGCTCGCGCGGCACTGTCGCCACCACCACGGCGCCGTCGGCAGTGCGGTCAACCTGCTTGACGGTATCCACCGCCGGTACACCCGCGATGGCAGCATCGTATTTCTTTACCGCTTCGATTACGCCGTTGATGGTTTGATCATCCACCAGCGGACGGACGCCATCGTGTACGAGCACGATGTCGTCGGGCGCGGCGTCCAGCGCCGCCAGTGCGTTTCCCACCGAATTCTGCCGATGCTCACCGCCTTCGGCCACACGCAACGGCTTCTTGATTCCTTCTTGTTTGAGTTGTTCCAGAAATCCGCTGGTTTCGTTCTTGCGAAGCGCGACGACAATCTCGTCGACGCGCTCATGCTCGGCAAATTTCCGGATGGTGTGAAACAGAATCGGAGTGCCGTGGAGTTCAAAAAACTGCTTGGTTTTGGCGCCGGCTGAAACTGCAGACATGCGCGTGCCCAGACCGGCTGCGGGAATGATGACGATGATTTTCATGTCGGGCAGCGCAGTATACCGCCCAGAGCGAGTCAATTCAAATCGCAAGACCCAAAGTCGGGCTCGGATTCACCACGAAATGACCCGGAAAGCCCGAAATTGATTCGCGAGTGTTCCTCCGTGTCCAAAGCCTGCCCTGATCCCGCTTAGCGGGACAGAAGGGTGCCTCCATGGGGGAAAAATCGAACTTACTCTGTCTTCGGAATCTCCGGAACAGCCGCCGGGGCAGGCGTGGGCTTCCTTAGCTCAGGTCGTGGATCTGCCGGACGCGGCTGCATCACCGCCGCACGCTCATCGAACTTCCCGAAGATCATCTTGCCCGCCGTCGTCTGTAACACCGACGTCACTGATATGTCGATGTTCTTGCCAATCATCTTGCGTGCATTGTCGACGACCACCATCGTCCCGTCGTCGAGATAGGCAACGCCTTGGTTGTACTCCTTACCTTCCTTGAGGATGAATACCTTCATCACCTCGCCGGGCAGCACGATCGGCTTGAGGGAGTTGGCCAGCTCATTGATGTTCAGCACTTCTACACCCTGCAGTTGTGCCACTTTGTTCAAATTGAAGTCGTTGGTGACGATCTTGCCCTCATACATCTTGGCTAGCTCGATCAGCTTAAGATCTACTTCGCGTATGGCCGGGAAGTCGTCTTCCACAATCTGCACCGTAAGGGTAGCGATTTTCTGAATGCGCTGCAGGATGTCCAGTCCACGACGCCCGCGGTTGCGCTTCATCGAGTCGGCCGAATCCGCCACCAGTTGCAGCTCGCGCAGCACAAACTGCGGCAGCACGATCACACCATCCAGAAATCCAGTTTCTGCGATATCCGCGATGCGGCCATCGATGATGACACTGGTATCAAGGATCTTGTAACTTTTCTTGGCCTGCTTTTCACCGCCGAAAATGCCGCCCAAGGCATTCAGGTTCAGCAGTTCGCCCTTGCCCGCGCCAACTACCAGCCCTACGTAGGCCATCAGCAGCATGAGGAAGAGCTGCAGGAAGCTCCGCGTAGGACCGGGCTGCAAACTGTTGCGGATGACCAGGCTGAAAAGGTAGGCGCCGATGATGCCAAGGATGCTGCCGATCACAGCACCAATCAGGCGCTTGAGGCTTACCTTGCGCAGGCGAATCTCGAACAGCACCACTGCCACGCCGAACAACAAGCCCGCACCCGCAGCCGGCCAGCGATCCAGCCCCAGAGGTCTAAGTTCGTAACTCGAAAGTGCAGTAATGAAAACGAATAAAATGCGAAAGATCACCAGGTCCAAGACTCACCTCCCGGGGCCGGCCCTGGCATCTACTCACGAGTTACGAAGTGCGCCGAAAAATCGCAAAATCCAGATTAGGCCGGCGCCTCACTCTCGTTCCGCAGACGCATTGGGGCCTCTTCTTACAATAAACGGGGCAGCTTTAAGAATATGAAAATGCCCCGACCTGCCAGCCAGTGGCAGAACTACCGTAGCCCGACTGCAGCCCAAGTATAACCCCGTTTTGCTAGCGCTCTAGCGTGCTGTGGTTGCTTTTTGGGCGGCATGGCGTAATCGGGCAGGGTTAGCCTAGAGCTGGCCTGCAATGGGTAGGTTAGGCGAACAGCGCTCCTATGCCGGCTCCCACCAACGTGACGACCACCCACCAGCCGAACACTACCGCCATACAGGTGCCGCGCTTGACCCGGGTCACGCACGAGTAGCCGATTCCGGTCAGAATCAGCACCCAGATGTTGAAGATATCGATGGCGCTCAGCACCGAGTACAGGAAATGAGAGCTGGTGGGGTCGACCAGCCCGCCGAGGTTGCTGGCCACCTGGTTCTGGAAGGTGAATCCCTCCGCCGCCCCAACTCCGACAAGCGTCATCGCGATTAACGCCCGGATGATCGTCGGCAAAAAGGCATACATGCTGATCGCCGTGGCCTGCATAAAGCTCACTTCGGCGCCGAAGCCAAAGTTGAACGTGGCCATCAGTACACCAGCGATGATTCCCACAAATACCAGTGTCAGGATCGGCGAACCATAGCCAAAGTAACGCGTGATGTTTGCGCCCAACTGCATCGCCTTCGCCTTCTGGTCCGCCGGCAACGAATCAATCTTGTCCATTTGCTTCGGACTGAGCCGCAACTGGTTCTCATAAGCGGTTTCCATCGTCAGTTTCTTGTCAACCACGAACACCAGCGCCAGGCCAACGATCGACATCAGGATCCACGGCACAATCCATCTCGCATTGCGCCGGATATCGGTGAAGGTCTTCGTCGGAGCGATAAAAGTATCAACGACGCGCTCCGTTTCGGTGAGGGGTTGTTCGTCGACAGGAATCGCGCTCGCGGCCTGGCTCATAGTTCCCTCCCTCAAGCTTCGGCAGGATTCGGCTTTCGCCGTTTCGGGCCGGGTGTTGCAAACGTAAACCTAACTACTTGAGGACGGGCAGGATTGTAACATCACTCGGCCAAGCCCAGAGACCTGCATCTCAGCACTGCAAGGGATTCTTTCACCCGGGGACACTGAGCTATGCAAAGTGACAAGACGAAATCGACTCCGTGTTCTCCGTGCCTCTGTGGTGAATTCGCCCTTTCCCTCACGCGTCGCCGGTTGTGCGGAGTACGCGTGCCACCTTAGACTGATGACATGCACGTCCACGCCAGCGGGTCGAACGACTCGGCGACCTCCCGTGTTCTGCGGATCTCGTTGGTCATTACGCTCGGCTACATCGTCCTGCTAGTGATAGCAGGAATCCGCGCCCACAGTCTCGCCCTGCTCTCGGAAGCCGGACACAACCTGTCTGATTTCTTCGCTCTGCTGCTGTCTTGGGGCGCGGTTTATCTCTCCGGACGTAGCCCCAACGCGCGCAAAACGTTTGGCTACAGCCGCGCGGGAGTCCTGGCGGCGTTTGTTAACGGACTCACCCTGGTTCTCATTTCGTTCTACATCTGGTATGAGGCCTTCCACCGGCTGCTGAATCCCGTAGAGGTTCACCCCGGGCTCATGATTTGGGTGGCTGCTGCCGGGGTCGTCATGAACGGCGGCATCGCGTTGCTCCTCATGCGCGGCCGCCGCGACATCAACCTGCGCAGCGCCATCATTCACGAGATCGGAGATACCCTTTCGACTGCGGCCGTCATTGCCGGTGGCATCGCCATCGCCCTTACCGGTCAGCGCTGGATCGACCCGGCGCTCTCGGTGGGCATCGGCGTGATGATCTTGTGGTCGTCAATCGGAATCATTCGCGAGAGCCTGAACATCTTGCTCGAGGGAATTCCCAGCGGCATGAAGCTCGATCGCATCGAGTCATCGATTCGTGCCATTCCGGGAGTGAACGACGTTCACGACCTGCACGTGTGGAGCATCGGCAGCGATACCCATTCGCTGTCGTGCCATGTCAGCATTGCCGACATGCGCGCGTCGGAGAGCGAAAACCTGCTTCGCCAGATTCGCGACGAATTGGGTTCGCGTTTCCAGATCCATCACACCACGATCCAGTTCGAATACGCTGTCTGCGAAGTGGCCCACGGCTGCGTCATCCCCGCCAGCCCCGGTCACGAGCACACGCATCAGCATTAGCGTGTAGCGACCTCGTATGCGGTTTGTTTTTTCGTCCCAGACATTTGTCGCATTGCAGAGACAGTTGGCGCTTCGCGTTTCAAACCTTTCTGCCTTTTCAGCAGAAGCTTCGTCAGTCGTTATCGCTCTCCTCGCCCAGGCTGCCTTCGAAAAATCATTTTCACATGCTCCACCGTATTGATCTCCGCAGGCAACTTGTCACGCCTGATCCGTACAATTCGCGGAAAGCGTAACGCGTAGCCGCTGTCGTGCCTGTCGGAGCGCATGATCGCGTTGAATGCCACTTCCAGCACGATCTGCGGCTCAACTTCCCGCAAGAACCCGAGATCGGCCGTCGTGTGCGCCAGGAACCACCCTGTCATCTCGGCAATCTCCACGTCGGTCAGCCCAGAATACGCCTTCCCGATGTTGACTAGTTCTTCGCCCTTGCGCACCGCGAAGGTGTAATCGCTGAGCACGCCGATCCGTTTGCCATGTCCGTATTCGACGGCGGTGACCACGACATCGAGCGTGGCCAGCTCGCGCTTGAGCTTCAACCACCAGCGACCGCGCTTGCCCGGCGTGTAGGGTGATTGCAGGTCCTTGATCATCAGGCCCTCGTTGCCACGGGCCATAGCTTCCTCGAAGTACGACTCGAGCTGATCGGCTGAGTCCACCCGGCGTGCGGGAGCGCGCAACACCCAGCCCGAGACCGGCTCTTCTTCATCAAACAACAGTTTTGCTTGTTGCTTTTGGATAAGCGCAGGTGCAATCCGCCCGCTGACAGGAAACACCCGATCTAGAATGGCGTTGCGTTCTGACAGCGGACGGTCCAGCATGACTTCCCCACCGCCGTAAATCACGTCAAACACAACGTAGGCCACAGGCACGGCCGCAATCATCTGCTCGCTAACTTGCTTGCGCCCCAATCGCTGCTGCAACGACGAGAACGGCACGGCGTAACCACCATTCTCGTCATGCTGCCAGGCGAGGATCTCGCCGTCGAGGATTACCTCGCCGGCAACGCCCGCCAACGTCGCAGCGACTTCGGGAAAAGACTCTGATACGTCGTCCAAGGTGCGCGAGAACAGTCGCACGCGACCATTGCCGATATGGGCCTGCGCCCGGATTCCGTCGTACTTATCCTCAACCTGCGCGTGCTCGAAGTACTCGAAGGCCTCAGCCGCATCCGTCGCCGGGCTCGCCAGCATGAAACCGATGGGATGAAACAACCGCATGCGTACGGCATCCAGCCGATGCTCGGCAGCGAGCCGCAACGTGGCTCCAATGTCACCAAGCAGCATGTTGGCGCGCTGTACTTGCGCAAACGGTTCGTCATACGCTTTGGCGATGGCCGCTTCCACCAGACTTTCTTTCAGCCCGATGCGTAACTCGCCGGTAATGATCTTGAGGATGTATTTCACTGCCAGCGGTGAAGAGCCCTCGAGCACCGATTGCAGGATCGCTCCCTTGGCAGTCGCAGTTCGCGTCGCAGCAATCTCATCGAATGCCCGCTGCACCTCGGAGAGTGTCGCGCTGCCCGCCTTTGCGGGCTTATTACGCGTCGAAAGCAGCTCAAATGCGGCCGATCCTAAGTCCCCATGTTTCCGGTAAGCCGCTCGCATCTGGGCCTCACTTACCTGCGTGAGTCCCTCCAGTGAGCTCCACAGCAAGGCGCCTCCGACCTGGAGTGTGCGTTCCTCATGAGCGGGAAAGGCCCGCCCTGACAGGAAGACCGCAGAGACCGCCGCATCCTCCATCGAACGCGCGCGAAAGTACTCCGCCAGCAAAGAGATCTTCTCGGTCTTCTTCGTCGTCGCGGCGATCCGCTCGCAGGTTTTGCCCAGTTTGTCCATCGCAAGGGCGCAGCTTCAGCTGCGCGGCACAATTCTTCTTTTCCAACTTATCCGCAACCTCTTTCACTCGCGCTGCGGCTCCGAAAGTGATATCTGGATACTTCTCCTATCACGACCCTATGTGAGCTACGTCCTTTCATCGGTCCTCCATCCTGTACACAAGACGACGTGAGGTACGGGTGTAAGTGTGCCCGGCCTTCCGCGTCGCACTAAGCGGGACCGACGTTGCAAAGGCTCTTTGACAATATGTCTCCGGAGAAATCCGGGGGTTAACTCTTTTTTGAATTGTGCCGGGTTCGGTGTCGCGCTCACGTTAGCGATAAGGTGTACGGATAGTGAAAAATGCAGTGTAAGTCTAACGGTGAAAATTACATGCGTACAACCTATAATCTTTCCAACCAGTTGCGCGCGATTTCTGGCCAACCCATTGATTCTAAATAGTCGTGCAACCGATTTTTGTGCCAATGTATGGCAAAGCGTACGGTTCGTCGTCCCGCGACAAGAATTACCTTATGGTTAACATTGAACGCATACGAGCACTCGTCAAGGCACGGCGACACGTCAAGCGTGAAACCGGCCTCGTCCATTGACACCCAAGTGGAACCTTCATACCCTATAGGAAGCTCATCCGTGCGCCGTATCCCGCCCTGGGACATCTAAATAACATGCCGTCATTGTTGCGCCATCTACGCTTTCTTGTCGCCGTCCAACTGCTGCCCGCTCTCGAAAGCGGCGAGGAGACGTTGGTCGGAGGTCAGGCCGTGCTCGAAGGCGTCATGATGCGCTCGCCGCACGCCTGGGGAATCTCCGTCCGCAGGCCCGACGGCACGATTTCGACCCATTCCGAGCCGCTCGACCGGCTCTCGGAAAAGCACAAGTGGATGGGTTGGCCTGTCGTGCGTGGAGTCATCACGCTTGGCCAGGCGATGGTGCTGGGCTTCCGTGCTCTCCGCTATTCGGCCGATGTGGCGCTCGACGCGATTCCTGCCGATCAGCGGGCAGCGACCAAGAAGACCGAAATCAGTGGCTGGGTAGCCGCGGTCAATATCGTTCTCTCGGTCGGATTTTTTATCTTTCTGTACAAGTTTGTTCCGCTGGTCGCGGCCACCAAACTCAAGAACGTTTATCCGGCGTTGGGCAGCCAGGTCTTGTTCAACGTAGTCGACGGCGTCATCCGCATTGCGCTCTTCCTGCTCTTTATCTGGGGCGTCTCGCTGATGCCCGACATTCGCCGCGTTTACCAGTATCACGGAGCCGAGCACAAAACGGTTTTCGCTTTCGAGTCGCACGATCCCCTCGAGCCGAAGCATGTGCAGGCTTACTCGACGTTTCACCCGCGCTGTGGAACCAGCTTCCTGATGACGGTAATGATCATCTCGATCTTGATCTACATCCTGTTCCCTGCGCACACGTTCGTTACACGCTTCCTGCTGCGCATTGCCTTACTGCCGGTGATCGCGGGCCTTTCGTACGAGATGATTCGTTTTGCCGCCAAGCACGGCAAGTCGTTCTTTGCTCTTCTGACTAAGCCCGGACTCTGGCTCCAGCGGATCACTACAAAGCCTCCGAGCGATGATCAGGTCGAATGCGCTATCTCCGCATTGAACGAAGCCATGGAGCTCGAGAAGGTTCGTGGCGGCGAACTGGTGATTGCCTAGCGGCGCCCGCCGCGAAGAACTTACTTTCCTCGGCCGCCTGTCACCGTCGAGAATGAATGCACATGCAGATTTGCGTGCGTATTGGACGGCTATGTTTTGGCCTCTTGAGTATCGCCCGAGGCCTGCAGTTAATGCGCCACGGTGTGATGGCATATGTGAACACTCGATATCTGGCAGATTCGTACACACGGCGATAGTCGCTACTGGGGGCTTTCTTGTAGTGAGGGCTTTACTCGCGCCCTATCGCGCGGCAAATAGTACGCGAATGGTGAAAGCGAAGCGCGGGAGACTGAGCTGAAGCTCGTCATTGTTGATGATCGGAAGTTGAGTATTCGAGATTGCAGGACACCATGTTTGAACGTTTAGAACAAATCGAAGCCAAGTATGAAGAGCTGAATCAGGCTCTGGCGTCGCCGGAGATCGTCTCCGACTCAGCGCGTTACCAGAAGACCGCCAAGGCGCACAGCGAATTCTTTCCCGTCGTCGAGAAATACCGCGAGTACAAAGACCTCACTCGCGGCATTGTCGAGAGCAAAGCCCTGTTGGAAGGCGAAACCGATCCAGAAATGCTTGCGTACGCGCAGGAAGAGTTGACACACCTCGACCAGCGGCTGCAGGAAGTCGAAGAAGAGCTGAAGATTCTGCTGCTCCCCAAGGACCCCAACGACGAGAAGAACGTCATCCTAGAAATCCGCGCAGGCACCGGTGGTGATGAGGCAACCCTTTTCGCCGCGGAGATGTTCCGCATGTACAACCGTTACGCCGAGACCAACCACTGGAAAGTAGAAGTGCTCTCGACCTCCGAGTCGGGCGTCGGCGGCTTGAAGGAAGTCATCGCGCTGATTGAGGGACATGGTGTGTACTCGCGCATGAAGTACGAGAGCGGCGTGCACCGGGTACAGCGTGTGCCCGAAACCGAGACCCAAGGCCGCGTGCACACGTCGGCGGTTACGGTCGCAGTTTTGCCGGAAGCCGAAGACGTCGACATCAAGATCGACCCGAAAGACATCCGCATCGACACCTTCTGCTCATCCGGTCCCGGCGGCCAGTCGGTCAACACGACCTACTCGGCAGTTCGCATCACGCACTTGCCGAGCAACACGGTGGTGAGCTGCCAGGACGAGAAGTCGCAAATCAAGAATCGCGAGAAGGGCATGCGTGTCCTGCGCGCTCGGCTTTACGAGATGGAACAGCAGAAGCAACAGGAGGCCCTTGCCAAAGAGCGCAAAGCGATGGTGGGTTCGGGCGACCGCAGCGAGAAGATTCGTACCTATAACTTCCCGCAGAACCGCGTCACTGACCACCGCATCGGGTACACCGTCCACCAGCTGCCCGAGTTCATGGATGGTAGACTGCAGCCCTTGATCGACGCCCTGGTGACACACTATCAGGCGGAGAAGCTCAAGCAAGAGTCAGAGGTCGTCGCCTGAACCGTGCAATTGAAGCAGGCGCTCACGTCGGCGGTAGAGCAACTGGAGTCGTCCGATGTGGGTTCGCCTCGGTTGAATGCCGAGACATTGCTCCTGTTCGTGCTAGGCGTGAACCGCGCCTACCTCTACGCCCATCCCGAGCGCGAACTTACCCACGAAGAACAGGCCCGATATGACGAGGTCATCAGGCAGCGGGCAGGGGATGTTCCTTCGCAGTACATCACCGGACATCAGGAATTCTGGGGCCTTGATTTCCTCGTCTGCCCGGCGGTGCTGATACCGCGACCTGAAACCGAGCACTTGGTGGAGACAGTGTTGAACCTCGTTAGCGAAGTTCCGGCGCCGCGCATCGTCGATGTGGGAACCGGCTCCGGCTGCATCGCCCTGGCGCTCGCGCACGAACTGAAGAGTGCTGAAATTTATGGCGTCGACCTTTCAGCCGAGGCATTGGAGATCGCGCGCGCCAACGCCGCCCGCCTGCAATTGGACAGTCGAGTTCGCTTCCTCGATAGCAATGTACTGGAGGCACTGGGAGGGAGGTGCGACTTCGATTTCGTCGTCAGCAATCCGCCTTATGTCGGTTTCAATGAAGCCGACAAGGTGCAGCGCTCGGTTTTCAAGTATGAGCCAAGGATGGCCGTCTTTGCGGGCTACAATGGCCTCGACGTGATCCGCCCATTGATCAAGCAAGCTCACCCCGCCCTCAAACGTGGTGGCTATCTGGCAATGGAAATTGGCTTCTCGATGCGTGATCCGGTTCTGGCTTTGCTTGATCCCGCAGTCTGGGACGAGCCGACAGTCGTTCCTGATTTGCAGGGCATTCCGCGAGTGATTACAACAAGACGCCGGTAGCCAGCTACTTCATCCAGTCCTCTAAGCGCAAGCCTTTAACGCGACGAAACTCCGAGACGTTTCCGGTTACCAAAGTGAAATTGCGACTCAGGCATTGGCCGGCAATCAGGGTGTCGTAGGCAGCGATAGTCTCGCCCTTCTGTTCCAGTGCGGCCCTAATTTCGCCGGCCCTGCGAGCATCAGTCTCATCGAACGCACAGGTTTCCGCATAGCCCGACAAAAAGCTGCCGAGCTTGGCGGTATTTTCGTCGACTCGCTTACTTTTCGCCGCGCCATACCACAGTTCGTGCAGGACGATCGATGAGACAAGGAGCATCTCACCGCGGACAATTGCCTCCTCCGCTCGTGCCCGAGCCAGCAGCGGCTGGTCGCGGATGAGGGCGACGCAGGTAGTGGTGTCGAGCAGGAAAATCCTTTGAAGATCCCTCGTTTCGGTGCCATCGATTGCTTTCTCCATCCCGCGGGGAAAACCCCTGTGTCCCCATGGCTATCGATCTCAGCAAACCATTCCTCAACGCTCGGGGCAATAGGTTCAAGAACTAACGCGTTTCCTACCCTCTTGACTCGAACTTCTTTACCCTTGAAGCGAAACTCCTGCGGCAGCCGGACGCAAAACAGTTAGTGCCGGAAGTGCCTCACTCCCGTCATCACCATCGCCAGTCCATGCTTGTTGGCCGTGTCGATAACCTCTTGATCGCGCATTGAACCTCCTGGCTGAATGATTGCCGTCGCTCCCGCTTCTGCAATCACTTCTACGCCGTCGGGGAATGGAAAGAACGCATCCGACGCCGCAACCGAGCCCGTAATGCCGAGTACCGACTTCATGGCTCCAATTCGCGCCGAGTCAACCCGGCTCATCTGTCCTGCGCCGACTCCAGTAGTCTGGCCATTGCGCGCATAGAGGATTGCGTTCGACTTCACGTGCTTGCAGACTTTCCACGCAAACAGCAGATCGCGCATTTCCATTTCGGTCGGCTTACGAGTGGTTACGATCTTGAGATCTGCTTCAGTCAGCGGACGCACGTCATTGTCCTGCAGCAGCACGCCACCCGAAATGTTCTTCAATACCCATTTCTGCTCGAGCGATTCGACTTCCACTAGGCGCAAGTTCTTCTTGGCGGCGAAGATCTCACGGGCCGCGCCGTCGAACTTCGGAGCGGCAATGACCTCAAGAAATAACTTGGCCATCTCCGTTGCCGTTGCCACATCAATCGGTCGGTTCACGCCAATCACGCCGCCGAAGGCTGACACAGGATCACACTCCAGCGCCCGCAGGTAGGCCTCTGACAGTGTCCGAGCAACCGCCGTACCGCAGGGATTCGTGTGCTTGATAATGGCGACTACTGGCTCCTCGAACTCCTGCGCCAGGTCCCACGCGGCCTCGAGATCAACAATGTTGTTGTAGCTGAGTTCTTTACCCTGTAGTTGCTTGGCGTTCGCTACGCCCTTCCCCGAGCCGTCGCCATAAAGCGCCGCCTTCTGGTGCGGATTCTCGCCATACCGCAAGTCCAATGCCTTGCGGAACGAAAGGCGCAGCGTCTCTGGAAATCCTTCCGGTGCTCCAACGTTGAAATTGCCATTGCTCGGTGGCGCAATTGACTCGAGTGTTGAAGCAATCGCCGAGTCATACGCGGCTGTCGTTGCGAATGCCTTTTGGGCCAGCCGCCATTTGGTTGCGAGCGATAACGATCCGCCGCCAGCCTTCATTTCCGCGGCGATCGCCTGGTAGTCTGACGGTGAAGTGACGATCGCCACATCCTGAAAGTTCTTCGCTGCTGAGCGCAACATCGATGGCCCGCCGATATCGATGTTTTCAATCAGGTCGCGAAACCCCACACCCGGCTTCGACGCAGTTTTCTCGAAGGTGTACAGGTTCACCACGACCAGGTCGATCGGCTGGATGCCATGCTCCTCAACCGCAGCGACGTGCTCAGGGTTGTCGCGCACGTGCAGCAGCCCGCCGTGCACCTTAGGATGAAGGGTCTTTACTCGTCCATCGAGCATCTCGGGAAAACCGGTCAGTTCTGAGATGTCCTTCACGGCGATGCCCGACTCGCGCAGCAGCTTCGCCGTGCCGCCCGTGGAGATGAGTTCGACACCCATACCAGCGAGCTGGCGCGCAAAATCGACCAGACCTGTTTTGTCAGTGACGCTTAAAAGTGCTCTTTGAATTTTTGCCATGAATGCCCCTTAAGGTAGGAATCGTTGGCAGCCCACACATCTGGCCGGACTGGATCATTGCTAGAGACGGCCACCGCTACCGGTCCCGATTAAAGGCATAAATGAATTTCAAGAAAGCGGTAAATCGTAGGTCCTGACGAGCCGAAACGGTACGCATGTCGGGCAAGGTGTTGGCAAGCACACGTAAGCCTTTGCACGCCCTCTCGTTGTCGTCGTCTCTAACGGGCGACGGCCGTCGCCATCTTCTTGACCATGGCTATGACTAGCTTGCGGTCGCTGTCATTCAGGCTCGATGAGTAGCGGCGAATCTGCGTTAGAAAGCGGACTTCTTCCTCCGCCAGTTGGGGGGTCGCTTTGTTGCCGTTGTCGCCGTTTTGTTCGGTGAAGAAGTGTGCGAGTGGCACATCCATGGCGGTTGCGATTTTAGCCAGCGTGTCGAGCGACGGAATCGTATGTCCGTTCTCTACCCGCGACAAATAACATCGCAGCAGCCCGGTGCGCTTCTCAATATCGCCCTGGGACATGCCTTTTTGGAGGCGATAGTTGCGGATCGTTTCTCCGATATTCATGCCAGATCGGTTTCCTTCGGTAGAAGTGGCTTAAGGGTGACTGCATAGTAACGAGTTGTGTTCCGAGTGGCAAGAAAAACTTGAGTTTCTGCGAATCTTAATTGTGCTGCTGCCAGAGAGATCGAATGGTACTCAGTTACCTTATTGATACTAAAGTGGCAGCCCGGCTAAGACTGACGTGGCGGAGCGCTACGCCCGGGCCGGGCTCCTGAGTGCTGGGTACACCAAGACTAGTGGAAAGCTCCAGCCATTTCGGGCTCGGGAACCGGTTGCTGTCCGAGAGCCACACGCTTGCGGATTTTCGACTTCTTCGCGGGCGGACGCAGGTCGCGTGTCTTGCGCAGGAAGAGGAGCAGCGGCAACATCCCGAGGAAGATCAGGCCCATGAGCCAGGCTTCGACGAACGACGGCAGCGCGGCTTGCTGCTGAATCATGGCCTACATGGCACCCATGGATTTCTTCATTGCGTCGACCGAATTGGAGCCGTGCGTCATGAACCAGGCGCGCATCCCGTACATCATGTTGCCAGCGGTGAGATTGAAGGGCGTGAGGTGCCCGATCATCTGGTTCTGGTGCACTCGGCCGCGACCGGCAAGGAACGTGGTCATGGTGGCGATGCCGAAGCTGCCGCCGATATTGCGCATCAGGTTGTAGATGCTGGTGGCGTTTGCCCATCTTCTCGCGCGGCAGGCCAGACATGCTGGCGGCCATCAGCGGGATGAACAGGAACGCCATGGCCGCACCCTGGATCACCTGCGGCCAGAAGATGTCCCAGTAGGCGGCGTTGAGGTTGAGGTGCGAGAGGCTGAACATGGTCCAGCTTCCACGCGGAGGCCGATGGCGATGGTTTGCGCGGAGCGAAGCGGTTGGTAAGCTGGCCGGCGACGGGCATCAGGATGAGCGAGCCGATGCCGCGCGGCAACAGGGCTAGGCCCGATTGCAGCGCAGGCTAGCCGAGCAGCCCCTCGAGGAATATGGGCAGCAGCAGGCTGCCATAGAGCACGAAGCCATGCCGCACAACACGGAGGTAAATGTGAAGCCGGTAACGCAGGCCAGCAGCATGTTGCGGCGGCCGATGCGGTTGGCCAGCCGTCCGCACATGGGGAGGATGACGGCGTTGGAGACCAGATAGGAGGTCACGACCCACGTGCTCTCTTCGACGGTGGCGCCGAGATTGCGCGCCATGTGGGGCACCGAAACGTTGGCTACCGTGGGCTCGAGGATTTCCATGAACGTCGCCAGCATGACAGCGGCGGTCACGATCCACGGATTCACGTATCGGGTCTCGGAGGGGGACATGACGAAATTCAACCCGTGAGTATTGGAATCCGCGAGGAGCGGGAAGTGACGGGGGACACAAATGAAGCAACTAGCAGCCAGTAGCTGGCAATTAGCAAGGGCGCGGAGTAAGGGGTGAGCCGGTGAAAGGCATCCCCGGGTAACGTG
>Ga0306920_100003256_pt1 | contig 20583 bp, 15 predicted proteins | sample flu12Cox44000170_FD_204666 | JGI IMG/M metagenome (GOLD analysis project Ga0306920, IMG submission 204666) | Lab enrichment of tropical soil microbial communities from Luquillo Experimental Forest, Puerto Rico - flux4day.12C.oxic.44.000.170 (v2)... | ecosystem: Environmental > Terrestrial >... | reverse complement strand
CCGGCGCGCGCGGCCACGAGACCTACGCCGTGCTGCGCCTGGCCGGCGGCGACGACGCCGCCCAGATCAAGGCCTACGAGGCCATCAGCGGCAAGCTCGGCGCGCCGGGGCTCACCGAGGTGACCGGCGGCCAGATCCCGACCGAGCAGGCCATCAACAACCAGGTCAAGTCCGACATCGGCCGGGCCGAGGGAATGTCCATGCCGGTGCTGCTGATCCTCATGCTGGTGATCTTCGGCAGCCTGGCAGCGGCCAGCCTGCCGCTGGCCATCGGCGGGGTCGCGATACTCGGTTCGTTCGCCGCGCTGCGCCTGCTCACGCTGGTCACCGACGTGTCCGTCTACTCGATCAACATCACCACCATCCTCGGCCTGGGCCTGGCCATCGACTACGGGCTGTTCATGGTGGCCCGGTTCCGCGACGAGCTGTCCGTGCAGCCCTCCACCGAGGCTGCGCTGGCGCGGACCGTCGCCACGGCCGGCCGTACGGTCGCCGTGTCCGGTATCACGGTCGCCCTGGCCCTGGCCAGCCTGATGCTGTTCCCCGAGATGTTCCTGCGCTCCATGGGCTACGGGGGCGTGGCCACCGTACTGGTGGACGTGCTTGCCGCCCTGACGATCATGCCTGCACTGCTCGCGGTGCTCGGCCCGCGGGTGAACGCGCTGCGGATCCGCCGCTCGGTGCGCCGGGCCCCCACCACCGACTCGGCCGGCGCCTGGTACCGCATCGCCCGCAGCGTGATGCGCCGCCCGATCGCCTACATCGCGGTCATCGTGATCGCCCTGCTCGCGCTCGGCTCGCCGTTCCGCTCGATCACCTGGGGTGGCACCGATGCCCGGGCGCTGCCGTCCGGCTCGGCGCCGCGCGCGGTGGCCGAGGCGCTGGCCAGTGACTTCCCGGTGAACGCGACCACGCCGATCGAGGCCGTCGTCAAGTTCAACGGCGCGGTCAGCGCGCCGGCGGAGCGGGCCGCGCTGGCCGGCTACACCACCCGCCTGGCGCATGTTCCCGGGATCATCGGTGCGCAGGTCACCGGGGTCTCGGGCAATGTCGCCAAGGTGGATATGCGGTTCACCGCCAACTCCGAATCCGCGGCCGCGCGGGCGCTGGTGACCCAGGTGCGGGCGGTCCCCGCGCCCCCAGGTGCCCAGGTCTACGTGGGCGGCGCCACCGCGGAACTGGTGGACGAACTGGGCAGCCTGGGTGCCACCCTGCCGTGGATGGCGCTGATGGTCGCGGTCACCACGTTCGTCCTGCTGTTCCTCGCTTTCGGCTCGGTGGTGCTGCCTGTCAAGGCCATCGTGATGAACGTGCTCTCGCTGGCGGCCACGTTCGGCGCGATCGTGTGGATCTTCCAGGAAGGCCACCTGTCCGGGCTGCTGCACTTCACGCCCACGGGCACCATCGACCCGACCATGCCGATCCTGATGCTGGCCATCATCTTCGGCCTGTCCATGGACTACGAGGTGTTCCTGCTGTCCCGGATCCGGGAGCGCTACGACGTGACCGGCGACAACACCGCGGCGGTGGCCGGTGGCCTACAGCGCACCGGCGGGATCATCACCAGCCTGGCGCTGCTGCTGGTCATCGTGGTCGGCGCGTTCTCCGCGTCCGGCATCACGTTCATCAAGCTGATGGGCGTCGGGATGATCATCGCCCTGGTGGTGGACGCCACGGTCATCCGGGTGCTGCTCGTGCCCGCCACCATGCGGGTACTCGGCCCGGTGAACTGGTGGGCGCCGCGCCCGCTGCGCCGGTTCTACGCGCGCTACGGGATGAGGGAGGACTCCGGCGAGGCGGCGCAGCCGCCCACGCCGCCCGCCCGCCCCATCACCCCACCGAAGGTGGCCGAGCCGGTGTAGCGCGCCGCAGAGAGTTCCCGGTGCTGGGTGGTCCGGTCCACCGCCCGGCACCGGGATTTGCGTTGCGGCCCGGAGGCCCGGGGCGGACGATGTCTGGGTGACATGGACCGCGCCTGAAGTGAACCGCCCCGACCCGCCCCTGGTCGCGGGGGAGCGGGAGACGCTGGATGCCTGGCTCGACTGGCACCGCGGCACGCTGCTCAGCAAGTGTTCCGGCCTGACCGCTGAGCAGCTCAGGGAGCATGCGGTGCCGCCGTCCGGCCTGACACTGCTCGGCCTCGTCCGGCACATGACCGACGTGGAGCGGTGGTGGTTCCGGGTACATGCCACCGATAAGGACATGACGTTCCGCTACTTCACCGAGGAGAACCTGGACGCCGACTTCGAAGAACTCGACCAGCCGGACGCCCCGGCCGTGCTTGCGGCGTTCTGGGAGGAAGTCGGCGTGGTCAAGGACGCGGTCCGGGACCTGGACCTGGACCATGTCGTGCCCAGCCACGGCGACCACCCGGAGCGGGTGCGCAACCTCCGCTGGATCTACGTGCACATGATCGAGGAGTACGCCCGCCACAACGGCCACGCCGACCTGCTCCGCGAGCGCATCGACGGCGTGACGGGCGACTAAACGCCCGGCCCCGGCCGGGGGCTGCGGCAGGGCCGCGGCGCCGCTAGGTTCCGGTGCAGCGGGGGCACAGGCCGGACAGCTCCACGGTGTGGTCCATGGCGGTGAAGCCGGCCTTCGCCGCCACCTTCTCCGCCCACTGCTCCACCACGCGCCCCTCCACCTCGACGCTGGTGCCGCACTGGCGGCAGATCAGGTGGTGGTGATGGGCCTCGCTGCGGCAGCGCCGGTAGAGGATCTCCCCGCCCGCGTCCCTGATCGTGTCGAGCTGGCCGTCCTCGCTGAGCACCTGCAGGTGCCGGTAGACGGTGGTCAGCCCGACGCGCTCGCCCCGGCGGCGCAGCTCCGCGTGGATCTGCTGTGCGCTGTTGAAGCCGGTCAGGCTGCCGAGCACGGCCGCGAGCGCCTCGGCCTGCCGGGTTCCCCGCACCCTGGTCCCCCGGCCCCACGTGGGCGTGGCGGGAGTCGTCACGGTCGCACCGTAGCAGCCGGGCGCGGGTCGGACGCCGTGTCACGACGGGGGCCCGGCGACGTGGCCAGGCGCCGCCAGATCCCGGCGCCGGGGCCCGCCGCGCGGACGCCCAGGTATGCCGCAAAGGCCAGGCTGGTCACGTAGAAGCTGACCGGGTACGGCGTGTAGAAGGCCAGCGCGAGCGAGGCCCAGGTGATGAACACGGCCAACGCGGCGGACAGGGCGAGCGCGGCCGCCGGGCGCCGGAACACCCGCCCGGCGATGGCACCGGGCGCCACGAGCAGCGCGAAGATCAGCAGCACCCCGGAGACCTGCACCGCCTCGGTGACCGCGAGCGCGAGCAGCATCATGAACCCGAGCCCGATGGCGCCCACCCGGATCCCCCGCGCCTCGGCCACCTCTTCATCGAGCGAGGCGAACAGCAGCGGCCGGTAGATCGCCGCCAGCAGGGCCAGCACCACGACGCTGGTCAGCACCGTGATCTCCACCGCGCCCGTGGTGATGCCGAAGATCTGCCCGAACAGCACGGCGTAGGCGTTGGTGGCGTTGCCCGTGTACAGGCTGATGAACAGGTAGCCCAGGCCCAGGGAGAAGGCCATCACCAGGCCGATCACCACGTCGCGGCCGCGCAGCCGCCGGCCGAGGACGCCCATCCCGACGCTGGCGGCCAGGCTGAGCACGCCGACCCCCAGCACCGGGTTGACGCCGAGCAGCACCGCCCCGGCGGCCCCGGCGAACCCGATGTGCGAGATCGCGTGCGCGGCGAAACTCGACGCGCGGAGCACGACGAAGTACCCGATCAGCCCCGCCACCACCGCGGAAGCCGTTCCCGCGGCAAACGCGTTGCGCATGAAGGCGAAGCTCAGCATGTTCTGGACGTCGGCGAGCAGGTTCCAGCTCGGCCCGGAAAGGAACTCATAGCCCTGGCTGGCCAGCACGCCGGTCATGGCCGCGGCCCCCGGGGCGAGTGCGGGTGGGCGGTCTCGGCCTCCAGGCCAACCACGAAAACCCGGCCACGGGAGTCGGTGAGCACCTCGACCTCCGCCTGGTACAGCCGGGACAGGCTGGCGCTGGTGATCACTTCCTCGGGCGGGCCGACGCTCACCCCGCCCCCGGCCACGTACATGACCCGGTCGGTGACCCCGAGCACCGGGTTGATGTCGTGGGTGACCAGCACGACGGTGAAACCGAACTCGGCGCGCAAGTCCGCGACGAGCTGGCTGACCTCCTGCTGGCTGCGCAGGTCCAGGCTGGCCAGCGGCTCGTCGAGCAGCAGCAGCTGCGGCCTGGCGACCAGCGCCTGGGCGAGCTGCAGGCGCTGCTGCTCCCCGCCGGACAGGCGGCCGACGGCGCGGCCGCCCAGGTCCGCGGCGCCCACCGACGCCAGCGCCCGTGATACCTCTTCCGCCTTCTCCCGCTTTTTTCGCGGCGATACGCTCATGCCCCAGCGATGTCCGTCCACGCCGAGACCCACCAGGTCCACAGCCCGGACACTCAGATCTGGATCGAGGGTGCGCCGCTGCGGCACATACCCGATGGCGGGGTTGCCGCGCCGGGGCTGGTCGCCGAACACGCGCAGCGTGCCATGGGCGGGCCGGATCAGGCCAAGCACCATGCGCAGCAATGTGGACTTGCCCGCCCCGTTGGGCCCGAGCACGGTAAGAAACTCCCCGGCGCCGATGCTGAAGTCGGCCCCGGACCAGACCGTCCGCCCGTGGTACCCCGACGCCAGTGCGGTGGCCTCGATCACCGGGCCGGTGGCATCGCGGTTCCCGGGCAGCTCGGGCGCTCCGCAGGGGACGGCCGCGCTCGCGGCTGCCGTCGCGGCGGGCTCCGCTGTGCCCCTCATCTGGCTCCCACGTGTAGCGCCCGGGCCAGGGCGGCAAGCTCGCCGCCGAACCACTGCTCGAAGCTCTCTCCGGACGGCTGGATGGTCTCGGTGACGCCCACGACAGGGACGTGATGGCTGACGGCGATCCCGCGGACGCTGGTGGTCAGTGCGGTGGCGGTCTGCTTGTTGTACACCAGCACGCGGGCTTGCCCCGCGGAGAGCTGGTGCTCGAACTCCACAACGCTCGCCACCGGTGGGTCGTTACCTTCCGACACGGCGTTCATGAACGCCGGCGGGCTGATCAGCCGCAGCCCTAGGTACCTCGCGAGGTAGGCGAAGATGCTTTCGGTGGAGGCCACGGGCTGGCCGGCGTGGCCGCGGTGGATCTGGGCGAGCTGGCCGCGGATCCCGGCGAAGGCCGCGGCCACCGCGGCCCGGCGGGCGGTGAAGTAGGCGGCGTCCTTGGGGTCGAGCGCCTTCAGGTCGGCCTCGATGTGGTCGCAGGCCATGGTCACGTATGCCGGGTTGTACCACAGGTGCGGGTTGTCGCCCGGGCGCTTGCCGAGCGTCGCGCCGACGTCGTAGACCCGGCGCCCGGTCTCGGGGTTGGCGGCGAGCAGCTTGGCCATCCAGTCGTCGTAGCCGACCCCGTTCTGCACCACGTAGCGCGCCACCGCGACGGCGCGGGCGTCCTGGGCCGAGGACTCGTAGTCGTGCGGATCGGCGTTCGGGTCGCTGACGATGCTGAGCACGTTGACGTGCGTGCCGCCGAGCTGGCTCACCAGGCTGCCCCAGAAGTTCTCCGCGGCGACCACGTCGATTACCCGGGATCCGCCCCCGCCAGCGGTGGCGTTTCCGGTCACGTTGTTCGTGCACGCGCCGGCCCCCAGCGCCAGCACCGCGAGCCCGGCGATGCCGACCGCCCAGTTCCCCCGCCGCGCCCGTATCAGCGAACCGCGCCGCGCCCGCGCCGGGGGGCCGTGCCGCGCCAGCGAGCCGCGCCGTGCCCGCTCAGTGCCCATGCCCATCCCTTCGCGCCCGCAGCGCTATCCCGCCAGTCCAGCCGTACTGAAAATGATACTGGAAATCATATTCATTTAGCCCCTGAACGCAACTCACTGTCCCTTCATTCCTCGCCACCCTCAACAGGCCAGCCGAACCGGGCGCCGACAGTGATGATCATGGTGATTGCGCTCAGGAGGGTCATATCCCCATGATCATCGGCGCAGGTGCGGGGCGGCGAGGACCCGGCGGCGAGAAGCCTGGGGCTGGCGGGGCGAAGATGGGGGTATGGCAGAGCGGCTGAAGAACGCGACGAGTCCTTATCTCCTGCAGCACGCGGACAACCCGGTCGACTGGTGGCCATGGTCGCCCGAGGCGTTCGCGGCGGCCCGCGAGCGGGACGTGCCGGTGATGCTGTCGGTCGGCTACTCGGCCTGCCACTGGTGTCACGTGATGGCGCACGAGTCGTTCGAGGACCCGCAGACCGCGGCGCTGCTGAACGACAACCTCGTGGCCATCAAGGTGGACCGCGAGGAACGGCCCGACGTGGACGCGGTGTACATGACCGCGACCCAGGCCATGACCGGCCAGGGCGGCTGGCCGATGACCGTGTTCATGACCGCCGACGGTGCGCCGTTCTACTGCGGTACCTATTTCCCGCGTGCGCAGTTCCAGCAGCTGGTCGCCGCCATCACCAAGGTTTGGCACGAGGACCGGGCCGGGGTCGACGGCCAGGCCGGCCGGATCGCCGCCGCGCTGGAGCATCAGGCCGGGCCGTGGCAGCGCGGGGGCGCGACGGCCGAACTCGTGGACATCTGCCGGGAGGCGGTCGTCAACCTGGCGCGCAGCTACGACGCCCAGCGCGGCGGGTTCGGCGGTGCGCCCAAGTTCCCGCCGTCGATGGTGTGCGAGTTCCTGCTGCGGCAGTCTGAGCGGCCCGGCGCGCCCGGCGGCGAGCGGGCACTCGAGATGGCCGCCGGTACCATGGCGGCGATGGCCAGGGGCGGCATGTACGACCAGCTCGGCGGCGGGTTTGCCCGCTACAGCGTGGACGACTCCTGGGTGGTGCCGCACTTCGAGAAGATGCTCTACGACAACGCCCTGCTCGCGCGGGCGTACGCGCACTGGTGGCGGCGCACCGCCGACCCGCTGGCCGCGCGGGTGGCCAGGGAAACCTGTGCCTGGATGATCCGCGAGCTGCGCACCGCCGAGGGCGGGCTGGCCTCCGCGCTTGACGCCGACAGCGACGGCGAAGAGGGACTGTTCTATACATGGACCCCGGACGAGCTGCGCGAGGTCCTGCGGCCCGAGGACGCCGGTTACGCGGCGGAAGTCTTCGGTATGACCGCGGACGGTACGTTCTCCCGCGGCCGCTCGGTGCTCCAGCGCCGCTCGGATCCCGCGGACTCCGAGCGGTTCGGCCGGGTCAGCGCCGCGCTGCTGGCCGCCCGTGACAAGCGGGTGCGCCCGGGCAGGGACGACAAGGTGGTCACCGCCTGGAACGGGCTGGCGATCGCCGCGCTCGCCGAGTGCGGGCTGCTCTTCGGCGAGCCCGGGTTCGTGACCGCGGCGATGGAGGCGGCGGATCTGCTCACCACGCTGCACCTGCTGGACGGCCGCCTCGCCAGGACCTCGCGCGCCGGCGAGGCGGGGCCGGGCGCCGGGGTGCTCGAGGACTACGCCTGCCTGGCCGACGGGCTGCTGGCCCTGTCCGGCGTGACCGGGCAGGGCCGCTGGCTGACGCTCGCCGGTGACCTTCTGGAAACGGCGCTGACCAGGTTCGGCGACGGCAACGGCGGCTTCTACGACACCGCCGACGACGGTGAGCGGTTGCTGTACCGGCCCACGGATCCCGCGGATGGGCCCAGCCCGTCGGGGACTTTCGCCGCGGCCGGGGCGCTGCTGGGTTATTCCGCGCTCACCGGCTCGTCCCGGCACCGGGAGGCGGCCGTGGCGGCGCTGGGCGTGCTCGGGCCGATCGCGGGCCGGTTCCCGCGCGCGGCCGGGGCCGGCCTCGCGGTCGCCGAGGCGGTCCTCGCCGGGCCCGCGGAGATCGCGGTCGTCGGGGCGGCCACGGACCCGCGTACCGCGGCGCTGCACCGTGCCGCGCTGCTCATGGCGCCGCCGGGGGCAGTGCTGGCGCTCGGTAACGGCGATGCGGACGGCGAGGCCGCCGCTGCGGCGCCGCTGCTCGAAGGACGCCACCCGGTCGATGGTTCCCCGGCGGTCTACGTCTGCCGAAATTTCACCTGCCATACCCCTCTCACTGATCCCATGGACCTACGGGAAACGCTGAGTTACCCCGTCGTGACCTGGGCTGGAGAAGAAATTGGATCCGTTGGCCCTGGCAGGACGTCTAACACGATGGAATAGTGGGAAATCCTGACTCGGTAGTCTGGGGTACGCACGAGTCTGGCTACGCACGCCGGGGGGGCGACAAGGATGGTGAAGCGCGTGGAACTGGGCAGGAGCCGCCCCTCTGGGGAGACCCCCGCACAGTCCTGGCCTCGACCCCGCCACCCCGCCCAAGGGGACCCGCGCTCGAACCGGCGCCTGCGGCGGTTGCCCGCATCCGCGCTGGGGGCCATCACCGCGCTCATGGTCGTCGCGGCCGGCTGGCCCGGCATGGCGTCCGCGGGCATCCACAGCCCCGGCCCGGCCAACTCGGCCGGCCCGGGCCCCGCGCCCACGGCGGAGCCCTGGCTGCTCGGCCCGACGGCGCCCGCGCTGGCGCCGTCGCAGGCCGTTCCCGCTGCCACGGCCATCAGCACCGATGCCTCCGTGGCCCCGCTGAAGCATGTGCTGCCGGTGGACGTGGTCGCGGTGTCGGACACCACGCTCCCCGCCGCGGCCATTAACAAGGTCCGCCACCTGGCCGACGTGCGCGCGGTACAGGCCGTGGACGCGGCCCGGGTCCAGGTGAACGGCAGGTTCGCGGCGATTTTGGGCGTGAACCCGTCTGGCTTCCGCCGGTTCGCCGCCAAACCGACCGCGAAGGACAACGCGTTCTGGCGCAGCGTCCAGGCCGGCGGCCTGGGCCTGTCCTACGAGATGGGCAAGCAGGACAAGCTCCCCACCGGGACGCCGGTCACGGTGGCCGGGAGCAGCGTGCAGACGATGCGCGTCGGCAAGTTCGGCACGGTGGGCATCGGCGGTGTCGACGCGGTGATCACCGACAAGGCCGCCCGCTCACTCGGCTTCCCGGTGGGCAACGCGATCGTGATCAGCGCCCCCTCGGCCCACTTCACCAAGCTGACCCGCGAGATCAAGAAGGCCCTGCCGCACGGCACCCAGGTCGAACAGCTCGTGGTGCAGGTCAGCGGCGGGACCGCGGCATCGGCGCCCGCGGGCTCGACGCAGCCGACCGTCGGCGGCCTGGCCTCCGCGACCGTGATCCGTGCCTTCCTGCAAGCGGCGGAAAGCCGCCTTGGTATGCCGTACATCTGGGGCGCGGCCGGCCCCACGTCCTTCGACTGCTCGGGGCTCGTGCAGTGGTCCTTCCGCCAGGCTGGTGTGATCATGCCGCGGGTAGCCGCCGACCAGGCCCGCACCGGGCCCTCGGTCCCGGTGAACCAGCTGGCCCCCGGTGACCTGCTCTTCTACCACACCGACCCGACCGCGCCCGACTACATCTCGCACGTCGCGATCTACGCGGGCGACGGCAAAATGATCCAGGCGCCACAGCCCGGCATGAACGTCGAAATCGTGCCCGTGGATCTGGGCAATGGGTTCGCCGGGGCGATCGATGTCTCGCCGGCGGTGGCCGCGCAGGTAGCTGCCACCTCGGTCTGAGTCCGGCTTTCCGCCGGCTTGCTTTCAGGCCTCGTCAGGGGGCGGCGCCAGGATTGATCTGAACAGCGGGACAAAACGCTGTTCAGATCAACCCTGGCGCCGTGAGATGAGTGATCACGGCCCGCCTGGCGGGTGGTAAGGATGTCGGCTCGCCTCGTGGGGTTGCGTGCGGGTGGGCTCAGCTCTCGCTTTCTTTTGCGGGCGCTACTAGGTGCCTTCCTCGTCTGGCGGCGGCGTCCAAGAGTGCTGTAAGTAAAACAAGCACGTGGCGGGGCTGGGGGGCTCGCTCGTCCAAGAGGGTTGCGTGGGCGCACGCAAGGGTGTAATTACGATTACATGCGTACGGAGCAAGAGGGTGCAGCGGTTGATGCTGCTGGGCAGATACGGGCGTGGTTCCTGGGGCGGGTCCCTGAGGGGTGGTTTACCGGGGAGCCTGAGGTGATTGTGGATCGTGAGGAGATCTCGGTCGTTGGGGAGCTTCCTGCGGTGAAGGGGGCTGCGGGAGAGGGGGCCGAGGCCGGGGGTGAGGGGGCTGGTGAGGCTGAGGCTCTGGCGGCTGGGCGGAGCCGGCGGTTCCGCGAGGAGACCCGCGACACCCGGGTTGGCATTGCGCGCGAGGCGGAGATGCGGTTCGACCGCAAGGTGTCCTGGGGCGTGGTGAGCGAGGGCAGGAAAGTGATGTTCACCACACTTTCGGTCCCGGTGATGACCCGGTTGCGGCAGGCCGAGCGCCGGGTGCTGGACACGCTCGTGGAGGCCGGCGTGGCCCGCAGCCGCAGCGACGCACTCGCCTGGTGCGTGCGCCTGGTCGGCGAGCACGAGGACTCCTGGCTCAGTGCCCTGCGCGACGCACTGCGTCAGGTAGAACAGGTTCGCGCCGAGGGGCCCCGCTCGTGACCAGCGGTGAATTATCGCGAGCGGTTTAAACCATAGGTCTAAACCAAACATCGCCTAATGCTTCTCTTGGTGTGCTCTCCGGCGGCCGTTTGCGCTCATTTCCGTATGCGCCCAGCGAGAACTTTCCGCACCGGGCCCGGCTGGGCTAAGCCGGGCCCGGTGCGCATCGCTTCCTCCGCCATGCCGGCGGGGAGCGGCGGCCGCTCCGCTGTTACGGGTACCCGGGCTGCATTCGTTTGGGCGCTGCCGGGTACACTCCCCAAATCTCGCAGCGTAGGGCGCACGGGAGCGGGTCCGGCGGCTGGCACAACCCCCGGACGGGCTCGGGCCGGCGCCAGGAGGAGGAGCAACTGTGGGGCAGCAGGTAAACGCGGCAGCGGTGGAATGGAATCCCACTGCGGAACGGCTTCGTGAGCTTACGGAGAAAATGCCGAACGCTTCGGTCACAGAGTTTGGCAATGTGAACGTGCGAGCGCGGGTGGACTCGCGGACTACCCGGTCGACGTTCCTCGTCGAGGACTCGACCAATGCGACCAAGCAAACGATTACCCGGGCGGAATTCGACCGGATCGCCGCGGAGCAGGATGCCTACATCGCCGGCGCCCACATGGTCGTCGTGGACGGCTACATCGGGTCGGACCCGCAGTTCCGCACGCGCGCCCGGCTGGTCATGGAGGCGGCCAACGCGAACGTGGCCGGCATGCAGAGGCAGCTCTACTACCCGGTGGGCGAGGACTACGACCCGGAGACCTGGGACCCGGACACCACGGTCATCTACACGCCGAACCTGCCCGCCCCGGGCTACCCGAACGACCGGGTTATCGCGGTGGACCTGAACAGCAACATCACCAGGGTGCTCAACTCCGACTACTTCGGTGAGTCGAAGAAGGGCGGCCTTCGGATGTGGAACAACATCGTCTACAGCCGCGGCGGCCTGTCGCTGCACGCCGGCTGCAAGGTCATCCCGGTCGGCGGCCGCCCGCGGGGCGTGCTCATCGTGGGCCTGTCCGGCACCGGCAAGACGACCACGACGTTCACCACGCAACTGGGCAGCAAGCCCGCCCAGGACGACTTCATCGCGCTCATGCCGGGCGGCCGGGTGTACACGACGGAGAACGGCTGCTTCGCGAAGACGTTCGGCCTGGACCCGCGGTTCGAGCCGGCCATCTACAACGCGACCACCAAGCCCGACGCGTACCTGGAGAACGTGTCGGTGGACGCGCTGGGGAAGGTCGATTTCTTCGACACCTCCTACACCAAGAATGGCCGCACGACCTGGCCGTTCTCGTATGTGGACCCATGGCCGGCGAATGACATACCGCTCGCGGAGTTCCTGCTCATCCTGAACAGGAACGAGAACATCGTGCCCGGCGTGGCCCGGCTGGACCGGGCGCAGGCGGCGGCCTACTTCATGCTCGGCGAGACCACCGGCACGTCGGCGGGCGGCAAGGACGAGGAGGGCAAGTTCCTCCGGGTGCCGGGCACCAACCCGTTCTTCCCGCGTGCCATGGCCGACATGGGCAACCGGATGCTCGAACTGCTCGACAGCCACGAGCTGAAGGTGTTTGTGCTCAACACCGGGCGGGTCGGCGGCGGCGATGACCACGAGGGGTCGAAGAAGGTTACGATCCCGATCTCGTCCGCGATCGTGCAGGCGATCGTGGAGGAGACGATCGAGTGGGCCACCGACGCCGACTTCGGCTACGAGATCGCCCAGGTGGTCCCCGGCGTGGACGACCCGGAGATCCTTCAGCCCCGCCGTCTGTACACCGGGCAGGGCCGCACCGGCGAATACGACGCCATGGTGGACCGGATGAAGCGGGAGCGCAGGGAGTACCTCGCCTCGTTCCCAGGCCTGGATGAGGCGATCGTCAAGTCCATCGGTTAAACCCTGGTTGAATGTTGACCCCGTCCCTGCGTTAAGACATGCCGGGACGGGGTTAACGTATGTTGGAAGCACTCTCACCAGTCTCACCATCATCTGGCATGGGCCGTCTGGCATGAGCGCAGAAAGGGTGCAGATGGGACTGCGCGAACTCGCCTACAAGCTCTACGAGCGCAGGCTGGAAGCGTCACTGTCCCCGCACTCGATTCCCAGACACGTCGGCGTGATCCTCGACGGCAACCGGCGGTGGGCCCGCATGGCGGGCCTGTCCGATGTCAGCCACGGCCACCAGAAGGGCGCCGACCACATCTTCGAGTTGCTCGGCTGGTGCCGCCAGGCGGGGGTCGAGGTGGTCACCCTCTGGCTGCTGTCCACCGACAACCTGTCCCGGTCCGGCGATGAGGTGGAGGCGCTGCTCCGGATCATCGAGAGCACCGTGCGGGAACTGGTGGTGCAGGGCTGGAACGTCAAGGCGGTCGGCGCCCTCGATCTGCTCCCGGTGGACACCGCGCAGGTGCTCAAGGACGCGGCGGAGGCCACGGCGGGCAACCCCGGGCTGATGGTCAACGTGGCGGTCGGCTACGGCGGGCGGCGGGAGATCGCCGATGCGGTGCGGTCGCTGCTGCACGACCACGCCACCAAGGGAACCAGCATCGAGGAGCTTGCCGAGATCCTGGACGTGGAGCACATCGCCGACCACCTGTACACGGCCGGGCAGCCCGACCCCGATCTGGTGATCCGTACCTCGGGGGAACAACGGCTCGGCGGGTTCCTGCTGTGGCAGAGCGTCCACTCGGAGTTCTACTTCTGCGACGCCTACTGGCCGGCCTTCCGCCGGGTGGACTTCCTCCGGGCGCTGCGCTCCTACGCCGCCCGGCACCGCAGGTTCGGCGCCTGAGGCAGCACCCGTGCTAGCACGGCCCAGGCCGGACGACCGTCTTTGACCTCAGCCACCAGGGCCAAAGGGCACGCGACGGAGTCGCGGGGCCTTTAGGCCATCGGGGGGTTCCGGGGTCGTTCCCCCGGGCCAGCACTTGGTACTTCCGGGAATTGATCCAGGACTGTACCGTCGGAACTGGATGGGCGGTGCGTAGCCGCCCGCCGGGAAGGCCCTCGACATCCTCGAGCTTGTTGTCCTGGTACGCAGGCGAGACGAGCGAAGGGCCGGCGACCGGCCTTTCGCGGGCCGGCCCGGTCTTTCTCACCCGTCTGGAAGTCTGAGCGCGGCACCGCCATGGTGCCCAGGGGAGAACGAGTGGCCAGTTCTTCTGCCCGCCGCCCCGTGCGGCAAAGCACATCCGGCTCCGACACCGACCGCCCCGGCGCACCGAGCACGGAGCGGCGGACCTACGTCCTGGACACCAGCGTGCTGCTCGCTGACCCGGGCGCCATCGGCAGGTTCGCGGAACACCGTGTGGTCCTGCCCATCGTCGTGATCACAGAACTGGAGGCCAAGCGTCATCATCCTGAACTGGGGTTCTTCGCTCGCCAGGCGCTCAGGCACCTGGACGACTTGCGAATCGCCTATGGCCGCCTCGATGATGACCTGCCCATCGGGGACAGCGACGGCACCGTCCGGGTCGAACTGAATCACAGCGACCCCCAGGTGCTCCCGCCAGGCTTCCGGCTCGGGGACAACGACACCCGTATCCTCTCGGTCGCCCGCAGCCTGGCCGCCGAGGGCGAGCACGTGGTCCTGGTCAGCAAGGATCTGCCGCTGCGAGTGAAGGCCGCCTCGCTCGGGCTGACCGCCGAGGAGTACCGGGCCGAGATACCCACCGACTCCGGGTGGACCGGCATGTCCGAGATCGCGGTAACCACCGCCGACATCGAGCAGCTGTACGAGACCGGTTCGCTCGATTGCGCTGCAGCCCGGGACCTGCCATGCCACACGGGCCTGGTGCTGACCGCCGGGGGAGTCGGCGGCGGCAGCGCGCTCGGCCGGGTGCTGCCGGACAAGTCGGTGCGCCTGATCCGGGGCGACGCGCAGGCGTTCGGCCTGCGCGGCCGGAGCGCGGAGCAGCGGGTCGCGCTCGAACTGCTGCTTGACCCCGAGATCGGCATCGTGTCACTGGGCGGCCGGGCCGGCACGGGCAAGTCCGCCCTGGCGCTGTGTGCGGGCCTCGAAGCGGTGATGGACCGCCGCCAGCACCGGAAGGTCGTGGTGTTCCGCCCGCTGTACGCGGTGGGCGGCCAGGAGCTTGGCTACCTGCCGGGGTCCGAGGCGGACAAGATGAACCCGTGGGCTCAGGCGGTCTATGACACCCTCTCCTCGGTGACCTCCCAAGACGTGATCGACGAGGTGCTGGGCCGGGACATGTTCGAGGTGCTGCCGCTGACCCACATCCGGGGGCGCTCCCTGCACGACTCGTTCGTGATCGTGGACGAGGCTCAGTCGCTGGAGCGCGGCGTGCTGCTCACGGTCTTGTCGCGGATCGGCACCGGATCCCGGGTGGTGCTCACCCACGACGTGGCGCAGCGCGACAACCTGCGGGTGGGCAGGCACGACGGGGTGGTCGCGGTGATCGAGAAGCTCAAGGGCCATCCGCTGTTCGCGCACGTGACGCTGGTGCGCTCCGAGCGCTCGCCGATCGCCGCGCTCGTCACCGAGATGCTGGAGGACGTCGGGCTGTAGAGAGGCCGCGGACGCGGGCCGCATGCCGTCACCCCAAGGACGAGCCTGTGGGCGCCTCGCGGTGCAGGACATCGGCGACGGCGAGATCCCGCGGGAAGGTGATCTTCAGGTTGCGCTCGCTGCCCGGCACGACGTGCACGCCGACGTGGGGCAGGTAGCGCAGCACGATCCCGCAGTCGTCGGTGGCGGGCAGGTCGGCGAACCCGGGATCGGCGGCCGCCAGTTCGTGCGCCCGCCGGATCACCGACAGCCGGAAGCCCTGCGGGGTCTGCAGCCGCACGAGGCTGTCCCGGCGCGGTATGGCCGTCATGACCCCGTCGCTGACCACGGCGATCGTGTCGGGGGAGGGCACCGCCACGCCGACCGCCCGGTGCGTGGCGAGCGCGGCCACGCAGTCGGCGATGATCCGCTGGTCCACCAGTGGCCGGGCCGCGTCATGGAACAGCACATCGCACTCCTCGCCGCCGAGTGCCTCGATGGCGCACCGGGTGGATTCGACCCGGGACGGCCCGCCAGCGATGACCCCCGCGAGCTTGCGGTAGCCGCCGCCTGCGAGCGCCTCGCGCACCAGGTCGGCGTGCCCTGCCGCCATCACCACCAGCACAGAGTCCACGGCCGGCGCCTCGTCGAACGCGGCCACCGAATGCTCGATCAGTGGCCGCCCGGCGAACGGCAGCAACTGCTTGGGGACGCTTGTGCCGAAGCGTTCCCCGGTGCCACCTGCAAGCACCACCGCCACCGTTCGCATGAGCGGGACTCTACCTGCGCCACCCCGGCCGGCCACCACACCGGCGGATGACCCGTGCTGGACGTCCGCCTGTTATCTAGTGAGGCTGATGATTACCCGTTGAGCCGGTTCGGGCGCATCCGGTGACCCGCGCGCCCAACCGGCCCTGGCACCCCGGTAGCGGCTAGGATGGCCCTCGCTGGAGGGTGCATGTCGATGCTGGCGCTGAGGCAGGTACCGCTGAGGGGCCCCGCGTCGCGCCGGTTCGACTGGCCGTCGCCCACGATGGTTCCGCGGTCCTGGTTGACCGCTCTATTCGCCGCGTCCGCGGCGTACGCGGTCGTGATGGCCCTTGTGACCAACCATCCCCTGCACCGGACTTGGGGGATCTTCGCAGCCTGCTCGTACCTGGTGGCTGCCATGCTGGTACTGGTCTTCAAGTCGCGCGGGGTAGACCCGGCGCTGCTGGTCAGCCTCAGCGGGGCGCTGATCGTGCCGCTGGGCCTGATGGCCGCCGACCGGCTGCAGCAGCCTGAGGTGCGGGTGATCAACAAGTCGGCGTCGCTGCTGGTACAGCACGGCACCCCCTATCTGGGGCCGGCGGCGCTCGCCTCCGCGCACAGCCCGAACATCTTCGACCCCTACCTGCCGCTGATGACGCTGTTCGGCATGCCGAGGGCCCTGCTCGGCTTCCATGTGCTGACCGACCCGCGGATCTGGTTCGGCGTGGGCTTCGTGATCGTGTTTGCTGCGGCGCTGGCCGTGGTCGGCGTCCGCGACGTGGTGCGCTGGACCGTGCTGGTGACGGCGTCGCCGGTGATCGCGTTCTCGCTGAGCGTTGGCGGCACCGACGTGCCGGTGCTGGCCTGCTTGTGCCTGGGCCTGGCGCTGCTATGGCGGGAGCCGCACCCACTGCTGGCCGGCCTCGCGTTCGGCGTCGCCACCGCGATGAAGGCGACGGCCTGGCCAGCGCTGCTGATCGCGATAGTGCTGGTCGTGCACCGGGACGGCAAGCGGGCGGCGGGGATCATGTCGGGCACCGCCGTGGCGGTGTTCGCCGCCATCGTCGGGCCGGTGGCGATCCTGGGCCCGAACGCCCTGATTCAGAACACGATCGAGTTCCCGCTGGGCCTGGCCAGCATCAAGTCCGAGGCGGTCAGCCCGCTGCCCGGGCGGTTGCTGGTGGAGACCGGGCAAACCGGTCACGTCATCGCGGTGGCCCTGCTTGCCCTGGCGTGCCTCGGCATCATCGCCTCGCTGGTTTTCTGGCCACCGCGCACGATACCGGCCGCCACCTGGCGCATAATTATCGGGCTCAGCCTGATGTTCGTGCTGGCCCCGGCGACGAGATTCGGTTACTTCCTTTACCCGGTGGGCTTGTTGGCCTGGCTGGGGATCTCCTGGCTCGGCTCCTCGGGCGCCGGTCCACCGGATTCGGCCAGCTCGGCGAAGGCCTCCGCCCAGCCCGCGTACCAGTCCGAGAACCACGGCTCGTCGGCGGCGAGCGGGACGATGTACTCGACCGTCTGCGCGTAGTAGGCACGCTGCCGGGGCTCCGGCAGGTTCCGCAGCGTCTGGGCATTGCTCGCCCGGTCGGCCAGCTTGACCAGACGCGCGTCCCGCGGCAAGCGGGGCAGCCCGCGCAGGTACTCCTCCTTGACGCTGGTCCTGTCCTGGCCCGGTCCGGGTTCGGGGATCGTCACCCAGCCGACCAGGCCGGCGACTCGCGGGCCAAACTCCGCACGGACATCGTCCACCGTGCGATCGGTGTCCTCCACAACGTCATGCAGCACGGCGGCGCAGAGTATCTCGGGGTCGGTCACACCCGCGCCGCGGACGAGCACCTCCAGCGCCTCCAGCAGGTGCTCCCGGTAGGGCGCCCCGGTCGGCCGCCGCTGGTCGCCATGATGGGCGTCGGCGTAGGCGGCCGCCTGGCGCAGCCGCGCCACGGTGTCCGCCGGCAAGGCCGCGCACAGCCCAGGCTCAGCCTGCTGCCACGTATGCCAGTTGGTGAAAAGCTGCACGCGATCAGTTGCCGAACATAGAGGGGTTGTCCGGCCCTGCGTAGGCGGCCGACTGCCTGCAGATGTCCGCAGCGCCGTTGACCCCGCCGTAGTTCTTGCTCAGCGCCGCCGCCGACACGCTCTTGGCCTTCCTGTGCGACTTGTGCGCGACGCCCTTGAAGCCCGAACCGAGAACCAGGCTGAGCGTGCTGCCCTTGAGCGTGGTCACCTGCCGGGCCGTGGCGCCGGGGATTTCCTTTTCGAGCGTGTTCACCTGGGGCACCTGCGAGGCCGAGGCGTACTCGATGACGGTGCTGCTGGCGGCGGTCGCGTTGCCGGTGTGGGCCACCTTGAAGCCGCGGGCGGTGAGCTGGCCGGCCGTGATCGCGGCGAGCCCGGCGACGCTCGTCCCGTTGAGCACCTGGAGCTGCACCTGCCCCGGCTTGACGGTGGGCAGCGGCTTGACGTGCTCGTCCCGGCGCGCGGCCTTGAGAATGTGGTTGTCCCTGGCGATCGCGTGGAACAGGTCGTTCGCCAACGGCTGGTCGAACTCCACCAGGTCGGCGGGGTTGAGCGGATAGGGCACCACCGGCGCCATGATGAACTGCAGCGCGCTGGTACTCAGGCCCTTGAGGCTGTTGGCGATCGCGTACATATCGGTGAACGTCAGCCCGGAGTCGGTGGTCAGCGAGCTGGCGATGTCGTGGGTGAGGCTGTACAGCTTGGCCGGGTTGGTCAGCGAGCTCGACTGCTTGATCTTCTGGGCCAGGGACGCCAGGAAGACCTGCTGACGATTGATCCGCTGCAGGTCAGAGCCATAGCCGATGTGCCTTTCCCGGACGAAGGCCAGCGCCTGGCTGCCCTTGACCACGCTCTTCCCGGCGGGCAAGTTCAGCTTCGAGGCGGGGTCCTTGATGGCGAACGGAAGGCAGACGGGAACGCCGCCGACGTCGTCGACGATCGATTTGAACCCCCCGAAATTGACCATGACGAAGTGGTCGATGTGGATGCGGGTGACCTGCTCCAGGGTCTTCCACAGGCACGCCGGGCCGCCGTTGGAGAAGGTCGTGTTGAGCTGCTCAAGCACGCCCGGCTGCTCCTGCTGGCCGGGGTGCCCGTTGTCGTCGCGGGTGCACCCGTAGATCGGCACCATGGTGTCGCGGGGAAGGCTGATCACGATCGCGCCGGTGTGCGTCGGCGGGATGTGCAGGATCATCGACGTATCGGACCGGGATCCCTGGATGCCACGGCCATACCTGCCGTGCGTACCGGTGCGCGAGTCGGACCCGATGATCAGGATGTTTTCCGAGCCATTCAGCTTCGGCGGGCGCTTGCCCAGTTCGCTGTTGGTGACGAAGACGTGGTGGATGCTGTCGTAGACGTTGCGGAAGGCGGCGTAGGCGGCCACGGCGACAAACGTGATCGTCAGCGTGGCGAGGATGGCCAGGACGCTGACCACGGGATGGCGGCCGAGGACGCGGCGGGTGCGCGACGGCGGCTGGCCGGAGGGGTCATAGCGCCGGTCGGATCGCGCGGAAGGCTCCCAGGGATCGGAGCGCCCGCGGCCACGACGAGAACGGCCGCTGGCGTCCCAGTTGCCGACGTCGCCGTCGCGGCCGCTGCGGCCATGCAGCGGGCGCCCGTCCCCCCCGGCGGGGTACTCGCCAGTGCCTTCAGAGTCCTCGTAGCGGCTCATTACTGCTGGTCAGCGCTCCTCGGCATGAATCGTAGCTCACGCGGGGATCGGGTCCATTGTCTACGGAGAGGCCAGGGCATGTGGTGATATTAAGGTGATGTCGTCAGCGTGTCGGTCAGCGCAGCCTCGTTGACCGGCGCTCACCCGGTGTGTACACCGGAGTGGATTGGCTGGTTACCGGCCCGTTCTAGAGTAGGGCACGTGCGCCTGGGACTTCGCCTCACTCTCCGGCCGAACGGCAGCAAGCCCGCCGGCGGCCGGACTGAGGATCAGCCTGCCGCCCGCCAGGGCGCGGTCGAGCCTGCCACGGATCAGCCCGATGATCAGCAGAACCGCACCTCGGCCGAGGACCGGACCGAGAGTTTCCCCGCCGTCTCCATGCCCGGGGACGAGCGCACGGTCGCCCACGAGGAGTACCTGTCCAGCGATTGGTCCGCTGGGAGTGGAACCGGAGATGGCTCCACTGACGTCGAAGCTGACGTGCGGTCTGCCAAAGATGAACCTAAGGACCAGCCCGTAGGCGGCGACACGGTGAGCCTGCCTGCAACCGCCCTGCCCGAGGATGTTCCGGCCGTCTCCCACGAGGAGTACGTGCCAGCCGTTTCCCTGGAGGAGGCGGAGAAAGCGGCCTCGAAGCCGGGGAGCGGCGTACCGGCCACGGGCGCCCGGACCGCGGTTCTCAGCGGGCTCGCCCGGCAGTGGGACCAACTCGGACTTGGCCGCCGGGCGGGCGGGCTCTGGCAACGTGGCGTGGTCACGCCCTGGCAGCGCACCATCGGCCGTCTCGGAATCAGCCGCCTTTGGCAGCCCGGTCCTGGGGTACGCGAGGCTGCCGCCCCGGGCACCCGGACGCTTGCCCTGGTCACCGCCATGCCGGTCATTCTCATTGTGGCCTGGCTGGTTCCCGGCGTGTTGCTGCTGCTCGTGCACGCCTTCCTGCCCGCGCCCATGGTGCTGATCTCGGTACCGCTGGCAGTGGCCCTGACCTGCCTGGTGTCGCGGGAACTCCCCGGCCGCTGGCCGGCCCCGGACGCCGCGGACAGCACGGACACCGCGGACAGCACGGATGCCAGCGCTCGGCCCGCTACCGCCGCCCGGGGTGCCGGCGCGAACAAGCGCGCCCGGCCGTGGGCGGGCTGGTGGGGGCTGCTGGGGACGC
>Ga0306920_100003253_pt1 | contig 20592 bp, 18 predicted proteins | sample flu12Cox44000170_FD_204666 | JGI IMG/M metagenome (GOLD analysis project Ga0306920, IMG submission 204666) | Lab enrichment of tropical soil microbial communities from Luquillo Experimental Forest, Puerto Rico - flux4day.12C.oxic.44.000.170 (v2)... | ecosystem: Environmental > Terrestrial >... | reverse complement strand
CGGGCACGGTGCGCACCGCCGCGCCCTTCGTGGGCGAGCACACCGACGCCGTCCTCCGCGAGCTTGGCCTCGCCGCCACCGACGTCAAGGCCCTCCGCGAGAAGAAGATCGTCGGCTGAGTCCTTGCGGGGGCTCAGCCTCTCCGCGCGACCACCTCACAGGAGGAGCAGGCCGCTCGCCGGGAGCCAGTTCCCCGCCACGTCTGTCCGCCGCAATCCTCACTCGTGCGCATGGGGCGGATTGCCCTTCAAGCGATAGACCACACCGGTCTTGGTTGCCCCGAGCGCGATCCAGTCCCTCGCGGCCCGCTGGAGCGCGAGGAAGAACGTCTCGGCCCGCTTCATGGCCTTGTCGTTGAGTTCTTCCCGCCGCTTGAACTTGATCTCGAACGCGAACTCTCCGATCAGGGGGTTATGATCACCCCGATTCCGCCACAGCGCCACATTGGCGCCGGCCGTGACGCCCTTCCCGAAGTCGAGCACCCCGATGTCCTGCAGCACCTCTTCGACGATCGTCCCGCTGACGAGCTCGATCTTCTCATTTCGCCGTCGACGGATCGACTGCAGCGCCGGGAGCACATGCACGATCCCATCCATCGACCCGCGATCCCCTTCGCTCAACGAGCTCATGCCGAACTCCACGTTGTGGGAGAAGAGCATACGAATCCCACCGAGCCCGTCCTTGAGCGGCAAGGCCTCCGCCTTGAACTTGATACGATAGTCGCCCTTGATCCTCGGACGCACGTCGATCTCAGCGGCCTTCTGCAAGTCCGGGTGACGGTACTTGAAGACCACCTCCGGATCGCCTGTCGGGAAGCCGTCCTTGTAGGGAATCCGCCTCCGCAGGATGAAGGCGTTGTTATAGAGCTCGAAGTCAGGAGTATCGAGGAAGAGCACTTCCCGGATCTTGAGCGGTTCGTCGATGAAACCTACCGTGTCGAAGTCGACCCCGCTTTCTTTGGCGGGACGCCGCAAGATCTTGGCAAAGTCAAAGAGGCTGTCCCGGGACGTGAAGTGATTGGGCTTCAGGATGAGCTTGCATTCGAGGTATTTCACCTCGTCCAGAGGTAGGCCGTCACTGTACTTGCCCGGCTTCAGATCTGGAACATACCGAGCCCGTCCAACTGGCTGTGACTTTTCTTTCGCCGCCACGGTCCCTCCCTTAGGCGTTTAGTCGCGCCATGAAGTCGCCACGCCTCGACATGCTCTCCAAGAAATACGCGAGACACTCGTTCCGACTCGATTCATGATTGTCGCCGATACGAGAGTATCGTGTAGCCGGCGCAGGGCACTCAAGCTCTCTCGCTGGCCACAGGCCCGCGTCGCGATCTTCGCCGGAGAAGCCCTCTGGCCGTTGGGGGAGACCGAAGGCGAACGCTTAGGAGCGAGCCCTCAACGATGGAGCAGTGTTTCAGCCATGGACGGGCGCCGTAGGCATCGTCGGCGACGCGAGCGAACCATCGTCGCGGGACCCGATCAAGGACCATGACGACCCCTCGGCCGGATTCGAATCGCGCTCGTCGCAACCGTAGGCCTCGGGCACAGCCATGTCAAGCTGCGCATCGACTCACAATGCCGGTTTACCGAAGGGCGTCTCCTGGAGCGGAAGTCACGATTGCGGCGGAGGGCCCTCGGGTCGTGAATGTCAGCGCCTCCTTCACACGCCTGCCATTTCGTTCACAGACTGTTGGCGTCGAGTCTACACTGTTTGCGCAGCCGTCTGATACTGCCGCATGTCTTGCCAGCGAGGACGAGATGCACGACGATCGGGCTGTTGTTGGTCGCGGACTACGGTGAGAAACCCCATTGTCCAGGTGGTCCTCCTCGCTATCGGCCTCGTGATCTCTCCCTTTCAGGCCCGCGCGCTGGCGCAGGAGCTGTTGCCCGACGCCAGCGAGTTCGTCAAGAACGCCCGGAATCCCCTGGATGACCAGATCAGTTTTCAGGTCCAGCCCAACTTCAACTTCGGCGGCGCCCCAGACCGCGACACGCAATACGTGTTCGATATCCAGCCGATCGTGCCCTTTCATCTCCCGGCTGACTGGATCCTCTTTTCCCGGACAATTTTGCCCCTGGTCGACCAGCCCGGCTCCGAACCGGGCCAGGGCTACACCTTCGGGATTGGCGACATCCAGGAGACGTTGATTCTCTCGCCGCCCAGCTCGAAGACATTCATCTGGGGGCTCGGCTCGGTTCTGCAGTTTCCTTCAGCGTCGTCGACGAGCCTGGGCAGTGGCAAGTGGCAGATCGGCCCCTTCGGCGCCGCCATCCTCACCGGGAAGTGGTGGCAGCTGGGAGCACAGATCTACAACCTGTGGTCATATGCCGGCGATGCCTCGCGACCCGCGGTGAACACGATGTTCCTCCAGCCGGTGCTCAACATTTTCCTGCCCAAGGACTGGTACTTCACCTTCGGGCCGCAGGTAACGACGAACTGGAAGGCCAGCTCGGGCAACAAGTGGACCGTACCGGTCGGCGGCGGAATCGGGAGGGCCTTCACGATCGCGGGCCAGGGAGGAACCGCGCAGGTCGAGGCCTACAACTATGTGGAACGACCCGCGGGCAGTGCCACGTGGACCGTCATCCTCACGGTCCAGTTCGTATTTTCGCAATGAGCGGCCATCGCGGGTCATGAACGCTTCGCTTCCGCCGTCCCCGAGCTGGACGGATCGGGCTTCGGCTCCGCAGTCGCTCGGCCTCTTCGAGGACAGGATCCCCGATGCCCCGGAGGTGCGGGGCACCCGGTTGACATGAGAGGACATTCATTTATCTTTTCGGGACACGATCATGCCCAAGCTGATTCGGAGCGCCTGCCTGACGAACTACATGGGCCAGCCAGGAACGCGTATGTTTCCCGTACGCGCCGCCTGCCACTGCCGTCGCCCACGTTCGCTTCGTCGGCTGTCCAGTCGATTTCCGGTGTGACCCGATCGGTCTTGCATCCGCGGCGAAGGCTCTCGACGTGCGACTGCCCAAAGGAGATTCTGTGATGGCGCGCTACGCGCAGCAGTACCTCGACTCGATCCTCGAGCACCCGCACGCTACCACGGCCGACAAGGTGCGCCAGTTCGTGCGGGCACTCCTGCCCTCCGGCCGGTGCTCCATCGAGCAGGTGGCGCGGTACCTGGGAATGGATCGGCGGGCCCGACCCCTGGCCGAAGTGGCGGATCGGCTCGGATTCTCCGGCCTGAGCGCCCTGTCGCGATGGTTCAGCGGGCACTTTGACGGCAGCGCCTCGGCGTGGCGTGCGGCCCAGCAAGGCAGGATGGTTCCCGCGCGATGACCTCCCTGACGATCGGGATCATCACCGCTGGCTGCATCTGTGGCGGGGCGCTGGTCGGCTTCGCGCTGCAGAGGCTGCTCCCTAAGCATCACCTGAGCAAGGATGCCCAGGACATGATCAAGCTCGCCGTGGGCGTGATCGCGACGAGCACCGCACTCGTCCTTGGTCTCCTTGTCAGCTCCTCCAAAGGCCAGTTCGATGCGATGGGCTCTCGGCTCGTGCAGTTCGGCGCGAACGTGATCATTCTGGACAACACTCTTGCCGAATACGGGCCCGAGGCCAAGCCCGTCCGCGATCAACTGCGCCAGAGCGTCGAGGAGACGCTGCGGCGGATCTGGCCCGAGGAGCGTACCGGCGGGTCGACCATGAAGGTCATCGAGAGCGGGAGCGCGATCGATGCCGTCCGAGCCACGCTGCGCACGCTCAAACCGGTGACCGACGAGCAGCGCGCGTCCCTGGCGCAGGCGCACCAGATCGTGAACGACATCTCTCGTTCGCGCTGGGTGCTGATCGAGGAAGCGCAGCGCGGGCTTCCGCCCATCCTTCTGGGCGTCCTGGTCTTCTGGCTCGCGTTGCTGTTCGTGAGCTTTGGCCTTTTCGCCCCTCGCAATGTGACGGTCACCCTGGCGCTCTTTGTGAGCGCCTGCTCGATGGCGGCCGCCATCTTCCTCGTGCTCGAGATGAACTCGCCCCTCGATGGCCTGATGAAGATCTCCAGCGCTCCTCTACGTAAAGCGCTGGAGTTCATGGGCCAGTAGGCTCCGGTCGCTCCGCTGCCGCGCACGGCCCAGCCCAGGTGGCAGCGCCGACTCCACCGCGTGTGGTCCCTCGCCTGTGCGCGGAGCGGCCGCTCCGTGACCGGCTAGCTTCGCGCGGCGAGCAGCCTCACCGCATGTTGCCGGTGTGGCCGAGGGAGTAGCGGCCCGGCTGCGGCCATACGGTGAGGCCGTGCGGCTCCTTCCCCACTGCGATCTTCCTGACCTCGCCAGAACCCGTGTCGATGGCGTAGACCACGTTATCGTAGCGCCCCGAGAGCCACAGCGTCTTGCCGTCCGCGCTCACGTTCCCCATGTCGGGGCTGCCGCCGCCCGGGATGGGCCACGTCGCCACGATGCGGCGGGTACCGAAGTCAACCACGGACACACTCCCTTTCCCGTGCGGCTTGCCGTGGATGTGATTGGATCCACGGTTCGCCACATAGAGCTTGCTTCCGTCGCGGCTCGGATAGAGCCCGTGCGTACCCACCCCGGTCTGGAGGAAACCGATCTCCTTGAAGCTGTCGCCGTCCACCACGAAGACGCCATCGGCCTTCATGTCGGCCACATAGAAGGTCTTGCCGTCGGCCGACACGCGGATGTCCTGCGGCATGCCTCCCTTGGAAAGCTTGAGATAGCCCAGCACCTTGCCGCCGACCAGGTCGATCTTCGCGAGGCTCCCCTGGAACTCACAGGTGAAGATGGCGAACTTGCCGTCGATGGAGAAGTCCGCGTGGTTGATGCCGGCGCACTCCGGCACCGCGATGGATCGCTGCAGCGCCATGGTCTGGGGGTCGCGGAAATCGAGCCGCTTGAGCGCCTCCGCCACCACGATGGCGGAACGGCCGTCGGGGGAGAAGTACATGTTGTAGGGATCGTCCACGGCCACCGCCTTGCCCGGCTTGCCCGTGGCGGGATCGATGGGAGTGAGGCTCCCGTCCGTCCGTCCCTCCGCATTGTTGGTGACCCACAGCGTCTTGAGATCCCAGGAGGGGACGATGTGTTGGGGATTGATGCCCACCTTGAATCGGTCCACCACCTTGAAGGTGGCCGGATCGATCACATACACGTCGTTGGACTTGAGGTTGGGCACATACACGCGGGACAGCGCGTTGGCCACGGCCGGGCTCATCTTGTCCGGTCGCGTCTCGCTGTAGAGATTGGCGGGATCCGGCACCGGCGGCATCCCCGGCACGGTCTCCACACCACGCGGCGGCGGTTGCCCGACGGCGGGCCAGGCCCACAGCAACGCCGTCACGACAAGCGCGACCGCCACGCTTCCTCTCCCCTGCATCCCGCGCCCTGCTCCGTTCGAGATCCGCACCGACACCTCCTTCGAGCTCTGACCACGAGGGTACTGCACGCTCCAGACGACTATCGGTTGGCGACGGCCTTCCTGATCGCCTCCACCGTCCTCGACACGATCAGATCCACCCCGAGCTGCCCCAGTTCCGCGCTCGCGCGTGTAGGATCGCCCGAGACCCCGCTCATCTCCGTGGGGCCCGGTCGCGCCGCCAGCGAACGCACGAGATGTGGATCCACCGCGAGCATCAGCGAGGTGTCGGCAAGCCCGGCGTGGGTGCCCACTTCGTCCTCCCGATAGCCGCGCGACTTGAGGAGCTGGGGAAAATCCACGGTAGCGGCGCGGTAGTACTCCTCGATCGCGTGGACCCGCGTGGGCGTGCCCGCCCACTCACGGTTCAGCCGGACGGCCACCGCGCGCTGATCGGCCTGGGTAGACCCATGGTCGCCGAGGAACACGATGTCCTTCACCCCATGGAGTTTGAAGCTCCGCGCCGCGTATTCCAGCACCTGGCGAAAGGTCTCGTCGGGCACGGTGATCGTCCCGGGAAACCGCATGTGGCCGCCGGGCGGGCTGAGCTTGCCTTCCGGCACGTAGGCGATGACGGGGGCAACGAGGCCGTTGCCGAGGGCCCGCGCGATCTTCTCCGAGAGCGCTTTGACTCGGACGTTGTGCTTGCCGAGGGTCATGTGGGGGCCGTTCTGCTCCGTTCCCCCCACGGGCACGATGACGATCACGCTGCGGGAGGTGGTAAGGTCGCGGAGCTCCGTCCAGGTCAGCTCTTCGAGGAGCACGGTGGAGGGCGCTTCGGCCCACGCCGTGATGAGGCTCGTCAGCATCAGGAGCGCTGCCGCCGTCGATGCTACGAGCTTCATCGCCACGCGCGGCGCATTCTCATCTGACTCGGCAGTCTAGGCTCCGGCATCGCGTCAAGTCAAGCAGCGACGCAGTCGCTCTGCTAGGATTTCGCTTCGCGAGGGGGGGCACGCATGCGACTCAGGGACAAGGTAGCCATCGTGACGGGCGCGGGCACGGGCCTCGGCCGTGCCATCGCCCTCATGTTCGGCCGCGAAGGCGCCAAGGTCGTGCTTGCCGGACGCCGCGCGGAGCCCATCGAGAAGACGGCGGCGGAAATCACGCAGGCGAGGGGCATCGCGCGGGCATGCCCAGTCGACGTGACCCGCGCGGCGGACGTGGCGCGCCTGGTCGTCACAACCCTGGAGGCGTTCGGCCGCCTCGACGTGCTCGTCAACAACGCGGGCAGCATCGCGCAGCGGGGCGCCGTCCTCGCGCTCAGCGAGGAAGGGTTCCGGGCCACCCTCGAGGCGAACGCGACGAGCGCCTTCCTCTGCTCCAAGCAGGCCTTGCCCGAGCTGATCCGCACCCGGGGCAACATCGTCAACGTCGCCTCCGTGGCGGGCCGGCGGGGGGCGCCGAACAACACGGCCTACGGCGCGGCCAAGGGCGCCCTGGTCATCCTGACCAAGGACATGGCGGTGGACTATGCGGCGCAGGGCGTGCGCGTCAACGCGGTGTGCCCGGCCTACATCGAGACCGATCTCAACCGCGAGATGCTCGCGGGCCTCAAGCAGACGGGCGAGTACGAGGCACTCGTGAAAATGCACTCCCTGGGCCTCGGGGAGCCGGACGACGTCGCCTACGCCGTCGTCTATCTCGCCTCCGACGAGGCCAAGTGGCTCACCGGCGTCACCCTCGGGGTCGACGGCGGCATCAGCGCCATGCTCGCTTGACGGGGGCGGGGCGCGGCTGCTAGCGTGCGCGCGTGACGCCTACCGTAGACCGTCAATCGGGGAGCTGAGCGCCGATGCGCATCGAAGTCGACCTCGTCCAGGAAGAAGGTCTCTACCGCGCCACCGCCGTCGCCTATCCCACCGTCACCGTCACGGGCCGCACCGAGAAGGAGGCCCTCGGCCTCCTCTGGGATGCGGTCGAGAAGCACCTGAAGGAGCAGACGGCGAAGACGCCCGGCGTCTAGCGTGGCTTGCTCACGATCACGAGGAGCGAGAGTCGGGTCGGGGCCTGTCGCCGGGGGCGGGGCCCGCTCCAGCTGCGTCACCCACTCGCCTGAATCGCAGCCCTTCGGGCTGCGCGCAGGCTTCGGGGGTCCCACTCCGCCGGAGCCGGCCCCGCCCCCGACGCCACCCGACCCGGTCACACGTGCGGGCACTCGCGAATGGTCCAGGATAGCCGCCTCGGTCACACAGCCGCCTCGGTCACACAGCCGCCTCGGTCACACCACGGGCGCGGGGGCCCGGCGCAACTCCCGCCACTGGGCGAGGTCGTGACCGTAGATGACCGTGGCGCCCTGCCGATCGCGCAGCTCCCGTAGCTTCCCTAGCGACCGCGACATCTCCGCGGGGTCCCAGAGCACGGTGGGCAGCACGTCGCGGTCCATGTTCTCCCGCGTGTAGCAGGCATCTGCGGTGAGGACGAGGTCCGTCCCCTTCCCCGCGCGCACGCGCACCGACTGGTGTCCCGGGGTGTGGCCATAGGTGGGGAAGAGGACGACCTGCCCGTCGCCGAACACGTCGTGCTCGCCATCGAGGAGCTGGTAGTCGAGGGGATGGTCGAAGTCGACGGGGCTCGGGCTGTAGCGCATGGCCGTCCCCGCCTGCACCTGGCGCGCCGCCTCCATCTCCGGACGCTGCACCAGAAAAGTGGAGCGCGGGAAGAACTCGTTGCCGCCGCAGTGATCGAAGTGGAAGTGGGAGTTGACCACGTAGCGGACGTCGTCGGGCGTGAGGCCGAAGAGGGCAAGCTGGCTCACCACCTCGTCCCCCGGGGCCGAGCGCATGCCGAAGCGGGCGGCTCGCGCCTCGCCCAGCCTGGCCTTGGGATCGCTGATGGCCTGGCGATGCACGCCCGTGTCCACCACCACGTGCCCGCGCGGGTGCGAGATGAGAAAGCTGATCACGGGCACGGTGGCGCGCGAGCCGGGCGCCACGTCGCAGAAGAAGCCGCTCAGGTCGAGGTCGATGAGACCGCCGCACATCGCGTAGACGTTGACCATGCCTCGCTCACTTTCTGAGGCGCGGGTCGAGGGCATCTCGCACCGCGTCTCCGACGAAGTTCAATCCCACCACCGTCACGAACAGCGCTGTGCCCGGCCAGAAGACGATCCAGGGCGCCTGCTGCAGATAGCCGCGTCCCGCATTGATCATGCTCCCCCACGACGCGCCGGGTGGCTGCACGCCCAGACCGAGGAAGGATAGCGAGGCCTCGGCGAGGATGGCAAAGGCCACGCTCAACGAAGCCTGGATCACGATGGGGGTGGCGGCATTCGGCAACACGTGGTGCCAGGCCACGCGCCAGCCCGGGGCGCCCAGCGCCCGCGCCGCCTCCACGTACTCGCGCGTGGTGATGGTCAGCACCTGGCCGCGCATGAGGCGCGCGAAAGTGGGCGTGTACACCACGCCGAGAGCGATGACCACGCCGCCCAGCCCCGCTCCCAGCACCGCGCCCAGGGCGAGGGCGAGCACGAGCGGCGGGAAGGACAGCACCGCGTCCATGAGCCGCATCAGGAAGCCGTCGGTGTGGCCGCCCGTGTATCCGGCGAGGAGGCCCAGGATCCCGCCCGCGACCATGGCGAGGGCGACGGAGCCGAAGCCGGCGAGGAGCGACACACGGGTGCCCCAGATCATCCGAGAGAGGACGTCGCGGCCCACGTTGTCGGTGCCCATGAGGTGCGCGCGGTCGGGGCGGGCCAGGGTGTGGCCGAGGTCCTGCTTGAGCGGATCGTAGGGCGAGATCACGGGCGCGAGCAGCGCGACGGTCACCGCGAGGAGCAGCACCAGCACCCCCAGCGGCCCCAGCCGCGTGCGCGCGGCCTGGCGCAGGATCTCCCAGCGGCGTCCCCGCGCGGTGGGACGCGGCGCCGACTGCGCGAGGGCCGCGCTCGGCTCAGCGATACCGGATCCGCGGATCGATCCAGCCATAGAGGAGATCCACTGCGAGGTTGCTCAGGATGAACCCGACAGCGATGAGCAGCACCACCCCCTGCACGAGCGGATAGTCGCGGGCGAAGATGGCGTCCACCACGAGGCGGCCCACGCCGGGCAGGGCGAAGACGTACTCGGTGATGACCGCGCCGCCGATCAGCGTGCCGAGCTGGAGTCCCAGCACGGTGACCACGGGGATGAGAGCGTTCTTGAGCACGTGCCCGCGAATCACCCTCCACTCGGAGAGCCCCTTGGCCCGCGCGGTGCGCACGTAGTCCTCTCCGAGGGCCTCGAGCATGCTCGAGCGCAGCGTGCGCGTCACCACGGCGGCGAGGGCCAAGCCCAGGGTGAGGGCGGGCAGGACGAGAGAGCGAAGGCCGGGCCACCCGTCCTCCAGCGGGTCGAGGTAGCCGGAGATGGGCAGCCACCTGAGCTTCACCCCGAAGAGGAAGATCAGAAGCAGGGCGAGGAGGAAGTTCGGCATGCAGATGCCGAAGAGGGCGAAGGTGGTGCCGACCCGATCGACGGAGGTGTTGCGCCGGGCCGCGGAGAGGATGCCGAGGGGCGTGGCGATCAGGAGGGAGACGGCCATGGCCAGCGCGGCGAGCTGAAGGCTCGGCCGGATGCGGCGGCTCACGTTCTCGATGACCGGCTCGCCGTTCCGGATGGAGCGGCCGAGGTCGCCGCGGAGGAGGCGCCCCATCCACGTCGCGTACTGCACGTAGATGGGCTGGTCGAGGCCGAGCTCGCGGCGCAGGTTGCTCTTGACGCTGTCGTCGACGGACTCCGCCATCATCACGTCGATGGGGTCGCCCGGCGTGAGGTGGATCAGGGTGAACACGCCCGCGGTGACGAGCACCAGCACGGGGACCGTCGCCAGGAGACGGCGGAGGACGAGGCGTCCCACGGCGAGAGGCGACCGCCGCGCCTATTTCAGCCAGACCTCCTTGAAGCGCATCATCCCATCCGGGATCGGTTCGTAGCCCTGTACCTTCGGGCTGAAGGCCTTGGGCTCGATGGGATGCACGATGTAGATCATGGGCAGCTCGTCCTGCAGGAGCTTCGTCAGCTCGCTGTAGAGCTTCTTCCGCTCCGCCTGGTTCGACACCTCGCGCGTCTTGTCGAGGAGGGCGTCGATCTGCGGGTTGGAGATGCCGGACCAGTTCAGGGAGGTGCCCGGGGTCGTCTTGAAGAACTGGTAGCTGTTGCCGTCGGGATCGGGGCGCCCGCTCCACTGATAGCTGATCATGTCGAAGTTCTTGCTGTTGCCGTCGGAGAGCTGGGTCGCCGCGTCCACCAGCTTGATCTTGGCCTGGATCCCTACCTCGGCGAGCTGAGCCTGGATCACCTCCGCCTCCTGCACGTTGATGGGAATGTTGGCGGTGGTGATGGTGAAGGGGAAGCCCGAGGGCTTGCCCCCTTCGGCGAGCTTGGCCTTGGCCTTGGCGAGGTCGCGCTTGATTGGGGGAATGCTCTTGTCGTACGCCCAGCTCGTGGGCGGCACGGGCCCGTTGGCGGGCACGCCCACGTTGAGCCACACGGCCTTGACGATCTGGTCCAGGTCGATGGCGTAGGCCACGGCCTGGCGCAGGGACTTGACGTTGAAGGGCGGCCGCGTCTGGTTGAGCTGATAGGAGAAGGCGGCCAGCGAGGGAACGTCCAGCTCCACCAGGTTCTTGTCGGCGCGGACGGCGGCGACGTCGCGCGGCTGGACGTAGTCGATCACGTCGATCTCGCCCGCCTGGAGGCTCTGGAGCTTGACCGTGTCGTCGGGGATCGGCCGGTAGCGCACGCGGTCGAGATAGGGGCCGCCCTGCTTGTTCCAGTAGCTCTCGTTGCGCTTGATCAGGAGGTGGTCGTCCTTCACCCACTCCACGAACTCGAAGGGGCCCGTGCCCGCGCCCTTGGCGTTCCGCTCGAGCTCCGCGCCACGCTCCTGGACGACCTTGGGCGAGACCATCATGCCCGCGCGGTCGGTGAGAGTGGCGAGCAGCGCGGCGTCGGGGCGGCGCAGGTTGAGCTTCACCGTGTAGGGATCGACCACGTCCACCGACTCGATGCTCGCGACCTCGCCCTTGCGGACGGACTTGGGCTCCGTCTTCATGCGGTTGAAATTGAAGCGCACCACCTCGGCGTTGAAGTCCGTCCCATCCTGGAACTTGACCCCCTTCCGGAGCTTCAGGACGAGGATCTTGGGCTCCACCTGCTGCCACGACTCGGCCAGTCCCGGCTTGATGCCGAGCTTCACGTCCAGCGTGAGGAGGGGCTCGTAGATGTTGTGATAGATCTGGCGATCGACCTTGCTTCCCGAGAGGTGCGGATCCATCGTCGACGCTTCGAGGTAGAAGCCGACGCGCAGCGTGCCGCCCTTCTTGGGCGTCGTCTGGGCCGAGGTGGGACGCGCGGCCATGGTCGGAGCGACGGCGCCTGCGGCCATCGCGCACAGCAGCAAGAAATCCCGGCGGTGCAGGTTCGCGTCAAGGGCGCTGGAGCGCATGCCGTGTCCTCCCTGGAGCGAGCATGAACAGTCTCGAGGCCGACTCTGGCCGGGGCGGCGGCAGCGGAGCCCCGTCGCGCGCAACGAAGTGCGCCGAAGTATGAAAGAGGCCCCGCCACCTGTCAAGGAACCCTCCTCACGGGGTAGTGTCAGTCTGGTGTGGATCGGCGGCGCGATTGCTCACTGCGCCTCATACCGAGCATTCCCTTGACGATCGTTGAGCCCAGGCGGCTGATCGGAAGCTCCGATTCGTTCTTCGCCGACCTGAAGCCATCGCGAATCGGCTCCCATGCGACCCATATCAGACCGGCGAGAAGCAAGAACAGGATCCCGAACGGATTGAGAAAATGGCCCGCCCCGAGGATATCGGCCCAGAAGGCATAGATGCCAAGCAGGGTTGCTATCGTAGTAGCGAGCATGCGAGCAATCATTGAGCGATCTCCTCCAAGCTTCACACGTGGTCCGTTTTCCGCCTCCATCGCCGGGTCACGCGGCGTCTTCTGAGACTGAGACTATCTCCTCACGCGCTGGCGCGGTTCCTGAGTCCGATGATGCCGAAGACGGGCACCGGCCGGAGCAGCCCCTTGAGGGTCAGCGGGCCGAGGGACTCGGCCTCCACCAGCTCCTCGATCTGCGCGGCCACCCGCTGATGAACGAGGATCTGGCCGCCCTTGGCCTCGCCGCAGAGACGAGCAGCGAGGTTGGTCACGGTGCCGATGGCGCCGTAGTCCCAGCGCCCCTCGAATCCGATGGCGCCGATGGTGGCATAGCCCTGCGCGATCCCCACGCCGAGGGCCAAGTCATAGCCGCGCTTCTGCCATGCGACGACCATGCTCTCCACGCGCTCGCGCATGGACACGGCCATGCGAATGGCGCGCTCGGCGGGATTCGGGACCGGCACGGGATCGTTGAAGAAGATCATCATGCCGTCGCCGGTGAAACGCTCCAGCGTGCCCTCGTGCTCGAGGATGAGCTTGCCCATCTCCGCGTGATACTCGCGGAGGACGCCCATGATCTCCTCGGGCTCGGCCGTCTCCGCGAAGGCGGTGAAGCCGCGCAGGTCGAGGAACACCACGGTCACCTCCCGCCGGTGCGTCTTGAGCGGATCATCGGCCCCGCCCGCCACGATCAGCTCGGCGAGCTGCGGCGAGAAGAAGCGCTTGAGCCGGCCGAGCTGCTCGAGTTGGCTCACCTGCTCCTCGACGCGTTGCTCGAGCGTCCGGTTCCACTCGGCGCGCTCGTCGGCGAGCGCCTGGACCGTGTCGTGGAGATTCTTGATCCGGAGCATCGACTTGACCCGAGCCACGAGCGCCGCCTGATCGACGGGCTTGGTCAGGTACTCGTCGCCGCCCGCTTCGAGGCCCGCCACGATGTCCTTGGGATCCGTCTTGGCCGTGACCAGGATGATCGGGATAAAGGGCAGCGAGGCATCCGCCCGGAGGCGCCGGCAAACCTCGAACCCGTCCACCTTCGGCATCATCACGTCGAGGAGGATGAGATCGGGCAGCGTCTCCTTCACGACGGCGAGGGCCGCCTCGCCATCCCCCGCCGTCACGATGTCGTAGCCGTGGGCAGCCAGCCGCGTCTGGAGGATGTGCACGTTGGCCGGCGTGTCGTCTACGATGAGAATACGGGCGGGCGCTTTCACGCTCCCGCCTCCGCTTTGCCCAGGTATTCGCGAACCTTGGCCAGGAGCTCCCGTGGCACGAAGGGCTTGGTGACATAGGCGTCACAGCCGGCCTCGAACGCCTTCACGTCGTCGCCGCTCAGCGCGTAGGACGTCACCACGATGATCGGAATGTGCCGGAGGGCCGGGTTCCCCTTGATGCGTCGGGTCGCCTCGTAGCCGTCGAGGCCGGGGAGCTGGATGTCCATGAGGATCAGGTCGGGCCGCTCCTGCTCCGCCTTGGCCACGCCCTCTTCGCCGGTGACCGCCTCGATCATCTCGATGCCCGCGCTGCCCAGGAGCAGGCGCACGATGCGGCGATTCTCCTCGTGATCCTCGATGACCAGCACACGCTTGCTCATGCTCGCCCCGCCTGCCGCTCGACCCTGAGCGGCACCGTGAAGGAAAACGTCGACCCGTGGCCCAGCACCGATTCCACCCAGAGCCGGCCGCCGTGGAGCTCCACGATGCGGCGCGAGATGGACAGCCCGAGACCGCTGCCCCCCTTCGTGCGCGTGCTGGAGCTGTCCGCCTGCTGGAACTCCTCGAAGATCTTCTGCTGGTCGGCCTCGGAGATTCCGGGACCGGTGTCGATCACGGACACCACGAAGTTCCCGTCGGCCAGCCGCGCGTCGATGGATACCTTGCCGGCGTCCGTGAACTTGATGGCGTTGCCGGCCAGGTTCAGGAGCACCTGCGTGAGCCGCCGCTCGTCGCCACGACCCGGCGGCAGGTCGGGAGCCACGGTGGCCTCAAAGCCGAGCTTCTTCCCAGCGGCCAGGGATTCCACGGCCGAGACGACCGCGTATACGACCTCGTCCATGGCGTAGTCGCTGAGGGAGAGGGTGAGCTGCCCCGCCTCGATCTTTGAAAGGTCGAGCACGTCGTTGATGAGGCCGAGCAGGTGCTGCCCGTTGCTCTTGACCCGCTCCAGGGTCTCGCGGATAGCCTCCGGCACCTCGCCGAAAATGTTGTCGAGGATGAGATCGGTGTAGCCGAGCACGGCGTTCATGGGTGTGCGCAGCTCGTGGCTCATGTTGGCGAGAAACTGCGACTTGTGCCGGCTCGCCAGCTCGAGCTGCTGGCCCTTCTCCTGGATCTCCTGGAAGAGGCGCGCATTCTCGACGGCCACCGCGGCCTGGGCGGCGAACGTGTGGAGCAGATCCACCGTGTGGGCCGCAATCGGCGTCCAGCTCACGCGGTTGTCGGCGCTCAGGACCCCCACCGTGCGCCCTCGGGCAATCATCGGGCTTACCAGAAACGCCTTGAGCCTGAGGGCGGCAATCTTCGAGTACGGTGGGCGCAGGTGATATTTCTCCGGCACCGGGTTTGCGTCGTTGAACACCCGCGGCTCGCCGTCGCCGTAGACTGCCGCCAGCGCTCCCGCCTCGCTGAACGGAATCGTCACGCCAAGCAGAGCCTGCGCATCCTTCTCTGTGAGCCCAGCCCCTGCGCTGACCATGAGCCCGTCTCCGCCGGGGCTGGGCGTCCAGATGTAGAGGTGGTCGAGGCCAACCACTTGTCGAGCGGCATCGACGACCCGTGTGAGCTGCTCCGTAAGGGACAGCGGCTCCTGGAGGGCTGTCGAGAGCCGGGAAAGCTGCTCCTGGTTCCGGGAGAGCTCTTCGAGCGCGTGGCTCTTCTCGTCGATCTCCCGGAAAAGCCGGGCGTTCTGAATGGCGATGACCGACTGCGTGGCAAACGTCTGGAGCAGGTCCACGACCGCCTGCGGGAACTCCCCTCCCCCTTTCCGGCGAACCACCAGCCCGCCGATCACGCGGTCCTCCTGGAGCAGGGGAACCGCGAGGAGCGAGCGGAATCCAGCTCTGACCATGAACGCCAGGGCATAACCGGCCCGCTTCTCGAGATCGGGAATCTGGACGGCCTTGCGCGTGGCGGCCGCCTGGCCGATCCCGGTCTCGCCGACGCCGATCCCGATGTGCGTCTGGCGCAAAGTCTCGATCAGCTCCTCGCTCATGCCGTAGTTTGCCCGCGGCACGAACACCTCCGCGGCCTCGTCGAATTCGTAGATGGTGCCGGCGTCCGCATGGGACAGATCCACCGCGTGCGACACAATGCTGGCGAGCACGGACTGGAAGTCGAGGCTCGAGCTGACGGCCCGGCCTACCTCGCCTAGCGCCCGCAGCTCATCGACCGAGCGGGTCAGCTCGGCCGTCCGCTCCTGCAGCTCCTTGAACAGGCGCGCGTTCTCGATGGCGATGACGGCCTGATCCGCAAAGGTCTGAAGCAGCTCGATCTGCTTGTCGGAGAACGGGGCCACGTGGTCCCGGGCCACCAGGATCACGCCGATGGCCAACCCTTCGCGCAGCATCGGCACACCGAGGGCAGTCCGATAGCCGACCGTCGTGGCATAGGGTAAGTTGTACTCGGGATCCGCGGCCACGTCGTGCACGTGCACCACCGCATGCGACATCACCACGCGGCCGTTCACGCTTCCTCGATCGGCGGGGCGCGGGTACGTTTGCTCGAGCGCCTCGAGTCTCGCCGGATCGACATTGTGGTGCGCGACCAGGCGCATGAGCTGACCATCGAAGCGGGTGACCAGCCCATTGGCGGCCTCGCACAGCCGCGTGGCGCTGGCGGCAATGGCGTCGAAGACAGGCTGCACGTCGGTAGGTGAGCCTGAGATCACGCGCAGGATCTCGCTCGTCGCGGTCCGCTGCTCGAGCGCCTCGGTCAGCTCGGCGTTCCGGGTTTCCAGCTCCTTGAACAGGCGCACGTTCTCGATGGCGATCACGGCCTGGTCCGCGAAGGTCTGGAGCAGCGCGATCTGTGTTTGGGTGAACGGCTGGGGTTCCAGCCGCCCCACGGAAATCGTGCCGATCGGCTCGCCGTTGAGCAACATCGGCACGGCCAGCGTGCTCCGGTTCTGGATGCCGAACGCGATCGACTGATCGTAGTCGGGGTCTTCGAGCACATCCGGTACGTGGACCACCGCACGATCGAGGATCGCCCGGCTGGTAGTGGTCGCCCGGCTCGGGCGAAGGGGAAACAGCTCTCTCATCGCCTGCACCCCTTCGGGCCGGACGTGCTCGTAGGCGGCCAGGTGCACCAACTCGCCGTCGTACCTCCCGACCACGCTGTAGGAGCCACGGCACAGCCGCATGGCTTCGCGGGCGATGGCGTCGAAAACCGGCTGGACGTCGGTGGGCGAGCTCGAGATCACGCGCAGGATCTCGCTGGTGGCGGTTTGCTGTTCGAGCGCCTCGGTGAGGCCGCGGTTGGCATCGGCCAGCTCCCGTGTGCGCGCTTCCACCTTTTGCTCAAGGCTCTCGTAGGACTCCTTGAGGCTGGCCGCCATCTGATTGAAGGACGCCGCCAGGCCTTCGATTTCGTCGCCCGTGCGCAGTCGGATCGGCTCATCGAGCGTGCCGGCGCCGATCCGCGTCGCGCCTTCCTGCAGGACGCGGATCGGCGCGACCATGCGACGGGCGAGGAGCAGGCTGGCCAGGATCGAGAGCAAGAGACCCAGCACGAAGATGACCGCGCTCCGGATGATCGGGGCCCGCAGGGGGGCATAGGCGTCGGCGGCGGGACGTTCCACGAAGACGAACCAGCCGAGAGGAGAGATGGGGGCGTGCGCGGCAAGCACCCGACCGCCGCCCAAACCCTCGGCGACCACCGCAGCGGGCAAGGCATCACCGGTCGCCGGACGCTCCGTCCTCGCCGTCTTCACCTGGGACAGGCCGGAGAGGTCCCGGAATTCCCGCAGCATCCGGCTGTCCGGATGCGCCACGAGCCGATTGTGCGAGTCCACCACGTAGGCATAGCCGCCAGGGCCCACGTCGATCTGCGTCACCAGCTTGATCACGGGCCCGAGGCTCACCTCGGCCGTCGTCACCTCCACCGCGTACTTGCCGACGGGCACGGCAAGGGTGACGAAGGGCTCTGCCTCGTTCTTGAGATAGACGGGGCTCCAGTACGTCTTGCCGCCCTTCGCCTCGAGGAACTTGGGCGACTTGGAGAAGTCCTCCTGGCTGCCCGCGACATCCGGATCGAGACGGGAGACCCGCAGCTGCTCCTTGCCGGCGAGGTCGAGGTGGCGCAGCTCACTGACGGGGGGGACGTTCCGCAGGACGCGCAGGAAATCGAGCTCGCGCTGCTCCGCCATGGCCGCGCCCAGGCCCTGCCGAAACCCGAGTCGCCCCTGCCCAACCTGGCTCGCGTCGGGATCGTCGGATGCCGTTCGGGTCGTCTCGCGCACCTGCTGCTCGATCTCTCTCAGCAGCTGCTCGATGCCGGCGGCGGCGGCCACCGCTTTGGCACGCTCGACTCGAACGATCGAGCGCTGGGTCTCGCGGTAGGAGAAGTAGAGCTCGACCAGGCTCGAGGCCATCAGCACGCCGCCCATCAGCACGAGGAGGACGACGACGTACTTGCGGAAGAGACGCCCGCGCGGACCCGCGGTCTTCATCGCCGGAAGGCGTCGGCTCGAAGCAGGATCTTCCGCGGCACGCTCAGGCCGAAGAGATCCGCGGTCTTGAGGTTCACGGCGAGATCGATCCGCTCCGCGCCCTCGATGGGCAGGTCCTGAGGCTTGGCTCCGCGCAAGATCTTGGCGACCAGCGTCGCCGCCTGCATGCCCTGCGCGTAGTAATCGGGACCGTACGACACGAGGCCGCCGTACCCGATCCAGAGAGCCGTGCCAAACGCCGCGGGAACTTTCAGGGCGAGCGACTGCTCGATGATCCCGACGGTCAGCTCTGGGCTCGATCCTTCGGGGGCCAGGATCGCGTCGCCGCGTCGCACTTCACCCAGCACACGCTTGAGCTCGCTCGCGTCGGAGAGCCCCTTGGGTGCGACCTCCAGCTTCATGCGCTGCCCGGCCTCGAGCGCCTTGACGATCATCGGCTGCGTGCCCACGTCCAGCTGGTAGTAAATGAGCCAGACGCGGCGCACCGCGGGCGCGAGGGTCGTCAGGACTTCCAGCCGCTTCGCCGCCAGCTCGGTCTGAAGGCTCGAGATGCCGGTCACGTTGCCGCCGGGCCGGGCGATGCTGGCGACGATACCGGCACCTACGGGATCCCCGACGAGGGTGAACACGATGGGAATGCTCTCCGTGGCGTCCTTTGCCGCCTGAGTCGCCGCCTCCTGGCTGGTGAAGATCAGGTCGACACGGGCCTTGACGAGGGCTTCCGCCGCCGGCGGTATGGCGTTGAGCTTGCCCTCGGTGAAGCGGATATCGAACGTGACGTCGCGGCCATCCTCGAGACCAAGCTCCTTGAGCCCCGCCTTGAGCCCTTCCACGGTGGGATGGCTTGCTGCCCACGCCGCGTTGAGGACCCCGATCCGGAGCGGGCGCCGAGTTTGCTGCTGTTGCTGTTGTTGCTGATGCTGGGCCTGAGCCGTGAGCGCCCATGCGCAAACCGCCATGGCCGCGGCAGCCCAGAAGAACTGGTGACCGAGCCGACGCCGCGTGCTCGTGCGCTGAGACTCCCCAGCGCGGGCGCTCGGCTCAGTCATTCACGATCCTCTCATCCCTCGACAAGCTGATGGTATGCGCCCTCGGCCACGTGGTCCCACGGCCCCACCAACGCCTGAAACTTCGAGAAGGAGGCGTGCACCTTGCGGGCCATGGGGGTCTTCTCCGACTGCTCTCTCACGACCTCGGCCGCCAGCTTGCGGAGATCCCTCAGTACTGGCCCAGGAAGCTGGATGATCTCGACCTTGCCCTTGAAGTCCATCTTCAGATGCTCGAGTGCAAGCGCGTTCTTCGCGTGGTAATCCGAGAGGCCGTAGACCTGGACGGCCGCGGCAGCATGGTCCAGGATCCTCCTGAGCTCCACCGGCAATCCTTCGTACGCCTTCTTGTTGAAGACGAACTCGGTCATCGTGCCCGCTTCGTGCCATCCCGGGTAGTAGTAATACCGCGCCGTAGTGTGCAGGCCCAGCTTCATGTCGTCATGCGGCCCGATCCATTCCGCGGCGTCGATCACGCCCCGCTCGAGCTCGGCGTAGATATCGGCTCCAGGAGTCAGGACTGCAGTGCCGCCAGCCTTGACATAGACCTTGCCGCCGAGGCCCGTCCCGATGCGCATCTTGAGCCCCTTGAAGTCGGCGATCGTGGTCGTCTTCTTTCTGAACCACCCAGCCATCTGGGGAGCCACGCCCGGTCCGGGACGCGGCACGAGGTTGAACGGCGCGTAGGTCTCCTCCCAGAGCTTGAGCCCGTCGCCCTGCAGGAACCAGGCGCTCATGCCCTCCGTGTTCATGCCGAACGGAACGGTCGAGAACCACTCGACGGCCGGTTCCTCCTCAGGCCCGTGCTGGCGGTACTTCCGGTCGGTCCAGTAGTAGGAATTGGCCATGAACGCATCGATCTTCCCCTGCGAGGCAGCGTCGAAGCACTCGAACGGCTGCATGATCTGCCCGCCCGGGAAGACAGCGATCTGGAAGCGTCCGCCGCTCGCCTCCTCCACGACCTTGGCCATCTGCTGGGCGGCGCGGAGGTGCACATCGAACGCGGCGGAGAATGCCGTGGACATGCGCCACTGGATCTTCGGCTGCGCGATGACGTGAGGGGCGTCGACGATCGCGGCCGTGGCGGCGGCTGCCACCAGGCCACTCGCCGTCGTAATGAATCGACGTCGCTCGCTCATCCTCCCGCCTCCTCACCCCGCCACGAGCTGGTGGTAGGCGCCCTCGGCTACGTGATCCCACGGGCCGACCAGCGCCTGGAATTTCATGAAGGAGGCATGGACCTTCCTCGCCATTGGGGTCTTCTCCGATTCCTCCTTGACGACCTCGACGGCAATCTTCCTAAGCTCGCGCAGCACCGGCGCCGGGAACTGGATGATCTCGACGGTACCCTTGAAGTCCGTCTTGAGACGCTGGAGAGCGACTGCATTCTTCAGGTGGAAGTCGGCAGAGGCATAGGTGTGCACGGCCGCCACAGCGTGGTCGAGTGTGCGCCGCAGGTCGACCGGCAATCCCTCGTAGGCCTTCTTGTTGAAGCCGAACTCCTGCACGGTGCCTGGCTCGTGCCAGCCCGGGTAGTAGTAGTAGCGCGCCGTCTTGTGCAGGCCCAGCTGCATGTCGTCGTGCGGCCCGACCCATTCGGCGGCGTCGATCACGCCGCGCTCGAGCGAAGCGTAGATTTCCTCGCCCGG